>Ga0265338_10005129_pt1 | contig 17254 bp, 11 predicted proteins | sample 42126metaG_FD_193579 | JGI IMG/M metagenome (GOLD analysis project Ga0265338, IMG submission 193579) | Rhizosphere microbial communities from Carex aquatilis grown in University of Washington, Seatle, WA, United States - 4-21-26 metaG | ecosystem: Host-associated > Plants > Roots > Rhizosphere... | reverse complement strand
CTCGGAGGTACGGGTGCTGTCGTTCGCGCCGGAGCTGTTCCACCATCCGACAGTCGTGTCGTTGTCGTGAGTGCCTGTATAAGCGGCCAACTCGCGTGAATAGTTATGCGGGCGGAACGATGGGCCCTGCGGATCTTTGCCGAACGCAAACTGAAGGATCGCCATACCAGGGAAGTGGAACCGCTCACGGATGGACTCCACTTCAGGCGTAATCACGCCCAGGTTCTCCGCGATGATCGGGAGCGTGCTGAACTCGCGCTCAAGGGCGGCGAACAATTCACCGCCGGGCCCCTTGACCCAGCGTCCGTTAAGGGCCGTAGTCTCGTGGCCGGGAATTTCCCAATAAGCTTCGAACCCTCGGAAGTGATCGATGCGGACCGCGTCGTACAAGTGCAGTGCGGCGCGGAAGCGGTCGATCCACCAGCGATAGCCTGCCTGCTCAAGCCGGTCCCACTGATAAATAGGATTTCCCCAGCATTGCCCCGTTGCGCTGAAGTAATCCGGAGGCACCCCCGCAATCTTCAGAGGCTGCCCACTCTCGGAGAGGTGAAAGTATTCGCGATTCGCCCAGACGTCGGCGCTGTCGAGCGCAACATAGATAGGAAGGTCGCCGACCACTTTGATTTCCGCCTTGGTGGCATAAGCCCGAAGTTCCTGCCACTGCCGGAAGAACTCAAATTGACAGTACTTTACGGCAAGTATCTCTTCCTTCAGCCGAGCAGTTGCCGCGTTCACTGCCGTGGGATTGCGCCCGGCGATGTCACCGGGCCACGCGTTCCAGGCCGCGCCACCTTGCTCTCCTTTGCATGCCATGAAGAGCGCGAAGTCAGGCAGCCAGGAAGCATTGTCGGCACAGAAAAGATCGAATGCCCGCCTGTCGTCGGTCGACGCGCTGCTCAGGAAGCCCGTCGCGGCCTTTTTCAGCAAGGGAGTCTTCCAACGGATTACGGCTCCGAAGTCGACATCGTCCTGACTGAAGTTGGCGGCGCTAAGGTCGACTGCCTCGAGAATCCCTCGCTCTTTCAGTCTTTCGAGGCTTATCAGGAGAGGATTTCCGGCGTGCGCCGAAAAGCACTGGAAGGGAGAGTCTCCATAGCCCGTGGGGTTGAGGGGAAGCACTTGCCACAGCTTCTGCCCTGCATCTCTGAGAAAATCGATGAACGCAAAAGCTTCCGACCCGAAGTCGCCAACGCCGAATGGTCCAGGAAGGCAGGTAGGATGAAGCAGGACGCCGCTGGCGCGAGGGAATCGCATGCTCGATTGAGTTCCGGCCACTTGGCGGGCCGCCGACCAAGGATAACGCAAAAGCCTAAAACCAACACAGATTGCTCTTTTGGCAGGGCGAGTGCGCACGCACATTTATGATGAGAAACCGAGCCAAATACAGGGCGGACGCCCCTTCAGCGTTGCATCAGATCGCGAACAGGTTCAAGGAATTCGACGACGTAAGGGCCGTCGCCCTTGCCGGTTCCCGCGGAACAGCTAACAGCGATCCGAATTCTGATTACGATCTCTACGTGTATTCCGAACAGGAAATTCCTCTTACGTTCCGACGCGATCTCCTGGGTGGCAACGCCGAAATAGACAATTGCTTTTGGGAACCGGGCGATGAGGGAGTCGATCGAGCGACAGGTCTGAGACTCGATATCATGTACCGGTCGCCTCGTTGGATCGAGGATCAGCTCGACCGAGTTCTGCTGCGACACGAGGCGTCCATCGGATACACGACCTGCTTCTGGTTCAACGTGCTCAATTCGAATGCACTATTCGACCGCGATGGCTGGTATGAACGCTTGCGCGAGAGAACGCGGGCACCGTATCCCGACGGTTTGCGGCGGGCGATTGTGGCAAAGAACTGGCCCATACTGCGGCGGAATCAGTCATCCTACCGGCACCAGATTCAGATCGCACTGCAGCGTGGGGACGCATTCAGTGTCCATCATCGCGTTACGGCAATGCTGGCGAGCTTCTTCGATATTTGGTTCGCGTTGGAAAGAACCCCGCACCCCGGGGAGAAGCGATTGCTCTCCCATCTGCCGCAAGAATGGTCGCAGCGGGTGAGCAAGGTTCTCGAGGCAACGCCCAGCGTCCTTCTCGATGCGATTGACGCACTGCTTGGACCGCTCGACGACCGCCTCCGCCGAGATGGACTGGCCTAGCAGTGGGATCGGATCGGTGCCCAAGATACTGGCAATATTTTTCTGTTTCCTCGCACGCCTTGAGCTGAAATACTTGCCCGCACGAATTTTGCAATATGAAAAACTACCGGTTCTCTTCTCTCTCCCTCATCTGGCTCACCCTCGCCGCTGTGCTCCAACTGTGCGTTCTGGCGGCCTCGCAGAGCTTGCCTGTGGTGGAGAAAGTCGATCCACCCAATTGGTGGGTGGGCCTGACGCCCGAAGTCCTTCTGTTGGTAAAAGGCGAAAATCTCAGCGGCAGCTCCGTCAGCGTGACCCCTACTGGCGCCAAGGTCGTGCGCACCCGGGCGTCCGCCAACGGGCACTACTGTTTCATCTTGCTCAGTCTGAAACCGAAGGCGCATGCCGGAACACTGCACCTCAACATCAAGACTTCAGTCGGGAGCAAGATCGTCGACTTCCCCTTGTTCGCCCGCGAAAACCCGAAGGGGCACTACCAGGGAGTGTCTCGCGACGATGTCGTTTACCTGATCATGCCTGACCGCTTCTCGGATGGTGATCCGACAAACGATCAGCCCTTCTACGATCGCACTGCGCCCAAGGGATATCACGGTGGTGATCTTGGTGGAATCCGCAACCATCTCGACTACCTTCACCAACTGGGGGTGACTACGATCTGGCTGACTCCTGTGTGGAAGAACGCGGATTCCGACTATCACGGCTACGGCCCAGTCGATCTGTATGCGCTCGACGGGCACATGGGAAGCATGCAGGACTACCACGACCTCGTTTCTGCGGCGCACAACCTTGGCATTAAGGTGATTCTCGATTACGTAGCCAACCATACCGGACCCAAACATCCGTGGGCGACCGATCCGCCGACTCCGACATGGTTCCACGGCACGCCTGACCATCACCTGGATCCGGCGTATGACTTTGCCGGCGTGGTGGATCCCCACGCGGCGCCGCGCGAGTCGAGGAACATGCTTGAGGGCTGGTTCGCCGGCGTCCTTCCCGACCTGAATCCCGATGACCCTGTGCTCAGCCTGTATCTCGCGCAGAACGCAATCTGGTGGACCGAGAGCGCCATGCTCGACGGTTATCGTCTCGACACATTCCCCTATTCGTCGCGGGCCTTCTGGGGCGCGTGGCACAAGCGCGTCAAGCGTGTGTACCCCGAGATCAACAGCATTGGAGAAATCTGGAATGGTGATCCGACCGTTACATCGTTTTTCGAGGGAGGTCGCGCTCAGTTCGACGGAGTCGATTCAGGTCTCCCGACTATGTTCGATTTCCCGCTTTCATTTGCTATTAAGGATGTCCTTCTTAAGCACCAACCAGTCCAACGGATCGTCGATGTCCTGCAGCGCGACCCGCTATATCTGCGCCCCGAGATCCTCGTGACCTTCCTCGGCAACCACGACACGCGCCGCTTTATGAGTGAGGCCGGAGCCGACAAGGAAAAACTGAAAGCCGCATTTGCCTTGCTCATGACGATGCGCGGAATCCCTCAGATCTATTCCGGCGACGAAATCGGAATGCCCGGCGGAGACGATCCAGACAATCGCCGTGACTTTCCGGGCGGATTCCCCAACGACGCCGCCAATGCATTCTCGGCTGCCGGACGCACCGCCGATCAGGCGGACATCTTCAACTACCTCCAGTCGCTGCTAAGGCTCCGCGGCGAACATCCTGCACTCCGGGATGGACGGCATCTGCATGTGGGATGGGACGAATCGTACTATGCATTCGTTCGTGAAGATTGCAAAGAGAAGTTGTTCATCGTTTTCAATAACGGGAAAGGTGCAAGGGACCTGTCGATTCCAAGGGGCGACACGACGATGCAGGAATCAAAAACGCTGAGGCCATTGCTGGGCGCTCCTTCCGCGCAAATTAGCGGCGAGCAGATCCAACTCTCCCTCGGTCCGAAGTCCGTGGCAATATACGCGGTCGAGTGAGCGGCTGACGGCGAGATCCACGATCGGAGAACCTACCGCCTCTAGAGGTGAGGAGATTGGAGTGCGGTCTTGGCCTTGCGCGCGATGAGGGCGAAGCCCTTCTTGTAAGCGTCGGTTTGCAGTTGCTGCAGCCGTGCCCGGCCAGCCGCAGCTTTACCAGACTGAATCTCTACCTGGGCTGACCGCAAGCGACTTTCCATATCGTATGGAAGGAAGCCATAGCGAGCGGCTTCCACGTGCACCGCCTCAAGTTCCCGGGCGGCGTCGGTGAATTTTCCTAAAGCGGTGTTAACATCGGCGGAAGCCAAGAGGGACTCGAATCGACTGGGTCGATCGATCTTTTGAGCGAGAGCAATGGCGTGATCGGCGGCAGTCCGCGCCTCTCGTACTTTTCCCTGTGCCAACAGCGCTTCGGCCAGAATAGCGCTAGACTGGGCCTCGTTTTCGGGGATCTTCAGCTTGTTCGAGGCTTCTGCACTTGCCCTGGCCAGGGACTCCGCGTCCGCGGTTCGACCTTGCTCTAAAGCGATTTGTGCCAGCTGTTTTTGGCTGCGTGCGCCGTTGCCCTCGTCACCGATCTCCTTCCGCAACGCGATGGTTTGCTCAACGCTCTTAAGGGCGTCCTCGAGGTGATCTTGCATCCGCGCAATCTCAGCTAGGATCGACAACGAAAACCCCACCCCGCGCTTGTAGCCAATCTCGCGCTGCAGTTTCAGAGCTTCATCGGTCTTGTTCTTCGCAGCTGTCAGATCGCCTGCTTCCATGAGAACGATGCCCCAGTTGCCGATGGCGGTTGCTTCCCCGCGCTTGTTACCGATATCTCGAAACCCTTGCATTGCCAGTTCATCCGAGCGAGCTGCGCCCGGAAGGTCTCCCATTTCGTCGAGCAGGTTCCCCAGGCCCACGAGAGCGGCAGTCATGCCTTGCTTGCGTCCAATTTGGCGGCTGATGCGCAGTTCTTCCTCGTAATATCGTTTTGCCTCTTCCGACTTCTGCTGCTCATAAAGGACGTTGGCCACAGCCTCCAAGCCGTTCCCAACTCCAATCTCATCGCCAACGTCGCGATAGCCCTTGAGCGCCTGTTCGTAGGACTTGCGCGCTCCCTCGAAATCCCCTGTGTCGTAGAGAACGTGCCCAACATACAGCTGCGCCACTGCTACGGTGCGAGGATTCCTTCCTTGCGAAAGTTCGCGCGCCTCCGAGAGAGCTGCCATGGCCTTCTGCGACTCGCCCATGTGGTCCCACGCCCAACCCTCCTGCAATCGAGCAGAGGCAACCATCAACGTCGCGCCCTGAGTTCTTGCCTTCGCGGCGCTTGCCGCAGCGGCTTGCTGCTGATGCTTGAAATCAGATAGTCCTCGTGCAGTGTTGGCTTCCTCCAGGTCCACAAGGGCATCATTCGCTTGCGGCTGGCGCGAATTTCGAATGCGCTGGATTGTCTCTAACGCGTCTTTCGGTTGCCCGTTGGAAGTCTGGGCCCTGGCCAAGCGCAGGCCATACTCAACGCTGTCGGGGAAAAAGTTGTATAGCGTTCGATAGATTTCGATCGCGGCCGGAAAGTTATGGGTCAACTCCCGGTATCTTGCCTCGATCGACAGCCGCCCCTCGCGTGACTGGTTGGCCGAGAGGTCGAAGGCCTTCTTCGCTTCCTCCTCCGCTTTTGCGTCATAGCCGAGTGCAGACCACGCTTGTGCTAACGCCGAATGGGAGAGCGCGTGGTTCGGATCGGCCAGAATGGCTTTCTGCAAAAGATCACGAGCGGCCAGGGCGTCGAAGGTGTGCAGCTTTGCCATGCCCTCAGCATAGAGGCGGGCAGCCTCGAGGCTTGCCGGAACTGAGGAGCGAGCCAGGCGGGCGTCGTTTTCCGTGATGTCGCCGATTCCCAGTTTCTGGCGCAGGCCGACTCCGCCTTCCGACACCAGGTCCGCAAGATTGGCTTCCGTTCCGTCGCGCGAGATGACGGAAACGGTTTCTCCCGCGCGGGTATCCTGCATTTGCAGGTCGACGCGGATCTTTCCTTCCTCATTTTTCCCCACGGCCAGGTACGATCCCAGTACGACCATGTCGGTGCTTAGATGATTCCGGATCTTCGTCAACGTGTCGGGACTGTAGCTGTCGGCAGAAGACAGTGACAAATCAAGCTTCATGCGTGCCACATCTTCGCCGGGGACCACGCGGACTTGTTGTCCGGCTGCCAATTGCGCGCCCAGCATTTCAGAGAGCGCGGTCGATATCCAGGCTTTCTCCTCTTTACCGGACAAGTTCTTGAATCCCAACACAGCAATGGACGGACGCGCGGTGACCGCCGCAGCAGGCTGCGCTGTGTCGCCTGGCTGGGACCGCCGGAATATTCGGTCGCGGACGGCTGCACTATTCAAAACCAGGAGAATCAACGCAATGAGCGCAACACCTGCCGAGATCCACAGCCATGGCCTGTGTTTTGCCGAGGTGGGAGCGGGCACTGCGCTGCGCATACGTTCTAGATCCAGACGTAGTTCCCGGGCCGTCTGATACCTGTGCTCTCGTTCTTTTTGCAATGCCTTGGTGATGATTGCTTCCAGCTCGGCAGGAACATCAGGATTCTGATCGCGAACCGGGATTGCCGCTGTGTTCAAGACAGCATCCCGAATCACCGTGGCTGTATTTCCAGAAAAAGCTCTCCGACCGGCGGCCATTTCATAGAGCACCAGCCCGAATGAAAAAAGGTCAGTTCGGGCATCCAGCTTCTCGCGCCGAATCTGTTCCGGGGAAAGATAGAAAGGCGTGCCGACCGAATCTCCCGTGCGCGTCAAATGGAGATCAACCGCTCGCTGAGTTCCATCGCCGTCAGTGGCGACTGCGTCGCCCAACTTGGCGTCGGACAAGTCAACCGCCTCCACGAACTTTGCTACGCCGAAATCGAGAATCTTGGCGTCGCCCCGATTGGTAATGAAAATGTTCGCCGGTTTGATGTCGCGATGGATGATGCCCTTCTGATGGGCGGCCTCCAGTCCGTCCACGATCTGAATCGCAAACTCGACAATTCGGTTGAGCCTCACCCCCGACGATGCGCCGGGCTCTCCTTCGATCCATTCCCGGAGCGTTTGCCCTTCCAGCAATTGCATGACGATGAAGGGTTGACCCTCGTGCTCGCCGAGCTCGTAGATGGCGCAGATATTGGGGTGATCCAGGGACGACGCTGCCCGCGCTTCGCGTTGCATTCGCTCGAAGGCTTTCGGATCTCTGGCCAATTCGCTGGGAAGAAACTTCATCGCAACCCGGCGGCCCAACTTGAGGTCCTCCGCACGGTACACGATGCCCATGCCGCCCCCACCCAATACCTGCAATACCCGGTAGTGCGAGACTTTCCTTCCGATGAGCGGGTCGGCGTTAGCGGTCGGTTGATCAGGTGCGGGCGTGGGGACTGGCTGAGGACCAACTTTTTCAACGGCTGCCACAAACTGGTAGCCCTTCCCCTGCACGGTGAGGATATAGCGCCGCTCCTGCGAGGAGTCGCCCAACGCTTTCCTCAGAATGAAGATGTTCTGGGCCAGGTTCGATTCTTCTACGAAGCTGTCCGGCCACAGCGTCTTCATCAATTCATCCTTGGAAACCACCCGGTGGCGGTTCTCTATGAGGACCAGAAGCGTCTCCACTGCCTTGGGCGTCAGCGCTATGGGATCGTTTTCGTGGAAAAGGACACGCCTTTGGGGATCCAGACGGAACGGCCCGAACTCATATAAGTGATTGACTGGGCTGGACATCGTCGCCATTGAGAATCTCTGAGAACTTCTGAGGGCCATTCTAAAGACTTCTGGGAGCCACTTGACGCATTATCCGTGCTCGACGGGAGATGCGGGGGTTGCGCACCCCAAGTGGGAAGCAATCTATCACTGATTTCGCTCAGGGGCAATCGGGGACAACAGGTGAAGCGCAAAAAGATGGCCAGGATGATTTGGTATTTCCCGGGAGGCAATATGACCAGCTCAAAGCTCCTCTTAGCCGTTTCTATCTTTGCATTGACATCAATCATGGGGGCACAGACCGGCCAGAGTTCCCCCGCAAGCGCGGCTGTTCCAAGGATGATTCGCTACAGCGGGGCACTGAAAGTTGACCGAGAAACCCCGTTGGGTCGTCTCACGGGCATTACGTTCGCTCTTTATAAGGATCAGGAAGGAGGGCCTCCCGTCTGGGTCGAAACACAGAGTGTCGCAGTCGACGCGCAGGGGCACTACGCGGTTCAGTTGGGCGCGACCAAGGTTCAGGGATTGCCTACAGACCTGTTCAGCGCTGGCGAAGCCCGATGGCTGGGGGTTCAGGCCAGCGGGCAGCACGAGCAGCCGCGCATCCTGCTGCTGAGTGTGCCGTATGCCTTGAAAGCCGCCGACGCGGAAACCCTGGGGGGGCTGCCGGCCTCGGCTTTTGTGCTGGCAGCGCCGGCAACGGCCTCCGCCACAGTGGGAACGACAGATCCCGCGACTTCTGCGGCCACATCCGCTTCCGCGCCACCGGTGAGTGGGACAGGTACTGCGAACTATCTTCCCCTTTGGACGGACAACGCGGGAGCGCTCGGGAATTCCATCCTCTTCCAGTCGGGCAGCGGCAGCACTGCAAAAATCGGGATCAACGTCGTTGCCCCGGTTGCCTCGCTGGAAGTTCAGGGCACAGAGATGGTGCATGGCCAGTTCACTATGGCCTCCGGAGGCCTCGCGACTACTTCGGCAGGGAAGAAATCCTATCCACTGGACATACGCGCGTCAGCTTTTAACAGCACTACCCACGCGGCGGTGCCGCAGAACTTTCTGTGGGAAGCCGAACCCGTCGGCAACAATACCGCGAATCCGGGCGGATCCCTGAACTTGCTCTTCGCTTCGGGCAGCGCGTCACCTGCCGAGACCGGTCTGAAGATCGCCAACAGCGGGCGCATCACCTTCGCTTCAGGTCAGGCTTTCCCTGGAACGGTGGCGAGCGTAGGGCTCTCGGCGCCGACGTCCGAGTTTATCGTAAGCGGCTCACCGGTACAGGGGAGCGGCACACTCGCCCTGCAATGGAACGTCACTCCCACGTCCAGCAATGTCGCGAATTCCATTGTGAAACGAGATGGCACCGGAAGCTTTAACGCGACCGCGATTCTGGCGAACACGCTCCAGGCCACGAGCAACGGCCTGTCTATCGTTGCAACTACGAGTGCTGCTTCCAGTGACGCGTCTGCTATCAGTGGCAGTGCTACGGCGACAACTTTACAAGCAACCTACGGCGTTGCAGGAAGCACGTTTGGCGCACATGGGGCTGGCGTCGTTGGGATAAATAACAACGCGAGCACTGGCTACGGCGTGCTCGGCGAAGTCAACAACGCATCGCCAGCAGTCGCGGGCTTCAACTTCAGCGCCAACGGACCGGGAGTTCTGGGTGCTGGTCCGTGGGGCTTTTATACCGATTCAAACGTCCATCAGGGTCCAAATGCCGGCGGCTGGGTGAAAGCGATGGCTGTTATCGATGACATCAATAACGACAGGGTGGTTCGTTGCTTTAACTCCGCTCTTCCCGGTCCGGCTGCCACCGCTCCGCCGTGCGGCTTCAGCTACCGCAAGCTGGCAAACCCAGGTGTTTACGCAATCAACTTCGGTTTCGACGTTTCCAATCGCTTTGCGACCGTTACTCCCGGCAGCATCGGCATTACTTCGAGCGTTTCCACGAAAGGAGACGGAAACGTCGCAATCTCGGCCAACGAAGTGTACTTAGAGCTGTATGACAGTTTCGAAGACAGCTTGGTCGATGGCTACTTTTACATAATTGTCTACTAGCCGCGAGTCATTTCACCAGGAGATTCGCCGTGAAGAGCCATGTTCTGTTGACACTATTCGCCGCATTGATGTTGAACTACGGGTCGCCTCTGCAGGCGCAAACGATACGCGTTGCTGGATCCTATGTGCCCCGGCTTGTGAGTTTCTCCTCGACACTGTCCGACGGGCATGGCAAAGCAATGGCCGGCATCGCCGGTGTGGCGTTCGCGAATCTACAAGAGCCAGACAGGTGGTGCCCAGGGTGCGATCGGAGGAATTTCTCATGAACCTTCATTTGCAAATCAAAATATGCGAATTACAACCTGATCGTGAGAATGCCACTCACGGCGTGGCCGAAGATGGGAAAGAGAAGCAAGCGGCAGAGCATAGGCCTGCATTGCGGGAGAAAATGGCGTCATCGCCGCGAGCGTGCGTCGCCTTTTCGGCGCTGTCTGGCGTCGGATCGTTGAAACGCGGGTTGATCGCGTTTTTTGCATGGATGGCGAGGAGGTTTGCGCCAAAGGAAGAAGTTCTGCTTCAGGGAGTTGTTGTCTCACAGAGCGCCGCACAACCCAAAGCGACAACATCGTCGCCAATAAAGCAGTTCAACTGGTGAATTTGAGCCGGAAGCTTTCAGCATTGCGAGAACAAGTCCCAGGAGGGTATTCCTATGAAAACTCGAGCAAGGATAGTCGAAATATCTGCCGTTATCTGGGCGCTCTGGGTGCCACTGTTGCACGCTCAGATGATCGATAACACGCAGGCGCCGAACACGGCGAAAGCGGGCATCAACAAATCACTGCAGGATGAGGTCGGCGCGGGCCGAGGAGATGTCTTGACTCCCGGCTCTTCCGTCTACATTATCAATCGCGATCCTTTCCGCTCGATCCGGAGAGGCCGCCAGCTGTTTCAGCGGAAGTTCACCCAGGCCCAGGGACAGGGACCCAACGAAGGCGATGGTGTGGGCGATATCAACACCAATCTAGCGATTGGCGCTGGTCTCTCGGACAGCTGTGCATCGTGTCATAGCCGTCCGCGCGGGTCGGCTGGATCGGGTGGAAATGTTGTGACTCGTCCCGACAGTCGAGATTCGCCGCATCTCTTCGGCCTCGGACTGAAGGAGATGCTGGGCGACGAGATCACGACTGATCTTCGGAATACTCGCGATCTCGCAATTGTGCAGGCTCAGCAAAGAAAACATCCAGTGACGCTCAAGCTTGCCAGCAAGGGCGTCCAGTATGGCAGCATCACGGCGAACGCTGACGGCTCAGTCGACACTTCAAAGGTCGCGGGAGTGGATCCCGATCTGCGAATAAAGCCGTTCTTCGCCGAGGGGTCGACTATCTCCATCCGCGAATTCGTGGTAGGCGCGCTGCACAAAGAGATGGGATTGGAAGCTTCATCGGACCCGGACCTGCTGGCGGCGAGTGCAGGCGGGCGGGTTATGACTCCGTCGGGGATGGTGCTGGACGGATTGAAAGACAAGATCAGTCCGCCGCCGGCGGCCGACGCTCAAAACGGAAACGAAATCGACTCAGCCCTCGTTGACCACCTCGAGTTCTACCTGTTGAACTATTTCAAGCCAGCACACTACCAGCAAAGCACGACCACCGATCATGGACGCGCTCTTTTCCATCGAGTCGGTTGCTCGTCCTGTCACATTTCGGATATGACTATCAAGCACGACCGCCGTGTAGCCGATGTGGAGACGGAATATGACCCGGTGAACGGAGTGTTTAACAGTCTGTTCTCAACCGCAAGCGCGCTGATCTATGCGAAAGATGATGGCAGCGGTTACCCGTCGTTAAAGCTGCCGTTGGGGAATCCATTCGTCGTGAAGGATCTCTTCACGGACTTCAAGCGGCACGATCTGGGGGCAAACTTCTACGAGCGAAACTGGGACGGAACGCTGCAGACACAGTTTCTGACCCGCCCCCTGTGGGGAGTGGGCAGTAGCGGGCCCTACGGACACGATGGACGCAGCATTACCTTGAACGAGGTGATTCTGAGGCATGGTGGGGAAGCGCTAACATCGCGGAACGCGTTTGCGGCCCTCAAGCCATCGGACCAGAACGCAGTCACGATGTTTCTGAATACGCTGGTACTGTTCCCACCGGACGACACTGCGTCGAATCTGGATCCGGCGGATCCAACCAAGCCAAACTTTCCGCAGTTCGGGCACGGGAGCATCAAGCTGACGGTGTTGTTCAACGATCCGACCGACCCAGAATAGAAGGACCTCGTGAAAGGGTGCAGTAGTTGGCAAAGCGCTCGAAGCCTGGACGCGAGAAGGAAACGACTAACGTTCTCCGTGATTCTGAAGTAGCGTCCACCGCCCTACGATCCGGTGTAGAGCTGAAACGGAGCCCAGTAAAACGGCTTGCGGAAGGGGCCGTTCGAATGTAGCAGGGAGATCTTTGCGGCCCGGAGAGCGGTCTCCGGGCTATTCCCTTTTTTTAGCGAGTCGTACAGCTGATCCATCAGCTGGGGCGTTGAGACGTCGCTCACCTCCCACAAGGCTCCAATCACATTGTGGGCTCCCGCGCGCAGGAACGCCCAGGACAGTCCGACTAGACCCTCGCCGGAATAGGCGCGTGAGCCCGCACCATAACATGTCGAGATGGTGACCAAGTCGGCGCGCAACGGGTGATGAATAATCTCCCGGGCGTAGAGCTTGAAGGAGTCATCCGCACTGCCGGCCTTCGAGAGCACGATGGCGGAGTCGAGTGGGCTCATGCGACTGGCAGTGCCATGGGCTACGAAATGAATGTAGGAGAACTGTTCCGGCTTGCTGGCCAAATACGCCGTTGGCGTCGCTTTTTCGCGAGCGAAAGTGCTTTGCTGCGGAGACGGAAAGTGTTTTGCGATGCTTTCCATCTCACTCGCCGCTTTTCGCAATTCGGGATAGTCCGCGCTCGCGGCCACTGCATCACCCAACAGAAGCAGACCGCCGGTATGCTTGCCACCGGATCGCGAAGAGGCCAGCAAGCGGAGTGAACTTGCATCGGCGACGGTGACATCTTCAATCCAATAATGTGAGGGTGCGTCGGGAACGATCAGGGTCTCGAAGTTGAGTGTATTCAGGCTGCCATCAGGGATGATGAATACCTTCGAATCTTTGGACAAAAAACTCTGCGCTGGTTCGACCAGGATGCGATACAGAGCCCGACCGTCTTCGTCAGTGGTTGGAAGGAATTCCTGCTGGTCGGCCAGGGCCTTCCGATAGCGCTGGACCTTTGGGTCGATCTCAGATTTTGGAGGCAGTGAAAACACGCCGGTCTTTCGGGCGTTAGTCGCCCACAGATAGGATTCCTTCTCGCCCAGCCAATAGAACAAGATCGTTCCGCCAATCTTGCGGGCGGTCGCCTGTGCGTTGGCCGGATCGGGTTTGAAGGAAGCCCCTTTCTGCAATTTGCCTAATCCTTCAGCGAGTGTCCGGCCGCGGTAGTATTCGGCGAACCGCAGTGCGTCCTTTGACTTTCCCCTTCCGATCAGGAATCGAATGTAATCGTCGTAGATGCGCGAGGCGTTGGCAGGAAACGGCAGTGACGATTCCTCGTGCTGCAGCGAAGACCGGGCGGTTTCGAAGGTGCTCAGCGCATCGCGATATTCCCGGTCGGCTAGATCCGGCTTCTTCTCGTCTTCATAGAGGAGAGCCAGAGCGTGCTCCGCTTCCCATTTCAAAAAGACATGGCTCTTGGGGTCGTGCTCAATATCGCGGAATATTTTTTCCGCTTGGGTCGTGTCGTGGAGGCGAGCGGCAACGCGTCCCTTCACCAGCATGGGATAGAGAACATCAAGACGATTCCCGTCCGCTGGTGCGAGGGCGATGGCCTTGTCGGCGTAGTCGCGGGCTTTGTCGAGCCTTCCGGCCTGCTCGGACACTAAGGCCAAGGACATCATGGCATCCAGGACATCCTGCTTGGTCGTATGCTGCGCCAGATCAAGCGCTTCCCGGTAGTAGCGCTCGGCCTTGTCGTACTCGTGGGCGTCGAGGTAGACGTAACCTGTTGTTGTAAGCCACGACACTTCGTAAGTACTGGCCCCGATTTTGTGAGCGCGATCACTGGCGTCCTGGAGCAACGCTAGTGCCTTGTCTGGCTCGCCAAGCCTGTAGTAAGCCCAGCCTTCGTTGCCCAATGCGGTTTGGGCAATGTGCCCGGCGTCAATAGTGACGGACAATTTGTATGCCGCATTGGACCAGTCTAGAGTTTGATCGAAGTGCTCTTGTTGCAAGGCCGAATAACCGAGGCTGAGCAGAGCATTTGCCTCTGCGAACCTATCGCCTTGGGAGCGGCCCAAGCTCAAGGCTCGCCCGTACGCAACCTGCGCTTCCGCAAACCGGCCCCGTTCCATTTCCAACTCTCCCCTTGCTAGGGCTACGTCGCCGCACGCTGGATCGTTCGACCCTGTGCAAAGGGTCTCTGCTTCCTGAAGAACTTTCTCAGCTTGGGGAAAATGATGAAGAGATGTTTGAGCGAGACTTTCGAGTCGATCCTTCTTGATACGCAGCTCACCAGATGGAAGGGACGAGGTTTCAGAAGTCAGGAGGGACAACACCTGATCGTTCATACCACGCCAGACCAGGCCGGTTGCTTCAAGAAGGCGGAACTTCCATGCCCACTCTGCGCTCAGGGTATGAAATTCTCGGTAACCACTTTCCGCCTCGTCCGTCGCGGCGGCGACGTTGCCCTGCCTGAAGGTCGCAACTGCGTGATCGAACGCGGTCTGTGGGTCCTTGCGGCGTTCGCAGGACATCAAACTGACCAGACCGAGCAGAAGTGAGAACCAGGTGCCTGCAAAGTTAACGTAGGGCCTTATGGGCCGCCTTTGGATCCCTTGCCGTTCACGTTGCAACTTACCAGGCTCATGCTTCCGTCCGCGATGCATCCCAACTCCAGCCGAATCATCGTCAGATTGTACGAGTTGTGGTTTACCTGTAATTCGGCCAAAAAAATGGTTCCAAAGTCGCGGATGTGGATCACGTGTCCAAACGTTCTCCCCGGGAGCTCGATGTGTTCGGTCTCCCCCGCCGAGTTCAGTGCGTGTATCGGTTTGATGTCGATATTTTCGACCAACGAACACGTAATCCCGCTCCAATCGCTGCTACCCTTTTCAACGTCATCTTGCCGCGCCGAGGTGGCCCTGTCCTTCACTGCCGCAGACTTAAAGTTGCCCCCATCATACTTCTTTGTCCACGAGTGTTCAGGGTTGTCGAAAGGAATCCTCTTTCTTTCGTCCGCATTCAAGGCTCCCAGCTTTGCTTTCAGCCTCGCGTACTGCGCTTCGACGGTTGACAGAAACTTTCCATCGTGACCCACACGCGTCGCGTCGCCGTTGAGCGCTTGCTCGCATATGTCGAGTTTGAGGAACGGTTCCGCTTTGTGCCGGGCGATTCGCAGGTTCTCGAAGTGGGTTCCCAGAAAGGTGACTTCCGGAGTGTAACGGTCAGGGAAGTGCGTGGTCGAAATCTGCCCGACCACCCGGTCCGCGGTGACCACGTTCAGCACGTTCAAATCTTCCACAACCGAGGTCGCCAGCGTGACCGAAGCGCCTGGATGCTTTTTGCTCGCGTGCCCCGACACCTGCGTGTGAGCGGTCGAGTAGGAAACCACGCTTTCCAGTTGGAAATTCTTGGCGTGCTGAGAAAAGTAGTTCCGGTGTCCCTCGCCATTCGACAAGTCCGCCAGCTTGCCCGCTAGCTTTACGAATGCCTGCGGCCTGATCTCGGCATCGATCGGCAGATCTAAGTTACCTTTAAGGGCATGTGCTTCCGCGTGGAAGTAGTGAGAGTTGGGGTTAGCTGACATCGGCACCGCTCCGCTCGTCTGAGCTTACTTCTGGATTTGTAAATCAATGGGATTGCGGCTGATCTCTTTACTCTCCCCGGCGGGTGTAATACCGTGCACGACCAGCGTGTAGATCCCTGGCTGGCGATCGCGACCGGGCATATAAATCTGCCGACCGTCCTCAGCCGGCGCCGTTGCAATCTGGCCCGACCATTCCAGCTTCTGCGCGGGATTATACAAGTCCGCCGTGTATGAAGCGAATCCATCGTCCGGGGGCAGATTTACCAGCAAGACAAATCCCTCTCCCCGGTGTGCCTTGATCTGTGTCGTTGCAGTGCCGCGTGTGCTGACGTTCAATGAGGCCCATGGCCCGGCCTGCGGCTGGTTTGCCGCCTGCATCAAGCCTGGGTAGGTGACGAAGTTCTGGTAGCCGATGACGGCTAGCAGCAGGGCGAGAACTGGTACGGCGAATGCTGGGCGCAGCCAAGCAAACCATCCAGCCCTTGCTGGTTCCAGCGCCGGCACTCGCACACGAGACTCTACGGCAGGTTCTGCAAGCACCACTTTGCTCTGCTCCACGAACATGGCTGCAGCGCGTACATCGAGCGCGCAGTCCTGGCAGTCAAACAGGTGTTCTTCGAACTGATCTCGAACATCAGGATCGAGTTCATCCAGAAGGTACCGTTCCGTGGCTTTCTGCCGAATGGCCTCACCGTGGTCCATCGTTTTTTCCCTCATAACAGTAGTGCGTTTTCGCACAAAATCGTTTCAGCTCTTTCCAGCGGCCACGACACCCGGTGGACGAGCGGCCATGTTCTTTAAATACACGGACTTAAACGACTGCTTCGCCCGGTGCAGGAGTACCCGGAGGTAGTCGCGATCGACCCCGAAGTCGCGGCAGACGTCATCTTTCTCACGTTCTTCGAGAAATATCTCGCGCAGCAGCCGCCGGTCTCTCTCCGGCAACTCTTCCAGAATCTCCCGGATCTTCTCTCCCATCTGCTTCGCCGCGATGGTGCCGAGCACGTCCACCGACAGGGCAGGGAAGTCCTTTTGCTCTTCATCCTCCAGAGAACTGTCGCGCGATGAGGCGCGATAGTGCTCAAGCAGCACGTTGTTACACATCGAGTTCACGAAAGCGCCCAGGCGATCAGGCTGTCGGAGTTTGCCGCTGCGCAGCGCAGCAAATACACGGCTGAAGGTTTCTTGTCGCACGTCTTCAATTGCCTGCGGCGAATGCAGACGCGACCGCAGCTTGAGCTGAATCAGCTCACTGAAATACGCCACGAAATGTTCCTGCGTCCGGAAGTCTCCCGCACAGAGACGCTCGACGTAGGATTCGTCAAAAGATTGGAGTTGCAAGGACTGGCCTCGCGAAGTTGCTGGAGTGGCAGCTAGTTTAGCACTTCACGCGAAAGAAGATGGAGCAGGATGTGCGTTGTGTAACGAAATTCCCCCTCGGCACACTATTTCCTGAAGAAGTTGAAGGACCCAAACCTGGGGAGTGAGGTCGTTGCTTGACGCACCATTATTCGCTACACGCCCGGAAGCCGAAGTCAGCCATGGAGGAACCGGGCGCCTTCCAACGCCTATTACTGAGAGCTTTT
>Ga0265338_10005128_pt1 | contig 17255 bp, 14 predicted proteins | sample 42126metaG_FD_193579 | JGI IMG/M metagenome (GOLD analysis project Ga0265338, IMG submission 193579) | Rhizosphere microbial communities from Carex aquatilis grown in University of Washington, Seatle, WA, United States - 4-21-26 metaG | ecosystem: Host-associated > Plants > Roots > Rhizosphere... | reverse complement strand
TCTTTTCATTCCTTTCCGCAGGCTTTCCCACTATTTGGAAATGGCACGGTACTTGTCTTTCTCTGCCTTGGAGAAACTCATGAAATTCCTCAACTTGCTGGCTTTTCGAGTCTTTTTGATCATTCTTTTCGTGATGCTGGTAGGGACTGCTATCCTCACAAAGCTCAGCATTGATCACCAGGCAGAACAATACTTGCGGGATGCACTTGTCGGAGCGAACCGGATCGGCGACGTCATTAAGCGCTCCACGAACTACAGCATGATGTTGAATCGCCAGGAGGACATCCATCAGATCATCACGACGATAGGCAATGAACCGGGCATTGAGGCTATCCGTATTTACGACAAAAAAGGAGAAATCAAGCTTTCCACTGTCGCGGGCGAAGTTGGAACGCACGTAAACATGAGCGCCGAAGCATGCAACGCATGCCATTCCGCTGGAAAGGCACCTCTCTCCCCCAAACCGCAGGAATTAAGCCGCATCTTTTCCTCTCCAAAAGGATACAGAGTCCTGGGGATGATTGTTCCGATCAAGAACGACTCGACGTGTTCGACGGCCGATTGCCATGCTCATGAGTCGCCGCAAACTGTTCTGGGAGTGCTCGATGTTATGATGCCGCTCCGGGAAATTGATTCACATCTCGCAAGTCTGAACCGGTCCCAGTATTTGAACGCGCTTTTCATGTTTTTTGTGATGACAACGTTTGTAGGAATTTTTATCTGGATCGTGGTGAACATTCCCGTGCACAAGTTGACACTCGGGACACGGGAAATTACGAAGGGAAATTTGGATTATCGGATTGCCGCCAGGTCGAACGATGAGATTGGAAGGCTTGCGACTTCATTTAACCAGATGGCCGACGAATTGAAGCGTGCGAGAAACGAATTGACACAGTGGGCGCAAACGCTCGAGGGTCGTGTCGCGCAAAAGACCGAAGAGCTTCGCCGGGCTCACGCGAATATGGTCCAAATGGAAAAGATGGTCTCGCTCGGCAAACTGGCCTCTACCGTCGCGCATGAACTCAACAATCCCCTCGAAGGAGTACTGACGTACGCGAAGCTCCTCAAAAGATTGGTGAAGGAAGGCATGCTGACTTCGGAGGCGGCGGAAGAGATCCAAAATGACCTTTCGATCATCGCCGACGAAACGGCCCGGTGCGGGAACATCGTGAAAAATCTCCTCCTCTTCTCGCGGCAAAAAGTCGGCGAATTTGCCGAGGCGGACATCCGCGGTCCGATTGAACGATCCTTAAACCTGATCGACCATCATTTGAAGATACACAACATTACGCTCGAGAGAGATTTTGATCGAGAACCGCTTATGCTGTTCTGCGCGCCGCAGCAGATTGAGCAAGCGCTTCTTGCCGTCGAGATCAATGCCATCGAAGCAATGCCGGAGGGAGGCACGCTGAAGGTCGAGGCGCGTCAGACCGCCGCCGGCGATGCAATTCACATCATCGTCGCCGACACCGGCATAGGTATACCCGACGATGCTCTCCCCCATATTTTTGAACCATTCTTTACGACAAAGGAAAACGGAAAAGGAACCGGACTCGGTCTCGCCGTCGTGTACGGAATTATTGAACGCCACGGCGGAACCATCGATGTCCAATCGAAACTTCACGGGGGTACGACGTTCACATTGCTACTTCCCCGCACTCTTAATCAGGCACAAAACAACGCTGTGCCTTCTTCAATTACTCTTGACAACAACCATGAACGATAAATCAGTTAAACAGAACAGTCTCCTCATTGTCGACGATGAACTTGTGGTGCGCGATTCGCTTTCCAAGTGGTTCAAGCAGGATGGGTATCGCGTCGATTCGGCGGAGGATGCGGCGCATGCAATCAAAAAGATGGACGAGGGGCCGTGGAACGTCATACTCCTCGACATCAAAATGCCGGGAATGAGCGGGCTTGAACTTCAGAAGCGACTGCGGGAGATCGACCCCGCGATCTCCACGATCATGATCACTGCGTTCGCGTCTGTCGAAAGCGCGGTGCAAGCATTGAAGGAAGGCGCATTCGATTACGTCACAAAACCGGTCGACCCCGACCATCTCTCGCATCTTGTCACAAATGCGCTCCGTCAAAAGAAACTCGCTGAGGAGAACGCCCAATTGCATGAGCACATTTCCGAGCTCGCCCAGGGAGACGAGATCGTCGGAAACAGCCCTCAGATGAAAAAAGTGATCGAACTCGCCAAAACGGTCGCGCAGACCGATACTACCGTGATGATCCGGGGCGAAAGCGGTTCTGGAAAAGAATTGATCGCGCGGGCTATCCACATGAACAGCCCTCGCCGCTATTTCCCGATTATCGCAGTGAACTGCGGCGCGGTTCCGGAAACTCTTCTTGAAACAGAGCTTTTTGGACATGAGAAGGGCGCTTTCACCGGCGCGCAGTACCGCCGAAAAGGGAAATTTGAAATGGCGGACGGGGGATCGATTTTCCTCGACGAGATCGGAACTATCTCCCAGAAAATGCAAGTGCAGCTTCTGCGCGTCATCGAATCCAAACAGTTCACACGAGTCGGCGGGAACGAAGTCATCCACAGCGATTTCAGAATTATTTGCGCAACGAACCGCGACCTCGAGGAGGCCGTAAAGGATGGTACGTTCCGAGAAGACTTGTATTACCGGCTTAACGTTTTCGCGGTATTCATTCCCCCGATCAGGGAGCGCAGGACTGATATCCCATTACTCGTCCAGCATTTCCTTAAAAAATATTCCTCCATCATGAACAAGCAGGTGTTGGAAGTGACGCCCGATACGATGGATCTGCTTGTCCGCTATGATTGGCCGGGCAACGTCAGAGAACTGGAGAATGTGATCGAGCGGGCGATGGTGCTCGCAAAGCCTCCCGCCATTCGACCGGATGATCTGCCGTTCCAGCTCGGAATGAATCACCACGTGCCGACCGATGATTCAATTGCGGCGGTCGAGAAAGCACATATCGAAGCGATCCTGGCCAAAGCAGGCTGGAACATAACCCGTTCCGCCGAGATTCTTTCTATCGACAGGGTGACGTTGTATAACAAGATCGCCAAATATGGTCTTATCAAACCGTGACCCATGTCTTCTATCCTCGTCGTTCCGGTTCAGCCATGTGATAACGATTCGATAAGCGCAATCATTTCTCCGCTCAACCGTATCTTCCGGATCCCTGCATCAGTCGATTCCGAAGAGGCAATCGACCCTTCATTTGCCTTCGACGTTTACCGCAATCAATTCAATTCCAGCGCGCTCATTGCCGCTTTCATCCAGCGATTCAAGAACAATCGGGGTAAAATTATCGGTGTTACGTCGGTCGATTTGTTCGTTCCGGTGCTGACATATGTTTTTGGAGAAGCTCAGCTCGACGGGCCGTTCGCGGTAGTTTCCGCCCACCGCCTCGACGACACTCTCTACGGACTGCCGGCAAATCCTGCGCTCCTCCAGGAACGGCTCGTCAAAGAGGCCGTTCACGAACTAGGTCACACGTTCGGGCTCGTTCACTGCCCCGACTACCGATGTGTTATGCACAGCTCCACTGCTGTCGAAGAAATCGACCTGAAGTCTGAAATTTTTTGTCAAACCTGCGCGGCGCTGGTGAAAGCGGACGCGCTTGAGTAGAGTACAACCTTCCGAAGGTTTTTACCCAAAAAGGGATGTCTTTAGTATTTGAAAAAATATTAAAAAAGCCTTCGGAAGGTTCCTAAGCTATTCCTTTCGGTAGTGGGGTCTTTTGAAGATTAATGTCATTGCGAGGAGCGAAGCGACGAAGCAATCTCCAATAAACAAAGGGATTGCTTCGGCAAAAAACGCCTCGCAATGACACTTCATTCAAAATACCCCACTATCTTCCTTTCGTTTCCGTTGACTTTCGGACGATTTTTTGATATTATTTGCAGCACGCCAAATTCTCATTGCCAGATTCTGATTTACAAGGAAAACCCGTGGCCTCGTTTTACACTCTTCAAGCGCAAATTCGCACTCTTCTCCAGAGGGAGCAGATCTGACGATGGCGTGCATCTTTTGTAAAATCATCGCGAAAGAAATTCCTGCCGAATTCCTGTTCGAAAACGACTGTGCGATAGCGATCCTCGACGTCAACCCTATTCATTATGGCCACACTCTCGTCATCCCGAAAAATCATCATAAGGATTTTTTGAATGTGCCCGAGAACGAATTGCCCGGCATCATGCACGCCGTACACGTTGTCTCTCGTGCACTGGTGAAGAGCTTCGACCTTAAAGGGTTCAACTTTTTTTCGAACAACGGTACTGTCGCCGGCCAATCTGTCTTCCATTTTCATATTCACGTTACGCCTCGCTATGAAGGCGACAACATTAAGTTCGTCTTGCAGCTGAAGCGGTATGAAGGCGCCGACATGGTGGACGTCGCTTCAAAAATCCGCGCCGCCATTCACGATTGAATTTTCTCCCTTGAAGGAACTACTTATGCCTCACTACGCAAAGCTTGTACCGCCGTCATCCGGACAAAAGATCAGCGTCACCGACGGTAAACTGACCGTGCCCAGCGACCCGATCGTCTGCTTCATAGAAGGGGACGGCACGGGACCGGATATCTGGAAGGCATCGAAAAAGGTTTTCGACGCTGCGGTTCAAAAAGCCTACGGCGGAAAAAGGATTATCAATTGGTTCGAAGTGTATGCCGGGGAAAAAGCGAACACAGTGTATGGTGAGAATACCTGGCTTCACGACGACACGCTCGAAGCCATTAAAGAGTACACCGTCGCGATCAAGGGACCGCTGACGACGCCGGTCGGCAAAGGAATCCGCTCGATCAATGTAACGCTCCGGCAAATGCTCGATCTGTATGTGTGCCTGCGCCCCGTCCAATATTTCACCGGCGTCCCCTCCCCCGTAAAACATCCGGAGCTCGTGGACATGGTCATCTTTCGCGAAAACACCGAAGACATTTACGCAGGAATTGAATGGAAGGCCGGAACACCCGAAGCACGAAAGGTGATCGGGTGGCTTCAAAAAGAGATGGGCGTCAAGAAAATACGTTTTCCCGAGTCGTCAAGCATTGGCATCAAACCAGTATCTCAAGAGGGAACTGAACGGCTCGTGCGTGCCGCCATCAAGTATGCGATCGTCAATAAGCGAGGGTCCGTGACGCTCGTCCATAAAGGAAACATCATGAAATTCACCGAAGGGGGGTTCCGCGATTGGGGCTATGAACTCGCAAAACGAGAGTTCTCAAATGAAGTAGTATCGTGGGAAGAATGCGGCGGCAAACCGCCTGCAGGCAAAATAATAATCAAGGATGTCATCGCCGATGCCTTTCTTCAGCAAATTCTTACCCGCCCTTCAGAATATGAAGTCATCGCGACGCTCAACCTGAACGGCGACTATATTTCTGACGCGCTGGCGGCTCAGGTCGGCGGCATAGGGATTGCACCCGGCGCGAACATCAACTATCAAAATGGTTATGCAGTGTTCGAGGCAACTCACGGGACCGCGCCGAAGTACGCGGGCCTGGACAAAGTGAATCCAGGATCCCTGATTCTTAGCGGCGAAATGATGCTTCGCTATATGGGCTGGACCGAAGCTGCGGATCTGATTCTGACAGGATTGAATAAAGCGATACAGGCAAAGACGGTGACGTACGACTTTGCCCGGCTTATGGAAGGCGCAAAAGAAGTCAAGTGTTCTGAATTCGGCGAAGCGATCATCAATAACATGTAGCCGGAAGTCAACAATCGACCCCGACTAGCAATAAGCACTAGACCTGCCGAGTCGGCCACTTCTTGGAGACAAATGCGAGGACCAGTCCGGCGATTGAACCTTCTATAAACACATGGTAGCCGGAGTCGACGAGAAAAACAATGAACGGCATATTGAATGTCGCCACTTCGATAATTCCCCCCTGTAAAGCGTCGAAAAGCACTCCCATAATAATCCCGAACCGCAGCGCTGTCGGAATGCGCGATCCCCCTTTATAGTAATCAACGTACATCGGGAAGAAATAAGAGAGCAGGAAACAGTAGACAAGATATGCTAAGGCGATGTACGGAATAATGAAGTTTTCGCGCACGATCGCCGCTTCCTGCTGATGAAACCATGCGCCCATGAGCGGTTCGTGAAACACGAAGCCGACATTGAACAGAACGATAAATAATGCGGCTGTGGATATGGCGACAAATTTTTTGCTCATAGCGGCTCCTCTGTAATAGACAAACTCCTTACGTTATCGAAGGCTTTGTCAAATGTGCTTTCTCAATTTCCTTCAGCAACCTGAATATTTCCTGATGCCTCCGCAGGAACTGAACTGTTTCCTCTCCGCTCAATGATGCGTCTTTCATACGGCGTTGGTTGTCTGCTAATTCCTGTTCGAGGACTTTTTTCTTCATTCGTTTGATCGCCCCTTCAGCCCGCTCCGACGTGCGGGTCTCGCTCAATCGCGCGCCGATCTTGTCCCAACGCGACCCTAGTTGATAGGGAGTGAAGGACAGTTCGGAAATCACCTTCTTCACCGTGTCCGTCGATGCGTTCGTCAAAAGGTCGTTGACGTCAATCTTCCCTTTGCTGTCGAATTCGTCGATCAGGATCTGGGCCACTTCTTTTGCCACGGGATGAGAGAACTCATCAGCGCGGATGTACGAAAAGATGAAAGGAATCATCTGCAATGGTTCCTCGAAGGCTACAAGAAGCAACTCCTTCTCCTCGACCGGCATCTCCCGATTATCATGATCAACCGCTCCCTCCTTCGATTCAGTGGTGAATGGTCCGCTGTTTCGGACAATTCGAGGACCAGCAAGGAAACGCTCCGGGACCTTGCGTGTGTATTTTTCCAATTCCGTGATGAGGGAGGATTCGTAAAGCTTGTATTTCTCCGCGACATCTTTGATAAAAAAAGACTGCTTCAACGGGTCTTTGATCTTTGCAATCGTTTGAACAAGAGCCCTGACTGCTTCTGCTTTCCCTTCCGGCGAATCAAGTTTTCCCTCACGGCGCAGGGCATTCGCTTTAAAATCGACAAACGTGACAGCTTTGGAGAGACTCTCATGGAAACCGTCTGCGCCGTTCTTCTTCACGAACGAATCAGGGTCTTCGCCTTCGGGGAGTTCGGCAACCCGGACGTCGAGGTCATTCTCCAGAATAAGGTCGACCCCGCGAGTCATGGCCGACACTCCCGCAGAATCGCCGTCGTAAACGAATATAATATTTTTGGTGTACCGTGCGATCAGTTGGACCTGCTCGACGGTAAGGGCGGTGCCGCTCGAGGCAACAACGTTGGTTATCCCGGATTGAAAAACCGAAATCAGGTCTGCGTACCCTTCTACCAGGATAACGACATCTTTCTCACGAATCGCCTCTTTCGCTTGGTACAGTCCGTAGAGCACTTTACCCTTGTGATAGATGGGCGTTTCCGAAGAGTTGATGTATTTTCCCAGGGTATCATCATCGTATAACTTTCTCGCCCCAAACGCGATCACTCTGCCGGTGGTAGAGAATACCGGAAACATCGCTCGCCCCCGAAACGCATCGTAGTAACCGCCGTCGTCCCTTTTACGAGCCAATCCAACTTTTTCCAGATACTCCGGCTTGATCCCTTCCTCTCCTGCTTGCTTTACGAGCGCATCCCACGCACGAAGAGAATAGCCGAGCCCGAACCCCGTGATCGTCTTGTCGGAAAAACCTCTTGCCTGAAAGTATTTCAGAGCGAAAGCGCCCTCCTCTGTTTTCGTCATGCATCGGTGAAACATTTTTGCGGCGAACGTACACGCTGAATAGAGTTTTTCCGTCTCACTTGCGGACTGAATCGACTCTTCCGTCCGGACGATGGTGATCCCGGCACGTTCGGCAAGAATTTCGATCGCCTCGACATATGTCGCCTTTTCCCATTCCATTACAAATTTAATGACGTCTCCCCCGCGGCTGCAGCCGAAACAATAGTACATCCCTTTATCCGGGCTGACGTTGAACGACGGGGTTTTTTCGGAGTGAAACGGGCAGAGTCCGAGGTAACTTTTTCCCCGTTTCTTGAGCTTCACAAACATGCCGATGTATTCAACGATGTCGGTTGCGGCGCGGATTTCTTGGATCTTGTCGTCGGGTATTCTCACGCAAAAAATTTAGCCAAAAGTGGAATGAGAAACAAGGAAGGGATAAAAGAGAGAACCGTCAGGACGCCCAAGAAGGCAGGACCTTCCTCACTTTTTGATCTTTTAGCCTTCAGCAAAAAGCCGTCTAATGGTCATCTGGTGAAACGCTCTCCGGTGCGGAAGGTTGTGCTTCTTCCAGCCGGTCTTGCTGATACAATCTAAATGAAAGACTCACTCCCCAGCCGATCGCTCCAAGAGCTGCAAGCAGCCCGGTGAAGAAGAATATGTCTGCGAGCGGAACGCTCCAGTCAAGCATGTCGTGATCGCCGAGAAACGTTGCCCAATCGTGCTTCACGTGGTGACCGCCGAGAAGGGGCAAAATTCTTGTTTCTGCATCACGAATATAAATACTAACATCCACCGTGCTCAGGCCGGTGAAAAACACTGCAACCGGCGCGTTGGCAGATTCCTCCCTCCAGGCAACGATGAACCATACGAACGGAACGAGTACCTGCATGATCGATCCGCCGAGGATATACAGGTTCTCGCCAAACATCCTGAAAAAAAAGTGCCCCGCCTCATGGATGTAGAGTATGATGAGATGGATAAACCACAGTATTGTCGGGAGGTGAAATGCAGGCGTCGGTTCGTACAGATTAAACGGAAGTAAAAACCATATATAGAGGAGAATTGCGTAGCCAAAAATGCGTAAAACAAGTCTTTGTTTTGACATCGGCGATCTATTATTTCATCGTACCAACAAACGCCGCTTCCGGCTAGGAGCCGTCTCAAAAATGGTATCCATGCAGAAAGCAGCCGTAATTGTCATGCTGAGCGGAGCGATGCATCCATGACATGGAAGCCTTGTAGAGTCGAGGTGTTTCATTGTCATGGATTCTGAACCCTCGACTCGTCGAGGGTTCAGAATGACAACGATCCGTCAGTGTTCCTACAGAAGGACATAATCAAGGATTTTTGAGACGACTTCTCGTTAGTGCATGCTGCAGACAACACAAAGGGATAAATAAAAAGTCCCGCTCGAGGACGGGACTTTGGTTATTATTTCGTGGAGGCTTCAGCCCGCGTCGGCTGGGTCTCGTACACTTTTTTTCGAATCGGCTTGGTCCGCTTGCGCATGTATCGTTTTTCGAGCTGTGCTTCCGGCTTTTTCTCTTCTTCCTCGACATCGGGATATTGGTAGATGTCGTATTTGTAGTTGCGCAGAATAATGTTGTTGCCGCTTCTGCCGAGAACGTACTGAGGGAGCAAAGGAATCTTGCCGCCCCCGCCGGGTGCGTCGATGACAAAATGCGGGATCGCAAGCCCCGACGTGTGGCCGCGCAGCTTATCCATGATATTCAATCCGACGCTGACGGGCGTCCGGAAATGATTCGCGCCCTTGGTAATATCGGCCTGGTAGAGATAGTACGGACGCACTCTCATCATCAACAGCTTACGCATTAATTCCAGCATAACGTCGGGATCGTCGTTGACGCCTTTCATCAGCACCGCCTGGTTGCCGACGGGAATGCCGGCATCGGCGAGCATTTCGCAGGCTCGTTTCGCTTCCGTCGTACATTCCCACGGATGGTTGAAATGTGTGTTCACATAGATCGGATGATACTTCTTCAGCATCTTGCAAAGTTTCGGCGTGATGCGCTGCGGCAAAACGCACGGCATTTTAGTGCCAAGCCGGATGATCTCGACATGCGGAATTGCCCTGAGGCCCGAGATGATTTTTTCAAGCATGACATCCGTCAGCATCAATGGATCGCCGCCGGAAAGAATGACATCACGCACTTCAGGATGGGCGGCGATGTAATCGAGTCCGGACTGAATAAACTTCATACTTATTTTTCCCGAATCGCCGACCTTTCTCTTGCGTGTGCAGAAGCGGCAGTACATCGAGCACTGACTCGTCGTCAAAAAAAGGACGCGGTCGGGGTAACGATGGGTGATGCTCGGAACGGGGCTGTCTGCTTCTTCGTTGAGGGGATCAAGGGGAAAATCATCGGGCACGAGTTCCTGGGCATCGGGAATGCATTGCAGCCAGATGGGATCCCCCGGATACCTGATAAGGCTGAGATAGTACGGGTTGATCCGGATATGAAAAAGCGAATTGAGTTTGTCCGCCAGATCCTTGTCAAAATTGAACCTCTCCACCAAATCCTTGCCGCTGTCGACACTCGCCCGCAACATTTCCTGCCAGAGTTCCATAAAAAGATTTACCTGAGATTGTTAAAGATATTTGCCGTAGATGACAAGATCGTCTCCGGGCCTGTAATAATCCTTGATGCATCCCCTCCGCTCAAATCCTTTTCGCTCATAAAACGCTCGCGTCTTTTCATACTTCGGGGTCGATGACGTCTCCGCGATCAATAGACGCCCACCGCTTGTTCTCAAATGTTCTTCGGTGAACCGTAGAAGGTCCGAGCCTACTCCTCTGCCGTGGAGGCCCGGCGTCACCGCGATCCAGTACAGATCAAACGTTCCCTGTGTTGACGGCGTCGGTCCGATGCAAACATAACCGGCCACGTGTTGTTCATCATCGATGGAGCAAAATATTTCATAATCTTTCTGATGTTCATCGTCAAGGCAGATCTCGATCAGCTCAATTGCGACATCGATCTCTTCTTCACTGAATACATCCGTCTCTCGCAAAAGATGTTCAATCGGTTCCTTGTCCTCGCGCCGGAGGGGGCGGATGTTCATTTTGTCTGTGAAGTAAGTGACACGACGCGTCTATGGATTTCGCTTCAACGCGCACTCAACGATCTTGCCGATCGTCTCGTTGAACGTATACCCGAACGTTGTCGTTGAACGGATGAACCCGGCGTCGTCCGAGATATCCGGATTCGGGTTCACCTCCAGGACGTACGGTTTGTTGTTCTTCGTCAAACGAAAATCAATGCGAGCGTAATCCCTGCATCCCATAATGTTGAACGCCTGCAACGCAAGATCTCTGATACGAGCCTCGACGGTCGGCGGCAGGTCGGCGGGGCAAACGCCCTTTGTTCCTTCGAACTCGACCGATCCGTTGAGCCATTTCGCATCGTAGGTAACGATCTTGGGATAACCGGCCGGAAGACCGGAAAAATCTATTTCGGAGATCGGAAGCACCGTCGGCTTGCCGTTTCCCAGTACGGCAACATTCAACTCACGCCCCTCTATATACTCTTCCACGATTGCCGGCTGGTCATATTGCTGAAAGATGTACCGGATTCTTTTCTTTAACGCAGTCAGCGAATCCACGATCGAATCGTTATCTATGCCGACACTGGCGTCTTCTTTTGCAGGTTTCACGATGAGCGGAAACGCAAGGTCGAAATCATCCGCAACAATCTCATTCAACTGCTTGCAGACGACAAACTTTGCCGTTGGAATGCCGTGGAATGACAAGATCTCCTTCGTCCGGGCCTTATTGAGACACGTCCCCAGAGTAATAGTGGGAGAACCGGTATAGGGGATTTCAAGAATCTCATAGATGCCGGCGACATGCATTTCGTGTATCGACTGGTCTCCCAGGGATTCAACAAGGTTGAAGATAAGATCGGGCTTCTCTGTCTTCAAGAATTCCAATAACTTTTCGATATTGTTGGACATGTTGAAGATCGAGGTTTGATAGCCAATCTCGTTCAATGCAGCCTGAATCTGTTCCCTTTCTTCGATAACCCCAACTTCGGACATATCGAGCAGACCATTCGCCTTAGCAGTTGCAAGCGCAGCTCCTTCTTGTATCATCCCGGACTCGGAAATAAACTTTCGCCCCTTCGACGTTTGAATCGTCGGCTGGTTGAAAATAACCGAAACATGTAGCTTTTTTCTCATACTGTTACTCCGTATTGGTGAGATAAGCGTGCCTGCATCTTGTTCATTTTCAACGAGTTATGGGATGTCACAGCAGCTTATACCGTTTGCAGGCTTCATCGAGCACACAATTCAACATCTCGTCATACGACATGCCTGCAGCGCGTGCTGCTTTCGGATAACATGAATTGTCCTCCGGCTTGGGTAAAATGCCGGGCAGTGGATTAATTTCAATAATGTTTGGCGTCCCGTTCTTATCGAGGCGAACATCGATGCGCGACCAATCGCGGCATCTCAATACCTTGTATGCATCTTTACAGAGCTTAACGATGGCAGCATTGAGAGATGGAGTAACTCGGGCAGGACATTCAAAAATCTGGAGCGGGTTTGAGGCCTGATCCCAGATCCATTTTGCTTCGAAAGAATAGATCGGGTTCACGCCCTTCGGCAGAGAATCAAACTTGATCTCGACGATCGGAAGGACGCGAACGTCATCCGCGTTGCCGAGCATCGCAACCGTAAATTCGCGTCCGGGCAAGAATTCCTCAATGATAACGGGCTGGCTGTAGTTTACGAGCACATTTTCAACCTGGGCCTGTAATTCATGGCGGGTTCGTACGAGCGATGCGTCGAAAATTCCCTTGCTCGAACCTTCGTTCAGCGGCTTCACCATGCAGGGGAAATCCGTCTGCAGTGCTGAGAGGTCTGTAAGGGAATGGATAACGGAAAATTTCGCGGTAGGAATCTTGTAGTAGGAAAGAATTTCTTTCGCTCTTGATTTGTCCAGGCAGACGGCAAGGGTAAGTGCGTCTGAGCCTGAGTAAGGGATATTGAGCATCTCCAGTATCGCCGGGATCTGTGCTTCGCGAGAAACGCCGTATTGACCCTCGGCGATGTTGAAGACGATCTCCGGACGTCGGCTGCGAAGTTTTGCGAAGGCATCTTCATCAGCTTCGATCATCATGATAGAGTGGCGGAGTGCAAGCGCGTCGCGAACGGCAGTCACGGTTTCAATCGTGTCCCACTCCGCGTACGTATCAGCGCTCGTTGCCTTCTCTTCTATTTGCGTGCTGACATCAATGATGTGCTGACTCGAAGGGTCGACGCCGCCATCGGCGACATCTGATTCTTCCTTCTTTATGTTGTAGACGAGAGCTACTTCCATTCAGGGGAGTACCAAAAAAAACTTTCGATACCTTTCATACTAGTGATTGAGATCTTGGCTTCGTTCTTCGTCTAACTACTGATACAAATATAATGTTTTTAGACACGTTGTCAAGAAGAAAGTGGCATATTTCCTCGAAAACGAGCTCGTCGTTGTCAGAGTGGCAGACTTGTTGCTGTATGATTTTTTTTAGCCGTAAAAAAGAAAATTTCATTATTGTGCAGCGCCGAAGAGAGTGAAACAATCGCGGAGATAATTCAGCGGAAAATATTTTCGTTCATGACTAACCGATGCGAACGTAGGAAAGCAATTCTTTGTAAACCAATTCGAACCGTGTTCGTATTCGTGAATGCTGCGGCAGACGCAAATGAGGATCGCGGTCAACGAGCTCGAACGCTTCTTGCCGTGCCTGAAGAAGTATATTCTTGTCATGAACAATATCGGCAACGACAAACGACGGAAGCCCGCTCTGCCGCGTTCCGAAATAATCTCCCGCTCCCCGCAGCTCAAGGTCGACCTCCGCGATTCTAAATCCGTCGCTTGTTTCCACCATCGTGCTGAGGCGCTTCGAAATGTCGGATATCTGTTTCCGCGCGTCGGCACGATCCGCGGCAAGCAGGGCTTTCCGTTTGGCCGTCAGGTCGTCGGTCAGGAGAATGCAGTACGATTGTTCCTCACCGCGCCCTACTCTTCCCCTCAGCTGATGCAACTGAGAAAGGCCGAATCGTTCGGCGTTCTCGATAATCATGATGGTCGCGTTCGGAATATCGATGCCGACCTCGATCACTGTCGTAGCAACAAGGATATCGAGGTCTTTGGATTTGAACTTGTTCATCAGGTCATCTTTTTCTGAGGATGACAATCTGCCGTGCAGGAGCCCGACCTTAAACTCGGAAAAGTCGCTTGTGCTAAGTTTTTCAAATTCAACGATCGCGGCCTTGAGGTCGATTTTTTCAGATTCTTCGATCAGGGGGTAGACAATGTATGCCTGACGTCCGCGCCGTAGTTCATCTTTCACGAAACTGTAGACTTGTTTCTTTTCTTTTTCGGTCCGAACCGCGGTTTTCACGGGCCTGCGGTTTTTTGGAAGTTCGTCGATCACGGAAACGTCAAGGTCTCCATACAGTGTAAGGGACAATGTGCGAGGAATCGGGGTCGCAGTCATCACGAGTACGTCGGGGTTTTCCTTGCCCTTCCCGCGAAGGATCGCCCGTTGAGCAACGCCAAACCGGTGCTGTTCATCGACGACAACAAAACCGAGATTCGCAAACTGAACCTGATCTTGAATCAAGGCATGCGTACCGATCACGATGTTCGCCGAACCGCTGCGGATATCTTCCAGGACGTCCTCGCGCAGCTTCTTCTTTTGTCCGCCGATGATGAGGCGCACATGAACGGACAGTTCACCCAGGAAATTCTTCAGCGTAAAGAAATGCTGTTCAGCCAGGATCTCTGTGGGTGCCATCAGGGTGCACTGAAAGCCGTTTTCAACTGCGATGAGCATCGCGAAAAGTGCAACGATGGTTTTCCCGCTCCCGACATCCCCCTGCAGCAGGCGGTTCATCGGTACCGATTGACTCATGTCGCCGGTGATCTCGTTGATCACACGGCGCTGAGCACCGGTCAATTCGAACGACAGACCGGAGAGAAGCTGGCGCGCGAGTTCACTCTTGACGGTGAAAGAGATGCCTTTTAATGCTCCTTTGATTTCCCTCCGCCTATAGGCCATCAGAAGTTCGAAGAAGAAGAGTTCATCGAATTTCAACCGATTAAGCGCCGTATCTGTTTCCGCGTACGTCTTTGGGAAATGGATCATGCGGAGCGCAGAGTGCAAATCGAGAAGGCTCCGGCGGTGAAGCATTTCATCCGGCAAATGGTCAGAAAGAGAGTCGAGATTGTTTTGGATAGCGTTCCGAATGATCCTGCGAAAACCGCGGTTATCCAGTCCGACCTGGCGCAGTTCTTCGCTCGACCTGTACATCGGAATGATCGCGCCGGTGTGAAGAAGGGAGTTCCAGTCCGTTGAATCATCCTCGTCGTTGGTCTTTAGCCTGTCGAACTCGGGATGGATGAACTGCGGCCTGTTCAGTTTGTCGAGTTCCGGCACGGCGGAAACGGCCAGTACTTCGCCGATCTCAAATGCTTTTTGATACCATTGGACCCCTGCAAAGAAGACACAAGTGAGGTATCCTGTCTCGTCTTTCAGAGTAAGCAAGAACATTTGTTTTCCGTGCCGCGTCCTCTTTGCCGTTTGGCGGAACACCGAGCCGATCACGGTGACTTCCTTCCCGGCTTCAACAAATTTTGGAAGGTCTTTGATCGTGGTTATTCGTGACCGGTCGAGGTAATCCCGTGGAAGATAGTAAAGAAGTTTCGGAAGAGAATCGACGCCGATTTCCTTCAAAGCAGCTGCTCGCTTCGGGCCGATTCCTTTGACGAATTGGAGTGTGTCGCTCGTATGAAGGCTCAATGAAAAAGTGACAATTGTTATGAGCTGCCGAAACGTAAAGCTAACTACCGGCGCTCAAATGTAGGTTTTGTTGATTGCTGAGCGCTCCATCCCCCCGGGATGCGATAGGCGATGCGTTCGTTTGCTACATTCACGATCAACGAATCTTCCGTGACCGGTTCAATGCTTGCATGTTGGATTTGTGAGTCCTCGAACAGCGTGTCTCGAAACAATGTAAGGTGCAGCCCCTGAGGAGTTCTTTCTACGAGTGTCTCAATAGCGCGGTTGTCGAGGCCTTCCTTATTCTTCGATTTCGGCAGGAACTCTGAAGACTGTTGTCGCATTGTGATGATTTGCGACAGCCCATTCCTCTGAATAGAGAACCTTCGACTTCCGCCCGAAGAGAGTTTTTGACCGCCGTTTCCTCCTTGTCCTTCATCTTCTGATCGCGCAGCAACACGTTCCTCGCCGTTTGATTCAGGGATGATGACGACTCTTCCGACAAGCCAGAACGTGCCTGTACTTCTGCCGCTTCCGTGTGGCAAATCACCGGGAGCCTGAGATTCAGCTTGCGACGCTTGATCATGTCCCGGTTCCCGTGCTGTGGCTTCATCAGATTGAGAAGGGTACAATTTTTCGTTCTCTTCCGATGCACTACTTGAATCCTGTGTTCCCCGTTTTACAACATATGTTCTGTGTGCAAACTTTACCGGCCATTCTATTGAACCGTAGTAATACCGGAAAACACCAAGCCCGACAAGGATGACCATCACCGCCGCTGCGAGACTGACGAGCTGATAACGCTGGAAGATGTTTGCGTCATCCTTTTTGATCGAATCACGCAAAAGCCCTCTCATCTTCTCTCTTCCCAACAGCGTGACGCCTGCCAACAGCTCCCGTTCCTTCTGCACCATGCGTTGACACCGCTCGCAGCCGCGAAGATGTTGTTCCAGATCTGTGCGTTCTGATTCGCTGACGCGCTTCATCACGAAGCGGTCGAGCAGGTCGGAATCATCGGTCCAATGTGGAGATTGATAATTTTCCATCCTCATTCACGCATGTGTCAATATTCTTTCCAGCGCTTTCTTGCATTGATATTTTTTCGATTTGACCGTTTCTGCGTTCGCGAAACCCATCTGTTGTGCAATTTCTTCGAGTGAACATTCTTCCCAATAGAAAAGAAGGAGCAATCTTTTGCATGGATCTCCGAGTTTTGTCAGCGAATCGCGCACACGCTTTGCTTCGTCGCTCTCGATCAATTCTTCGAGTGGAGAGGGATCGGAGCTCCGGGCGGTCTCAACATTTCGTCCTTCCGGAACTTCCTTTCGCCGCCGCGCAAGCCGTCTAAGCCAAATGTTCCGTGCCGTTCCCATGATGAACGTGCTTAGCTGCGATTCATACCGAAATTTACCCGAGTGCACTTTTTCCCACAGCACGACCACCGCTTCCTGCAAAACGTCGTCTCCGTCATCGGGCGTCCCGCTGTTCCTGATCACATAAGATACAACCGGTCTTCGATTCGCCTTGTATAATTTCGCCAATGATTGTTCGTCCTCTCCCTTCTTGATGAGATCCAGAATTTTGGCATCGCTATGGAGAAATAAGAGAGATGAATTCATTTACCTTTCATGAGTTAATGATATTAACAGTCAGCAGGTGAATGGAAGAAATTACAAATAAACGGCGCATTATTCAACGAACAAAGCACGTACTTCAACAATCACCTAACGGAGGGCACGACAATGACAAATCAAATCTCGGCAAGATACGGCGAAATCG
>Ga0265338_10005127_pt1 | contig 17258 bp, 17 predicted proteins | sample 42126metaG_FD_193579 | JGI IMG/M metagenome (GOLD analysis project Ga0265338, IMG submission 193579) | Rhizosphere microbial communities from Carex aquatilis grown in University of Washington, Seatle, WA, United States - 4-21-26 metaG | ecosystem: Host-associated > Plants > Roots > Rhizosphere... | reverse complement strand
CTGCCAAATCCGCCGCCTCAAGGCTGGTGAGCACCGTCACGGCAAGCACCTTTGGCCGTGGCCGAACCGATGCAGCAGCCTCCGCGGCTGCCCGCATCATGGCCGCACCGCCCGAGGCGTGGACGTTGATGATCGCCGCCCCCAGCGGAGCCAGCGCCTTCATGGCGCCCGCGACGGTGTTGGGGATGTCGTGCAGCTTCACGTCCAGGAACACCGGCCGCCCGCTCTTCACAATGGCGCGCACGCCTTCAGGTCCGTTGGCGCTGACGAATTCGAGCCCGACCTTCAGCCCCCCGACATGGGGCGCAACGCTCGCGGCCATTCGCGACGCCGCATCCAACGATGGCGTATCCAGGGCGACATAAATCGGATTGGATTTCGCGTTCATGGTCCGGATTGGCCCGTTGGTCTCGCATCGCGGGCCATAGCGCCGGCAATATCGATCCGCTGCCTTCGCGTCCGCGCCCGCTTCAGCGCAACGGTCGCGGCCCCGACCAGCACGCCGAACACGAAGCTCGCGAACACCAGCAGAAACAGCGGCATCACCAGAGCGGTCCCCGTGCCCGCCGCAAAGGGATCGAGCCGAAACGCCACCTCTTCCCGGTTCGCCACCGCGAGAACCGAGGCGATGACCGCCACCGGCAGCATCACGAGAATCGTCGAGACTCGCATGCGGATTTCAGTAGAGCGAAGGCGGGGGTTCGGCAAGACCGCGCAACAGGGCGCACCGGGGATGATTCAAGCTCGTTTTATTCCGCGTCGGGGTCGTGGCCGTTGTTCAGCCTTTCGCGCAACTCCTTGCCGGTGCGGAAGAACGGAACGCGCTTTTCCTCGACCGAAACGGCCTCGCCAGTACGCGGATTGCGCCCCTGGCGCGCGGGACGCGTCTTCACCGAAAACGCGCCGAAGCCGCGGAGTTCGACCCGGTCGCCATGAGCGAGCGCGCCCGATATCTCGTCCAGCACGGTCGACACAATGCGCTCGACGTCGCGATGATAGAGGTGGGGGTAACGCTCCGCGAGGCGCGCTACCAGTTCAGACTTGATCATAGCCTTGCCCCCAGCTGGCAAGCTCAGACACGCCACACGCCTGCCCCGCTAACCTGCCAAAATGGCGCCGTGGCGTCAACGGGGAACTGCACTAAGCCCCTAGGATATAACGTATTTTGAAGCATGGTTGTGGACGCGTCACGGACCGCAGCGAACAATCCCTAAAGCTTCCGATCGCCATGATGTGTGCGGAGCGGGCGGGTTTGGGATAGATTCCGGCCCATATCACCGCTTACGGGAGGATTTTCCATGCGGAAGGCCTACAGCACACTCGCCCTCGCGTTGCTCGCATCCGCCGGACTCGCGGCGGCGGCCCATGCCCAAGCCAGCTACCCTTGCGTCAACGACGCGCCCAATCCTTACAAGATGCAGTCGAATTGGGCACAGACATCACGCCCCTTCGGACCCACCAATGCGGTCACGGTCGATGCACACGACAACCTCTGGGTGTTCGATCGCTGCGGCGACGATGGCTGCTCAAAATCCAACCTGTCGCCGATCTTCGAAATCGGGCCCGACGGGAAGGCGAAAGCGAATTTCGGCTCCGGCCAATTCGCCAGCGCCCATGGCATCGGTGTCGACAAGGACGGCAATGTCTGGGCCGCGGACTTCCAGTCCAAGGACGGCAAGGGCATGCAGGTGATCAAGTTCGCGCCGGATGGAAAAGTGCTCTTGAAGCTCGGCAAGGCGGGCGAGCCGGGCATGGGCAACGATCAGTTCAACCAGCCGACCGGCGTGGCGTTCCTCTCCACCGGAGACGCGGTCATCATCGAGGGCCACGGCTCGAAGCTGAACAAATCGCGCGTCGACATCTACACCAAGGACGGCAAATTCCTGCGGAGCTTCGCGTCGCATGGTACCGGCGATGGGCAATTGACCGAGCCCCATGCGGTCGCAGTGGATCAGGAGGACCGCATCTATGTCGCGGACCGCACCGCCAACCGCATCAATGTCTACGACAAGACCGGCAAATTCCTCGCGAGCTGGAAACAGTTCGGAAGGCCCTCCGGCGTGTTCGTCGACAAGAACGACATGATCTATGTCGCCGATTCCCAGTCGGAAGAGAAAAACAATCCCGGCTGCAAAATGGGCATCCGCGTGGGCTCGGTGAAGGACGGTAAGGTCATGTACTACATCGCGCCGCCACCGGGCGTGACCGACAAGATTCCGCCGCCGGAAGGAATCACGGTGGATTCGCACGGCACCATCTACGCCGCAGCCGTGCAGATGAAGGAAGTGAAGAAATACACCAAATAGGCCCGGTTTCCTGGCTTTCGGAAAAAGCGCTCGCGGCGACAGCCTCCCGCGGGCGCTTTTTTTTGCCGGTGTGCACGTTGTTGGTTGGGGCGCGACGTCATCATCACCGATGAAAACATGCCGGGCATGCGCGGCCGAGAACTGATCCCGCAATTGAAGACGATCAGGCCCGATTACTACATCATCCTTTGCACGGAATCGGAGGGCGTTTCCGAGGCGATGGCCCGCTCATGGGGCGCCGATATGTTCCTGCCCAAACCGGTCGATCCTCTGCTCCTTGCCGCCACGCTTCGCGCGCTTCAGCGGCAGCCCGAAGAGTTTCTCGTCTGAGAAAAGGCTTGCGCGCGAATGAGTTCCTTCGCGGGGCCCTTGCGGCATGAATGATTTCTCGCGATTCGCGCGTGCAACAATTTCGCTCCGACATACGTAATTTGACGTAGCCGGTTCCCTCATTCTCTTTGAGGTTTCTCAACCCTTGTGGCGGATCATTATTCAATCTTCACGCTTTGATCTGGAATTGGTGGTGATGCTCATTCGCGGTTGAAAAGGAGACGGGTTATGGCGAAGGCGAGATTTTCCATCCTGTTGTGCGCGTTGGCGTTGACGATCGGAGTCGGAGGGATAGCGCCCAGAGCCTCCGCCGATACCGATGAGTGTTTCGGAACATCCTTCGATGCCGTGATGCACCTCCCCGCGCCCTTGCGCAAATGGGGTCAGATCGACTGCACGCCATACGGCCACGCGTTGGGAAGCCGCCCGGGCTGGGTTTGGGCTTCGCTCGAAAACAAGAAAAAGGTTTTCATCCCCTCACAGATGGCGCGGAGCAATCTCCAGGAGATCGGCAACGAATCCTATTTCACGTCCATCCAGGTCAGCGAACTCAAGGACGACGAGCGCGCTTCGGCGCTCCAGACCTTCAACGAAGGTCTGGAGCTCAAGGAAGGCGACTCCAAGGCCTATCGGGCCGAACTCACTTCCGTCTCGGGCAGCGTCATCACGATCTATTTCTTCGATTTCGACAACTTCGCCGGCGGCATGTGGTGCCCGGAAGACGATTGCATTCAGGAATCGCGCTTCCTGATCATGGAACAGGAAAACAAGCCCGAACTCCCGTCGATCTGACACCGGGACGCTTTTGGGTTGGCCGCATTTGCGCCCAACCCAAGCCTGCCCGGCGCTGTACGCCTCCCGGCCCGTACTGTAAGTTTCGGGTCCGATGCCAAACGGGAGGAGCACATGCGTCCGGGAATTACGAAACTTGCGCTTGCGCTGTTTGCGACCACCGCCATCGTCAGCGTGGCGAATGCGCAGGCGAGCTATCCCTGCGTAAACGACGCGCCCAATCCCTATAAGCAGGTGACCGGCTGGGAGCACATGCCGCGCGGCTGGGCCCCGACCAACAATGTCTATGTCGACGGCAAGGACAATGTCTGGGTGATGGACCGCTGCGAAGCGAAAGGCTGCATCGGCTCGAAAGAAAATCCGATCTGGGAGCTTTCTCCCGACGGCAAGGTGATGAAGAGCTTCGGCGCCGGCATGTTCGCGTTCCCGCACACGGTCAAGCCGGACGCGGACGGCAACATCTGGGCCATCGACGGCGATGCCAAGAACGAAATGGGCAACCAGGTCTTCAAGTTCTCGCCCGACGGCAAGGTTCTGATGACGCTGGGCAAGGCAGGGCAGGGCGGCAAGGGCACGGATGTTTTCGACCGGCCGACGGGAATCGCCTTTGCGCCGAATGGCGACATCTTCGTCTCCGAGGGCCATGCGCCGACCTTCGGCAATTCGCGCATCGTGAAGTTCGACAAGAACGGCAAGTTCATCAAGACCTTCGGGCATCTGGGTTCGGGCGATGGCGAGTTTAAGGGCCCGCATGTGCTGGCATTCGATAGCCAAGGCCGTCTCTTCGTCGCCGACCGCAGCAACAGCCGCGTCGCGTTCTTCGATCAGGACGGAAAATTCCTCGGCGCCTGGAAACAGTTCGGCCGGCCAAGCGGGATCTTCATCGACAAGAACGACGTGCTCTATGTGTCGGATTCGGAATCCCAAGACGCGCCGGGCAAGGACACCAACAATCCAGGCTGCAACCGCGGCATCCGCTTCGGCAGCGTGAAGGACGGGAAGGTCCAGGGCTACATCCCGCCGCCGACGCCCAAGGACCCGAAGAACCCGCCGCCGGAAGGTGTCGCCGCCGACAGCCACGGCAACATCTACGCCGCCGCCGTTCCGGAACGGGAAGTGTATAAATATGTGAAGAAATAACCGGCGGCTCAAACCCTCCCCTTGAGGGAGGGTCGAAAATTTCGAGAGCGAAGCGCGAGAAATTTCGGGGAGGGGACCTGTCCGTGAACCCAGTTCCCCTCACCGAAGCCATTTCGCGGCTTACGCCGCTCGCTTCCCTCAAGGGCAGGGTGACGAAGGAAATCAGTTCGGTTACGACGGGTCCTGCTGCGCGATATAGGACGCCACGCCAATCACCTCGTCATCGGAGAGTTTCGCGACCACCCCCTTCATGATGTCGGCCAGCGGTCCTTTGCGGATGCCGTTCTTGAACGAATAGATCTGCCGCGCGATGTAGACCGGCGACCGCCCCGCCAAGCCCGGTACGTCGTCCTCACCCTGCAACTTGTCGCCGTGGCAGCCGGTGCAGGCTTCCGCCTTGCCGCCGCCTGTCGTCGCAATGGTACGGCCGAGCGCGAGCGACCCCGGCGGTACGAAGGCAATGAACGCCGGATCGGCCATCTGGCGCACCGCGGCCGGATTGTTCACGAATTCGACGATGCGCTTCCCGATCGGTTCGGGATCGGCGCCATCGATACGGGCGCGCTGGCTGTTGCGGCCGATAATGGTCTTCGGAACGACATCGGATTCGGAAAGGTTCGTCCACCTCACTTGTTTGAGGCCGGCGTAATAGGCGGCGAGTTGCTTGATCTCGTCATCGGTGAGCCCTTTGGCGAATCCCACCATGGCGCCCGAACGGGGGCCGCCACGCATCCCGTTGGCAAAATCGTGCATCTGGCGTGCGAAATAGTCCGCGTTCAGGCCGCGAATATTGGCCGATTCCGGCTGGCCCATGCCCGATGGCGTGTGACAGGTGTTGCATGGCCGTACTGCATCGCCTTTACCCGCCACCACAATTTGCGGCACACCGGCCGGAGCCGTAGGCGCCGCACCGCCACCACCACCCCCGCCACCACCCGCCGCCTGAGGCATGGGGGCATTCGGGTCTGGTGTCATAAAAGCCCAATCCGGGCCGGGCGCGTCGGCCGCCATCGCGGCGATGGGAAACAACAGGCCTGCCAGCAGCCAAGAAAATTTCATAATCGCAACCTCCCCGAAGCGGTATCCGGCTCTAGCTATCCGATTTTACTAACATTATTGCGAATGACGAAATGCGGCAAGCTGCAGGACACGCTTGCTTTTGTATTTTGCAGTGCTTGACAACAGGTCCGAAACCTCCGCCAGATCACGCAAAACGGTTGGGGAGGGGCACTCATGACCGCTATCGGCGCCGCAGGCGATTCTGCAGTTTCCACAATCGGGTTGCTTGACCGCCGGCGCATCATCGCCGACGCAACCTTCAACCGCTGGCTCGTGCCGCCGGCCGCACTCGCGATCCATCTCTGCATCGGCATGGCCTATGGCTTCAGCGTGTTCTGGCTGCCTCTTTCGCGCGCGCTCGGCCATGACAAATCCGTCGCCTGCCCGGACATGACGCTCGCACAGTCGCTTTTCACCACGACCTGCGATTGGCGCGTCTCGGATCTTGTTTTGATTTACACACTCTTCTTCGTTGTGCTCGGTCTTTCCGCGGCGACCTGGGGCGGCTGGCTCGAGCGTGCGGGCCCGCGCAAGGCGGGCGTGGTTGCGGCCTTCTGCTGGTGCGGCGGCATGCTGATTTCGGCGGCAGGCATCATTGAGCATCAGCTCTGGATGATGTGGATCGGTTCCGGCGTGATCGGAGGCGTGGGGCTGGGCCTCGGCTACATCTCGCCGGTGTCCACGCTGATCAAATGGTTCCCCGATCATCGCGGCATGGCGACGGGTATGGCGATCATGGGCTTTGGCGGCGGCGCCATGATCGGCGCGCCGCTTGCGAACATGCTGATGACGGCGTTTCGCACGCCGGATTCGGTCGGCGTGTGGCAGACCTTCGTGGTGATGGCGGCGATCTATTTCGTCTTCATGATGGGCGGCGCGTTCGGTTATCGGGTGCCGCCGGTCGGCTGGCGCCCGCACGGCTGGACGCCCCCTGCCGGAAGCACAACCATCACCGGCAAGCATGTGCACCTGAAGGATGCGCACAAGACGGCGCAATTCTGGCTGATCTGGGCCGTGCTGTGCCTGAACGTGTCGGCCGGCATCGGCGTTATCGCCTTGGCCTCGCCCATGCTGCAGGAAATTTTCGGCGGGCGATTGATCGGCGCGCCCGATGTGTCATTCACCGCGCTCAACCCGGCACAGGCCACGCAGGTTGCCGCCATCGCCGCAGGCTTTACCGGGCTGCTCTCGCTGTTCAACATTGGCGGACGGTTCTTCTGGGCCTCGCTGTCGGACAAGATCGGAAGAAAGGCGACCTATTACACCTTCTTCCTTCTGGGCATCGCGATGTATGCAAGCGCGCCCTATTTCGCGCATGCGGGGTCAACCGCACTGTTCGTGCTCGCGATCTGCATCATCCTCTCGATGTATGGCGGCGGGTTCGCGACGGTGCCTGCCTATCTCGCGGACATATTCGGCACGCAATTCGTGGGCGCGATCCACGGACGTCTTTTGACCGCGTGGTCCACGGCGGGCATCGTGGGGCCTGTGGTCGTCAGCTACATACGCGATGCCGAAATTGCCGCAGGGGTGCCGCGTGAGTCGGTCTATGACGTGACGCTCTATGTGCTCGCAAGCTTCCTCGCCGTGGGTTTCCTCTGCAACTGGGCAATAAAGCCGCTCAAGCCCAAATGGTTCATGAGCGAGGAACAGGTGGCCGCGTTGCAAGCGGTGCCCGTTGCCCATCACGCCCATCCGACGCATCCGTCGCCCGGGCTGAACGCGACCGCCGTTCTGGCCTGGCTCGCGGTGGGTATCCCGATCCTTTGGGGCGTCTGGGTGACGTTCCAAAGCGCGCTGGTGCTGTTCGGATAGCTCACGCTTGACCGAACGCTACCGAAGCGTAAGATATACATAGAAAATGTATATCTTTGGTGGACGCCATGCAAGTCGCGAAATGGGGAAACAGCCTCGCCATCCGCCTGCCGAAAGCCGTGGTCGATGCGTTGAAGCTCAAGGAAGGCGACGATATCGAAGTAATCGTCGCAGGAACGGGGCGGTTCAAAGTCGCACGAGACCCACGCCGCGAAGCCGCATTGGCTCGCATAAGAGCGATGAGGCGTCCCTTGCCGCCGGGATTCAAATTCTCTCGAGACGAGGCAAATGAACGATAAGCCTTTTCTGGATACGAACGTTCTGGTTTACGCATTTTCCGACGACGCCCGCGCCGATGCGGCAGATGAACTGCTGAGGGCCGGTGGCGTAATCAGTGTTCAAGTGCTGAACGAATTCGTGAACGTGTCCCGTAGAAAACTCAGCTTTAAGTGGACGGAAGTCGATAATGCGCTGAATGAGTTCAAGGATCTCCTCAATCCGGCGATCCCGCTGACGGCCGAACTTCATGAAAGGGCAGTTGAAATTGCTCGCAAGCACAAACTTCGCATTTACGACAGCCTTATTGTTGCGGCGGCTATCGCTGCGGGTTGTCCCATCCTTTACACGGAAGACATGCAGCACGGGCGAAAGATCGGCGGGACTATTATTCGGAATCCATTTCGGGCTTAAGCCACCTACGCCGTAAACGAGACCACGCAACGATCCCGGTCAGCAGCATAACTGACGAATTCGGTTCCGGAATAGGTGAGACGAGAACGGGGTCCCCATCCACTTCGACCGAGTAGGTTCGGTGATCGCAAAAGACCGGACAGTCGACCACGGGATTCACGAAAGTACGCTGGGGATTTTTGTGCTGGTACTCGGCGAAACGAATTTGGATCGAAAAAGGCGCCCGCGGGTTTAGCGCGAGCGCCTTTGCAAGCTCGTCAAAAGCTGAGGTGAGATCGACACCGCCCCCTCACCCTGCCCCTCTCCCCCGAAGGGGAGAGGAATATGCGGCGATTATTCCTCGTCGCCTTTCTTCTTCTGTGCGCGTGACAGAGCCGCGCCCAGGATGTCGCCCAGGCTCGCGCCCGAATCCGACGATCCGTATTGGGCGACCGCCTCCTTCTCTTCGGAGATTTCGCGCGCCTTGATGGAAAGCCCGAGCTTCCTGCCGGTCTTGTCCGCCGAGGTCACCAGCGCATCGATCTTGTCGCCGACGCCAAAGCGTTCGGGGCGTTGATCGTTGCGGTCGCGCGCGAGATCGGCACGGCGGATGTAGGCGCGCGCGCCCCCTTCGAGCGTGACCTCCAGGCCGCCTTCCTGCACTTCGGCCACGGTCACGGTCACGACATCGCCCTTCTTGAGCGAGGACACTTTCGCCATCGGATCGGACGCGAGCTGCTTGATGCCGAGGCTGATGCGCTCCTTCTCCGGATCGACATCGAGCACTTTGACCTCGACGTTCTGGCCCTTCTGGTAATCCTTGACCGCCTCGTCGCCCTGCTTGTCCCAGGAGAGGTCGGAGAGATGCACCATGCCGTCGATATCGCCCGGGAGGCCGACGAACAGGCCGAACTCGGTGATGTTGCGGACCTCGCCTTCCAGCACAGTGCCCGGGGGATGGCCTTCGGCGAACACCTGCCAGGGATTGTCCATGCATTGCTTGAGGCCGAGGCTGATGCGGCGCTTGTTGGAATCGACTTCCAGCACCATCACTTCCACGTCCTGGCCGGGACTGACGATCTTGTTCGGGTGAACGTTCTTCTTGACCCAGCTCATCTCGGACACATGAACCAAGCCTTCGACGCCCGGCTCCAGTTCCACGAAGGCGCCATAGTCGGTGACATTGGTGACCTTGCCCTTGAAGCGAGCGCCGACGGGATATTTGGCGCTGACGCCCTCCCAGGGATCGGTCTGCAATTGCTTCATGCCCAGGCTGATACGCTGTGTGTCGTGGTTCACCTTGATGATCTGCACGGTCACCTGCTGGCCGACATTGAGCACCTCGGTCGGATGCGACACGCGCCGCCAGGCGATGTCGGTGACGTGCAGCAGACCGTCCACGCCGCCCAAATCGACGAACGCGCCGTAATCGGTGATGTTCTTGACGGTGCCTTCGAGCACCTGGCCTTCCTGCAGGGACGCCACGAGTTCGGAGCGTTCCTCAGCGCGCTTCTCCTCCAGCACCGCGCGGCGCGAGACCACGATATTGCCGCGGCGGCGATCCATTTTCAGGATCTGGAACGGCTGGGGCATGTTCATCAGCGGGCCGACATCACGCACCGGGCGCACATCGACCTGCGAGCCCGGAAGAAACGCGACCGCGCCGTCCAGATCGACGGTGAAGCCGCCCTTAACCCGGCCGAAGATCACGCCCGAGACGCGGCCCGAATCCTGGAACGCCTTTTCCAGACGGGTCCAGCTCTCCTCGCGGCGGGCCTTGTCGCGCGACAGCACGGCCTCGCCCAGCGCATTCTCCACCCGCTCGACATAAACTTCGACTTCATCGCCGATCTTCACATTGGGGGGCAGACCGGGAGTCGCGAATTCCTTCAGCGGCACGCGGCCTTCGGTCTTCAGGCCGACATCGACCACGACAAAATCGTTTTCGATGCCGACAATGATGCCCTTCACCACCGCGCCTTCGGCGGGGGCGCGGTCGATAAAGCTCTCTTCGAGCATCGCCGCGAAATCGTCGCGGCTCGGGGTGTAAATGCTTTCGGCTGGCCTGGCCATGTGGTCTCCTCGGTTTGGGTTTGCCGCACGGGTCAACGCCCATGCGATCCTGTCCGGCTGATGCCGGGGGGAAAAGTGGAATGGTTCCGCGGGTATCTCTGCGGCGCCGCCGGGCCTCCTTAGCCCCTGGGGCGGGCCGCGAGCGCTTTCTCGATTCTGGGGTTCACCAGGTCGAGAGCCTTCGCGAAGGCGGCTTCTATATCCAAATCGGAGGTGTCCAGCAAGACGGCGTCTTCGGCCTGTTTCAAAGGCGAAATCGCCCGGCTCCGGTCGGCGGCATCGCGCGCGACCAATTCGGCCGCAAGATCGTCCGGGTTGCGGGAAATCCCCAGTCCTTGCAGCTCCAACAGGCGGCGGCGGGCGCGGACTTCGGCCCGCGCATCGATGAACAATTTGGCGGCCGCGTCGGGCACGATCACCGTTCCGATGTCCCGCCCATCGATGACGGCCCCCTGGCTGTTGCCGGGCGGCCTCTGAGCGAAATCGCGCTGGAAATCGACGAGGGCGGCACGCACGGCAGGGATTGCCGCCACTTTGGAGGCGGCAGCGCCGACGACGTCGGTGCGGATCTTGGGGTCGCCTGCAAGGGTCAAGTCCAGCGCCCCGGCCGACCGGACGGCGTCTTCCGGGTTGGCGGGATCGCCCCCGGCCTCCAATACGCCGAGCGCGACCAGGCGATAAAGCGCACCCGAATCCAGATGCGCAAATCCGTAATGGCGCGCGAGGGCCCTGGCGATAGTGCCCTTGCCGCACGCCGCTGTTCCGTCGATGGCAATGACGACGCTCATGCCGCGGCGATGTCCGCGCCGAGCCCGCGCATCAGCGGCTCGAAATTCGGGAAGCTGGTCGCGATCATGGAGCCATCGTCCACCGTGACGGGCGCGCGCGCCGCGAGCCCCATGACGAGGAAGCTCATCGCGATGCGATGATCCATGTGGGTCGCAACCGTTCCCCCGCCCGCAACACCGTCCGGTCCGGCGCCTTGTACCGTCAGGCCGTCGGGGCTTTCCTCGAACCGCACCCCGTTCGCCGCGAGGCCTGCCGCAACCGCGGCGAGCCTATCGCTTTCCTTGACCCGCAATTCTTCGAGCCCGCGCATGATCGTGCGCCCTTCCGCGAAAGAGGACGCGACCGCCAGCACGGGATATTCGTCGATCATGGTGGGCGCGCGTTCCGGCGGCACCTCGACCCCTTTGAGAGCCGAATGGCGGACCAGAAGGTCGCCGATGGCGTCCCCGCCATTGTCGCGGCGATTCTGAATCTCGATCCGCGCACCCATCTCCAGAAGCGTTTCGATCAACCCGATGCGCCGCGGATTCAGCATCACGTTTTCCAGCAGAACTTCCGATCCCGGGACGATCAGCGCCGCTACCAGCGGGAAGGCCGCCGAGGACGGATCGCTCGGCACCTCGATTGGCGCAGGCCTAAGCTCAACCTCGCCGGTGACGGAAATCGCGGTCGCGCCATCCCCGATGTCTTCCACGGCGATGCCGGCTCCAAACGCCTTCAGCATGCGCTCGGTGTGGTCGCGGGTGGCCGCGCGTTCGATGATGGTGGAGCGCCCGGGCACGTTCAGGGCCGCCAGCAGCAGCGCGGACTTCACCTGTGCCGAGGCGACCTTCAACCGGTGTTCGATGGGCACCGGCATCCGGGCACCCTTCAGAGTCGCGGGCAACAGCCCCCCTTCGCGCGTGTCGGCCACCGCCCCGAACAGCGCCAGCGGCTCCAGCACCCGCCCCATCGGACGGCGCCGGAGCGACGCATCGCCGGTAAAAATTGTCGTGATCGGTGTGGTCGCAACCGCACCCATGGTAAGCCGCGCGCCGGTGCCCGAATTGCCAAAATCGAGCACATCTGCAGGTTCGGCAAAACCGCCAACGCCCAGGCCATGGACACGCCAGTCTCCCTCCCCGTCCCGCGTGACCTCGGCGCCGAGTCCCCGCATGGCCTTCGCCGTATTGAGCACATCTTCGGCTTCGAGAAGCCCGGAAATCGCGGTTTCGCCCACGGTGAGCGCGCCCAGGATCAGGGCGCGATGCGACACCGACTTATCGCCCGGCGCCACCGCCCGCCCCTTCAGCGCCGCGCTTTTGCGGGCAATCAGCGGCTTTAAAGTTCCTGAATCCGTCATCTGCGTCTCGAAAAGGCCGGCCGCTTGCCTAAAGCAATGGTGCGCCCCGTCAAGCCCGGCCGATGGCAGTCATTGCCGCTTTGACAGGCCCGGCCGTTCGTGGCAAATCCACCGCCCCTAAGTTCACATCCGGGAAGCACCCCTTTGATCAAGCCCGATCTTGGCACCAAGCGCGTATGCCCCAGCTGCGCAGCCCGCTTTTACGATTTGCGGAAGCGCCCGATCGAATGCCCAAAATGCGCCTTCACGTTCGAGCCGGAAATGCTGCTGAAGCAGCGCCGCACCCGCGTGCCGGAACCATCCAAGCCCGTGGCAGCGGTCGTGCCGGCCGATGACGACGAGGAAGTCGAGGAGGCCGAGGAGGAGGAGGAAGCCGGAGCGGAAGCAGACGAAGAGCTCGAGGAAGAGGAAGCCGTGCCGGAGGCCGATTCCCCGCTGATCGAAGCGGAGGAAGAGGAAGAAGGCGACGAAGCCGGGCCGGTGGCGCCGGAAGAGCCCGTCGAGCCGGAAGAATTTGAAGAAGAAATTGCCGACGAGGAAGAGGAAGACGACAATCTGCTTGAAGAGGTTGAGGAGGACGAGGACGACGTCTCCGGCATCATCGACGCCGATATCGAAAAGGACGAGCCTTAATCGTCCTACCCAGATGTGGGGCCATAGCTCAGCTGGGAGAGCGCTTGAATGGCATTCAAGAGGTCAGCGGTTCGATCCCGCTTGGCTCCACCAAATCAAACGCCAAGCCGATCCGGCTTTCTGACTCCGGCGGCCTGTACCCGAAGATCTCGCCCGCTGGCGGTAAGTGATGGCGTTTCAAGTATGGGTTTGGCGGCGCATCCCAAAACTTAGACCGTGCTAGGCGCGAATCTCCGGTGGGTTTGACGCCTCGCCGGGATCCAAAAATATGCCCTCAGAAATCAGGTTTGGCCGCGGTCGGGATCGGTTCGACGACATTGGGGTTCGTGGAGAAGTCGAAATTTCCGGGGCCGGATTCGGCGCAGGACTGTTCGTCGATTCGCTCCTGTCGCGTGCGGCGCCAGGTGTGTGTGATGTTCAGCGGCTGCTTGAATGTGGCCGGATCCTCTACGACGATGTCCGCCTTCAGGTTCTTGCCGTCATTGATCATGTGGAAACGCTCCACGACGTGCAGTTTCTCACTATGCGGCGTCCGATAATTGTCGACGAAGGTCTGTGTGTTCTGTCCGATCGTATCGACGACCAGCGTATCCCCTTCGTAGTGCCCGACAGACTCTCCGTACCAGGATAATTTTGGATTCTGCGAATGCGGCACATCCATATAAATATGACGGACCGCGTGATCCCCGTGCCACACCATCAGCACCATCTTGGGCGTTTGGACGAAATAGAATAACCCCTGATTGATGTCGTAAGTCGGAACCCCGGTTGGCCAGCAGCGGGCCTCGCGATTGTACATGGCCTTGCCGGCCAACACTTCATCATTGGTCTTCTTGAGGCTCTCTTTGGCGAAATCCGTCAGGTTGGGATTGTTGAGGTCTGCTACGCGGAAGCCCACTGTTTGTCCCGGCTTCCGTTCGGCATTATGGAAAATGATGCCTGGGACGGGACCCACCGGCTGGGGCCCGCCTGGGACAGCGTCGAAATCGGTGCCGCCACTCCAGCCGAAAAAGTCCGGGCCCGAAAGTTTCGGGATCGTGTCTTGCGGCGACTGTTGCGCCGATGCGGTTTGGATGATTGCGACGCCCGCCATCAGGGTGAGGACGACCGTCAAATTCATTCGCGTCATGGCGTAGACTCCCGTTCGATCTTCGGTAACTGAATGACCCGATTCATAACAAGAGCGGCACGGCCGATCAGAAATCGGGTTTGTCGGCCGCCGGCATCGGCGCTACGTGTTATTGGATCGTCAACCGTGATGAGGACTTCCATCGACGTACGGCCGGGGCCGCGCGGAAGCTATGATACGCCCTCAGAAATCGGGTTTGGTCGCGGTCGGGATCGGCTCGACGACATTGGGGTTCGTGGAGAATTCGAAATTCCCGGGCCCGGCTTCGGCGCAGGACTGTTCGTCGAGTGAACTTTGCCCCCGATCGCCGCGCTCGTCCGCGACCGTGCGGCGCCAGGTGTGCGAAGCGTGCATCGGCTGTATGAACGAGGCCGGATCGTCCATGACGATGTCCACCTTCAGGTTCTTGCCGTCATTGGTCATGTGGAAACGCTCTACAACGTGGAGTTTTTCGCTGTGCGGCGTGCGATAATTGTCGACGAAGGTCTGTGTGTTCTGCCCGATCGTATCGACGACCAGCGTATCGCCTTCGTAGTGCCCGACAGATTCTCCGTACCAGGATAATTTGGGGTTCTTTGAATGCGGCACATCCAGATAAATGTGGCGGACCGCATGATCCCCATGCCAAACCATTACCACTTCCTTTGGCGTTTGGATGAAGTAGTAGAACCCCTGACTGATGTCGTAAGTGGGAACGCCGGTTGGCCAGCAGCGTGCTTCGCGCATGTACACGGCCTTGCCGTGCGCCACTTCATCGTTGGTCTTCTTGAGGCCCGCTTTCGCGAAATCGGTCAGATTCGGATTGTCGAGGTTGGCCACGCGAAAGGTCGGCGGCCGTCCCGGCCCCCTTTGGAAATTTCCGACGCGGGGATGAGCCGGATCGTCCCCCACCGCCGGGAGCTCGCCCGGGACTGACTCGAGATCGGTTCCAACCGACGTCCAGCCGAAATCCGGGCCCGCAAGTTTCGGGATCGTGTCCTGTGATGACTGTTGTGCCGATGCGGTTTCGATGATTGCCACGCCCGCCATGAGCGTGAGAGCGGCAGCCAAATTCATTCGTGTCATGGCGCAGACTCCCGTTCGAGCTTCGATAGCTGAAATTCCTCTATTCATAGCAAAGACATAAGCCTTTGCCGGGCACGGCTGATCAGAAATCGGGTTTGCCTGCCACCGGCATCGGCGCTACGTCGTAATGGAAGAAATTCTCATTGTTTTCGGCGCAGACACTTTCCTTCAGGGGATACTCCTCGAGCTCAAAGCGCTGAATGGCCGACCAGGGCCCAGTGAAAGCGCCGGGATCGTCAACCGTGATGAGGTCTTCCATCGTCCTGCGGTCGGCACTCATTTTGAAGCGCTCCACGACGTGCAATTTCTCGCTGTGCGGCGTGCGGTAATTGTCGACGAAGCTCTTTGTGGAGATACCGATCGTATCGACGACCAGGGTGTCGCGGCCTTCGTAATGGCCGACAGACTCTCCGTACCATGAAGGCTTCACATGTTCAGAATGCGGAACATTCAGAAGAACGTGGCGAATCTCGGGGCCGCCTGAATTGAGGATCGTGACTTCTCGCGGGCTCTGAAGGAAGTAAAACGGCTCGACCCGGGCGTAGATCACAAATCCCGGAACCCCGGCGGGCAGGCAGCGCTCGCGCGGACGAAAGCCCACCCCTCCCGCCAGCACCGCCGCATTGGATTTGCGCATCTGCTCCGCTGCCCAGGGCTGCAGGATTGGATTGCTGGTATCGGCGACACGATAGTTCTTTTCGAAATTAAATGGATGTTTCGGATCGTTGGTGATCGGCCCTGGCCCACTCGGCGGCGGCAGAAAATCGTCGCCGACCTCATGCCAAGCCAGGTCGTTTCCGATTGCAAAATCGGGGATTCGCGGCGCTGCACTTTGAGCCGCGGCCAAGGTCGGACTATCGGCGCTTCCGGCGAGCAGCATGCCGGTGACGGCCACACCGCAAAGAGTCACACGGCCACCGAGTAGCCATAGTGGACCGAACATCCAAACCTCCCTTAGTCGACATTTCCCAGATGGCCGATCGATCCGGTCATTTTTGTAGAGGAATTATTTTAGCAAAAAGAATATTGCCGCCTGAAATCAAAGAGAAGAATAAATTCGACATATCTCCCACCCCAATCCACGACTTCGCCGGTTGTGTGTGTCAATCGTTGATGGGCTTGCGGTTTCGATTTTCCTGTTTGGTCGAGGACGGTTTGCCAGTCCCGGCCCTGCGCTCCGGCACGCAGCGCGCAGAGCCGCGATCAAGGAGCGCCTTTGGGCGCGCCGGTGGCGTGACGCGCCACGGAATCGCGCAACCGGCTGCTCGAAGAAATCGCCCCCGATCAGAAATCCGGCTGCTTTGCCTGCGGAATGTTGACATCGAACAAGGTCGTGTCCGTGATGCTCTCGGCGCAAACTTGTTCGTCCATCGGCCCCTTCACTTTGCGGTAGCGCTGGATCGCCGACCAGGGCTGATTGAACGTATCGGGATCCTCGACCCGGATCAGAGCTTCCAGCGCCTGCCCGTTATCGCTCAGCCGGTAACGCTCGATGACGTGCAGCTTCTCCGTGTGCGGCGTGCGGTAATTGTCGAGAAATGTGCGGGTATTGAGTCCAATGGTATCGACCACCAGCGTGTCGCCCTCATAATGGCCCACCGATTCTCCGTACCAGGAAGGCTTGGGATTGGCCGAGTGGGGTACATTCATCCACACCCGCCGCACCTGCTGGTCGCCCGAATAGGTGATGAGGATTTCTTTGGGAGATTGTACGAAGAACACCGGCTCCACCACGAAGGAGGAGAAACCCGGCACGCCCGCCGGCATGCAGCTCGATCGTGCGGTAAAGGGGTACTTGCCCGCCAGCACCTCTTCGTTCGATTTTCTCATCGCCTCGGCGGCCCACGGTTTCAAATTCGGACTTGCCGCATCCGCAATCCTGAATGTCGCGTTCGGAACATATGGATGAGCCGGGTCCGCGCGCGTCGGGCCGAAGCCGGACGGCGGGGGGGCCAATCCATCCCGGTTTATGACCACCCACCCGGCATCTCCGGACTGAAAATCGGGAATGGCGACCGTGTTCTGCGCGAAGACCTGCGCTGCACCGGCGATGCAGAGCGCCGTTGCGCCGAAAATGATGTTCATGCGATGCGAAGCGAAGAAACACATCACGCCA
>Ga0265338_10005126_pt1 | contig 17258 bp, 16 predicted proteins | sample 42126metaG_FD_193579 | JGI IMG/M metagenome (GOLD analysis project Ga0265338, IMG submission 193579) | Rhizosphere microbial communities from Carex aquatilis grown in University of Washington, Seatle, WA, United States - 4-21-26 metaG | ecosystem: Host-associated > Plants > Roots > Rhizosphere... | reverse complement strand
ACTATCTGGTGCCGAGCCGTGTGCAGCCGGGGACGTTCTACGCTCTGCCGCAGTCGCCACAGCTGTTCAAGCAGATCCTGATGATCTCTGGATTCGACCGGTATTTTCAGATTGTGCGCTGCTTCCGCGACGAGGACTTGCGTGCCGACCGCCAACCCGAGTTTACGCAGATCGATCTCGAGATGTCGTATCCGCAGGCGGAGCGCGTGTGGGAAGTGGTTGAGGGATTTCTGACGGCGGCATTCCGCGCTGCCGGGAACGAAATCAAAACGCCGTTTCCGCGCATGGACTATGACGAGGCGATCCGCCTTTATGGCATCGACAAGCCGGACCTGCGGCTGCCCGCATTTACCGACGCGCGCGATTGCTTCACGCCGGAAAATCTGCAGGAACTGGCGATCAATGCGAACTTGCCGGTGATTGCAATTCGCACACCCAAGGTCGGCGAACTCTCGCGCAAGGAGCGCGACGATATCAAGCCGATGTTTCACGCCAAGGGTGGCGCGAAAATTTTCGAAGACTTCAAGCGCATTGGCAACAAGTATCCCGAGGCCGCGGCCGCAATCGCGAAGAAAACAGGTATGGAAGAGGGCGATCTGGTTGTGCTCGTGGCCGGGTCGGCGCAGGCCGGGCCACAGACCGCGATGCCCTCGCACCGCAAGGTCACACCCGCAGAGCTGGCAATTTATGCGTCAGCGGGACTGATCCGCCTGGCGCTGGCGCAGAAGTATGCCGATCGGCATGGCATTTTCAAGAAGAGTGGCGACCCGGTCAAGGACTATCGCTTCCTGTGGGTCACGAACTTTCCCATGTTCGAGTGGGATGAGGGCGAGAAGCAGTGGATGGCGGCACATCATCCGTTTACCTCGCCGCATGAAGAAGACATGGGCTTGCTCGAGGCGGGCGTGGAGTCCGTCAACGATCCGCAGTCGCCGCTGAGCGCGGTGCGGGCGCTGGCCTACGACGTTGTGCTGAATGGCACGGAGCTCGGGTCAGGATCGATTCGTATCCACCGTCAGGATATTCAGAGCAAGATTTTCCGCGCACTTGGTATGACGGAGGAAGAAGCCAAGTCGCGCTTTGGATTCTTTCTCGAAGCCCTCGAATACGGCACGCCTCCGCACGGCGGAATCGCGCTCGGGCTCGACCGCATCGTGATGATCTTGGCTGGTGCCGAGAGCTTGCGTGAAGTGATTCCCTTCCCGAAGACTGCGCGCGCAGTCGACTTGATGGTGGACGCTCCGACGCCTGTGGGCGAACGGCAGTTGCGGGAGTTGGGGATACAGGTCAAGAAGACACCCTGACGCGCATTCTTGAACGGTCAAGAACCTGTCCATTTGCGAGGGCGTCGTAGATCCCTTGACACGACCTGCTAACTGGCCCACAATTTGTGGCCTATGAGGAACACTCTGGCCTCTTGCCTTCTTATAGGTTTCTTGGTCGTCGCCGCATCGGCACAACTCGTGCCACAGCCTCCGAAACCTGGAGTTAGTAGTTCCAATCAAGCTGAAATTGACGCTGTACTGCAGCGTTATCTTTCCGCGTACCAGCACAAAAACTTCGACGAACTCCTGGCCGTGTGGCCGGATCTCGTAAAAGAGAAGAAAGAGTGCGACAGGATCAAACATCACTTCGAGGATGGCACTCTATCTGACGAGCAGATGACGGTAACCCCTTTGGAGGTTCAGCCTACGGCTGACGGTGCGGTAGTACGAGTCGATCGTAAGGAGAAGTTCGTGAAGTCGGAGACGACAAGTTCACTCGGCGCCGGAGAGCTCCTGGGAACCGTCATGACCCCTACAACAACGGTAAAGAAACGGGACATCAAAAAGGACGACAAGGTCTGGATCACGATGCATCGCGCCAACGGCGACTGGACCATCGTTTCGATCAGCGACAAAAATCCCCTGCCTGCCGCTAGACCTGTCATTTGATTTTGATTAACTAAACCCTCCCATGCGAAATCACATTCGTTGCTCCCTCATTATTCCTGGTCTGGCTTTTGTTTTCTCAGCAACAGTCCAGCTGACCATCGCCCAAGATGCCGCCGTCTCCCCTCTGATCGAGCAGGGCAAGTACACGCTGCACAAGTTCGAGCAGGCGATCGGGCAGGAGACCTACGAGATCCGGCGCGATGGCGACTCGGTCGTTGCGAAAATCGATTTCAAGTTCACGGACCGCGCCTCGCCGGTCCCACTTTCCGTGACGTTTCGCGGTGCTCAGGACCTCACTCCTCAGGCCTTCGACATCAAGGGCCGCACAGCGCGAAGCGCCACGATTGACGAGGCGGTCGCGATTGAAGCAGGCACGGTTCACCTACGCACGCGCGACAAGAAGACCGACACCGCCGCGCCCTCCGGTCCATTCTTCACAATCGCCGGATACGCTCCGGCCACCATGCAGATGCTGATGGTGCGCTACTGGGCTACACACGGCTCTCCCGCCCAACTCGCAACCCTGCCGAGCGGCACGGTAAGAGTCGAGCCGCGCGGGCAAGACACAATTCACGTCACCACGAAAGACGGCCCCAAAGACGAGAAGCTCGACCGCTATACCATCGAGGGCCTGATCTGGGGACGAGAGACGCTGTGGTTTGATGCCAACCGCAACCTGGTGGCCGCAATCAGTACCGACGCCGAATTCGATCACTTCGAAGCCATTCGCGAGGGATACGAGAGCGCCCTCGGAGATTTTGTGGGACGCGCCGGGTCGGATGGCATGAACGCGTTGGCCGAGATTTCCAAGGGCATTTCCGGCAGCCGCGCATCGACGCTCGCCATCGTGGGCGGCACTTTGATCGACGGTACTGGCGCAGCCCCAGTGCCGGACGCCGTGGTCGTGATTCACAACGGCCGCATCGTCTCTGCGGGAGCGCGATCCTCGATCAAGATCCCCAGGCACGCGAACGTGATTGATGCGCACGGCAAGACGATTCTTCCCGGCCTGTGGGACATGCACGCGCATTTCGAGCAGGTCGAGTGGGGCCCAATCTATTTAGCCGCGGGCGTGACCACGGTGCGTGATTGCGGCAATGAATTTGAATTCATCACCGCGGTGCGCGACGCCATCGCGCAAGGGCGCGGCCTCGGGCCACGTTTATTGCTGGCAGGCATTGTCGACGGCACGGGCACCTACACGATCGGTGTGGAACGCGTCGACACCCCCGAGCAAGCCCGCCTATGGAGCGACCGGTATCACGCAGCCGGCTTCCAGCAAATGAAGATTTACAGTTCCGTCAAACTCGAAGAACTCAAGATCATCGCCGACCAAGCACATCACCTCGGCATGACCGTGACCGGGCACGTACCCGAGGGGCTCAATGCATATCAGGCGATCGAGGCCGGCCAGGACCAGATCAATCACATCGGCTACATCGCCGACATTATGAAGGGGCCGCTTCCTGAGAATGCCAGCCGCATGGACCGCTTCAAAGCCACGGCCACCATCGACCTCGAGTCGCCGGAGGCTCAGAGAGCCCTCGCATTTCTCAAGGCTCATCACACTGTGGTCGATCCGACCATCGCGCTTGCCGAATTCTTCAGCGCGACTACTGCCAAACCACCCGCCAGTTTTGAACCTGGCGTCAGCAAAGTGGCTCCCGAACTAGCCGAACAACTCACCGATGTCGAGCCGCCGACTGAACGGTCAGAGATCGTCGAGAAGGTATTCGAGAAGGAAGTGGCCATCGTTGGCGCGCTCCATCGTGCAGGAATCCCGGTTGTTGCGGGCACGGACCAGACGGTACCGGGCTACAGCCTTCATCGCGAAATGGAGCTGTACGTACAGGCAGGATTCACTCCCATGGAGGCGATCCAGGCCGCCACCATCGTTCCAGCGCGGGCTATGGGAGTTGACAAAGAATCCGGAACAATCGAAAAAGGAAAGCGCGGTGATCTGATTCTGCTAAAAGGCAATCCTCTCGACGATATCCGCAACGCCCGCAACGTCGAGTATGTGATCACCAATGGCACCATGTACCACACGGCGGAGCTGTGGCAAAGCGTGGGTTTCAAGCCGTGATGGCAGCCGGGATGTGGTCGTGGTCGGGCGCATTCCGCCTGTGCTAGTCTGCCTGAATGTCAGACCGCACTTCATCCCAGCGCAAGAAAGCTGTCGTCAAGAAGTCTCCGGCCAGCAGGTCCCTTGGATCTTCATACCGCCCCAAATCCCCACTTCTTGCGAAGAACGCGAGAAACGGGGCACCCAAAGTTTCAAGCGCGCCTCCCCGCAAGCACTTTCTCAGCGACAAGGTCGGGCACTTTACCGAGTCCGTGATCCGCGAAATGACGCGGCAGGCCATGCTTTATGGGGCGGTCAATCTGGCGCAAGGTTTTCCAGACTTCCCTGCTCCCGAGGAGATCAAGCAGGCCGCGCAACGGGCGGTGGCAGCGGATGTGAATCAATACGCCATCACCTGGGGTGCAAAGAGCTTGCGCAATGCAATCGCACGCCAGATGGGTGTTTGGCAGGGCATCACGGTTGATCCGGAGAAAGAAATCACCGTATGTTGCGGCTCAACCGAGGCCATGATCTCTACGTTGCTCGCGGTCTGCAACGCCGGCGACGAGGTTGTGATCTTCGAGCCGTTCTACGAGAACTACGGACCTGACTCCGTCCTAAGCGGGGCCAAGCCGAAGTTCGTGAAGCTGCGTCCCCCTGTCTCTGACGCCGGCGAGTGGACATTCGACGAGAAGGAGCTGCGCCGGGCCTTCGACAAGCACACCAAGGCGATCATCTTAAATACACCCAACAACCCCACGGGAAAAGTCTTCACGCGCGCGGAACTGGAATTGATTCGCGACTTGTGCGTTGAATTCGATGTGCTGGCCATTACCGATGAAATCTACGAGCACATTCTCTACGACGGCACCGAGCACATTTCGATGGTGTCGCTCGACGGGATGCGTGACCGCACCGTGACCATCAACGGCATGTCCAAGACATACAGCGTCACGGGATGGCGCGTGGGTTGGGCGGTTGCGCCGGAGAAGATCACAAACGCAATCCGCAAGGTGCATGACTTCCTGACTGTGGGAGCACCCGCTCCGCTACAGGAAGCTGGAGCCGCTGCGTTAAGTCTGCCGCCGGAATATTACTCGAAGCTGGCCGAGGGATACCGCGTGCGGCGCGATCATCTGATGCCGGCTCTGACCACCGCCGGGTTCAAGTGCTTCCGTCCGCGCGGAGCGTACTACGTCATGACCGACATTTCTGCCTTCGGATTCAAGGGCGACATTTCGTTTGCGAAGTACCTGGTGCAGGAAATCGGTGTGGCATCGGTACCTGGGTCAAGCTTCTACCGCGATCCGCGGGACGGCGCGCGGCAGGTGCGGTTCGCATTCTGCAAGAAGCCTGGCACCCTGGACGAAGCCGCGCAGAAGCTGGCCAGATTGCGAGTCCGGAGATGATTGCGGTTCTGAAACCGGGCAGGGGATGCGCTCATCCTAGCCATCCCCCGATCGCCTCTCCTTGATGTTGTGTCGCTGGATCCGAATCAGATGTTTCGCCGCGGCCTTTCGCAGCAGCTCAATCTTTTCATGGATGGCAGACTGCAACTCCTTAAGGATAGGCTCAAGGTCAGCGTCCGGAGTAGTGGCGATCAACGCCGACAGCTCACGGATACGGTCGTCTAAGCGGCGCGCAAGCACGAGGTGAGCAGCATGCCATATCCGGCGGACGGTTGGGATACAGTGAATGGTGTAATTGCCTGATCAGGCGGGATTTAGTTTCGTCGGCACATCGCCGTTCTTCCTCAGCTGTTTATTGCGATCCAATAGATCGTTCAGTTCCTGGAGCAATTTCAGGAACTTGAACTGATCCTTTTCCTTGGCGATCTGCTCACACAGCGTGTTCAACCGCTCTCGCTCCTCAGAAGTCGGAATGAATGTCATGCCGGATAAGGTGCCCAAACCGGACATGCCGTTCGTAAAGTAAGGCGGGTATTTTCAAGGTCCCGAGGCCGCAGTTTTTTGCACTCAAAGATGCCCCGGAGCCTTGCGACCAGGCTCCTCCCTGAGCCCAATACGGACCTTCAGGTAGATATATGGAGCGATTTGTCCACAACAATGTGGAGTATACTGCGAGGAAGTTCTGAACTCTCTTCGGGGAAAGTGCAATCATGGCGTTGAATGCAGTCGAGCAGGTGGCAGAGCAGGTTCCCGCCGACGATTTTGAGGCGCTCGAACAGAAGGTTTATCGCACCATAGAGATGTACAAGGCGGCGCGCCAGGCGCAGGCTACAGCGGAGCGCGAGACCCAGCGGGTGCGGCAGCAGTTGCAGGAACGTGACGAGGAACTGGTGACGTTGCGGCGCGAGGCCGTGCAATTGAAGAAAGAGCGGCAGGAGATTCGCGGGCGCGTCGAAAAAATGCTGGAGCAGATCGAGTCGATCGCCGAGGCCAGTTAGCGCTGCCAGATTGCGCGAGAGACGTAGCAGGCTACTTCTTGCACTTGTAAGCTACGGAGACATTCATGGCTACAGCCACGAAAGACCAGACGCTGAAAGACGCGCAGAACGCCAGCGTGCGGGTCGAGATCTTTGATCAGGCATACAACCTGCGCGGGTCTGACCCGGAATATATTCTGAAGCTCGCCGAGTACGTCGACTCCAAGATGCGGGCGGTGGCTGAGGCAACCAACACCATCGACACCGTGCGGCTGGCGGTTCTCGCCGCGCTGAATATCGCCGACGAATATCACCTGCTCCGGAAAAAGCAAGACGTCGGGGCAACCGACTACCAGAAGCGAGCGCATCTATTAGCAAATGCGCTGGATGAAGTGCTGGGCGAGAACCGTAAGGCGGGCTAGTCTGCAGCGCCCCGGAATATTGCTCCTGGCCTTGTCGCTGCTGGGCGGCGCCGTTCTTCCCGCTGCCTTCACTCAGCAATCTACTCCTGAAACAACTCTCCGTTCTCAATCCAATGTGGTGCTGGTTCCAGCGCTGGTGAAAGATCCGGACGGAATCGTCTATGGCCTGCAAGCCAAAGACTTCATCGTGGAAGACGATGGCGTCGCGCAACCGGTGCGTCTCGACGAAGCGCCCGAGGGGCAGCCGATCTCGCTCGTCGTCGCCATTCAGCGCGGACGCCGCGCCTACTACGAGTTCCCCCGCATGCAGGGCCTGAAGTCGATGCTCGCGCCTCTCTTCAGCCTCGGCACCGCCAGGGTTGCGCTGGTCGAGTTCGATAGCCAGATCGAACTCACCAGGAATTTCACGAAAGACGAGAGCCTGTTCTCCGATGACCTAAAGAATCTGCAGCCCGGCGACGGAGGGGCGACCATTCTGGACTCAGTCCAGTACTCGGTGAACCTGCTCAAGCAGGAACCCGACGGTCGGCAGCGAGTGCTGCTACTGATCAGCGAAACCCGCGATCACGGCAGCCATGCCAAGATCGACGACCTCGTCGCTGCGATCGGCCAGGCCAATACGCTTATGTATGCGCTGGCATTTTCCCCCGCCCTCTCGAACATTCTCGACACGGGACGCGGCAACAACAAGGACGAGATGAACGCATCGCCAGACATTCTCGGACCTCTCATCATGACCGTCCACGCGATGAAAAAAAATGTCCCCAAGACGATCGCCTCCATGACTGGCGGCGAATACGAACTCTTCGCGACTAAAAAGAAATTCGAAGTGCGGATGAACGACTTCACCAATCACCTGCACAGCCGATATCTTTTAAGCATTTCGCCGAAGAGTCCCCATCCGGGACTGCACCAGATTCGAGTGCGATTGAAAGATCCCGGGAACGGCACAGTGCTGGCGCGCACCAGCTATTGGGCCAAGGGGAGCGGGGAGTAGGCGCAGCATCCTCGCGTCGGAGGCGGCTTGGCAAGCCCTTCGTGGGAACTCCCCATTACTTTGGTTGCAAACGACCTGCCAACTATTTGCAGTCTTCCACTTGCCAATCCACAGGGATTTGCCTAGCATCCAGATTGAAAGCCGACCTGCGGGGTTGGTGATGGCGGGTAACCGATTTTTGAACCAATGCTGAATGAACGGGAGCTCGACTCGAACTAGGATCCGGTGAGCAACGCTGCGCCATGCGCAGATGCCTAAAGGGTCTCGGCGAGCACCCAACGTCTACCGACGGGTTCATTCTCGGCCCCGTTACACGGCACAGTGGGTCGGCTTGATTTTTGTTTGCGGCATTTATGCCGCGAGCATGCGTGGCGCGGGCACTCCTGCCCGCGAACTCTCTAGGTTCACATCCAAGGAAGTCGGCGTCCCCCGTCTTTCCTGCTAAACTGACAACGTATCAATTCCTGCAGGCGAAGCATCTGACCCAACAGTGTTTCCACAACTCTTTCATCTCGGGCGTTTCTTTCTGCCGACCTATGGATTCCTGGTTTCAATGGGCGTCCTGATCGGCCTGTGGATCAGCGTGCGCAACTCCGAGCGCCTGGGAATCGACGGCGACAGGGCGTGGAACCTGGGGATTCTGGTCGTCCTGTGCGGGATCGTCGGGGCCAAGGTGCTTTACGTCATCAATGAGTGGAGCTACTACGCTGCGCATCCCGGCGAAATATTCAGCGTCGCCACACTACAAGCGGGCGGAGTTTTTTCCGGGGGCCTGCTGGCCGCGCTGGCAGCTGCGGCCTGGTATGTCTGGAAGCATCACCTGCCAGCGCTTGGAACCTGCGATGCCTTCGGGCCGGGCCTTGCGCTGGGACACGCGATCGGACGCCTCGGTTGTTTTGCCGCCGGATGCTGCTACGGAAAACCCACTCACCACTTCTGGGGCGTAACCTTCACGAATCCGCTGGCCAATTCCATTACCGGGACACCGCTGAATATTCCCTTGGAGCCGACGCAGCTATTCGAGGCTGCGGTGGAACTCGCGAACTTCTTCTTTCTCATGTGGCTGCTCAAGCATAGGAAATTCGACGGCCAGGTGTTCGGCGCATTCATGTTCATCTACGGCGTGGCGCGATTCTTTCTCGAGTATTTGCGCGACGATCCGGGCCGGGGCTCGGTATTTGGCGGGGCGATGACCGGCACGCAGCTGATTGCTATCGGACTGGTGCTCGGCGGCGGCCTGATCTGGTGGCTGCGTCCAGGCTCGAAGGCGGTTCCGGCGCAAACGGTGAGCGCAACCCGGTAGGAATGGAATAACAGCTTTCAGATTGTCATCCTGAGCGGCGCTCTTTGCCGCGAACGATCCGTGTAACTCGCCGCGGAGTGCATAGGTCCTTCGCTTCGCTCAGGATGACAAGCATTAGATCATCTTTCTCTCAGCACTTGTCAGAAGGACTTCCAGTCACGTTTGGGGTCGAGCCTGGCGATACGGGCCAGCGCCTCGATCAATTTCTTGTGACGCGCCTCGACGTCAGCCGCGCTCGCGTCCAGCAACTTATCTCTCAAAAGAAAGTTCTGGTCAACGACGTGGACGCCAAGCCTTCCTTGAAATTGCGAGGTGGAGAGCGCATCAGCGTCCTCGGCGCTGCCGAGCAACCTCCTCTCCGCGCGATCGCCGAAGAAATCCCGCTCCACATTGTTTACGAAGACGACGATCTCGCTATCATCAACAAGCCCGCCGGAATGATGGTTCACGTGGGCGCCGGTGCCACGGAAGACCAGCGCAATCGCGGAACATTGGTGAATGCCCTGCTGCATCATTTCGCAACCCTGTCGGCCGTCGGCGGAGAGATGCGGCCCGGGATTGTCCACCGTCTCGACAAAGAGACCAGTGGACTGATTGTGGTGGCGAAGAACGACGACGCACATCGCAAACTGGCCGCGCAGTTTGCCCGGCGCGAGGTCAAGAAGACCTACTTGGCGCTGGTGCACGGGTGGGTGAAGAAAGATTCGGGGACGATTGCAGCCAGCATTAGCCGCGACCGCGTTCGCCGCATCCGCATGACTACACGGCAAGCCGGCGGGCGCGAGGCGGTGTCGCACTACAAAGTCGTGCGGCGGATCGACTCCGCATATGGCAAGCTCACACTGGTTGAGGTCAAAATCGACACGGGACGCACGCACCAGATCCGCGTCCACATGGCCTCGCTCGGGCACCCGGTGGTAGGCGACCGGCTCTACGGAGCGCCGGCTGAATTGAAAGCCGGATCCGGACGCGCCAAGTCCGAGGCCACTGAGCCGATTTCGCTGGAGCGCAACTTCTTGCACGCCGCGGAGTTGGCGCTTGTGCATCCAAGGACGGGGGAGAAGATCGCGCTCACCAGCCCGCTGCCTCCCGAATTGGAGGCGTTTCTGACTGCGGTCTGCGGAGACGTCGCTACGAACGATGTTTAGGCGAGCTTTGGTAGTGGCGCAGTTTGGCGATCTTGCGCTGCGGTGTCATCCTGAGCGGAGCCGTTTCTCAGGCGAAGCGAAGGATCTCGTGCTCTACTGGCGTATTGCGCAAGCCAGACTTAACCACTAACCGGCTCTTTCCCTCTTGAGGCACGCAGGGCCGAGGCGGATATAATGTCAGACCAGATGCAGATTCCGGGCACCAACATCTTGCTCAAGCTGGCTACCCTGGCTTTGCTGGCGTTCTCTGCAGCGGGTGCAGTGGCACAGTCATCCGAATCATCTTCGCCCGCGCCGGCGGCCGCAGACGCGGCTGCGCAGCAGACACAACCGGCGGCGAACCCGCCCGCTGCCAGTCCGCCGACCACACCGGCGCAGAAACCTCCGGACGCGCCGCCTCCCGCCGACGACGCGCTCACCACCATCCGTGCCACCACCAACGAAGTGAACGTCGTGTTCACGGTTACGGACAAGCGGGGACGCCGCGTCACCGATCTGAAGCAGGCCGACTTCCGCGTGGTGGACGACAGCAAGCCGGCGGAAGAGATTCGCAGCTTTCACGCCGAAGCAAACCTCCCGCTCCAGGTGGGATTGCTCATCGATGCCAGCAACTCCGTGCGCGACCGGTTCAAGTTTGAGCAGGAATCGGCCATCGAGTTTCTGAACCAGACCGTGCGCATTCGCTATGATCGCGCCTTCGTGGTGGGCTTCGATGCAACGCCCGAAGTAACTCAGGACTTCACCGATAACACGGAATCTCTGGCGCACGGGGTGCACGAGTTGCGACCCGGGGGTGGCACCGCGCTGTATGACGCGATCTATTTTGCCTGTCGCGACAAGCTGCTGAAAGCACCCAAGAACACTCCTGTGCGGCGCGCCATCATTCTGCTGAGCGACGGCGACGACAACCTGAGCCATGTGACGCGCGAAGAGGCCATTGAAATGGCGCAACGCGCCGAGGCCATCATCTACACCATCAGCACCAACGTCAGTGGCACCAAGGCTGCCGGCGACAAGGTGCTGGAGCGCATTGCCGACGCAACCGGCGGGCGCGCCTTCTTCCCCTTCCAGATTCGCGATGTGGCGAATGCCTTCGCCGAGATCCAGGAAGAACTACGCAGCCAGTACGCGGTGTCCTACAAGCCGGCGGACTTCAAGGCGGACGGCCACTACCGGACGATTGAAATCGTAGCCAATGATCGGAAGAACTTTCGAGTAAGGGCGCGTCGCGGATACTACGCGCCCGCGCAGTAGAAGCACCCTCAACCACAAAGGATGCGAAGGCGCACTAAGCAATCTTGAGAGCGCTGCCTTCGTGAACCTCGGGGTCCTTCGTGGTTAAGGCCTTTCGCCTGTAAGGAAGACAACGCCCATGCCCGGATATTCAGGCACACCACTTCCGAAAAAGCTGGGGATCAAACCCGGATTCCGTGTGCGCCTGATCGATGCGCCCGCCGATGTGCTCGCAGCATTGAGCGCTCCGCTTGCCGGCTGCGAGATCGCGCGTGACGGGAAGTCCGCGCTCGACTTCGCCATGATATTCACCTATTCGAAAACGGCGCTGGAGAAAGAATTCAAATCCATCAGCAAGATTCTCGCGCCAGCAGGAATGCTTTGGGTGAGCTGGCCTAAGAAGAGTTCAGGAGTCACCACCGATCTGGACGAAAACATCGTGCGTGAGATTGGACTGGCCGCGGGATTAGTCGACGTAAAAGTTTGCGCAGTAACAGAAGTCTGGTCGGGATTGAAGTTCGTGCGCCGAGTGAAAGATCGGTAACAAAATCGCTGGGCAGGAGAAAACGATGGTGCGAGTGGGGCTGATCGGATTTGGCTTGGCGGGACAAGCGTTTCACGCGCCCATGATTCGCGGCGTCGCGGGCATGGAGTTAGCGTGCGTTCTGGAGCGCCACGGCTCTGAATCGAAGAAGAGATATCCGCAGGTTCGCGTAGCCCGCACGCTCGAGGAAATGCTCTCCGATAAAACGATCGGCCTGTGCGTGGTGGCAACTCCCAACGACACCCACGTCTCGTATGCCAAAGCGTGTCTCGAAGCCGGCCGCGACGTTGTGGTCGATAAGCCCTTCACTCCGACGATGGCCGAAGCCGAGCAACTGGTGCGTCTCGCTGCCGAGCGTGGACGGCTGCTCACCGTCTATCAGGACCGGCGCTGGGACGGCGCTTTTATGACAGTCAGGAAGCTCGTGAACGCAGGAGCGCTGGGAACCGTCGCGGAATACGAAGCGCGCTTCGACCGCTTTCGCCTGGAGGCCAAACCGAACGCGTGGCGCGAGCAGACCAACTTTCCCGCTGCGGGAGTTCTCTGGGATCTCGGCCCGCACTTGATCGATGGTGCGCTCGCCTTGTTCGGTGAGCCCGAAACGATATGCGCTGCGGCCCTTTGCCAGCGTGAGTCTTCGCGGGTCGACGATGCATTCGATGTAATCATGCAGTATCCGCGAACTCGCGCCACCTTGCGCGCCCGGATTATCGCGTACGCACCGAGCGCCCATTTGCTCCTTCACGGAACCCAGGGATCGTTCGTGAAGTATGGGATGGATCCGCAGGAAGAAATTCTGCGCAGCGACAAATATCCCGACGGCCTGGACTGGGGCGCAGATTGGGGTCTGGAGCCTGAGGAGCGATGGGGAACGCTCAGCCGCGTGGGCGAGGCACCGCGCAAGGTTGAAACCGAACGCGGCGACTACCGCGGGTTCTACGCCAACGTGCGCGATGCAATCGAGAAAAAGGCGCCGCTCGATGTGACTCCGCAGCAGGCGCTTCGCACCATGCGCGGAGTCTTGCTGGCCCATAAGAGCAGCCGCGAAGCGCGGACGGTTCGCTGGCAGGAGCCCGTTGACTAAGCCTTAGCTCTTCATCACCTTCTGAAATGCCGACTGGAACTTCGCCATCTCCTCTTGCGTGCCGACCGTGATGCGGCACCAGGTGGGCATCACGGGCCAGACGCGGCCAATCATGACATTCTCCTTGGCCATCGCGTCTCTCACTTCCTGGCCGGGACGCTTGGTGTCGACCATAAAACAGTTCGACTCAGACGGAATGTAGGCGTAGCCACTGCGGTCGAGCCATTGAAAAGTCTGCTGGCGAATACTCGTATTGATGCGCCGGCGTTCCGCGACAAGTTTCGTGTCCTTCAAGCTGGCGGTAGCCGCGGCGACTGCGGTGACGGGCATAAAGTTCCATCCGCCGCGCTCCATTACCTTGTCCAGTAGATCGGGACGTCCAATCACGAGTCCACAGCGCAGGCCCGCCATCCCGTAAACCTTTGAGAACGTGCGCAGCACGATCACATCCTCGCCCGCTTTCACCAGGTCGATCGCCGAGGGCGCCTCGCTGAAGTGCAGGTACGCTTCATCGACCAAGACGATGGAATCCTTCGGCTTGTTCGCAACCAGATACTCAATATCAGAGTGCGGAGTCAACGTGCCCGTGGGGTTGTTGGGATTGCAAATGTAAAACACACCCGCGTCGGGAGCAGCCGCCAGCATGGCCTTCACGTCGTGTGCGTAGGTCTTGGTGAGCGGAACCTTGACCACGCGTGCTCCGACCGCGGGAGCAGTCATCATGCCGGTTTCGAATCCCGGATCGGCGGTGACGTAGCTCTTCTGCGGTGAGGTGAAGGCCAGGACCGTCAGCGTAAGTGGAGGTGTCGAGCCGACCGTCGCGTGCAGGTGGTCCGGATTGAGGCCTTCGATCTGCGCAAAAGTGTTGACCAGTTCGTCGGTAAGATTGTCGGCGTAGCGCCCGCCTTGAGGCACGAGCGCGGAGGCGGCGTCGCGCGCAGCCTGACAGGGGCCGAGCGGATTCTCATTAGAATCGATCATGACGGCGCCAGGGGCATGCGGGGTATGGTGCCGGGTTGCGGCAGCCAGCATGGGCTCGTTCATCACACGGAAGGCAGCGACCGCGGATGCAGCAGCTGACAAATGCAGAAACGAACGCCGAGAGAAACGGGGCATGGGGTCCTCCAGCAAGGGAGTGTATCAGGATGAACGCGGGGCTGGGCTGATGCTTCTGGAGAAGTGTTCCTGGCGGCAAGGGCAGACCAGCCCTCGCTCCGCTCGAATGGATAGCCAGACCAATCTACTCGACCGCAAGAGCACACGATCGGCTGACGGTCTGCCCGGAATAATTGTCATGGACCTTGATCTGAAACTGGTAGGCACCCGACGGCAGGGCGGCCGCAGAAATCTTCTTCTGCAGTGTGAATTGGTCGGCCAGTGGAAGCATGGCGTCGGTCGAGTCCAACCGGTGCAGCACGGGGGCCTTGGTTTCCGTATTTACCAACGAGTATTCGATGGTCGCCGAAGGCGCGTGTTTCTTGTCGTCCACTTGGAGGTTGTAAACCTGCATCCATAGGTTGATCTGCTGATCCCTGCGGAAGATAACTGGCTTGCCATCCGCAGAAGGCACGAGGGGGGCGATTTGTGTGCGCCCAATGATTCGACCGCAAGAAGGTGGGCCTGTGCCGGGTCCAATACCGTCTATGTGCAAGCAGGTCGGCGGCTTCTCAGGGAATGACTGCGCCATTGTCGAAAGAATCAGCGAAGATGCGGCCAACCCCTCGTTGAATTGCGGGACGACGATCGCTCGGGCCCAAATGCCGATCCGCTCGCCGTTAGCGTCTTTGATCGCGATGTTCAACTTGTAGCGGCCCGGCGGCAATGGACTTCCATGCGAATAAGCCGAAGTGTCTGCTGTAGCCTTGGCCAACAACTCGGACGGAACATCCACCTGAATCGTGTCCTCAAAGGTTTCCAGCACCCGACCAGTGAGCGAAGAAACTCGGCCAAAGATATTCACGGCCGCACGGTCGATGCCGTACTGGCTCTTGAACGTGAGATCCCGATTCTTGAATTGGAGTGTGATTGGCACGAGGGTGGTGCCGCTGGTCAAACGCACGAAGTCGGTGCGCACATCGAAGGGAAGCGGATACGCATGAACCTGTTGGATGGCTGCCGCCAGCTCTGGAAACTGGAGGGGCACTGGAACAGCCCGCGGCGAAGGAGGAGGCAGCACAACTCCCGTAGATCCCTTGGGCCCGCCCACACTACGGAGCGGCCCACCACGGAGGTTCGAGAGCGGGATGAGAGCCTGATTTTGAGAAGGCCCGAGCGTCAGGTGGTAGTCACCACAACCGCAGGTGTCGAATTTCTCAACAGCTAGCTTCGGTTTCGATCAGGGACCACGATGAGGTCCTCTTGTACCGCAACACCCTTTCCGCTTCGCTTCGCAGGCTTGAATCGCCACGTCCTCACGGTTCGCACTGTCAGATCGTCGATAACTTTGTCACCGGAAGACCGAAGAATTCCTGCATCAGCCACGTGGCCTGTCTTGCCGACAATGACTGAAAGTGTAACCTCCGCGGTGGTCTTCTCGCTGTTTTGCGGAAGTGGCGGAGTTGGATGCTCAAGCGCCGTCGGACGAAGGTCGGGGCGGGACGCATAGACTGGTTCGCCGTTGAGTGTCGTCACCTGCTTAGGCGGACATTCCTTGTAATACTTCATCCAGAACGACGGAGGGGCGTCCCAGTAGCTGTGCGCTTTGTCATTGCAATCAGCCCCGATCGACCGATCTACAGCGCCGAGAGCAGGAGGAGAACTGGGAGGTATCTTCACCGTTGGCGGAGACTGAGACCAAGCCGGAATTAGGCCAAAGAACAGCACAAAAGCGCCCATGACTGACCACATAAACGTCCTCGCTCTCGCGGTTGATTGTAGCTTTTCTGCACTAGCTGTTGTAAGCAGGCCATTACACGTTTTGACCCCGGGTGAAATGGGGATGTTGCGACAACCATTCCAACTCGCTCCCAGCCTACTCTAGGCGACTGGTGGAATGTGGATACTGAAGTTTTCGCAGGAGTGGGATCAATTCACGGCCAACTGCACTCTTCGTAACGTATCCGCTGGCACCGACCGCTAATGCTTCCCTCATGAATTGCGGGGAGTCGTGTTGACTGGCGGTGACAACGCGAATCGACGGTAATTCCTTCGTGATGATACGTGCGGCATCCAGACCATTCATGGTTGGCATAATCACGTCCATCAGCACAAGGTCGGGTCGATGCTCTCTTGCCTTCAGGACAGCCTCTTGGCCGTTCGCGGCCTCGCAAACGACCTTGATGTCAGCTTGCGAAACAAGAAGTTGGCAAATCTGGCGACGGACAATCTCATTGTCATCCACGACCAGCACGCGATGTGAACGTATACCCATAGCGACTCAGTGGTGTCAGAAAGGCTTGCAAGGAAAGGAATGTTTGGACCGTTCGTGCCTTTATACTGCCGGCCCGGAGGAGGCCCTGGGAGTATCCTCTGCTGCATTCTCGTGTCTCGACTTGGGCAGCAGGGTCGTCATTGAGTACGCAGTCGCCACCGTCGGCCAGATACGCGTTTCATCTTCAAGGTTCGTTAGAGCGTCCAATGCCGATTGCATCTCGTGTCGCTCCGCATGATGGTCGCTGTTGCCTTCCAAGTCCTTCAATCTGCCGACGACAGCCTCTCGTGCAGCGACGATTCGCTCTGGCATCTTCTGACCATCCACTTCCAACGCAGCGCGGAGGTATTCTTCTACCCACGGCGTATTGATGTTCGAGGACATGATGAATTAAGTAAAACAGAAATGAAATGGTCAATCTGTCCCCTATTGCTCACCCGGTGGGACAATCGAAGTTAAAGAAGCCGCTTCGCCTGTGTTCAGAGCTTGAGCCTACGCCGTTCCTGTTCGGAGAGACTCCAGTGGATGTGGGGCTTTCCTGCCGATAGTTGCTGTAGTCAGGCGTTCTCGCAAGCTTGCGCTTTTGCTTCGCTTTTGTCGGGATTTTGAGCGCTATAGCGATTTTTCGCCAATTCACCGCTCTGGCGGCAATAGGTATGTGGGATTGTTCTTAAATGAGCCGCCAAAGACGTGCTGATCTTCCTCTCGCATATCCCACACGATTACTGAAGTCGGCACGAGTCGGACTGTAACGTCATCCCATCCTGCAAAC
>Ga0265338_10005125_pt1 | contig 17260 bp, 18 predicted proteins | sample 42126metaG_FD_193579 | JGI IMG/M metagenome (GOLD analysis project Ga0265338, IMG submission 193579) | Rhizosphere microbial communities from Carex aquatilis grown in University of Washington, Seatle, WA, United States - 4-21-26 metaG | ecosystem: Host-associated > Plants > Roots > Rhizosphere... | reverse complement strand
CGGCGGGGGGTCCGGTGCCGGCGGCGGTGGCGGGACCGGAATGCCCTGCGATGTGCAGGCGCTTCTGCAGAACCGCTGTCTCATCTGTCACTCGAACCCGCCGATCAACGGCGCACCGATGCCGCTCGTCACGCGCGCGGACTTGATGGCGCCCTCGCTCGCCGATCCGAGCCAGACGGTCGCGCAACGCGCGCTGGCGCGCATGCAGCTGACCGTCGGCGAGATGCCGCCGGCGCCGGCGGCGCGAGCCAGCGCGGCCGAGATCCAGGCGCTGGGCAACTGGATCGCTGCCGGCTATGCGGCCGCGGCCTGCAGCAGCGGAGCGGGCGGCGCGGGCGGCGCGACCGGTGCGGGCGGCGCGAGCGGAACCGGCGGCGGCTCGGGGATCGGTGGCGCGGGCGGCGCGGGCAATGCCGGCCTTCCGTGCAACGTGCAGGCGGTCTATCAAACGCACTGCACGTCGTGCCATGCGGCGGCGCCGATCAACGGCGCGCCCATGCCTCTGGTGACGCGCGCCAACCTCATGGCGCCGTCGGTCAGCGATACGACCATGACGTATGCCCAGCGCACCGTCGTCCGCATGCAGAGCACGGCGTCGCCGATGCCGCCGCCCCCGGGCACGATGGTGAGCGCCCCCGAGATCCAGACCGTGCAGAGCTGGATCTCGGCCGGCTACCCCGCTGGAACCTGCAGCACGGGGAGCGGCGCCGACGCCGGCGCGCCCGATCCACTCGGCGCCGCGCCGACGTGCACCAGCGGTACCACCTGGACGGGCGGCAACCAAGGCAGTGCGGTGATGAACCCGGGCCGCGCCTGCATCAGTTGCCATGCCAGCAACGGCGAGGCGCCCCAGTTCACGATCGCGGGCACGATCTATCCCACGGGACACGAGCCCGATCTGTGCAACGGCGCAAACGGAACCAACGGAGCGCGGGTCGTCGTCGTCGACGCCGCCAATCACACAGTCACGCTGACCCCGAACGCCGCGGGAAATTTCTCGTACACCGGAACGATCGCCACCCCCTACACGGCGAAGGTGACGTACCAGGGCCGCGAGCGGATCATGCCCGTTGCGCAAACCAGCGGTGATTGCAACTCGTGCCACACGCAGAATGGCTCCAGCGGCGCGCCCGGCCGCATCACCTTGCCCTGAGCGGCTCAGCCCGGCCATGAGGACGGCGGGCTTGCTCGCGAGGACGGCTCCGCGAAACGAGATGAACGCTCAGACCGCTCGTCGAGTTTCCGCGCTCGCGACGTGAGCCTCCGGTTTGCGAACCGTGACGACCGGACAGGTAGCGTGGCGCACGACGTGGTCGGCGGTGCCCCCCAGGAAGAAGCGCTTCAGCGCGCTCCGACCGTGGGTGCCCATCACGATGAGATCGGCGTCGGCCGCGCGCGCCTCCTCGAGAATGATGTCGCCGACGGTGCTGGCCTGGACGACGACCCTCGCCACGACCCTGGCGCCGAGGGCTCGCGCGGCTTCGCTCATGTCTTTCTCGATCTCCTGCATCTGCTCTTCAGTTGGAACCAACACACTGACCGGCAGATCGCCGGCGACGATGTTGAGCGCGCTGACGGCGTGGATCACTTGAAGGGGTCCCGCACCGGTGCTCTTCTGAAGATCGGCCGCCCAGCGGAGCGCGGCGTGCGCGGGCGGACTGAAGTCGTAGGGAACCAGGATTGTCGATTTCATGATGGCACCTCGTTGGGGAAGCGTTCCAAGGCGAGATTCGTGCAGGCGGCGTGCCTGTCACCGCACTCCGCGGTACACGGCGTGGCATCGGACGCAGACCTGCGAGAGCCGCCCGTACGAGTCGGCGACGTCGAGGGCCGACTGGCGGCCGGCAGACTCTGCGAGTGTCTTGGCCTCGAGCCGGAGATTGTCCTGGTAGAGGAAGAACTTCTCCGGAAAGACCGAGTTCAGCTCCGTCGCATCGTTGGTCAGCGGGCGACTCAAGCTCGCGTCGCTGGCGATGCGCGTGGCGCCGTCGCGGATCTCGTCGTAACGCAGCAACATGATGTCGGAGACGAGCTGGTTCATGTCGCGCGCATGAAAGGCCATGCGTGCTCTGAGGGTCTCGCGCGCCACCTCGGGCAGGGAGTCGGCGGGACGCAGCCGCTCCGGCGGCGCGACGGCCTGCGCGAACTGCGTCTGCTGCGGCGGCTGATTGCGCGGTGGCGTGGCGCACGCGGCCGTCGCGAGGGCAATCATCGAGAGAGCTCCCCAACGTGAATACGGTGGCGATTGTCGGGTCATACCCATACCTCCAGCAACATCGGGGCCACCGGGCCGAGCACGCATCGCCGTCACTCGTCGCGAAAAGAATGCGTGGAACGTCAACCGGCGCGCAGATCGTTCGGCTGGATGCGGCTCACGCGGCCTGGTTGTCGCCTCGAAATTCGATCCCACCTTCGATCGCGGCCCGCAGCTTCTCTTCGATCTGCCGCACCCGCTCCCCAGACAGCGACAGCCGGCGGCCGACGATCCTGAGCGACTTCGGCTCCTCGGCCAGCAGACGCTCGTCGAGGACGGTCAGCTCGCGCCGGGTCAGTCCGGCTTTCAGGCGAGCCGTCTCGCTTCTGAGCCGTTGAACCAGCTCCGCCTCCTCGACAACCTCGTCGATGGCAGGCGCCGGGTCGACAACGAGATCCTCGAGCGGCGTTGCCCCCTTCCTGCGCGGCGCATCGAATGAGACCTCCGCGACGCCGAGGACGCCTCGAAAGAACTCCGTCCGCTGCTCGCGCGTTCGCACGGCGCGCACGATGCGGACGTTGTCCATGATGTGCTTCATGACAAAGGCTCGAATCCAGATACCAGCGTACGTCGAGAGGCTGGCGCCCTTCTCAGGAAGGTACTTGCGAATCGCCTGAATCAGCCCCAGCGTCCCTTCCTGGACCAGGTCCTCGAGGGGGTGACGACGCGCGCGGTCCAGCTGGCGCGCGATCTTGATGACCAGGCGGAGATTGGCTTCGATCAATCTGTGCTCGATCTTCGAATCGTGCGTTTGGCTGTAGAGGGCCGCCAGTCGCTGCTGTTCAGCGGAGCCCAGCGGTCGCGAGCGCCTCTCGTCGAACAAGTATCCGCTGAGTGACATCGACGGAACGCGTTCCCTCTTTGCCATGACTGAGCTCATGTGGGCCGTAGGCTTGCAAGAGCTCGGCCGCCGTCTGGATGTAGCCGACCCGTGGAACGTCTGCGGCGCGCGCGGAGCCGCGTGCGCTCCATGCGACGGAAGACCGCAATCCTCGCGTCTCCGGTGGAGAACGCGAAGGAATTGCGTCGCGCACCGCGCCGCCGCGCGGCCCTGCCTGCCCGGATGGGGAGGCCGTTGGCCGAAGTCTTGCTCGACGAAGAAGCATGACGCACGCGCACCGCGGTTTCGGTTGGTTGCGCTGGGCGATTCCCGTCCTGGCAGGCGCTTTGCTGGCCATGGCCCTGGCCAGCAAAATGAGCGAATCGACGCAAAAAAAGTTCGCGCGCGAAGTCGCGGCGGCACATCTACCAGCGAGTCGCGGAGACGAACCCATGGTGACCGACGGGGACATCATCATGCTGCCCCTGCCCGCACAACGTTATCTCCACTTCATGGGAGTCGTGGGCCGGCCCCGCGACTGGTCGCTCCGCGCGCATATGACCGGCAGCTTTCGCACCAAGCCGGAACAGGCTTGGTCGCCGATGCAGGCCTGGCAGTACGATAGCCGGCTCGCCGTTGCGCGCGTCTTTTACTTGGACCTGCGCATGTTCGGCTTCCTGCCCGTGCTCGGGAGGGATACGTACCTCCGCGGACAGGGGCGCATGCTGATCCGGCCGCTCGATCTGGTTACAGTCGAAGACGTCAAGGGCGAGGAGGTCGAGATCAGCGAGCTCATCACTTACGTCAACGACGCGGTCTTGTTGGCGCCTTCGTTCCTGCTGGGACCCGAGACCACCTGGTCGTCCGCCGCCCCGAACGGTTTCGGTCTCGCGTTCACGTACGCGGGCCACACCGTGACGGCGGTGGTCACCATCGACGAGCGCGGGGCGCCGCGCGACTTCAGCACGACGGATCGGTTTCTTCGGGATCCGAGCGATCCCCATCACGCGCTCGTTCGGGCCCGCTGGACGACGCCGATCGACGGCTGGCAGTTCGTCGGCGGGCGCCCGATCCCCACGTCCGGCCGCGCGATCTGGCACCTGCCACAGGGCGACTTTGCTTACGTCTCGATGCGCTTTGCCCCGGACGATATCGCGTTCAATATCGCGCCTGGGACGTGAGCCTCAATTGGAACCGGTATCTTGCGATCGCGATCTCGCCGTCGCCGGGGCGCAGCCTCACAATCAACCCTGAGCCAACATTCGAGGCGAGCTGGGAGCGGAGATGCCACGCCTTTTGTCCGTGAACGTCGGCCTTCCGCGCGACATCCAGTGGAACGGCCGCACCGTACACACCGGGATCTGGAAGGACCCCGTCGCTGGACGCTGCCGCGTGGGGCGGCTGAATCTCGAAGGAGACGGCCAGGGCGATCTGGCCGGGCACGGCGGTGAGCAGCGCGCGGTCTTCGTCTACCAGATCGAATCGTACCGCCACTGGCAAGATCACCTGAAGCGCACCGACTTCGTCCACGGGCAGTTCGGCGAGAACTTCACGATCGAAGGGCTGCCCGACGACCTCGTGTGCATCGGCGACCGCTATCGGATCGGCAGCGCGCTGTTCGAGGTCACGCAACCGCGCGTCACCTGCTACCGCGTGGGCATTCGGATGAACGAGCCGCGCATGGCGGCTCTGCTGACGTCGAGCGGACGGCCCGGGTTCTACTTCCGCGTGCTGCAGGAAGGTGACGTCGGCGCCGGTGACGACATCGTGAAGGTGGGAGAAGCGACGCCGCGAATGACCGTGGCGGAGATCAACGCTTTGCTCTACTCGTCCCATCACGCGCGCGAGCCGTTGCAGCGCGCCTTGCAAATCGAGTCGCTGTCGCCGGGGTGGCGCGGGTCGTTCGAGGCGCTCTTGCGCAGCGCGACCGCCGCCAGCGGGAGCGGGAACGCGGGCCTCGCGCCAGCGGCGGCGGCGCATCCGGCGGCGCCGGGATTTCGGCCTCTCACGGTGACCGCGATCGAGCACGAGTGCGCGGACGTCCTGTCGCTGACGTTGCAGAGCGCGGACGGTCACCCATTGCCGGTGGCGCTGCCTGGCCAGTACGTGGTCTTGCGTCTTCGCGGCACCACGGGTGGCGGGGTATTTTTTCGCAGCTACTCGCTCTCGGCGGCCCCCTCGACGGAGCGCTATCGCATCAGCGTGAAGGTCGAGCCAAACGGCGCTGCCGGCACCTACCTGCACGAGCATGTCCACGCGGGCGACGCTCTCGACGTCAGCTCGCCGCGCGGAAGCTTCGTCCTGGACGCCGGAGACCGACCCATCGCGCTCCTCAGCGCCGGGATCGGCGCGACACCAGTGCTGGCGATGCTGCACGCGCTGGCCGCGTCCCGCTCGACGCGGCGGGTGTTCTGGCTGCACGGCGCGCGCGATCGGCAGCACCATCCATTCGCCGCGGAGGTGCGCGGCTTGATCTTCGCGCTGGCAAGCGGCCGCAGCCACGTCTGTTACAGCAGGCCGGGCTCGTGCGACAAGCTGGGAGAGGATTTCGACGCCGCCGGCCACCTCTCGCGGTCGGTGTTCGAGGAGATCGGTCTCCCGCGCGACGCGGACGTCTACCTCTGTGGGCCGACGCGCTTCATGGCGGAGATGAAGGAGGCGCTGGCGACGTTCGGCGTGGCGCCGGCGCGGATTCACGCCGAGATCTTCAATGGCGGCGAATCGCTGACCCCCGGTGTCGTCGGCGCGGTGGCGCACGCGCCGCACCGGCCCGCGGACGACGCAGCCACCGGTCCGGTGGTGTCGTTCGCGCGCAGTGGGATCGCCGCGCACTGGAAACCGTCGGCTCACCAGAGCCTGCTGGAGCTCGCCGAGGCCTGCGACGTCCCCGTGCGCTGGTCGTGCCGGACCGGCGTGTGTCATAATTGCGAGAGCGGGCTCGTCTCGGGGACGGTCGCCTACGGCCCGGAGCCCCTCGACCCACCCGCCGAGGGAAACTTGCTCATCTGCTGCTCGCGCCCCGTTGGCGACGTCGTCGTTGATCTGTAGCAAGGTCTTCGATCTGACCGTGCCGATCGAGCTGCAGGTCTTTGTGGCCGTTGCGCTGGCGAGGGCGATCTAACGCCGGCGCCGGCGAGCGACGAACCATGCGGCCAGCGCCAGGACCGCTGCCGTCTCCGTACCGGCCCGCCGGCTGGACTGCGCTGTCGCGAGGACACAGCCGCAACCACCCATTCCGTTGTCGCCGGTCTCGGCGGGACCACCACCTTGGCCGCCGGTGGCGCCCGCCCCCGCCGCGCCGCCGCTGCCGGCGGCGGCACCGCCGCCGCCCGTCGCTGAGCCACCACCGACGCCGGTTGCGCCGCCGGCGCCGGGCGCGCCGCCCATGGCGCCGCCGTCACTTCCAGAGCTTCCCGGCGCGCCGCCGCTGCCGCGGTTACCGCCGCTGCCGGCGCTGCCGCCGCTGCCACCGGCGCCCCCGCTGCCGTTGCTACCGCCCGCTCCGCCGCACTGGCTGATCTCCGGATCGGTGAGACCGCTCATGTCGAGGCCCAGGAACGGGATCACATACGTCGCATTCAGATTCGCGTCGGTGCCGTGCGGACCGTTCTGTTCTGCCCACGCTTCGAGCACCGTGAAGCCGCACGAGCTCTGCCAGCTCTGTCGCGTCCACTGATGGTTGTTGAGGGTCACCATGGTGGTCGACGTCGGAGTTGCGTTCAAACCGAGGATGTTCGTCCATTCCTTGATGGCCTCGGTCTGATTGTTGAAATTGATCGTGCCGTCCGCCGTCCCGTGCCAGAGCTGGATGCGCGGGCGAAATCCCGAATACCCCGGGTCCATGGCGCGAACCATGGTCCCCCAGTCCTGGGCCGTGTGCGTGACCTGGCCGCCCGCGCACGGGCCGCTCCACTGGATGGTCGGGTCGTAGTTGACGGACCAGCACCCCGCCGGAACGCCGGAAAACTCGGCGCCCGCCTTGAACACGTCGGGATAGAGGGCCAGCAGCGCCTGCGTCATCATGGCGCCCGACGACGTTCCGATCGCGTACACGCGATTGGCATCGCCGGTGTACTTGGACAGCGCGTAGGTCACCATCTCGGCGATCGCCTGCGTATCACCCCCTCCGTTGCGCGTCAGCGACTTCGTCGAGCCAACGTCCCAGCAGTTGTTGGTCGTCTGCGGGAAGATCATCACGAATCCGTATTTGTCGGCGGCGGCCACGATGCCGCCGCCCTGCGCCTCGCCGAACACGGCCGACGCGCTGCCGCTGCAGAAATGGCTGACGACCAGGATGGGCGGATTCGTGGCCAGCTTGTCCGGCACGTAGATGAACATGCTGACATAGGACGGAACGCCGCTCGCGCCCCAGTTGCTGACCGGCTGCAGCGACGCGGCTCGCGCCGGCGTCGCGGCCGCGGCGAGGATGCCCGCGCTCGCGGCCAACAAGACGCCCAGTCGGACGACGAACCGCACGAGACGCCGGCTCACGCCAGTTGATTGACGGATCGGTGTGACTTTTGTTGCTGGAAGACTCACGCCGACGGGATCATTCCCGGCTGGCCTCATTCCGATCACGGACAAGCCCGCCGCGCCGGGCCAAGACGCGAAAGCGCCTTGACGACGGCGAGCGCTGGATATATTCAACCCATCGGTTGAATTATGACGGACTCACTGGGACTCGTGCTCGCTGCGGTGGCCGATCCGACCCGGCGCGCAATCATCGATCGGCTGGCGCGCGGTCCGGCGCGCGTCACCGACCTGGCCGCGCCGTTCTCGATGTCGCTGAACGGGATCTCGAAGCACCTCAAGGTGCTGGAGAACGCGGGCGTCGTCCGGCGTGCGCGACGCGGGCGCGAGCATGTGCTGGCGCTCGACGGCGCGCCGTTGCGTGAAGTCGCGCGCTGGGCGCACCGCTACCAGCGCTACTGGAGCGAACGGCTCGACCGGCTCGAGTCTTTTTTCGCCAACGCGAACAAGGAGAACAAACGATGAAGTACACGGCACCGAAGACCACCGATCTGACCATCACGCGCACGATCACCGCCAGTCCCGATCAGGTCTACGACGTGTGGCTCGATCCCAGGAGCCCCGGAGGGCCGTGGTTCGGCTGCCAGCGGATCATCCTGGATGCGAAGGTCGACGGCCTCTTTTATCACTCCGTCTCGTACGAGAACCGCGACTGGGCACACTACGGGCGCTTCGTCGCGCTCGACCGGCCGCGCCGCATCGAGCACACCTGGGTCTCCGAGGCGACGCGCGGACTCGAGTCGCTGTTGAGCGTCACGTTCGAGCCGGCGGGCAACGGGACGCTGGTGACGCTGCGGCACACGAACGTCCCCGACGACGATTTCGGCCGGCAGCACGGCGAGGGCTGGTCTTACGTCCTGGGCGCGATCGAGGCGCGCTTCGCGAAGCGGTAAACCCGCGCGATCGCGGCGCCTTTCGCCTCATCCGCAAAAAATCATCGGCCGGCCGATGATCGCCGCCGCGCGCGTCGTTCTACCTGGCAGATAAGGTCGACAGCCATGAACGACGAACGAGACTTCCGCGCGCTCGCCGAACAGCACCGCCGCGAGATCCACGTGCACTGCTATCGCATGCTCGGGGCCTTCCACGACGCAGAGGATCTGGTGCAGGACACCTTCCTCCGCGCGTGGCAAAACCGTGCCAGCTACGACGTGGCGACCGGCGCGAGCGGCTTTCGCGCCTGGCTGTACCGGATCGCGACCAACGCCTGCCTCGACGCGCTCAAGAGCAAGCGGCGGCGCGTGACCACCGTGAGCTCTTTCGCCGAGGTGCCGTGGCTGGAGCCGTACCCGGACCGCCTGCTCGACGAGATCGCGGGGCCGGAGACGCCCGACGACGTCGTGGTCAAGCGAGAGACGATCGCGCTCGGCTACCTGGCGATGATCCAGCTCCTGCCGGCGCGCCAGCGCGCGATGCTGATCTTGCATGACGTGCTCGGCTGGTCGGCGGCGGAGACGGCGTCGCTGCTGGAAACCAGCGTCACCGCGACCAACAGCGGCCTGCAACGCGCGCGCGCCACGATGCAGCGGAGTGGCGCGACCGAAGGCGTGCGCACCGACGCGCCCGAACCGACAGAGCGCGAGCGCACGCTGCTGGCGGCGTTCATCGATGCGCACGAACGCACCGACCTGGCGGCGTCGGTCGCGCTCATGCGCGAGGACATCCGCGTCACCATGCCGCCCCATCCGTTCCAGTACGACGGCGTCGCGCAGATCGGGCCGCTCGTCGCGCAGGCGGCGTCGATGGGCGAATGGCGCCTGGTGGGCGCGTGGGCCAATCGCCAGCCGGCCGCCGTCAGCTACCTGCGCCGGCCCGGCGACAGCGAGCTGCGCGCGTTCAAGGTCGACGTGCTGCGGGTGCGCGACGGCCTGATTGCCGAGATCACCACGTTCATGCCCACGCTGGTCGAAAGGTTCGGCCTGCCCCTCATCTGGAACGCGAGCGCGACGGCGCCGCTCGCGTCACGAACGAAACAGGAGACATCACGATGAATGAATCAGCGACGCGTCCCACCAGGTCCGCATACGCCGAGGTCAACGGATTGCGGCTCTACCACGAGCTGCGGGGCGACGGCGGCGGCACGGGCACGCCGCTGGTGGTGCTGCACGGCGGGCTGCACAACACGGCGCTGGACGCGCCGGTCGCCGAGCGGTTCGCACAACGGCGGCAGGTGATCTCGGTCGATCTGCAGGCGCACGGACGCACCGCCGACATCGATCGGCCGCTGCGGTACGAGCAGCTGGCCGACGACGTCGGTGCGCTCCTGGCCTCGCTGGGGATCGCGCAGGTGGATCTCCTCGGCTACTCGTTCGGGGGCGGCGTGGCCCTGCAGACCGCGATTCGCCACGCCGCGCGCGTGCGCAAGCTGGTGGTGCTGTCGAGCCCGTTCAGCAGCAACGGCTGGTTCCCCGAGGTCCAGCACGGCTTCAAGCACGTCGGACGCGCGCTCGCCGAGCCGATGCGTCCGTCGCCGGTTTACCAGACCTATGCCTCCATCGCGCCGCGCCCCGAGGACTTCCCGCAGCTGCTCGACAAGATGGGCGAGCTGCAAACGCGCAGCTACGACTGGTCCGCGGACGTCGCGCGGCTCGCGCTGCCGGCGATGCTGGTCTTCGCCGACGCGGACTCGATGCCACCGTCGTACATGGCGCGCTTCTTCGAGCTGCTCGGCGGCGGCCAGCGAGATGCGGGCTGGGATGGCAGCGCCGCGCCTCGCGCACGCCTGGCGATCCTGCCCGGACAGACGCACTACAACGTCTTCGATTCCCCCGCGCTGGTCGCCACCGTTGAACCGTTCCTCGACGCTCGCTAGGACCTTCGCCGGCCGCCGCGCGACGACGTGCCGTGTTTGCGATCCAGGTAGTCACCCAGCGCGTCGAGGCGGCGGCCGAAGAACGCGGCGAACTCGTCGACCCAGCTCACGATGTCCTGCATCGGGCGCGGATCGAGCCGATAAAACCGTTGCCGGCCTTCGCGGCGAACCGAGACCAGGTCCGCCTCTTCCAGCACCCGCAGGTGTTGCGAGATCGCGGCGAACGTCGTGTGGAACGGTTCGGCGAGGTCGCTCGCGGTTCGTTCGCCGTCCTTGAGCGTCACCAGGATCGCGCGCCGCGCCGGGTGGGCGATCGCGTGGAACACATCATTTTGCTGGATGGGTCGCAAGGGCGCTCCATTCGGGGTACTCGGCGCTGACAACGCCGAAGCGCTCGAACCAATCGGGCGGCGCTCGCCCGTCGAGCTGCGCCTCGAGCCGTTCGAGGAAGACGTGGAGCCCGGGCAGGAACCCGCGCGCGGTGTGCCGCGTGATGCGCCGATAGGTCACCAGCAGGTGCGTCGAAGCGCCCTCGGGCGCGACCTCGGAGCGAGGTGTCAGGTCGAAGCGAGGTGTCAGCTCGAAACGAGGTGTCAGCTCGAAGCGAAACATCGCTCGCTCGCCGCGCGGCATCTCCGGCACGGGCGCGACGTTCCACTCGTACTCGAGCACGCGCGGCGGCTGCCACACCCGGATCGTGCCGGTCGAGTGATAGCGCGGCGGTCCCGTCACCAGCTCGATCCGCCCGCCGGCGCGTCCCTCGATCACCGCGTGCGTGCACATGAGCCATTCGCGCATGCCCTCGGCCGTCGAGATGGCGTCCCACACGTGCTCCGGCGCGTGCCGGTACAGCCGCTGGAAGGTGAGCGTCGCGTGCTCGCCGTCTTCGTCCTCGACCAGGATGCCTCTAGGCTGCGGCATACGTGACCACGACGTTGCCGTTGCGGAACGCGCGCTGGTCGATCAAACGCAATGCGCGGCCCTTCGTGAACACGGTGCGCCCGCCGCCGAGCGCGACCGGGACGACGACGAACTGATATTCGTCGATCAGGCCGGCTTCGCCGAGCTGCGCGGCGATGCTGCCGCTGCCCAGGATCGCGATGCCCGGGCCATCGCCGGTCTTGAGAGCGCGCACCGCCGCCGCCAGGTCGCCTTTCAGGAGGTGCGTGTTGGTCCACGCCGGCTGGATCGTGCGCGAAGCGACGTACTTCTTCGCGGCGTTCATCCCGCTCGCGACGGCCGGCATCTGCGCCGCCGCCATCGGCGTCGGCCAGAATGCCTCCATCTCTTGATAGGTCTTGCGCCCGAACAAGAGCTCGCCGCCCGAGCTGGCGTTGCCGCTGACCCACGCGGCGAACTCGGCGTCCTCCGCTCCGCCGTGGGCCCAGCGAATGTGCCCGGCGGCATCGGTGAAGTACCCATCGACGGAGATCGATTCGAACACGCGTAGCTTTTTCATGTTTTCCCTCCCGGTCGTGAGAGGAAACTATTAAGTTATATCTTAAGTGTCAAGGGGAGAGGGCTGGGAACCCGGTTACAACGACCGGTAGCACGCGACGATCAGGCCGCCGGTGGCGGCCAGCGTGGCGGCGAACGCCGCGCCCGCGAACGCGACGAACGCCGCTCGCCCGAGATCGCGGCGCGGCGCCTCGCGCCGGTGAGCGAGCCCGTGCATCGCCAGGCCGCACCAGGCGAGCGCCAGCGCGGCCACGCCCAGGTGCTCCTTGCGCTCGAACAGCAATCCAATCGTGGGCGCGGCGCTGAAGATCACCGGCTTCACCGCCGCTCGATACGACGGGTAGATCAGCGCGCCCATCAATGCCGTCACGGTGACGAGCACTGTGCCCGCGAGCGCCGCCCCGAACACGCGTCGTTCCGGGCGGCGCAACAACACCGCGGGATGCGCGAGCGCCAGCGCGGCCAACCAGCCCACGTGCCCGTGAACATGTTGCAAGCTCCGGACAACGAGGGCGCTCATGGAAAACCAACGCTCACCGCAACGAAGAGAGTGATCGCGATCCCAAGGGTTCGAGGAATCCAGCGCAAGCGCCGTTCTGGCTCGGGCACGACAGCCCCGGTGATGGGGCCAAGGATCCCTGCGATGAACCCGCTGGCCAGCAACCGCGCGAACAACGGTATCGACGACAACGCCTTGACGGCGTAGGGATCGCGCCCGAAGGCGTGCAACATCTGTAGAGCCGAATACCCGACGAGAAAGCAGATCGCGCTCGCGGCGGCTTGCAAACCGCGGCGCGCGTACAGCGTCCGGCGCATGGTGCGCGGGCGCGGCTGCTGGACCGTTGCAATCGGCATCACACCAACGCCCATCAGACATCAGTAACACCGGCGCGGGAATCGAGCGGCAACGTCTTCGTTACGCGTTGTATGCGCGCGCTGCGGAGACGTTTCCGACTCGGCACGTCGATTGAGGCAAGTTCCAGCGCACCATGAGCCGCGATTGCGCTCTCGCGCAATCCACACCTCAAGCGGGGAGATGCGTGATGCAGACGATCGGACGTGGATATCAACGCTCATTGGCAATGGCGGCGCTCGGTTGTTTGACGCTGGCAAACGCGGGCTGCGAGTCACCGGCGGGCTCCGGGCTGGAGCTCCATCGCTCCGATCTCGGATCGACCGACCTGGTGGTGAGCCAGTTGTACGGCGGCGGGGGCAACGCCAGCTCGGTCTACAAGAACGACTTCATCGAGATCTTCAACCCGACGGCAACCGCGGTCAGTGTCACGGGCTGGTCGGTCCAGTACGCATCGGCGACCGGTTCCAGCTGGTCGATCACCAACCTCTCGGGAACGGTGCAGCCCGGCCACTACTATCTGGTCCAGGAGGCCGCGGGCGGCGGCGGCACCACCAACCTGCCGGCGCCTGACGCCACCGGGACGATCAGCATGAGCCTGTCGAGCGGCAAGGTGGCGCTGGTGCGCAACCAGACCGCGCTCACCTGCAGCACCGGCTGCTTGCCCAATACGCACATCGCGGACTTCGTCGGTTATGGAAGCTCGGCGGACAGCTTCGAGGGCAGCGGCCCGACCCCGACGCTGACGAACACGACCGCCGCCTTGCGCGTGTCGAGCGGCTGCAGCGATACGGACAGCAACAGCGCCGACTTCACCGCGGGCACGGCGGCGCCGCGGAACTCGGCCTCGCCGGTCCACAGCTGCGGAGGCGGCGGCACCGGTGGCGCGACCGGCTCGGGCGGTGCGACCGGCAGCGGCGGGGCGGGTGGCAGCGGCGCGGGCGGCAGCGGTGGCTCGATCACCTTGCCGTCGCCGACGCTGGCCGCGGTGCACGTCGCCACCCTGAGCTTCGGTATCGTCGGCGACACGCGCCCGGCGTCCAGCACGACCGGACACTATCCAGCGAGCGTCAACACGATCGTGAACAGCATCTTCACCGGTCTGCAAACCCACAACGTGTCGTTCGTCGTCGGCACCGGCGACTACGCGTTCTCCAGCACCGGCGCTGGCAGCGCCGTGCCGCAATACCAGGACTACATGGCCGCGCGCGCTCACTATTCCGGGAAGTTCCTGCCGACGATGGGCAACCACGAATGCAATGGCTTCACCGACAGCAATTGCCCGCCGGGCTCGTTCACGGGGATGACCCAGGACTACATCAACACGATCGTGTCGCCGTCGACCGCCCAGACCAGCCCGTACTTCTCCGCGCTCTATCTGGCCAGTGACGGGTCGTGGAGCGCCAAGCTCATCTTCACCGCGGCCAACGCCTGGAACACGGCGCAGCAGTCCTGGCTGTCGTCGACGCTGGCGGTCCACACGACGTACACGTTCATCGTCCGCCACGAGCCGGCCAACGACGCGCGCGCGCCCGGCGTCACTCCGTCGGAGGGCCTGATGTCGTCGGCGTTCAGCGCCGGCAACCTCACGCTGTCGCTGACCGGGCACACCCACCTGATTCAGTTGCCCGGCGGCACGCAACCCTATGGCGATACGTTTGGCGCCACGCTGGCGTACGAGACCATCATCGGCTGCGGCGGCGCGCCGCTCGACGCCGGCCCGGCCTACGGCTACGCGGTGGCCACGCGCCGCGCGAGCGACGGCGCGATCGTGGTCCAGGCCTACCAGTCGGCGAACAGCTCGGGCACGGCGATCGTGCCCAACGTCGCCGACACCAACTTCCGTTTCGCCGTGAACGCCAACGGCTCGTCCAACGCCAACACGACGCTGCCGTGAGCCGCCACAAGAACACGAAGCGGCCGTTGGGCCGAGCGCCGATCGCCGGCACGCGGGCACTGGCGCTGGCCGGCTTCCTGACCAGCCTGGCGTGTGGGCGCGCGTCCGGCGGCAGCCCCGCGCCGGCGCACGTGCCGCCGGCGGCGCTGGAGCTGCGCGTCCCGCGCACCGGCGGCCCGGTCAAGATCGACGCGGAGCTCGAGGGCAAGCGGCTCTGGGAAGCCGACACGGGCACGACGCGCAACTTCGTCGACGGCGCGGGACACGGCATGGTCCCGTACACCGAGGCCAAGGCGCGCTGGGGTGACGGTAAGCTCTACCTGATGCTCTATGCCGGCGATCTCGATCTCGAGGGGAGCGTGCGCGAGCCCGATGGCGACGTCGAGCACGATGACGCGTTCCACATCGAGCTCGGAGACCCTGACGACGTGCGCGTGATCTCGGTGTCGGTGCTGGGAACCGTGGCCGACGCGCGTTGCCGGGGGCCGGCGACCGCGCGCACCTGCGATCGCGCCTGGCAAAGCCACGCCGAGGTGGCCGTCGATCGTGACGGGACGCTCAACAAGCTCGGCGACAACGACGAGGAGTGGGTCGTCGAGATGGCGCTACCCCTCGCGGCGCTCGGAGTCGCGAACCCCGACGCGGGCGCGCGACTGCCGTTCTCGATCCGGCGTTGCGAGGTCGCGCGCGCCGGCAAGCGCGCCTGCGGCGGCTGGGGCGCCGCGACGCCGGGGCAGCTCGTCCTCGACTGAACCCGGCGCGGTTCCGGCGCGGTTGTCGTCCGGCGCCGGATCGCAGTAGTGTGCGCGCCGGGTGCTTCAATGACCGCATCGCGCCGCGCATTCTTCCGCACGTCGCTGGGCGCCGGCCTGATCGCCGCCGCCGACGCGCGAACGGGACGCGCGGCGACCTCGGCCGCTCCGGCGCCGCGCCGCCCGGCGCCCGGCGAGCTGGATCGCATCGCCGCCGAACCGGTGCTGCGCACCGATCTGCTCAAGGCGCCGATCACGGTCGCGTCGATCGAGCTCCTGCGCAACGGCGCGACGCTGCTGGTCCGCGCGCGCTCGCGCGAGGGCGCCGAGAGCGTGACCGTGCCCAACGTCGCCCACCTGATCGACGTCTATCCGTTGTTGCTGGCGCGGATCGCGCCGTTCTTCGTCGGCAAGGATGCGCGCGATCTCGAACCGCTGATGTGGGAGCTGTACCGCCAGGACAGCAACTACAAGCTGCAGGGACTCTCGTTCTGGGTCTGCGTCGCCGCCGTCGAGATGGCGCTCCTGGATCTCATCGGACAGACGTCGAAGCGCGCGGTGGGCGAGCTTTTGAGCAAGGGCGGCGTCTTGCGGCGCGACATCGCTGTTTACCGCGCGAGCGGCAAGCGCGGCAATCGCCCCGAGGAAGAGATCGACTACCTTCACAAGCTGCAGGCGGAGACCGGCTCGAAGGCGATCAAGTTTCGCCTGGGCGGGCGAATGAGCCTGAACGCCGATTCGCTGCCCGGCCGCACCGACACGCTCATCCCGCTGGTGCGCAAGACCTTTGGCGACGCGATGACTCTGTACGGTGACGCCAACAGCTCGTATGACGTTCCGAACGCGCTCCGCATCGGCCATCAACTGGAAGCGCACGGCTATGCGCTGTTCGAGGAGCCCTGCCCCTTCGACGATCTCTGGGCCACCAAGGAGATCGCCGACGCGATGAAGATCCCGGTCGGCCTCGGCGAGCAGGAGTCGAGCCTGCGGCGGTTCCGCTGGCAGATCGAGAACCGCGTGATGGACGTGGTGCAGCCCGATCTGCACTACTTCGGCGGCTACATTCGCTGCACCAGGGTCGCGCGCATGGCGGCGGCGGCCGGGCTCCCGTGCACGTTGCACCTGTCCGAGTCGGGGTTCGGCTACCTCAACCTGCTTCACTTCGCGTCGTACGTCGACGACCCGGGACCGTTTCAGGAGTTCAAGGGCGAGACGGCGATCCCGTTCGCGTGCGAGACGTCGACGCTGAAGTGCAAGGACGGCCTGGTGCGCTGCCCGTCGGGCCCGGGCTTCGGCATTCAGATCGCGCCCGACTACGTGCGCAAGTTCAAGCGGGTCGACATCCCGACCTGAATCATTTGCAGCCTTCGACGACGGTGTGTCCGCCGGCGTTGGAGACGCAACCCGACGCCGTCGCCGAGCACGACGACTGCACCAACATCTCGCCGCAGTCGCCCGACTGACCTGTCACCGGAGCCCAGCCGGTCGATGGGCACGTCGCCGCCGTGAAGCTCTCGCACGCGGCCAGCGGATAGCGCCGATCGACGTTGTTGTTGCAGTTCCAATCCCACGATCCGTTGTTACCCGACGTCGTGTGATAGGAATCGTCGGGGCTGCCCGGCGTGGCCGAGCATCCCGCCGTCGACGCGCTGGCGCAAACGACCGTGCCGGTCGCCATGCAGGTGCCGAATCCTGGGTAGCAATGCGCGCCCACCGGCGTTCCGATCCAGTCGAATCCATTGTCGACGACGCCGTCGCAATCGTTGTCCTTGCCGTCGCAGATCTCCGGGCCGGTCGGCACGCATCCCGATGGATGAATCGCAACGTCCGCGGTCGAATCGGCGTCCGGAGGTCCGGCGTCGGCGACGATCCGATCGATGCCGG
>Ga0265338_10005123_pt1 | contig 17268 bp, 14 predicted proteins | sample 42126metaG_FD_193579 | JGI IMG/M metagenome (GOLD analysis project Ga0265338, IMG submission 193579) | Rhizosphere microbial communities from Carex aquatilis grown in University of Washington, Seatle, WA, United States - 4-21-26 metaG | ecosystem: Host-associated > Plants > Roots > Rhizosphere... | reverse complement strand
AAGGATCGTTGTTAAATCCGTCTAAAGTATTTACCATGTACGAAAAAGGATTTAAATATAAGTTTATTCGCGAACGGTTTGAAGACAACCGTTCTGTATATGAAATAGAACTCTATCCCGAAAAAGTTAACGAAAGCCAATATTCAAAGGTTCGTCTTTTGGTTGATAAAGATAAAACACAATTATACCTTATTCAATATTTTGCAAAAGATGCAAACCGTGTAACTATTGAAATACAGAAAATAACCCCCAATGAACCAGTTGCCGAAAATGTATTCACCTTCGATAAAACAAAATATCCAAAGGTTGAATTAGTTGATATGCGACAATAAACCATAAGGATAATAAAATTGCTCAAAAGTTCTATATCATTATTCAGTTTAGTCTTGAATTTTTCAATTTGAGGCAAAACAACAAAATGTATCTTAATACTGTTGAGTAATACAGTAAAACGGAATGTATTTTCTAATATATTAAATCACTTAAGCTACTGGATTTCCCGGTAGCTTTTTTTTCGTCATAATGATAGTATACAATAAATTACATGTTTAATATCAATAGATACAAATTCAATTGCATTGAGTTATTCCCATTAATAATTAATATCCAGTTCAAATCGGTATTGAACAATTGTATTAAAGGAACTATTATTGATTTTACTATTTAATAGAGTGAAAGTCTAATTTTGTTGCGAAAAGCTTTTAAAATTTAAAAAATACAATTATATTTGATAAGTGATTATACTTATTGTCAATCAATATTAGAATTAATACTTTAATAAATGTCATTTCAGCTATGAATAGCAATACATTAAAGTCTGTTGATTATTCGGTTTTAAACCTTGAGTTTACAGATATCTTTGAATTAGAATATATTCAAAGATTGCTAAAGGCATTTTCCGATGCAAATGCCGTATCATCTGTTATTACCGATATCAATGGTAATTTCATTACCCAACCTTATAACTATCGAATAGTATGTAAAGACATCATACGAAAATCACCAAATGGATTAGCCGCTTGTGAGCGAATAGAGAAAAAATTAAGTAGCATACAAAACAATGAACCTATAATTAACCAATGTGATATTTGTGGACTTTGGGAGGCAGGGGTAAATATTAAGGTTGGAGGCAAACATATAGGAAACTGGATTATAGGACAAATTCAAACTGAAAACCAAACCTCCGATCAAATAAAAAAGATTTCCGAAAATATAGGTATAGAAATAGAAAAGCTCTCTACAGCAATGTTAGCTGTGCCGGTAATGACTTTAGATCGATTTAAAAGTATTGCCGATATGCTGTATATATTTGTCAATGAATTGTCAGACAAAGCCTACAGCAGCATTGAACTTAAGAGGAATTTGATTGAAAAAGAAAAACTCACGACAATACTTTCTACCACAAATATTAAATATCAAACCATATTGCAAACAGCAATAGAGGGATTTTGGTTGGTTGATACTCAAGGCAAAATTTTAGAAGTAAACGACGCTTATTGTACTATGAGCGGATATACTAAAAAAGAGCTTCTTACAATGACAATTAACGAATTGGACTTAATAGAATCGATAAATGAAACAAAAGACCGGATAAAAAAAATCATTGAAGATGGTAAAGATAGTTTCGAAACAATTCATAAAAGAAAAGATGGATCACATTTCAATGTTGAACTCAATGTTAAATACCATGAGATTGACGGCGGCATATTTGTTGTATTCTTACAAGATGTAACGCAAAAGAAAGCAATTGAAAAAAGCAATATAGAAAGCAAAGCGTTTTTAAATACGATGATTGAATTGGCACCCGATCCGGTTTTTCATTGCGATAAAAAAGGAAATTTTCTGTTAACAAACGAAAAAACAGGCGAATTAACAGAATATTCAAAAGATGAGCTTTTGAATATGAATATTAAAGAGCTTTTTTCCGATTCGGAAATAAATAAAACACCATTACGAATCGATTTACTCGAAAAAGGCGAAATAGTTACAACCGAAAGAGAGATTCTCACCCGCAACGGTAAAACTATTATTGTTGAAATAAACTCCCGTTTTATGCCCGATGGTACATGCCAGTCGACTTTAAGAGATATAAGTGAACATAAACGGATGTTGGAAGCCTTATCGGAAAGTGAACAATACTTAAAAGAAACCCAAGAAATATCTCAACTGGGTACTTTTAATGTTGATTTGGTAGGGCAATGGTGGACAAGTTATGAAATTCATGATACTATTTATGGTATACCTTCAACCTTCGATAGAACACTAAATGGCTGGCTTTCATTGATCCACCTTGATTGGCAAAAACCTATGATCGAGTATTTCAAAGATGTATTGAGTAAACAAAAACAATATAATATTGAGTATAAGATTGTGCGCCAAAACGATCAACAAGAACGATGGGTGCACTGTATTGCAAATATAAAATATAATAAAAACAAACAACCCATTGAACTGGTAGGTACTATTCGTGATATTACAGAAAGTAAATTTGCCCAAAAAGTTTTATTGGAAAGCGAAAAACAGTTGGAACGTGCTGAAAAAGTAGCTAAAATTGGAAACTGGAAGTTAAATCTGTTGACCAATTATGTCTATTCTTCAGAAGGAGCTAGGATCATATATGGAGTTGACAAAAACGGAAGTTCATTAGAAGAAGTTCAGGATTTTGTTTTGCCCCAATATCGCACAATGTTGAGCAATGCACTTTCCGACTTAATCAATCACGATAAACCATACAATGTTGAATTTAAGATATGTAGAAAGATTGATGGAAAGATAATCGATATTCATTCAATAGCAGAATTAGACAGGGAAAAAAATATGCTATTTGGAGTGGTTTACGATATTACCGAACGTAAGCTAGCAGAAGAAACTATTAAAAATACAAAAATATTGCTCGAAAAAACAATAGAACAATCGCCTGTTCCTATGATTTTAGTGAGCATGCCAAATGCTGAAATTCAAATTATCAATAAAGCTAGTATCGAGTTTTTTGGAGCATACGATGAGTCGTTGTATTTAAATAAATCATTATACGAATTAAATCCTTCGTGGAAAGATTATGATAAATATGGAAATGAAAGTCTTTTAAAAGATTTACCAATCATAAGAAGCCTTTCGGGCGAAATGATTTATAACGAAGAGCATTCTATTCTTAGAGAAGACGGAACATTATGTTATGAGTTGGTGAGTAGTTATCCAATCTACGATGATTTAGGAAATATATTTGCAGCCTACCTTATTATTATAGATATCACCGAGCGCAAAAAAGTTGAATTTGCTTTGAAAGAAAGCAGGGAAAAATTTATTAAAATATTTGATAGAGCACCCGTTTTAATTGCAATTTCAACTATTGAAGATGGTACTTATCTCGATGTTAACAGATATTCGTTAGACTTTTTAGGGTATAACCGCGAAGACGTTATTAATTATAAATATACTGAAATAGCTTGGTTAGATTCCGATAGTATAACCCAATTGGTGAAAAATATAACCCAATTTGGTAGGATCGATGGATTGGAATTACCATTTATAAAGAAGGATGGTACTAAGGTGTGGGGCTTGGTAAATGGCGAAATAATAATAATCGAAAATCAAAAATGCTTATTAACCATAACCACCGACATTACCGAACGAAAAAGGATAGAGTCGCTCCTCAAAGTAAAAAATGAGGAATTCGAAATTCAAAACGAAGAATATTTACAACTAAATGAAGAATTAACCCAAACTAACGAAGAACTTTATTATGCAAAAGAAAAGGCAGAAGAAAGCGATCGATTAAAGTTGGCTTTTCTTGCAAATATGAGTCACGAAATCCGAACTCCTATGAATGGAATACTTGGGTTTACCGAACTCCTTAAAGCACCAGATTTAACAAGCGATACACGACAGACTTATATAGAAATAATAGAAAAAAGCGGTGCAAGGATGCTTAATATCATCAACGACATTATCAGTATTTCGAAAGTTGAGTCGGGTCAAATGGAAATATTTATAACCGAAACAGATATTAACGAACAAATTGACTTTATATATTCGTTCTTTAAACTCGAAATTGAACAAAAAGGACTACAATTCACAGCTACTAAAACGCTTCAAGGTAGCGATACTATATTATATACCGACAAAGAAAAAGTATATGCAGTATTAACCAATTTGGTTAAAAATGCTATTAAGTTTACAACAGCCGGTTCAATAGATATAGGTTACGAAAAGAAAGGCTTATACATTGAGTTTTATGTTAAAGATAGCGGGGTAGGTATACCGATTGAACAAACGGATATAATTTTTGAACGATTCAGGCAAGGCAGCGAATTGTTAACTCGCGATTATGAAGGTGCAGGATTAGGTTTGTCTATTTCAAAAGCATATATAGAAATGCTTGGTGGTAGAATTTGGCTCGAAAGTGTCAAAGGTCAAGGTTCAACATTTTACTTTTCCATACCACGAACTCGTGATTCGCATACATTTGAAGAAATTTACGAAGATCGTATCGTTGAAAATGAATCGGTGAAATCTAAAATATCAAAGGGTTTGACTATTTTAGTTGCTGAAGACGACAAATCTTCGGAAATGCTTTTAACAATTGCATTAGAACCTATTGCCAATAAAGTAATTGTCGTTAGAAATGGACTTGATGCTGTTAATGTCTGTAAAAATATAAAGGGTATTGATCTCGTGTTAATGGATCATAAAATGCCGGTTATGGATGGATATGAAGCAACAAATCAAATCAGGCAATTCAATAAAGATATAATAATCATAGCACAAACAGCGTATGCCCTTCCCGGTGATAAAGAAAAAGCATTGGAGGCCGGATGTAATGATTATATATCAAAACCGTTTAATCATAAAATATTGAATGAAATGATTTTAAAGTACTTTCCATAATAGATTGATAACGCAATAATCAAAATGTTTTCGCAACAAAGGTTTATTATGATCATTTCGTGTTGTATAGGTATCACAAAGTACTTTGGGTTTCAACGTGCTTAATAAAAACTCATTAAAGATAAAAAATGAAAAAACTTGCATTAATCACCGGAGGTTCCTCCGGACTTGGCTTTTCAATAGCTAAACTATTAGGCTCCGAAGGATATCGGATCGTTATACTCGCCCGCAATCAACAACGAATAGATACAGCTCTTGCAAATCTTGCATCGAACAATATCGAAGCAATTGGAATATCGTGCGATGTTACCCAAGAAAATGATCTTCGCAACGCTGCATCACTCGTAAAAGCACAATATAGCAAAATCGATTTCTTGATTATAAACGCTGGTGAGGTAACTACAAAATTATTGAGCGATTACCAAACAACCGGCGAATTAAAAAAAGATTTGGAAGTCGATTTATGGGGTACAATTCAAACAGCTTATTTCTTTACACCTATGCTTGTCGAAGGATCGCGATTATTAATGATTTCATCGGGATTCGGATTGATTGGTAGTGCCGGATATTCTATTTATTGTGCCGCAAAAGCGGGAATAATAAATTTTGGAGAATCATTACGAAGAGAACTATTGAGGAAGAAAATAGGAGTTTATGTGGCATGTCCCGGCGATATGGATACACCTCAATTTCATAACGAAATTAAAGGACAGCCTGAATGGATGAAGACAGGCTCACCTAGAAAATTAATGAATGTAGACGTTTCAGCACGCAAAATAGTGGGTAAATGTAAAGGGTATGCACGATTTCTAATTATAACTGGTTCAGATGTTACGTTACTCTCAATAGTTAGTAAAATACTTCCACGCACCTGGCGTGATAAAATGATTGATGCTATGTTACCCCGTCCTTAATCTAAATGTAATTATAATTCTCTAAAAAAGAATTGTAGTTTTGCAGAAGATTAAGAAAAAAGAAATACATTTGCATACCAAACGGTATGTTTGAAATTTTTGAATGGGTACACGTCGATATATAATTAAAACAGCATTAGGACTATTTATATCCAAGAGTTATAAAGCTGTTACAATGAGTGACCTTGAAAAAGCAACGGGGTTAACCAAAGGAGCTTTTTACCATCATTTCAAAAATAAAGAAGAGCTTTTTGTTGAAGTTATCGATACTTATTATTTATCAAAAGATTTTTTCGATAATAAAGATTTGCTTAATTATGGAACATTAAAACAGAATTTTGAATATTTACTAAGTCAAATAGAAGGTGAAGTTGAACGATTAAAAGAGTTCACTAAGAAGGAGATAGTTGATCCTTATTTGTTTTTATTAATAATAGAAGCACGGGAATATTATCCCGATTTTATTCAAAAAGCAAATGAAAAAGAAATGTGTTTGTTTCGTAAATGGGAGCAAATTATTCTCCGATCAAAAGAAAATACTGAAATAAGAAGAGATTTGGATACTACAATTTTAGTTCAAAATATTATAGCCATTGAAAATAGTTTGATGAAAAGTTTCTTTAAAGAAAAACCGTTGGATTATAGTTTATCAATTCTTAAATTACAAATAGATCAGTTTTATAGTTTAATTAAAGTTTAATTTTTTTGTACTTATACATACTGTGTGGTATGTGTAATGGTAGAAACAAGTTGTATAATCATTTATGAACACACATACCAAATAGTTGGTATGTTTATTAAGTAAAAGTTAGGTATGGTAGAAAAAAAACTAATAGAAAGTAAAGCTCGTGAGTATACGGCTTCGCAAGCGGTAAAAGATATGGGAATTTACCCTTATTTCAGACCGATCGAATCGGAACAAAATACTGAAGTTATAATGAATGGCAAGCGGGTATTGATGTTTGGCTCCAATAGTTACCTTGGTTTAACCAATCATCCGTATATAAAAGAAGCGGCCAAAGCAGCAATCGATAAATATGGAACAGGTTGTGTCGGTTCCCGTTTTTTAAACGGCACTCTCGATATCCATCTCGAATTGGAAGAAAAACTAGCCGAATTTGTTGGCAAAGAAGCTGCTCTCGTATTTAGTACCGGTTTTCAAGTTAATTTAGGTGTTGTATCGGCAATGGCCGGTCGAAACGAATATCTTATTCTTGATGAACTCGATCATGCATCTATTATTGACGGTTCAAGGCTTTCGTTTGCCAAATCAATAAAGTTCCGTCATAACGATATGAATTCGTTGGAGTCGGTTCTTCAACGGTTACCATACGATGATGCTAAGTTGATTGTTGTTGATGGAATTTTCAGTATGGAAGGCGATATAATTAATTTGCCCGAAGTTGTTCGATTATCAAAAAAATACAATGCTTCAATAATGGTCGATGACGCACATACGCTAGGTGTTTTGGGATCTAAAGGGCAAGGTACTTCAGCTCATTTTGGTCTTACCGATGAGGTGAGTTTGATAATGGGAACCTTTAGTAAATCGTTCGGTTCGCTTGGTGGATTTATTGCTGCCGACAATGCTATTATTGAATATCTTAAACACAATGCCCGTTCTATGATGTTTAGTGCAAGCATGACTCCTGCCAGTACAGCAAGTGTTTTAGCTGCTTTGACAATCATTAAAAACGAACCCGAAAGAATAGAACGTTTATGGCATCTAACCCATTTTGCTATATCAATGTTCAAAGCGAAAGGATTTGACATCGGACTAACGCAGTCGCCAATTATTCCAGTTTATGTTCGTGATGATTTAAAAACCTTCACTTTCACAAAAATGCTTTTAGATGAAGGAGTTTTTGTAAATCCGGTAGTTTCGCCTGCTACAACAAGCGATGCATCGTTAATACGATTCTCTTTAATGGCAACACATACCGAAGCCCAGATAGAAGAAGCTATTGAGAAAATGTATACTATAGCTTGCTCATTAGGAATCCCAATGCTTGAACTTCAAAACCAATAATAGATGATAACAATAAAAGAAGTACTATCAAGATCTGAATTAAATACATTTATAAATTTCCCCGATCGATTGTATAAGGATAATAAATACAGGGCAACTCCTTTGCATCAATTTGAGAGAAATATTTTAAATAAAAAGAAGAACCCTGCATTCGATTATTGCGAAGCATGTTATTGGCTTGCATATAATAATGGTGAAGTGGTTGGACGAATTGCGGCAATCATCAACCATCGATTTTGTGATATCTGGGGTCAAAAAAACGGACGTTTCGGTTGGATTGATTTTATTGACGATCAGGAAGTGTCGAAAGCTCTATTAACACAAGCCGAAACCTGGTTAAAATCAAAAGGAATGGTAGCTATTCAAGGTCCGCTTGGCTTTACCGATATGGATATGGAGGGGATGCTTGTTGATGGGTTTGAAGAGTATGGAACACTTGCTGTTCTATACAATTATCCATATTACCCTAAACATATGGAAATTCATGGCTATAGTAAAGATGCCGATTGGGTACAAAAAGAAATTAAAATACCAACCGAAGTACCTGAAAGACTAATTAAGTTTTCAAAAATTATTGCCGAAAAATATAAGGTAAGACCACTTAAGGTTAAAAGTGCCAAGGAGCTTGTTCCTTATGCCCACAGTATGTTTACTACATTAAACGAGTCTTTCAAACATCTTTATGGTTTTGTTCCTTTAACCGACAAACAAATTGAGACCTATACCAAAGAATATTTTTCGATCATTGTACCCGAATATGTTTGCTTTGTTGTTAATCAAAACGACGAAGTGGTGGGCTTTGGAATTTCTATGCCTTCGTTAACTCAAGCATTAATTAAATCGCATGGAAATCTTATTCCAAGGGGAATATATCACATATATAAAGCATTAAAGAAACACGATGTTGTTGATATGTACATTAATGGAGTACGACCCGATTATCAAGGTAAAGGAATTCATACAATTTATTTTACCCAATTGATGAGTGCTTTTATAAAAAATGGAATTAAACATGCAATATCAAATCCGCAACTTGAAACCAATAATAGGGCATTGATGTTGTGGGAAGGTTATGAACAACGCGAACATTTAAGAAGAAGAAGTTTTTTAAAACAATTGTAAAAAGATAGTTTACATTGAAAAAAACAATTTTAATAACCGGAGCTAGTGGTTTTATCGGACGTTTTCTGATAAACGAAGCTTTGACGCGCAATTACGAAGTATATGCTGTGGTTCGAAAATCAAGTAATATTGAGCACTTAAAGGATAAAGCGATTCATATTATATATCTTGATTTTACGAACTATCCTTCAATGATTACAACATTGAGCGAATTACCTCCAATTACGTATATTATTCATGCTGCCGGTATTACAAAATCGTTTAAAAGTCAAACCTATTATGATGTAAATGTTGGAAATACAAAAAAGTTATTAAATGCTATTGTTCAAAGTAAAAACATTCCTGAACTATTTTTACTTATAAGCAGTCTGGCTGCCTTTGGACCGGGAAGTAACCAATCGTCATTACCTGTTTGTAACGAAGATATGCCCATACCCATTACCCATTATGGAGTAAGTAAACATATGGCCGAATCTATTGTAACCCATCAAACGCTATTCCCCTATATTATTCTTCGTCCTACTGCTGTTTATGGTCCGGGTGAAAAAGATATTTTTCAAAGTATCAAACTGATGAATAAGCATTTCGATTTTATGATCGGTTCGCATAAACAATATTTAACATTTGTGTATGTTCAAGATTTGATTGACGTTTGTTTTAATCTGCTTGAAGCAAACATCAAGAATAAAGCATATTTTGTGACCGACGGATCATTGTATTCGAAAAAAGACCTTGGACGTTTAATCGAAAAGAAGCTCGATAAAAAGGTGTTTCATATTGCTGTGCCTTTACAATTGGTACGATATATTGCTTTAATTACCGAAACAATTGCAAGAATAGCAAAATATCAGGCAACGGCACTCAATTACGAAAAAGTAAAGGAACTGGCTGCCGTAAATTGGAATTGTGATATCGGACCATTAGAAGTTGATATTGGCTATAAAGCAAAATATAAGCTAGAAGATGGAATAAATGAAACAATTGAATGGTATAAAAACGAAGGTTGGTTATCATAACAAACAGGAATAATATGAACCTTTATTATAGCTGAAAATGTAGACATTATTTTATGCATAATCAATAATATAGGTTTAACAGTAATGCATTAAAAAAACAATTAAAATACAATATAATGAAAAGAAAAATAGAAAATCCGGAAGGAAAATTAGGAGTATTGCTTCCAGGAATGGGTGCAGTGGCAACAACGTTTATGGCTGGTGTTTTGGCTACCAGAAATGGTATTGGTCAACCAATAGGTTCATATACCCAAATGGGAACAATACGTCTTGGTAAAAGAACCGAAAATCGCAAACCGAAGGTTAAGGATTTTGTTCCTTTAGCAGGATTGAACGACTTGGTTTTTGGTGGATGGGATGCATACGACGATAATGCTTATAAAGCAGCTATTAAAGCCGGAGTTCTCGAAAAACAACTACTCGATAAAATAAAAGGCGAACTTTCGCTCATTAAACCCATGAAAGCCGTTTTTGATAAGAAATATGTTAAAAATATTAAAGGAAGAAACGTCAAAAAAGCATTAACTAAGATGGATTTGGCCGACGAAATCATAAAAGATATCGAACGGTTCAAAGCTGAAAACAATTGTACTCGTTTGGTTGTAGTATGGTGTGGTTCGACCGAAATTTATATGGAAGAGTCTGCTGTTCATCAAACCATTGAATCGCTCGAAGAAGGATTACGCAATAATGATAAAGCTATTCCTCCAAGCATGATATATGCTTATGCTGCAATTAAAATGGGAATTCCATTTGCTAATGGAGCACCAAACCTTACCGTTGATGTTCCTGCAATAATTGAATTGGCTAAAAAAACAAAAACACCTATCATGGGTAAAGACTTCAAAACCGGACAAACATTAATGAAAACCATTATTGCCCCCGGATTAAAAGCCCGTGAACTTGGAATAAACGGATGGTTCTCGACCAATATTCTTGGAAACCGCGATGGCGAAGTACTTGATGATCCGGAAAGCTTCAAGACGAAAGAAGTATCGAAACTAGGAGTGTTAGACTCTATCTTGGAACCCGAAAATCATCCCGATTTGTATGGCGACTTATATCATAAAATCAGAATCAACTATTATCCTCCGCGTGGCGATAATAAAGAAAGCTGGGATAATATCGATATATTTGGTTGGTTAGGTTATAAAATGCAGATTAAGATTAACTTTTTATGTCGCGATTCAATTCTTGCTGCACCAATCGTTTTAGATCTTGTATTGTTTATGGATCTTGCCAAACGTGCCGGAATGAATGGCATTCAGGAATGGTTGTCGTTTTATTTTAAATCGCCTCAAGCAGGAAAAGGATTGAAACCGGAACACGATGTATTCAAACAACTTATTAAACTTGAAAATACCCTTCGTTATTTACAAGGTGAAGATCTGATAACCCATCTAGGTTTGGATTATTATGAAGATTTGGACAACAATAAATAAAACGTTTGCAACCGCCTTTGGATTAGGTTTGTCGCCTGTAGCTCCCGGAACAATGGGAGCTCTAGGTGGCATTGCTATTGGCTTATGGATATTGAATAGTTGTCCTTTCCCTAATTATATCTTAATTCTTTTAATTGTTTTATGCACCATTCTGGGAGCTGTCTCTTCTAAAATATTGGAATTGGAATGGGGCGACGATCCTTCTAGAATTGTGATTGATGAAGTAGTAGGGATGTGGATTTCAATGTTGTTTTTACCAGCATTATGGGAATGCTACCTTGCAGCCTTTATTCTATTTCGATTGTTTGACATTTTCAAACCGCTTTATATTAAACGGATGGAATATAAAAAAACGGGTGGGGAGTAATGATGGACGATGTGTTAGCGGGAATATATGCAAATATAATACTTCAAATTTCAATTCTGGTTCTTAAAAAGTATTTACTAATGTAGTGTATGGTCGCAAGTATAAGGCTATCTAAACGGTTTATTAAATCACAAATAAATTCAGCAGTTTCGACATTGTTGGATTTTTGTGTTACCGTTTTTTTGACTGAATATATTGGTGTTTGGTATCTTGTATCATCGGCCACAGGAACGTTTTTAGGAGGTTGTTGCAATTATACATTAGGACGCCATTGGGTCTTTGGAGTAATTCCACCGAGTAGAATAAAACTGCTGTTTCGATACCTCTTTTTCTGGTGTATTAATTTTACCATAAACGTTAGTATGGTGTATCTGTTGACCGATCAATTCAAAATAAAATATATGTTTTCAAAGATTATAGTTGCAATTGTTTGTGGCGTTTTTGTTAATTATTATCTACAAAAAAAAATAGTTTACAACGTTCAAGTATCTTAAATGATTACATATACTAAATTAAAACAAACAATTGGAATATTGATCTTTACATTTGTTTTGTCGAACAATTATTTGTTTGCTCAAAAAATTAAAGTAGCAACCGTGGTTAAAGGAACCGTGATTGATGCCGAAACAAACGATATTGTTCCATTTGCTACCATTTCGTTTGTGGGTATATCTGTCGGAACACGCTCCGACGATGAAGGACTGTTCGATTTGGCTTCATTTGAAGCAACCGATAAAATAAAAGTTGTTTGTATTGGTTACGAAAGTCAAACCATTCAAATTGGTAAAGGTAAAACGCAAACAATTACCATTAAGCTCAAATCGAACACAAAGGCAATTGCCGAAGTGGTTGTGAGTCCTAAGAAGAAACGATATAAAAAGAAAGATAATCCATCGATTGATCTTATCAATCAAGTAATAGCACACAGAGATAGGAATAGAAAAGAAAACATCGATTATTTCGAATACGAAAAATACGAAAAACTAATGTTCGGTCTTAGTAATATAACCGAAGAGTTTCGACAAAGGCGTGCATTCAAGAAGTTTCAATTTATTTTTAATAACTTAGATACAAGTAAAATAGAAGGCAAACAAGTACTGCCCGTTTACCTTAAAGAAAGTCTTTCCGATTATTATTATCGTAAATCGCCCAAAACAACAAAAGATGTTATTAAGGCACAAAAGATGGTAGGTTTTGAAGGATATATCGATAATCAGGGATTAAGCGATTACCTTAAATATCTTTATCAAGATATTGATATTTATGATAATAATGTAATTGTATTAACAAATCCCTTCTTAAGTCCAATAGCAAGCACCGCAACGACCTTTTACAAATATTTCATTATCGATACCTGTTATGTGGGCGATAAACAATGTATTAAAATGTTCTTTTCGCCCTATAATAAAAACGATTTTTTGTTCCAAGGCTTTTTATATATCACCAAAGACAGCAGTTATGCGGTTAAAAAGGTCGACATGTATGTAAATAAGAACATAAACCTTAACTGGGTTAAGAGCTTACGGGTAAAACAACAATTCGAAAATATCGAAAGTCATGGATGGATGTTGACACACGACGAAATATGCATCGATTTTGGAATATCGCAAAATAGTACCGGATTGTACGGTCAAAGAACTGTTTCGTATACTAAATATCTGCTTAATCATGCCAAGAATGATAGTATATATGCAGGTTCGATGAAAGATAGACCTATACCATTAATGCCCGATAGTTTTTGGCTGGCTCACCGACATGTACCCCTTGATAAATCGGAAGAGGGAATCTATTCAACAATGGACAGTGTTAAAAAAATTCCTGCATTTAAACGGACAATGAATATTATAATGCTTTTTGTAGCCGGTTATAAAGATTTTGGTTACTACGAAATAGGTCCGGTTAATTCATTTTACAGTTATAATCCGATTGAAGGCTTTCGAGGTCGTTTTGGTGGACGTACTACACCGGCATTCAGTAAAAAAATAAACTTTGAGACCTATGCTGCCTATGGCTTTAAAGACGAAAAGGCAAAATATTATCTTGGATCGACATATTCGTTTACACCAAAATCGATTTATGAATTTCCTGTCAAATCGTTGAAAGTAAGTTATCAAAACGAGACTAAAATTCCTGGACAAGATTTACAATTTATTCAAGAAGATAATGTGTTACTTTCTATAAAAAGGGGGGTAAACGATAAGCTCTTCTATAATAAAACAGCTAAAATAGAATACCTTGATGAGTTTGAAAATCATTTTTCGTTTACTACCGGATATCTATTTGATAAAGAAACACCGGGAGGTAATTTATATTTTAATAAATCCGATTATTCAAAATATACCAATGATGTACCCCATATCAATATATCAGAGCTCTCATTAACTTTGCGGTATGCACCGCACGAGAAGTTTTATCAAGGAAAACAATATCGCACGCCATTGCCATCGAAATACCCGGTATTACAACTGCAATATACGCTCGGCTCAAAACTCATAGCTAACGATTATAATTATCATGTTTTTAAAGCAATGATCAGCCGTCGATTCTATTTCTCTGTTTTAGGATATTCCGATGTGATTTTTGAAGCCGGTAAACAATTTGGAAGTGTTCCATATCCGTTATTAATGATTCACCGTGCAAACCAAACGTATTCATATCAAATAATGTCGTACAATCTTATGAACTTTCTGGAATTTGTGAGCGATCAATATGTTTCTTTAAATATAGATCATTGTTTCAACGGGTTCTTCTTTAATAAAATACCCTTGTTTAAAAAACTACGATTTAGGGAAGTTGTTGCATGTAAAATTCTTTATGGAAGTGTAAGCCGCGAAAACAATCCGGCCTATCATCCCGAATTATATAAATTCCCAACCACTTCTAATGGAACTCCAATAACCTATACTCTCGAAAAAGAACCGTATATCGAAGCAAGTGCAGGGATAGCTAATATCTTTAAATTAATAAGGGTCGATTTAGTGAAACGTTTAACCTATCTCGATCATCAGAATGTTTCGAGTACCGGAATCAGGGTACGGTTTAAACTTGATTTTTAAAACAATTAATGATGCACATGAAGATTAGACTCGAAGTAATAAACAATCGCAACAGATTCAGTTATAATTAGAATAACGATGATTACTTCATTCAATAAATAACTATTAAATTATACTATGATGAAAGCACGTGATATTGCACAACAATTAATCTACAAGGTTATTAATCCTTTTGTACGATTATTAATAAAACTACACATCACACCCAATATTGTAACAACAATCGGGTTTTTAATAAACGTTATAGCTGCTGCCGTTTTTGTAAAGGGAGCTGAAATGTGTAATCGCAACGATTTATCGTATATAGGTTGGGGAGGCGGACTCATTCTCTTTGCCGGTTTATTCGATATGCTCGATGGGCAAGTGGCTCGTTTAGGTAATATGTCATCTAAATTTGGAGCATTATACGATTCAGTACTCGACAGATATAGCGAACTGGTTATGTTTCTTGGAATCTGCTATTATTTAGTTGCCCACCATTTCTTTTTGAGTTCGTTATTAGCATTTGTAGCACTTATCGGGTCGATGATGGTTAGTTACATTAGAGCCCGAGCCGAAGGACTTGGAATAGAATGTAAAGAAGGATTGATGCAACGCCCTGAAAGGGTTGTAACAATTGGACTTTCAGCTTTAATTTGCGGCATTGTTTCAGCTTGCAGTAATGGTAATCATCGATTTTATGTAAGTTGGCTGCCATTTGAAGTGTTCGAAACAATTTCAATATTTACCATTCCATTAGCTATTGTAGCTATTCTTGCTAATATTACTGCAATAAAACGATTACAAATTTGTAGAAAAGCTTTAAATAAATAGCAAATAGTATATTTGAAGATGCATAAACATAAGCTTATTATCATATTCGTTCTATGTTGTTTCGGCTTAAAATCGTACGAACAAACAACAGGTTCGTACGATAATTATCCAACACCGGCAAGAACAACAAAATCGTTATTTTATATACAACGTTCACATAACAAAAACACCATAGTTTACGATCTGAATATATTACCCGATGGCAAACTTAACAAAGAAAGCCCCATTCATCCTTATTGGATTCGCTATGAAGAAGGAGGCGGAACACAGGAGCTTTCGTTTATTCAACGAAAATATGCATACGGCTTATATTACGAAACCATAGATGAATCGAAAGGTTCGTATAAAGTGTTTTTTGTGTGTTATTCGAAAAAGTATATCTATCTGTTAAAATCAAACAAAGACTTTAGGTATCATGCATATATATCGCTTAATAACAAATTTATAGAACTAAATAAAATATTCATTAAAACTGAAGGTGGAACCTTTTGGTTTCCCGTAGTGCGATATGTAGAAGTTAATGGTATCGATATGGCTACGAATACATTTACTACAATTCGATTTACTCCTTAAATTCAAATACATGCTATTATTTCCACGAAAAAATATAACGAGAAAAACACTTGGCATTCTTGCTTTATGTTCAGCAATCTATCTGGTAATCATCGGGCTTTCGGTTGGCTTGAAAGCTGAAAATTGGATTATCGTAATTTGCTATAACTTTTTCTTTCTATTGAGCGATTCGACACGGAAATTTGTAGCAGCATTCAGCATATTTATTGTATTCGGAATAGTGTACGATTTGATGAAAGCGTTTCCAAACTTTCTTGTTAATTCAATAGATGTACTTCAGGTATATGGACTCGAAAAGAAGCTGTTTGGCATTCATAGCCATAATCTGGTTTTAACAGCAAACGAATATTTTGCAATAAACCACACGACGTTCCTTGATGTTTTAAGCGGATTCTGTTATATTAATTGGATGCCAATTCCTTTATGCTTGGCATTATATTTCTATTTCAAGAATAAGCTACAGTTTTTACATTTTTCGCTAACTTTTTTACTAACCAATGTGATTGGATTTTGCATTTATTATATTCATCCTGCAGCACCACCGTGGTATTTGGCACAATATGGATCGTCAATCAATTACCATACCATGGGTAATCCGGCAGGTCTTGCACGTTTCGATACATTTTTTAATTGCAGGGTGTTTCATTCTATTTATTCACGTAACTCAAATGTCTTTGCTGCAATGCCATCGCTTCATTCGGCATATCCTATTATTGTGCTCTATTATTCGATCAAGAATAAACTAGGATATATCAATTGGTTCTTTGCACTTTTTGTTATTGGAATATGGTTTTCGGCGGTTTATTCCGGTCATCATTATATTGTTGATGTTATTGCCGGTTTACTTTGTGCTGTTGCCGGAATTTGTTTGTTTCAATTTGTTATTCTTAAAAGGACGGTCGTACATAAATGGTTGAATACCTATAAAGATTTCATAAGCGTATAATGTTGATCTGATTTTAGTATACCATTAGGTCCAATTTTAGAAAATTGAACATCAAATTCAGATAACATTGTTTTAGTTTGTAATTTATAGTTTTTTAGTTACA
>Ga0265338_10005122_pt1 | contig 17268 bp, 19 predicted proteins | sample 42126metaG_FD_193579 | JGI IMG/M metagenome (GOLD analysis project Ga0265338, IMG submission 193579) | Rhizosphere microbial communities from Carex aquatilis grown in University of Washington, Seatle, WA, United States - 4-21-26 metaG | ecosystem: Host-associated > Plants > Roots > Rhizosphere... | reverse complement strand
GGCGGCGGGCGGGATGTACGACCTCGTCGGCGGCGGCTTCCACCGGTACTCCGTCGACCGGCAGTGGCTCGTGCCGCACTTCGAGAAGATGCTCTACGACAACGCACTGCTGGTCCCCGCGTACCTGCACGCGTGGGTGCTGACCGGGACCGCGGGCTATCGTGCGATCGTCGAGGCAACGGTCGAGTATGTGCTGCGCGAGCTCGCGCTCGAGGGCGGCGGCTTCGCGTCGGCGCAGGACGCCGACACGGACGGCGTCGAGGGACTGACGTTCACGTGGACCGCGGACGAGCTCGCCGCCGTGATCGGGCCGGGACGCGACGCGCTGCTCCAGCCGTTCGAGGACGGCCGTTCCGTCCTGCGTGGCCGGCTGACGGACGAGGAGCGGGAGGTGCTGTTCGCGGCGCGTGACCTGCGCCCGAAGCCGTTCCGCGACGACAAGGCGATCGCCTCGTGGAACGGGCTGATGCTCGCGGCGCTCGCCGAGGCGGGGCGGAGGCTCGACCGCGACGACTGGATCGACGCGGCGCGCGCACTGGCGGAGTTCCTGCTCGGGCCGCTCTCGTCCGAGGGGCGGCTGCACCGCACGTGGCGCGACGGCGTGGCCAAGGGCACCGGCTATCTCGAGGACTACGCAAACGTCGCGCACGGGCTCTACGAGCTGCACGTCGCCACCGGCGAGCTGCGCTGGCTCGAGGAGTCGCGGCGGCTCGCGCTGCTCGCGGTCGACCTGTTCGCCGATGAGGAGCGCGGCGGCTTCTTCCTCACGCCGTCCGACGGAGAGAAGCTCGTCGCCCGGCAGAAGGACCTCGACGACAATCCGACGCCGTCGGGCAATTCGATGCTCGCGTTCGTGCTGCTCCGGCTCGCGCGGATCTGGGGCGACGACGAGCTGGAGCGGCGCGCCGTCGGCGTGCTCCGGCTCGTCCGCGACGTCGCCTCGCGCGCGCCGTCCGCGTTCGGCTGGGCGCTCTGCGCGCTCGACCTCCATCTCTCGCCGCCGCGGGAGCTGGCGATCGTCGGCGCGCCCGCCAGCGAGGTCGCGCGAGCCGCCCTGCGCGGCTTCGATCCGAACGCCGTCGTCGCGTTCGGCCCGGCAGACGGCGTGCCGCTGCTCGAGGGGAAGACGCTCGTCGACGGGAGGCCGGCGGTGTACGTCTGCGAGCGCTTCGCCTGTCGCGCACCGGTCACCGATCCGGCCGCGCTCTAAAGCTGTCCAGCCCCTTCTGCCGATGACAGCCGTATGCGTCCGTGGATTCTCCTCGGCGTGATCCTGGCCGCCGGACTCGCAGCCACATCGGCGCACGCGTCCGCCCGGCCGCTTCGCCCGGCGGATGCCGCGCTTCTGAAGCGCGCGCCCACGAAGGAAGAGGTGATCGCCGAGAACGTCGCGAAGCGCCTCACGCACCTCACGCCGGAGGTCAGGTGCGGTTCGCTCGGCATCAGCGTGCCGCCGGGCGATTTCGTCACCGGCATCACGTTGCTCCCGCCGCACGGACAGGCGACGTACTTCCTGCTCCTCCCCGAGATGTGCAACTACCTCGCGTGGTTCCGCGCCGACCCGACGCGGTACGACCCGGCCACCTGCGGAGACGACGGCTGCTTCAAGACGGACGAGATCGCCGCGCTGGCGCTCGCCACCGTCTCGCACGAGTCGTACCACGTCCTCGGCTACCGCAACGAGGCGCAGGTCGAGTGCTACGGCATGCAGTCGATCTGGTTCGTGGCGACGAGCCTCGGCGCGACCGTTGTCGAGGGCCAGCACATCGCCGCGTTCTACTGGCAGCACGTCTACGCGGATCGTCAGGAGTCGACGCCGACGTACTGGTCGGCGCAGTGCCGCGACGGAGGAAAGTACGACCTCCGCCCGGCCAGCCACGGCTGGCCCAGCTAGAGGGCACAGCTAGACGACGAACGTCTCAGGCCGCGCAGCGCCGCCGGCGAAGCGGTCGACGGCGAACGCCGACAGATCGAGCGTCGGCGCGCGACCGAGGACGAGCTCGGCGAGGTGCTCGCCGACGGCGGGCGCCTGCTGGAAGCCGTGGCCGGAGAAGCCGGTGGCGTAGAGGAAGCGCGACGGCTCCGCGGTCTCGCCGACGAGCGCGTTCCAGTCCGGGCTGACGTCGTACCAGCCCCACCACGAGGACTGCACCGGCAGGTCGGCGATCGCCGGCAGGCGCCGCGCCGCCGCCTCGGCGACGTCCTCGAGTCTCGGTTCCCGGCCGCCGAACGCGAGACCGGGCCCCTCGCGATGGACGTAGAAGCCGGTGGAGAAGTCGATCGTCAGCGGCAGCCGCTCCGGCAGGCCGCCGTCCTCGGGCGTGAACCACATCGAACGGGCCTCTCCCTCGACCGGCAGCTCGACTCCGGCGAGCGCGGCCACGTCCTTCGACCAGACGCCGGCGCAGCACACGACCGTGTCGGTGGCGATCCGGCCGCGCGGCGTCTCCACCGCGACGATCCGGCCGCTACGGACCTCGACGCCGGTGAGCGGGCAGCCCTGGAGGATCGTCGCCCCGGACGCGGACGCGTAGCCCTGGACGACCGCCTCCGGGGTGGCGGTGCCGTCACGGGCGCAGAACGTCGCCGCGACGAGGCCGTCGAGCGAGAGCTGTGGCACGATCTCCGCCGCCTCGGCGGGCGTCAGCTCGCGCGACGGCACGCCGAGCCCGTGCTGCAGCGCCAGCGCCTCCCGGAACGTCGCGGCGTCCTCGTCGCTGTCCAGGAGGAACAGATAGCCGTGCTGGCGGAACGAGATGTCCGCTCCGGTCAGCTCCTCGAAGCGCTCGAACTCCTCGAGCGACCGGAGGGCGATGCGGACGTTCAGCTCGTCCGCGAACTGCGTCCGGATCCCGCCGGCCGACTTGCTCGTCGAGCCCGACGCGAGCGACTCCCGCTCGAGCAGCACGACGTCCCGCAGGCCGAGCCGGCGCAGATGGAACGCGGCGCTCGCCCCGATCGCGCCGCCGCCGATGACGACCGCGTCCGCCGAGGCCGGTGCGGTCATCCGCCTTCGCCGACCTCGCGCACCTCCGCGTCCGGCAGAGCCGCGAGCAGGGCGTCGAGGTTGACCTCGAACACCGCGTTCGGCGTCCCCGCAGCGCACCAGACGCGCTCGAAGCGGCGCAGCGACGCGTCGACGACCGTCGGCAGCTCGCGTTCGTGGCCGAGCGGCGGGACGCCGCCGATGGAGAAGCCCGTGGCCGCGCGCGCCTCGTCGGCGGTCGCCGAGCGCACGTCCGCGCCCAGCGACGCTGTGGCCACTCTCCGGTCGCCGGCGCAGAGCACCATCGTCGGCTCGCCGTCGACGACGAAGACGAGCGACTTGACTATCTGGCCGAGCTCGCAGCCGCACGCGGCCGCCGCGTCCACCGCCGTGCGCGTCGAGTCCGGGAGCACGCGAACCTCCACGTCGAGACCTCGCTCGTGGAGCCGCTGCTGGAGCTTCTGCGCTGTCGGGTGGATCGTTTCCATTGCCGGAACGACGACGGGGGAGCCGAAGCTCCCCCGTAGTCCATCACAGCCGCGCGGTGTCTAGCGAACGCCGCTGTACAGCTTGCCGAACGGCGCCCAGTCTCCGGCAGCGCCGTTGCCTGTCCACTTGATCATGATCTCCTGCTCGATCGGGAAGTTGTCCTTCGCCGATGTCTGCACCTTGATCCCCGGATACGTGAACGGGTCCTTGACGTTGAGGGTCTTCAGCGCCTTCATCAGGCCGGCCCTCGTCGGGGTTTTGCCGGCGTGCTGGAGGGCGTAGACCATCGTCCACGCTGCGCCGAGGCCGTAGACGACGTTTGCGTCGCCGCCGTTGAGGCTCGGCAGAAGCGCCGGAGCGTACTGCCCGATGATCGCCTTCGCCAGCTTCACGCCCACCGTATTCGCCTGCGGCGCGTAGGTCGGCGAGACGAGATAGCTCGTCGAGACGACGCCGTTGAGGCTGGCCCCGTTCGACGCGGCGAGCTGCATGAACACGCGGTTCGCCGAGACGTTGTTCACGTACGTCGCGGTCGGCGCCCAGCCGACCTTCGTCGCGGTGACGAGCGCCGTGATCGTCGGCGACGGCGTCGCGAAGATCACGAACGTGTCGGCGCCGGCGGCCTTGAGCGCGAGGATCTGCTGCGCCAGGCTCGTCTGCGTCACGTCGTACGACTGGGCACTGACGATCTGGCTCTTTTTCGCGCCCAGGCCCACGCGCAGGCCCGCGTAGTAGTTCTTGCCGTACGCGTCGTTCTGGTAGAGGACGCCGATCTTCGCGTTCGGCTGGTTGGCCGCGATGTACTTGCCGTAGATCTTGCCCTCACCCGGATAGTCCGGCTGCCAGCCGATCGTCCACGGGTACTTCTTCGCGGAGAAGCCCCAGTACGAGTCGCCGGTCGCGATCAGGACCTGCGGCACCTTCTTCTGGTTCAGGTAGCTCCAGGTGGCGAGGTTCGGCGCGGTGCCGAGGCTGCCGAAGACGGCGAAGACCTTGTCCTGCTCGACGAGCTGCTGCGTCAGCGGCACCGTCTTCGACGGGTCGTACGCATCGTCCTTGATGTCGAACGTGATCTTGCGGCCGTTGACGCCGCCGTGGTCGTTGACGTACGCGAAGTACGCCGCCTCGGCCCCGGGGATCGTCTTGTACAGCGATGCCACCCCGGTGAGCGGGAACGTCCCGCCGATCAAGATCGACGACGACGTGACGCCGGGATCCGCCTTGTGCGCGCCGAACGCGGCCGTGACTGCCACGGCGGCGATGACGATGACGCCGGCGAATACCGCCAGCACCCTGCCCTTCATGCCCATCCGACCCTCCTAGTCGTTGAACCAAAGCCGTGCGAACGCCAGATCAGAATTCGGCAGTATGACGCTCTCGGATCCGATTTGTTAGCCCCCGGCCTCCTTCTCGACGGGCGTCCGGATCCCCGGGAGCGACCGCAGCCGGTAGAGCAGGCCCGCGAAGCCGGTCGGGAGCAGGAGCATGATCACGATCACGATCAGCCCGAAGACCACGTCCTGGCCGTGGGACGAGCCGATCAGCGGCACGTCCGCCGAGACGGTTGGCAGCAGGGCGACGAAGACGGCGCCGACGAGGATGCCCCAGAGCGAGCCGAGGCCGGCGACGGCGGCCCCGATCAGGAGCGTCAGCGAGAGGAAGACCGCGAACTCGTTCGGCTGGGCGAAGCCGTTCGTCGCGATCACGAACAGCGAGCCCGCGACGCCCGCGAACGCCGCGGAGATGCCGAACGCGAGCGTCTTGTAGATCGGCAGCGTCACGCCGGAGGCCGCCGCCGCGACCTCGCTGTCGCGGATGGCGCGGAAGGCGCGGCCGGTGCGGCCGCGGAGCACGAGCCAGGCGACGAGGTAGAGGATCGCGGCGCAGGACCAGCTGACGCCGTAGATCCAGGCGTTCGACTTCGTCGTCGAGGTCTGGAGCCCGTTGCTGCCGCCGAGGAACGACGAGAACTTCAGCGTGAACTGGGGGACCGAGACGGCGAGGGCGAAGGTGGCCAGGGCGAGGTAGACGCCGGAGAAGCGCAGCGCCGGGATCCCGACGAGGACGCCGAAGCAGAACGCGATCGCGAACGCGAGCGGGAGCGTCAGGATCAGGTTCGTATGGTGGTAGTGCGACATGACCGCGGTCGTGTAGCCGCCGATCGCCATGAACGCGCCGTGCCCGATCGAGATCTGCCCCGTGTAGCCGGTGAGGATGTTGAGGCCGAGGATGGCGATGAAGAAGATGGCGACGTGCGCGCCGAGCCCCGTGTGGTAGCCGCTCATCTGGAACGGCAGCAGCGCGATCACGAGGGCTCCGATCACGAGCAGCGGATGCGCCACGGAGAACCGCTTCATACCCGCCTCACCTGCTTCGAGCCGAACAGCCCGTGCGGCTTCACGAGCAGCACGATCAGCAGCACCGCGAAGGCGATAGGCAGCCGCAGCTCCGAGGTGGCGAAGCCGACGTACTGGCCGACGAGGTTGAGGAAGACGCCGAGCGCGAGTCCGCCGATGACCGCGCCCGCGGGACTCTCGAGCCCGCCGAGCACCGCGGCGGCAAAAGCGTAGAGCAGGACCGCCTGCATCATCGTCGGCTGCAGGAACACCGTCGGCTCGGTCATCAGCCCGGCCACCGCGCCGAGCACTGCGGCGAGCCCCCAGCCGATGGCGAGCATCCGGTTCACGCGCACTCCGACGAGCGCCGCCGACGCCGGCCGCAGCGCAGCGGCGCGCATGGCGAGCCCGAGCTTCGTGAACTTGAACAGCACCCACAGCAGCACGACGGAGATGATCGTGACGACGAGCGTCCCGATGTCCTGCCGCGCGAACGCGACGCTGCCGACGTGGTAGACGGTGTTGCCGAACGGCGCCGGCATGAACTTGAGGTCGGCGCCCCACTTCCACGTGACGAGCCCGTCGATGAGGACGAACATGCCGACCGTGACGATCACGACGGCGATGACGGAGCGCTGCACGGGCCTGATGATTGCGACCTGCACGATCGCGCCGAAGAAGAAGGCGATGATCAGGGTTAGGAAGAACGCCCACCAGTACGAGACGTGCCAGAGCGTCAGCTGGTAGGCGAAGTACGTCGTCGCCATCGCCATCTCGCCCTGGGCGAAGTTGATCACCTCGGTGGCGCGGTAGATGAGGACGAGCGCGAGCGCGAGGCTGGCGAAGACCGCGCCCTGCGCGAGGCCCGCCACGGTCTGCTGCGCGAAGATCGGGCTGAGCAGTGAGCCGACGAGGAGGAAGATCGCCGCGGCGACGAGCGCGATCACGACCGCGGGTGAGACGCCGGTGCCGATGCGGTTGGCGCGGCGTTCGCGGTAGTTGAGTCGGCGTACGGCTTCCATCAGTAGCCCAGGTAGCTCCGGCGGACGGACTCGTGCTCCTGCAGCTCCGCGCTCGGTCCCGACAGGGCGACGCGGCCGACCTCGAGGACGTAGGCGGTCTGCGCGACCTGCAGCGCGATGTGTGCGTTCTGCTCGACGACGAGGACGGTCAGGCCCTCGTGCTCGTTCAGCTCGCGGACGATCCGGAAGACCTCCGTGACGAGCACCGGCGCGAGGCCGAGCGACGGCTCGTCGAGGAGCAGCAGTCGCGGCCGCTGCATGAAGGCGCGGGCGAGCGCGAGCATCTGCTGCTCGCCGCCGCTCAGCGTCCCCGCCTGCTGGTTGCGGCGGTCCTGTATCCACGGGAAGTACGACAGCACCCGCGCGAAGTCGTCCTTGACCGAGCCGCGCCGCGAGTACGCGCCGAGGCGGAGGTTCTCCCAGACGGTCAGCTCGGCGAACGTGCCGCGGCCCTCGGGGACGTGGGCGATCCCGAACCGCGCCACCGACTCGGGGCCCTTCCGGCCGACGGCCTTCCCGCCGAACCGGATCTCGCCTTCGCGTCGCACCGTGTTCGAGATGGCGCGGAGCGTCGTCGTCTTGCCGGCGCCGTTCGCGCCGAGCACCGCGACGATCTCGCCTTCGCCGACGGTGAGCGAGACGCCGTGCAGCGCCTGGACCGGCCCGTAGCGCGCCGTCACGTCCACGAGCTCCAGCAGCGGAGGCATTAGTGCCCCTTCCGGCAATACATGCCCGCTTCTGGCCCGCGATCACGCTGCGCGCTGCCGCGTCCTCGGTCGCGCCCGTAGCTTTGGCTACGAACGCTCCCTGCGTCCTTGCATCGCTTGGTGCTCGCGACCCAGAAGCTAGACGGCATCACCGGAAGGGGCACTACGCCGCTCCCTCGGCTTCGAGCTCGCCGCCGAGGTACGCCTCGATCACCGTCGGGTCGCGCTGCACCTCCGCGGGCGGGCCGCTCGCAATCATCCGGCCGAAGTTGAGGACGTGGACGTGCTCGGACACGTTCATGACGAGGTTCATGTGGTGCTCGACGAGCAGCACGGTCAGCTTCAGCTCGTCGCGGAGCCGGCGGATGAAGTTGGCCAGCTCGCCGACCTCCTCGTGGTTGAGCCCGCCCGCCGGCTCGTCGAGGAGGAGCAGGCGCGGCTTCGAGACCAGCGCGCGCGCGAGCTCGACGCGCTTCAGCGTCCCGAACGGGAGACCCGCTGCCGGCCGCTTGGCGACGTCGCCGATGCCGACGAAGTCGAGCGTCTCCAGCGCGGCCCGCTGCGCCGAGCGCTCCGACTGGAAGCGGGAGACGCTGTGCGCGCCGACGAGGACGTTCTCGAGCACGGTCATCGTGGGGAAGATCTCGACGTTCTGGAAGGTGCGGGCGATCCCGAGCCGGATCACCCCGCTCGCCGGGGTGCGCAGGAGCGACTTGCCGTCGAAGACGATGTCGCCCGCGTCGAGCCGGTACAGCCGCGTGATCACGTTGAACGCCGTCGTCTTGCCGGCGCCGTTCGGCCCGATCAGCCCGGCGATCGTGCCTTCCTCGACCTCGAACGACACGTCGTCGAGCGCGACGATGCCGCCGAAGCGCAGGGAGACGTTGCGCATCGAGAGGAGACCCATCCGGACGGGGAGCCTATGGAATCCGGAGCGGCCAGTACAGGGTCATAGGTCCGAGGCCGCGCGCCGCCGCCGCGCCTCGACGTATTCGCTCCAGAGCTGTTCCATCGTCGTCACCCGCGGCGCGCTCGCGTGGGCCGGGTCGTACGGCGTGTGGTTCACCGCCCGGACGACGAACTCGCCGCCGGGGCCGACGTCGAGGATGTTGACGCAGCCGGGGGACTGCTCGAAGCCGCCGAGGAACACCCGCTCCCCGGTGATCGCCCGGCTGAGGACGACGCGGTTGACCGCGCCGTGGAGGACGAGGAGGACGACGTCCCAGGTCTCGTCGGCGAGCAGCGCGTCGAGCTCGGGCAGCACGCGGTCGATCAGCGTGCCGATCGTCTCGCCGCCGAGGAACTGCGCCTCCGGCGGCACCACGCCACGGAATGCGGACGACATCATCGCCTGCACCTCTCCGGCATCGAGCCCGCGGATGTCGCCGCTCTCGATCTCGCGCAGGGCCGGATGCTCCTCCGGCTCGACCCCGGGCGCGACGATCCGCGCCGTCTCGAGCGTGCGCGGCAGCCCGCTCGTCAGCACCCGGTCGAAGCGGACGCCGGCGAGCGCGGCGGCGGCGGCCTGCGCCTGCCGCCGCCCCTCGTCGGTGAGCAGCACCCGCTCCGGGTGGACGCCCTCGAAGTAGCGCACCTGGGCGTGGCGCATCAGGAAGATGCGGCGCCGCTGCGGCGTCACTTCGTGCTGAGCGACTGGCCGCCGGCGGACTGCATGCCCGCGACCATGCCGGGCGGCCCGACGCCGTCCGGGTACTTCGCGCGCAGCTCTGCGAGGAGCGCGTCGGAGTCCCAGCCCTCGGCCGCCTCGAACAGGTCGCCGCCCGTCCAGCCGCGGAGTGCGTTCACGGCGCCGCCCCAGACATGGAATACCTGGCCTGTGATCCCCTGTGCCTCGTCCGCGCAGAGCGCGACCATGACGACGGAGTTGTTCGCGGGGTCGAGCGGGTCGAATCCCTCGGGGATCTCGCCCATGTCGAAGGTGTCCTCGGTCATGCGCGTGCGCGCGTTCGGAGCGATGCAGTTGACGGTGACGCCGTAGCGCCCGAGCTCCTGCGCGACGATCACCGTGAACGCGGCGATCCCCGCCTTCGCTGCGCCGTAGTTCGCCTGGCCGACGTTCCCGAAGACACCCGAGGGGCTGGCAGTGCAGATCACGCGCCCGCGGACCTCGTCGCCGGCCTTCGAGCGCTCCCGCCAGTACGCCGCCGCATGCTGCGTGGGCGCGAAATGGCCCTTGAGATGGACGTTGATGACGGCGTCCCATTCCGCCTCGGTCATGTTCACGAGCATCCGGTCGCGCAGGATTCCCGCGTTGTTGACGAGGATGTCGAGCCGTCCGAACTCGTCGATCGCGTGCTGCACCAGCCGTCCGGCGCCGGCGAAGTCGGCGACGTTCTCGCCGTCGGCGATGGCTTCGCCGCCCGCGGCCTGGATCTCCTCGACCACCCGCTGCGCGGGCGAGAGGTCGGATCCCTCCCCGGCGAGCGAGCCGCCGAGGTCGTTGACGACGATGGTCGCGCCGGCGGCGGCGAGGGCGAGCGCGTGCTCGCGGCCGATCCCTCGGCCCGCTCCGGTGACGATCGCCACTTTTCCCGTGAGGTTTGGCATGCGTGGAGAATACGCGGGATGGACTTCACGCTCACGGCGGAACAGGAGCTGATCCGCGACACGGCGCGGGACTTCTGCGATCGCGAGATCGTCCCGTACTCCCGGGAGTGGGACCGCACCGAGACGATGGACCGCGGCATCGTGGCGAAGCTCGCCGAGATCGGCTTCCTCGGCTGCGCGCTGCCGGAGGAGTACGGCGGCATGGGTCTCGACACCGTCTCGTACTGCCTCGTCATGGAGGAGCTCGGCAAGGCGGACTCGTCCGTCCGCGGGATCGTCTCCGTCAACAACGGCCTCGCCGGCAAGACGATCGCGAAGTGGGGGACGGACGAGCAGAAGCAGGAGTGGCTGCCGCAGCTCGCGGACGGACAGGCCCTCGGGTGCTACGGCCTGACGGAACCCGGCTCGGGGTCTGACCCCGCCTCGCTCGTCACCCGCGCCGAGCGCGACGGCGGCGACTGGGTCATCTCCGGCTCGAAGATCTTCATCACGCTGGGCTCCTGGGCCGGCGTCGCGCTCGTGTTCGCGCGCACCGGCGGGGAGGGCCCGCGCGGGATCACGTGCTTCCTCGTCCCTGCGGGCACACCGGGGTTCAGCGCTCGGAAGATCACCGGGAAGCTCGGGCTGCGGTCGCAGGACACGGCGGAGCTCTTTCTCGACGGCGTGCGCGTCCCGGACTCGGCGCGGCTTGGGGACGAGGGCGCCGGGTTCAAGGTGGCGATGTCGGCGCTGGACAACGGGCGGATCTCGCTGGCGGCAGGCGCGGTCGGGCTGGCCCGGGGCTGCGTGGAGGCGTCCACGGCGTACGCGACGGAGCGGACGCAGTTCGGCAAGCCGATCGCCGGCTTCCAGCTCGTCCAGGAGCTGATCGCGGACGCGGCCGTGGAGACGGAGGCCGCGCGGCTCATGGCGTGGCGCGCCGCGGCGCTAGCGGACGCGGGGCAGCCGTACACGCTGGCGGCGTCGCAGGCGAAGTACTACGCGAGCGAGGTGGCGGTACGGGCCGCGAACGCCGCCCTGCAGGTGCACGGCGGCTACGGCTACATCGACGAGTTCCCGGTCGCGCGGTATCTCCGCGACGCGCGCGTGCTCACGCTGTACGAGGGCACGAGCCAGGTGCAGAAGCTGCTGATCGGCCGCGCGCTCACCGGCGAGTCGGCGTTCGTCTAGTACCGGTCGAGGTACTGCGGCGAGGCGACGGCCAGCCGCGCCTCGACGCCGGACTTGACCAGCGCGAGCGTCCCCGTCGGGACGTCGCCGGCGCGGATCCGGCGTGCGAGCTCCCGCTGCTCCGTGTCGTCCTCCGCCTCCAGCGCGGCCAGCTCGCGGTAGACGATCCCGAGCGCGTTCAGCGCCACGAGCATCCGGAAGCGGAGCCGGTGGTCGGTGAGCGTCGGCAGGATCTCGCCGGCGAGGAACTCCTGGATCGCCTCGGCCAGCTCCTGTGCCGTTGGTCTTTCGCTCACGCTGCCGCCTTCGCCTCGAGCAGGTGGCAGATCTCGTACTCGACCTCGGCGCCGAGGCGGCCGAGGATGGCCAGCTCGACGCTGCGGTCGAGCCCGCTTAGGTGCCGCTGCGCCTGCGTGAGGCAGCCGACCGCCCAGCCGACGTTCCCGGCCACCTCCCAGTAGTCCAGCTCCTCCGGACGCACGTCGAATCCGGTCAGCTCGTTGTAGCGCTCGAGATACGGCGCCACCTCGCCGACACCGCCGAGCCGCTTGTCGGCAACCCCGAACCGCCACGCGCGGACGAGCGAGAAGGCCATGTCCCGCACCGGGTCGTCGAGATGCGCGAACTCCCAGTCGAGCACGCCGGCGAGCCCGTCCTCCCGCACGACGAGGTTGCCGATGCGGAAGTCGCCGTGGACGACGACCGCCGGCCGAGCTGCAGGACGGTTCTCCCGCAGCCACCAGAGTCCGAGCTCGATCGCCGGATGCGGCTCGTCCACCTCGTCGAGCTCGTCCACCATCCGCTCCAGCCGCGCCTCGGGGAGGAACGGCAGCCGCTCCGGCGGGATGGCGTGGATCCGCGCCAGCTCCTCCGCCATCTGCACCGGCAGCTGCTCGCGCGCCGCGGCGAGCTCCGGCTTCTGGACGATTCGCCGCCCGATCGTCTCGCCCTCGAGCCGCTCCATCACGAACGCCTCGCGGCCGCCGAGATCCGGCACGTAGCCGTACGGGCGCGGCACCGTCACTCCGGCCTCGTGCGCCGTCCGCAGCACCTCGAACTCGTGCGCGAGCGTCAGCGTGTGGACGTGCATCACGCTCGCGGCGGCGCGCCGCACGAGCAGCCGCTCCCCGTCCGCGTCGACCGCCCATGCCTCCTTCGAGGCCCCGCCGGCGAGCAGCACCGGCTCCGAGATCTCGACCTCGCGGCCGAGGACGGCGGACAGAGCCGCCTGCATCTCCTCACGCATCTCTGCGATCATCGCCTCCAGCCATGTCGGCTGTCATCCCGGAACCCATCCGCGAGCGTCGCGAGCGCGTCCGCTCCTTCATGGAGGAGCATGTCTATCCGAACGAGCCGCAGCTGTTCACGGAGGACGCCGCCGCGGACGCGCTGATCGCAGAGCTGCAGCAGAAGGCGAAGGATGCGGGCCTGTGGGCGCCGCATCTCCCGCCCGAGGCGGGCGGCAGCGGCAGCGGGTTCATCGAGTACGCGTATCTCAACGAGGAGATCGGCCGCAGCTTCATCGCGCAGCTGATCTTCGGCTGCCAGGCACCGGACGCGGGCAACGGCGAGATCCTCCATCTGTTCGGCACGCCGGAGCAGAAGGAGCGGTTTCTGAAGCCGCTCGTCGCCGGCGAGACGCGGTCGTTCTTCGGCATGACCGAGCCGGAGGTGGCCGGCTCCGATCCGACGCTGCTGCAGGGCCGCGCCGTGCGCGACGGCGACGAGTGGGTGATCGATGCGCACAAGTGGTTCTCCTCGGGCGCGGACGGCGCGGGGTTCGGCGTCGTGATGGTCGTCACCGATCCCGACGCGGAGCCGCACAAGCGCGCGTCGATGATCCTCGTCCCGACCGACACTCCGGGCTACGAGATGGTGCGGAGGGTGCCGGTCATGGGCCACGAGGGACACGGCTGGGGCACGCACTGCGAGACGCGGTTCACCGGCGTCCGCGTCCCGGTCACGAACACGCTCGGCGAGCCCGGCGACGGCTTCCGTCTTGCACAGAAGCGGCTCGGCCCGGGGCGGATCCACCACGTGATGCGCTGGCTCGGCCAGATGCAGCGCGCGTTCGAGCTGATGTGCTCGTACTCGCTGCAGCGGAAAGCGTTCGGCGAGCCGCTCGCGGACAAGCAGACGGTGCAGAACTGGATCGCCGAGTCGGCCGCGGAGATCCAGGCGTGCCGGCTGATGACGCTGCAGGCGGCCCACCGGCTCGACGAGGGGGACGAGGCGCGCGTCGAAATCTCGCTGATCAAGTTCTACGCAGCACGCGTCCTCAACGACGTCGTCGACCGGGCGATCCAGGTGCACGGCGGGCTCGGCGTCACCGACGACACGCCGCTCGCGGTCATGTACCGGATGGCGCGCGGCGCCCGCATCTACGACGGCGCCGACGAGGTGCACAAGATGGTGGTCGCGCGGCGGATCCTGCGCTCGTTCCGGGACGGGGGCGTCTGGCGCTTCACGTGACCCTCGAGGGGTCGCTCGTGCGGCTGGAGCCGCTCGAGCCGCGACACGAGGAGCCGCTGTGGCAGGCCGCGCAGGACGAGCGGACGTTCCGCTGGTTCTCGATGCGCGCGAACGAGAGCCGCGACGCGTTCCACGAGTGGTTCGAGTACGTGCGCCGCGACTGGCACCCGTTCGCGCAGGTCGTCGGCGGCGTCCCGCTCGGATCGACCTCGTACGGGAACGTGCGCGAGCACGACCGCGTGGTCGAGATCGGCAACACATGGCTCTCGCCGGACGCATGGGGGACGGGGGCGAACGTCGAGGCGAAGCTGCTGCTGATGGAGCACGCGTTCGAGCACGAGGGCTACCGCCGCGTCGAGTTCAAGACGGACTCGCAGAACGAGCGGTCGCGCGCCGCGCTCGCGGCTCTTCCCGCGGAGTTCGAGGGCGTGTTCCGCAAGCACATGCTCGTCCGCGGCGGCGAACGGCGCGACTCCGCGTGGTACGCGGTGATCGACGACGACTGGCCCGCGGTGAAGGCGGCGCTACGCGAGCGGCTCGCCGGCAAGACGGCGGCCGGGTAGACGTAGGCCGTACGCCGCGGCGAGCGCGAGCCCGACGAGGGCGGGGCCCTCGACGGCGACGAAGTAGTACCCGCTGTCCAGCGGGTCGAGCAGGAGCCGCGCGAGCACGACGACGCCGGGGACGAGCCAGATCGCGTGCCTCGATCCGCGGGCCGCGCGGGCGACCGCGACTCCGGCGCCGACGGCGACCGCGCCCTGGAGGAGGCGCAGCGGCCAGCCGACCGCCGTGCCGGGGGCGACGACGAGGGAGACGAGCGACTGCGACGAGACGAGCCACCGGTAGCCGCCCATGTGGAACTGGCCGGCGGCGACGAACGGCAGGAAGAGGACGGCAGCGGCGCCGACCGCGACGAGCAGGCCGCGCGCCGTGTCGCGCACGGACGGCGCGAGGGCGAGCACCGCGACGCCGAGGATCCCCCACGTCTCGAACCCGGCGGAGAAGCCGACGATCGCGCCGGCGAGGACGACGCGGCCGCGCCGCGCCTCCGCGGCGGCGAGGATCCACAGCAGCGGCAGGAGCGAATCGGCGGGGTGGCCGGCGTCGAATCCGGCGCGCGTGAATCCCGTCACGACCGCGACGAGGCCGATCGCCGCCAGCAGGCGCGGCTGCTCGACGCCGGCGGCGCAGGCCGCGGCGAGGACCAGCAGCGCGGCCGCCACGCCGAGCACGATCGCGAGCGCCAGCGACGAGCGGCCGACGGTGCCGAACAACGCGAGCTGGAGCGGTCCGACCTGGATCCCAGGATTCGCGAACGTGTGGCTCCAGTGCGAGGAGAGCAGCGTCCGGCCGGCCGCCGTGAACAGCCAGGCGTCGCCGCCGTCGCCGCGGGCGATCGGCGCCACCGCGGCCGCAGCGGCCACGGGCACGATCCAGGCGAGCATCCGCTTCATGAGGCGGATATCGGCTGCGGGCGGGGCTAGCCTGAGCGCCGGACGATCTGGGTGCAGCGGGACGCCGCCAGCAGCGTGCCCTCGGGGTCGAACAGCTCGGCCGCGCAGAAGACGACGCGCCGGTTGCGCTGCACGACGCGTCCCTCGGCCCGCAGCGTCCCCGGCTGCGCGGAGCGCATGAACTCGACATGGAGATCCGCTGTGAGGAAGTCCTCGTCGACGGACATCAGCGACCAGCAGGCGCCGCCCATCGCCGTGTCCAGCAGCGTGGTGACCATGCCGCCGTGGACGATCGGTCCGGACGGACCGTGGAAGCAGAACTCCGGCGTCGCGTCCCACTCCATGGTGATGCTCCCGTCGCCCTGCGCGACGGTGCGGTAGCCGAGCGTCAGCCAGATGTGCGGAGCCTCCGGCGGCTTGTCCCCCCAGCCGGGGCGCGTGCGTGTCATCGAGGCCCGGGCACGCCGGGAAAGCGGTACGGCTCGACGCGGTTCATCTGGACGACCCAGGCGCGGCCGGTCTCCTCGTCGTGCATCACGCGAAGGGCGGCGTCCGCGACGAACGACGGCTCCATCAACGGCGGCACGAGGCCGCGGATCTCGTCCGCGACGATCGGCGTGTCCGTGAACGCGGGGCAGAGCGCGTTGATCCGGATCCCGCGCGCGGCGAGCTGCGGCGCGGCGGCGCGGACGAGGCCGACGACCGCGTGCTTCGTCGCCGCGTACACCGGGTCGAGCGGCGCCGCGACGAGCCCGGCGAGCGACGCCGTCGCGACGATCGAGCCGCCGTCCGGCATCAGCCGCGCCGCGAGCTCGCGGACGCCGAAGACGACGCCGTCGACGTTGACGCGCATGATCCGCCGGTACTCCTCGTCCGTTACGTCGGCGACGTCCGCGACACCGATGGCGATGCCCGCGTTGAGGAACGCCGCGTCGAACGACCCCTCGAGCGCATGCCACGTCGCCGCCTCGCCGACGTCGTGGCCGTCCGCGAGGTCGAGGATGGTCACGTCGGCATCGCCGAGCGCCGCGACGATGGCCGCACCGATCCCGGAGCGGCCGCCGGTGACCAGAGCTCTCACGGGAGGAGCACGACCTTCCCGACGCTGCGGCGCGACTCGACGAGTTCGTGCGCCTGCTCCACCTCCGCCAGCGGCAACTCCGCGCCGACGAGCGGCTTCACCGCGCCCTGCTCCCACAGCCCGAGCAGCTCGCTCAGCGCCCCGGCGACGATCTCCGGGCTGTGGCGCATCAGCCGGCCGAGGTAGAAGCCCTGCACGCCCGCGTTCCGCCCGACGAGGTGGCGCGGGTCGACCGGGACCCACGCGCCCGCGGCGGAGCCGATCGCGACCACCGTGCCGAGCGGCCGGAGCCGGGCGAGCGACGCGGCGAACAGCGGGCCGCCGACCGGGTCGACGATCACGTCGGCCTGCAGATCCTCGGGAAGGTCGTCGTAGACGTACGCCTCCTCGGCGCCGAGCTCCCGGCAGACGTCGAGCTTCTCGGCCGAGCCGACCGCCGCGACGACGCGCGCGCCGAGCGCCCGCGCCACCTGGATCGTCGCCGTGCCGACGCCGCCGGCGCCCGCGTAGACGAGCACCGTCGCCCCGTCGCGCAGCACGACCTGCCGCGTCAGCGGGATGTACGCCGTCAGGAACGTCAGCAGGAACGACGCCCCCTCGGCGAAGCTCGCCTTGGCCGGGAGCGGCACGACCGACGACGGCTCGACCGCCGCCAGCTCGGCATAGCCGCCCGCCTGTGACGTGAACGCCATCACCCGCGTCCCGTCCTTCAGCTCTCCCGCGACCTCGCTGCCGAGGATCGTCGGCAGCTCCGGCATCTGCGGATACACGCCGCGGCGGATCATCACGTCGGCGAAGTTGATCCCCGCTGCGCGGACGCGCACGAGCGTCTTCCCGTCCACGACGGGGTCGGGAACCTCGACGAGCTCGAACGGCCCGTCGACCTCGCGCAGGACCGCGGCCTTCACGCCGGTTGCGCCGGGGTCGGCTCGCGCTCGTCCGCTGGGGCGAACTGGTCGCGCAGGGCGGTCTTGCGGAACTTG
>Ga0265338_10005120_pt1 | contig 17275 bp, 9 predicted proteins | sample 42126metaG_FD_193579 | JGI IMG/M metagenome (GOLD analysis project Ga0265338, IMG submission 193579) | Rhizosphere microbial communities from Carex aquatilis grown in University of Washington, Seatle, WA, United States - 4-21-26 metaG | ecosystem: Host-associated > Plants > Roots > Rhizosphere >... | reverse complement strand
ACACGCCCCGACTGAGAAGGGAGTCGATGCAAGGGACGTTACCTGTTTGCTCGTCAGGCCAATATTTCTGGATACCCAGCTTGTTGTTCCGTAGTGTGTGGAGAGAAAAACTCCTCCCCCTAAGGTTCCGGCGAAAATATTTATCCCGCCTTCGCCATCCGGCGTGATGGCGAGGGCACGTACAAGCAGATTGGTCAAACCAATGCTCATAGGAACCCAGTTCGTTCCGTTGTCGGCCGAACGATAAACGCCGTTTAACGTCCCTGCGTAAATATTCCCCGACGAGTCGGGAGCAACGGCAAGAGCGAGAACATAACGAGCAAAAGTATTAGTCAGGCCGGTGTTAACGGAATCCCAACTTGCGCCGCCGTTCGTGGAACGAAAGAGACCGTTGCCACCAGTTCCGGCAAAGACATAATTTCCGCCGGCCCCATTGGGAGAGACGGCGAGTGAGAGGACAGTGGGATTGATCAAACCGGTGTCGGCGAGAGCCCAATTGAGGCCGTTGTTGGTCGAGCGAAAGATACCACCGCCATCCGTACCAGCAAAGAGAATTGTGTCGCCCGCATTTGTGTATGAAACCGCAAGGGAAATAACGTCATGATTCGTCAAGCCGGTGTTCATCGGAGTCCAACCGAAATGAGTCAAGAGGGAGACCCCGCCCCCTTCGGTTCCGGCAAAAAGAGCACTTCCTCCAGCCCCAGTAGAACAGACAAGAAAAGTATTCACATAGTTGATTGTCAACCCTGCATTGATATCCGTCCAACTTGTACCGTTGTCAGATGAGAGAAAGGCGCCGCTCTGGGCAGTTCCGGCAACGAGATTCATCCCGCCTGCTCCGTCCGGCATTGTGGCAAGCGCTTGTACCTGATCAGCAGTAAAGCCGGTATTCGCAGCGCTCCAATTCGCTCCGTTGTCTGTGGATCGAATAACTCCGCCGCGAGCTAACCCTGCGTAAATTGTAGCGCCCGACCCGCCGTTTACAGGACTCACTGCGAAAGCTGCAACATTTGTGTTCCCGAAACTGGTGGTCCAACTTGTCCCATTGTTCGAAGATACAAAGAGACCACTTGCAGTTCCCGCAAAGAGAGACACGCCTCCCGCCCCATTGGGGGACACGGCAAGCGTCTGTATAGTAGCGTTCGTCAGACCAGTATTAACCTGAGTCCAGGCTGCACCATTGTTGGTTGATATGAAGACGCCTGCACCTCCCGTACCGGCAAAGAGATTTGTGCCGCCCCCACCATTGGGAGCAGCAGCGAGGGCGTTCACATAATCGCTGCTTGCGCCAGCGCTTGCCCAACCGCCGCCATTGTCGGTGGAAAGAAAAACACCGAGGCTCCCGGCAAAGAGATTTGTTCCTCCTACGCCGTTCGGTGCAGCCGCAAGAGAGTACACTGCTGCTGTCAGGCCGGTCGCACTCCAGCTTGCGCCGTGGTTCGTCGAGCGAAACACCGGTCCTCCATCCGTTCCGGCAAAAATATTCGTATCTGAAACAGCGAGGGAGGGAATCGTCAAGTTTGTCAATCCGGTATTGACGGGAGTCCAGCTTGCACCGTTGTCCGTGGAACGAAACACTCCGCCTCCCCATGTCCCGGCATATACATTCGATCCGTCGGGGCTGACAGCAAGCGAATAAATATACGTGGCGGGCAAACCGGAATTTGCCGCAGACCAGCTCGCGCCGTTGTTCGTGGATCGAAACATTCCGCCTCCCCCCGTGCCGGCAAAAAGAACCGTGTCGCCCAACCCGTTGGCGGAGACTGCGAGACAACGCACAATTCCGCTGACAGGTCCGTTGGTTTGCGACCATTGTGCCGATGCTGTTTCGACGGATCCGGCGAGAAAAAAGAAAAGTGTGAAGAGTATTCCGAGATGAAGAGATGAATATTTCACGGCCCCGTTCCTTATAGTGATTGACAAGATCTCTGATGAATCAAGGTAATGGAGAAAGCCGTCGTTGGAAATGACGTATTTACGTCATTTTTCAGGATGAGGAAATGTGGAAGGTCGGCTACAGGAGTCGTTCTTTAAGAGCTTTTGCGACTGCTCCGCTGCGTGTTTGCACCCGCAGTTTGCCGTAAATGTTGCGGACGTGGTTGTCGATGGTGTGAAAGCTTAAGAAGATTTTATCGGCGATCTCCTTTTTGGTGAGACCGTCGACGAGAAAGCGGAGAATTTCTTTTTCACGCGGAGAGAGATGGTAGTTCCCCTGCGGGTTCGAAAATTTCGTGAACATCTCCAGTACGCTCCGGGCAATCTGCGGATTGATCGGCGCGCCGCCGGCGAGGATCGATTCTAATGAATCGACGATGACATCCAGCGAGGAACTCTTATGGAGATATCCTGAAGCCCCCGCACTGATCGCTTCAAAAATCTTCTGGTTATCCTCAAAAACGGTAAGGATGACAACCTCGATCGACGGGGCCATCGTTTTAATCTCCCGCACTCCTTCGATGCCGCTCATTCCGGGAAGGCCGATGTCCATCAGGATGACGTCGGGCAGCGCGCCGTCGCGCAGCAGGTCGATCGCGGGCTCGCACGCGGAAAAAACGCGCTCGCACACAAAAGGATCGCTGAGGTTCAACAATCCGGATATCTGGCGTCCAAACTCCTCATTGTCCTCGACTACCCAGACCGTATTCTTATGCTCTCGGGGCTTCTCTTCGATTGGTTTCATCCTGATGGTTCATTCGCTGGTTTAAGCTACGTTTTTGAAGATCGAGCCGCCATGACGCGTTCACGTGGTTTTGACGCTCAGTGAAATTCTGGTTCCCTTCCCCGGCTCGCTTGAAATGTCAAGGTCGCCGTTGATTTGTTCGGCACGCGCCTTCAAATTCTTGAGGCCAAGACCGCTGGTATGGCTCTTCGGGTTGAACCCTTTCCCGTTATCGGTGATTGTCAGGACGACCGTGCGGCCGGCGTACAGAACGTCGATATTCACCATGGAGGCTGCAGAGTGCTTCACAATGTTGTGAAGGCATTCTTTATAGAAGAGGAAAATTGTTCTCTTGAATTCCAGGGACATCTTCTCCGGCAACGGCGTATCGGGGACCTTGAACGTAAAAGCAATCGTCCCCAGAATTCTGGTCGTCGCTTCCCTCATTTTCATGATCAAATCATGAACGGTATCGTTTCTTGAACTGAGAACCCAGACGATGTCCCGCATCATCTCCTGCGTCCGGAGTGCAATGCTTCCGATTTGCCGCACTTCATCCCGCTGATTCGAGGAGGCCGGAAGCTTTCGTTCGATGGATTGCGCCGCAAGAACGATGCTGCTGAGGTCTGTGCCGACATCATCATGAAGGTCTCCTGCAATGCGCCCGCGGAGACGCTCAATGGCCATGAGCTGGTTGATGCGATAACGGTACGCAGTGTAGAGGATTCCGGCGGCTGAGAGCGCAGAGAGAACAAAAAACCACCATGTCCCCCAGAAAGGGGGAGCGATGACAATCCTCACTTCGGCTCCCTCGTTATTCCAAACACCGTCGCTGTTGGAACCGCGTACTTTGAACACATAGCTGCCCGGGGGAACTCCCGTGTACGCTGCGTAACGTCTCGTTCCGGCCGTCACCCAGCCATGATCGAATCCTTCCAGCATGTACGCATATTGATTCTTGCGCGGTGCGGTATAATCAAGAGCGACGAAATCAAATGAGAAGAAATCCTGATTGTACGTCAGGTCAATGACGTTCGAAGGATCCGTGGACTGAGGGATCGGCATCTGCCGGTCAAAGACCTTAAACGTCGTGATCACGATTGAAGGGATGTTGGGATTATCCCGAATGCTGTCCGGATGGAACACGGTCAGTCCTTCGGTCCCGCCGAAATACATACGCCCGTCCTTTGTCTTGAAACACGATCCGGAAAGAAACCGGTCGCCCTGCAAGCCGTCTTCGGTTGTGAAGTTTTTGAACGCTCCGGTGTGACGATCAAAACGGGAGAGTCCCTTCTCCGTCGCAATCCACAAATTGCCATGATCGTCAAGGAGAATGCTTTTGACATAATTGTCCGGGAGTCCGTCCTGTTCAAGAAAGGATGAGAAGCGATTGGTTTTTTCATCAAACCTGTATAGGCCGGAGCCCCATGTTCCAAACCACATGGCGCCCGATTCGTCCTGGGAAATGGCGCGCACAGCATCGGAGCCAAGCGCGGTGGTATCGTTACCTCGCGCCTTGAAGGTGACGAAGTTCCCCGTACGCCGATCGAATCTGTTCAGGTAGTTGTATTGTCCTCCGAGCCAGAGAGAACCGTCCTGGTCTTCAAAAATACACCAGACTCCAGACCCCGGCGCAAAATACCTCTCCGTGATTTTTCTGTCCCGATTCATCCGGATCAGGTTCGGGCCGGCTCCGCTCTCATCCAGCAATCCCACCCAGAGTTCCCCTTCGCGATCTTCGAAAATCGTCCGGACGGAATTGACCGGGAAGTGAACAAAACGGCTGTGTCTTTCATCGAAGCGATCGAGGTTTGTCTTCGATCCTCCGGCCCCTCCAATCCACAGCCCGCCTGCCTTGTCCAGATACAATGCATTTACTTGCTCCGATCCGAGCGAGGCAGGGTCCCTCGGATCATGGCGGTACCGCGTCATCTTGCCGCTATTTGCATCGCGTCGCTCCAGTCCCCGATCATGGCCAACCCAGAGCGTTCCTGCCGTATCTTCAAGCACGGAGAGGGTGTAATTGTCCGCAAGGCTCTTCTTTGATTCCTGGATGTCTCGGTACAATCCGAATTTTTGCCTGTTCGGATCGTAACGGTAGAGGCCGCTCTGAAAAGTGCCGAGCCACATCATTCCAACCTTATCGCGATACACAACTGCCACGCGTCCCCCTAATGCACCCGGATCGTCGGGGTTGATAAAATAATGCGAGAACTTTCTTGAGAGGGGATTGTAAATGTCGAGGCCGCGGAAATGCCCGAGCCACACTGAGCCCTTCGAATCTTCGGCAATGCAATTTACCACAGCATCCCCCATGACATTTGGGGAACCATAAAGACCGGGATGCGGGCTCAAAGGGACTTGCTTCAATTTCTTTCGGGTTCGATCAAGACACCAGACGCCGCGTTCTGTTTGCGCAACCCAGATCGTCTGCGATCGATCTTCGTAAAGCCAGACCACATTCGTCGTCGAGCTGGTTCGTTGTGAGTTCAGGTATCTCACCGCCCGGCCGGTCGCGGCGTCAAAACTGCAGAATCCGTTCGTGGTCGCAAGCCAGAGCACTCCGGCACGATCAACGAGAATGGAATTAATCTCGTTCGAGTTGATGCTGAGGCTATCGATCGGGTTATGAACATAGTGGACGAACATCCGGCGCTGCTCATCGTAGAGATTAAGGCCGGCGCTCGTACCAATCCAAAGTCTTCCAGGAGCATCCTCCTTTACACTCATCACTCCGCCGGGCCCCATGCTTTGAACGTTTGTCGAGTCATGCTTGAAGTGAATAAATGAATCTCTCCTCCGGTCGTAAAGATCCAAACCGCTGGATGTCCCGATCCAGAGCCTTTGCCGGTTATCCTCGTACAGAGCGTGAACGTCATTATCAGAAAGCGATGCAGTGTCGCGCGAGTTGTGCTTGTAGACCTTGATGGAGTATCCGTCATAACGGTTCAGACCATTCTCAGTGCCGAACCACATAAACCCCTGACTATCCTGGATGATCGTTTTGACGATATCCTGCGACAGTCCTTGCGCGGTGGAAATGTGATCGAACCGAAGCGGGGTGGATTGGGGGGAGAGATTCTGGCTGCAGAGATTGGGATCGCTCAGGAGGAGCGTGGAGAGGAGAAGGAAGAACAAATCGGGCGATCGTGGCAAGGCTCTCGGATCCCTGATGAATCTTATGCCAGCTAATATACCTACGACCGAAGGAATTGTCAATGGAGCAGGAACAGCAGTAGTGGTCTACTTTGAGCGATAGGTCATTGCGAGTCCCGCCGCTTTTTAGCGGGACGAAGCAATCCCCGCGATCAATGGGGGATTGCTTCGTCGCGGAGTTTACCCCGCGACAAGCGGGGCTCCTCGCAATGACCTTATTTCTCAAAATGTACCATTACCGGAACAGCGCCACAACCAGCGGTTGATCGTGGCGCCGGTCTGCATACGTCATAACGTCGAGGTCAACCCGGCCGCTTTGTGCCGTATAAACGCGAAGTTCAAAAAAGGAAGGCTGTCAAAGTCTGCCGCCTTCCTGGAGAATTCTCTTGCACGAATCTTGTCCCCCTTCCCCTGATAGGCGAGCGCAAGGCGGTAGAGAACATACGGATCCTGCTGGTTTGCCTGGAGCAATTCGGCAACGGCAGTGTCGTATTTTTTCTCAGCGAGGGCAACAACGCCGTTCAGCTCATGCGTGAACCGGATCTGGTTCGAATTGTTCTTCTTCTTCACACCGCGCCAGTATTCTTCTGTCTCGGATTTTGCCTTCGCCAGATCGCCTCTGGCTGCAGCTACCTGCGCTCTATTAAAGTGGGCTACAACAAGAGTATTCTTCTTGATTTCGTCAGAGAGATCCGAATGCGTGATGAGATCAACCGAAGTGTCGAACGTTTTGAGCGCCTCGTCGTACTTTCCCGTTTCCAGCAGGATGTTGGCCTTCGCGGCAAGGTCCCCCGACATTCCCGCAACGTCGTTGATTTCCTTCCCCACGGCATACTCATCGTCAAAATCTTTAACGCCCTGCTCCATATTCCCCCCGTCGACATCGACAACGGCCTTGATGAAAAACGCCTGACGCTTCTCGCCCGGATTTCTCGCCATCTCAAAGAGGCGTTTCACTGCGGACGACGCATCGTCGGCTTTTCCCATATAGAGGTAGTTCATGCACAAGCCAACTTCCGAAGAAGTGAACGTCGGGTCGATGGCGAGAGCCTTTTGATAGTTCGAAACCGATTCATTGAACCGTCCGATTTTCAGGAGAAGCTCTGCGTACGAGTCGTATGGGTTTGGATCGTTGGGTATGAGCTCTGTGTACTTCCTGAAAGTCTTCTCTGCCTCCTGATACTTTTCGATTTGGCGATAGGCATACCCGAGAATGTTGTACGCGGGAGCGAAACGGTCGGAGATGTGTATGGATTTTTCATATTCGTTAATCGCATCTTTGTAATCCTGCTGGCCGAAGTAATAGGCGCCGAGCATGAAATGAGCGCGCTCATCGTTGGGATAGAGAGCCACCGCTTTCTGCAGGCAGTCTTTCTGAGTTTGGAAATTGGCGTTGGCGCCGGCATCCGTGGCCAGAATCAAAAGGCGTTCTCCTTCAGAAACATTGTCCTTATGACTCATTGCTCCTTTGAGGTTATCGAAGAATTCCTTGGTCGTAAACGAATTATTGGCGCGGTTCAGGTACGCCGATGCGAACGATGGATCAAGCATGATCGCCTTGTCGAAATGCTCCAGCGATTTTGTCGCCTGCAGATTATCGGAAAGCTGCTGCCCCAGAAGAAATTCCTGCCTCGCCTGATCGGAATTCGTGGTGATCGGGATCTTTATCTCCATGGCACTGTCGAACGCCGCCATTGCGCTCCACGCCATACCGATGACGAGGGCGAGCATTGCAGTTTGTCTCATCATAATACCTCCGCGACTGGTGAAAGAATTGTAACCGGGCGCCGAGATTGCCGGCGGATTCCGGTCTTGGGGAATGAACTAACTCGTAAAAAATATCTTATGCTTTGGCAAATGGCGTACAACAGCCTACATCGAGGGGAAAAAGCGCAAATCATTATACGGAAGTCGGGCTGGAATTGTTGCTGTGGAACCTCTTTGACGCGGGCTGAGGGGGGCTTTGTAGTCGTTATGAGAAGCCGTCTCGAGAACCTTAGATTCGTCATTCCGAACTTTTGCGCCGAATGCGCATCCGCATCTGGTGGAGATTCGGAATCTGAAGTCCCGGAGGTACTTATTGTATTCAGATTCTGACTTTCGTCAGAATGACGTGGACGGGGTTTTTGAGATGGCTTCTAGTTCCCCGTCTGAAATTGTTTCAGGAACATGAACATTTTCGATAAGAATGGAGGAACTGCCGTGTCGGCTGTTTTGATCTCAGACTCGACTTGTTTGAGACTGTTCTGCGCGATATCCCGGAGTTTCATGTCGTTTGTTCTCTCCGTGGCATAGCGCTTCCAAAACTGAGCGGTCTGCAGCTGGGTCTCGCAAAGTTTTTTGAGCTGTTTGTTTTCCTGGTCCGCCATGCTCACCATCGATTCAAAATGTTCGATGACGGTTTTCCATTGCTGATATTCCTGCTTATTGCGAAACCGGATGACTGGCATTTTCAACCCCGCCAAAATGAAGAGGATGCGTCCATACGAGTCGCCGGCAATTCGCCCCGACGGATGTGGACGCCCCGTCTCTTCGATGAAACGGGCTAATGATTGTTCTCCGCCCGGCCGCCGTTGACGACATTCTCGAAGAGCGTAATCTCCTTGAGCTTTGTCCAATTTCCCCAATTTGTCGGTTGAATCATAGCCCAATCACTGTTGCCGACGTTGATGGATTGCGTTGAGATCAAGCTCAGCGACGTGTCTGCAATGTAGCACTCGGTGCCGGCTTTTCCGGCAGCCCACGTTGGAGTATCGTTTACCTGATCGGACACGAGTGAGAAGAGTTTCAACGAGCCTGATTTTCCCCGCTCACTCGCTGCAATTGCCGTGGCAGCGTAGGTGTAGTTCCGCCTCACACCTATGGCTGTTATTTGCCGGCTGTTGCTCTGATGCATTGTTGCTATCGCTCCGGTTCCCGTCAACACTCCGACTCTGTCTCTTCGAAGGAACGAAATGTTCTGAAGGCCGGTCCAGCCGTTGGCGCCGCGCGCTGGAAGCACGTCATCTTTAAAATAATGTTGAGGATCATCGTCGAATGTGAAAGTAATCAACGGCCTCCATTCCGGGATGACGCGCACGTTGTCAAATTGAACCGTTGTGCCGGCGAGATTCCATCCCATAAGCATGAGCACTGCATAGCAGACGCCGGGGGGAACGGCAAACGTCTGGGACATTGTGAGCCAGGGAGATGGATCTTTCGCATGATTTGAGTAATCGTACGAAGCAGTGGAGACCGGATGCATACCACTATCATACCATTTCAAAATGGAAAAAACCTGGCCGGTAAGCCGCCCTGCAATATTGACGTCGACATCCACCCTGATATTCGTGTTGGGCCTGACCCGCATGATCCTTCCTTTGTCGTTGGCAAAGCCGATCTCTTTTGCTCCGGATGGTGAATTCAACTGAAGGATGGTGCCGCGGGCCGGATCGTCTGTAATGACGGTGTAGTCGTTTCGGTGCATCACATTGGTTGACTCGTGCCAGTACGTCCATCCCTGGCTGCATATCGTGTCGTCGGCCGTTCCGATATCAAATGTGGGATTGTCGATAGGGCCTTGAAGAAAGTTTTCAACGACGTCCGCAGCCTTCCTCTTCCGGATTTGCTGGGCTTCATTTTGAAGCAAACCGAAGCGGCCCGGCTCGCCGGGATACACATAGTCAAAGACAGACCAGATGCCGAGGCCCGCCAGGTGGTGAGGTGTCGGGTTCAGTTGATCATACAACTCGTCGGCAAACACCAGGTGATTCTCAAAAAACTTTGCCTGGTCCGATTCATACGATTGCACATCGCTGATATCGTACCCGAATTCTCCAAAGAACCATTGATAATGATGTTGTGAGGGTTGAAGATCGTCGAGGTTCAGAATTTGCTGAAACTCATATTTCCAGGTGCCGGTATTGTAGTTATGGTACGACATCCAATCGAAATAGACTTCGTCGAGGGGATACTCGGTGTAGTTTATTTCCGGAGGACGTTTGTAATGACCGGCGTTGTGCAGCATCTTTTTCAGGTACATCCATGCGTTGGCGCCTCCGGATTGATGGAGTGAAATTGCCAGCTTCAGGTTCGGCCATTTATGATGCACGTAGTTGCACATCTCAACCATATAAACGTCGGAATAGAATAGTGTCGGATATGAATCGGCGGCGAGCGCACTTGTCGGATCAGCTTCGTTTTCAATCTCAAGGACCTCCACGTTGCCGAGATCAATGTTCCCCAGAACGAAATCGAACCACGCGGCAGCATCCTTGAACCATTTATTCATCGCATCGTACCGCCGGGCCTGCGTCAGTGGCTTCGGTTCTGCTCTATAATAGTAATTGTCCTCCTCCCCTTCGGCGGGCGAGTTCTTCGTTCCGAGTCCATGACCGAGCAGCAGATGAATCCGCATTTTGTTCCTCGTGCAGAACTGAATCATCGAGTCGATATCGTTAATGTAGGCGCGCGATTCTGGGTGGATGAAGACATGCCCGCTGCCGACATCGGTGGAGTCTGCCCAGCCGTGATCGTAATATGGAGGATGCTGGTCGTTGTCATGCGGATCGACAAAATTTCTCGGTATGAAATCGAGCGGGATTCTCACCATGTTAAACCCCAGTTCCCTGGCAGCCCGGATGTAGGAGTAGACTTCCCTCTTTTTTTCGGGATAGGCGTGGTAGTAATTCCACCACGTGGGCGGTTTGAAGTTGTAAAAATTCAGCGCCGCCATTTCTTTCCATGGATATCTGGCCTGTGCGTTCGCTATGAAGCAGATCAGCGTTATTAATGCAATCGATATGACAGTGCGGCGTTTCATTGAGCATTGGAAGTTCGTGCAACCGGCTGAAGCGTATCGTCTCACCTAATATACGTCCGGCGTTGCGATATTGTCCAATGAAGTCACAATAAAATCGTGCGGAAAAAAAGAAGCCCCTGTTTTCACAGGGGCCTTTATTGCGGCTCAAAAATGCAATCAACGGTTGCTATTCCCGCGCTGAGCTAATGGGCGGGCAGGTTACTTCAACAACAACATTTTTCTGACCTGTATGAATTGGTTCGTCGGATCATCGAGAGCTGAGGCTTCGATGCGGTAAAAATAGACGCCTGAGGCGACATTCGCGGTCCAGAGCGCAGTGTGATACCCGGCCTTCATTTCATCGTTTGCCAATTTAGCAATCTCCTGTCCCAGAACGTTGTAGACAATTATCGTCACCCTGCCGTCGTGCGGGAGTGCATATTGAATTGTCGTTGAAGGATTGAATGGATTGGGGAAGTTTTGCTCCAGGGCATAGGTAGTCGGAAGCCGCGAGTTGTCATTCACCGATGTTACGATGGAATTCACTCTTAATCCCCGCGGCAATTTGGCCGCAAAAGAGTATGACGATTGTCTCTTCATATCAATCGTCGTCGTGCCGTCAATCAGCTGTAAATGAATGCTGTCCGGCACCGACGCGGGGACTGACCACGTCAGATTCACAAGGCCTGAGTCTGAAGGAGCCACTGCGAAGTTCCAGTTCAGAGCTGAATTCGGATTGCGAATGTCTGCGTTGAACTTTGCGCCAAGGACGGGCGCCCAGCTTGGATAGTTAAAGTATGATTCTACGAACTTTGCGGCTGGAGGAGCCGGTGCTTTTGGTTCGTCATATTTAGGATCGAAGCCGGCTGTTGCATCCGCCTTTACGCCAAACCGCAGGGTCTGGTCGCTCGTCCCTGCGTAGGAGGCAACAATGCTGACCTGCCAGTCGAGTGGATTGGCGATTTTCGTTTTCTCCGCTGCACTTTGTGCGGGGATTGTGCCTATCGCTGGTGGAATGAACACCAGAGAAACATTGTCTTGAAGAGCGCTGATCCAGTAACCGTTCCACAATGCCAACGTGTCTTGACTGAAATACGAGTTCGGCTGATACGTCTGCAATCCGGCTGCTATCCATCCCGCACTCATCGCATCGCCATAAGTTTTTGTGACCCCCGATTGGCGGACGGTAAGGCTGTCTTTAAGAATTGGAACGGCCAGCGGATTCGATATGATATTCCAGCCTTTTGTAAGAGGGATGCTTATGGAGTCGGTGTACGGTACCCCGGTAACATCCAGCGTGGCATTTGACAAAAGACCGAGCCAATATCCTCTTCCACTTCCGAGGATGGAACTGCGCAAGTATCCGATGGATGAATTGTAATCGAACATGTAGAATTGCTGCGAGAGATCATCTCCAAAGACCGCCGCCGCGGTGGAATCCGCGGGTTTAAGCGGCAATCCTGTCAGGCTCCATCCCGCCGAAAAGGATTTGGCAAGACTGTCGCCTACAATCGTAAAGACACGCGCGCTTGCATTGCTTGCACTATTCCCCATCGAGTCGGTCGCAACGATCTTGACGCTCCCCTGATAACTGAGATACTGGGATGGAACGTTCCAGTTATAGGATGAAAGATTTCCCGGGATCGTCGTCAGATTCGTATATGTCGTGCCGCCGTTTGTCGAAAAGAGCAGCCGGATTGAATCTATCCCGCTCTTGTCGGCGGCAAAATACGACAAGTTGTAGTTCTTTCTCGACCTGATGATTTCTCCCCCGTTCGGCTTAAGAACAAGGACCGAAGGAGCAAGCGAATCACCGATCAGGATTTCAAATTTCCGGAGATTCGTTCCGGCGCCCGACCTGAATGTATAGATCATTGATCCGGGTGTGAGAAATGCGCGGATTCCTCCTGTAACATCACGCAGCAGTGTTTTGATTTTTGGCGGCAAATTTCCATCAGGCACAACCTCGATTGACACTGTCGTATCGAAATTGGTCTTCACTTCAAAGTGCCACCGGACGGTCGTATCGCCGATGGCGCGATCGGCATGTATGTCCTGGGCAAAATTGTCGCCGGTCGCGAGGTTGTATTCAGGATGGGGAAAATAGAGTTGAACATAATTGCCAACCGGCGCGGGCGATTTGGGAATGTCATAGAGAGAATCGAACCCATCGGTGGCGGAAGAAGCCACGCCGAGGTAATTGTCGCCGTCGATGGCCGCGCCTGCAGCTGCTTTCAATTGGTATCGCCATTTCACGTTTGGCGACAACGGTGAGATTCTGATATCGCCGGCATATGATGAGCCATGAAGCTCATTCGGACCAGGATACAATGGCATGATGCAGTACTGGCCAGCTGTTCCGGTTTTGCTGATTGGAATGATCACGCCTCTGATGTAATCGAGGATGGTGCCGATTGGTGGCGGAGCATACGTTGAGCCCGATATTTTATGTCCCCGCAGTGTGTAATATCCGGAACCATCAAACGTCTGCATCTGATTTCCTTTTGCATCTGCAAAAGTGAACCTTCCGGTGGTCAAGTCGTTGCCAATAACAGTAACATTACGAATAACGACGTACATCCCCTCATATTTTTCTCCGCGGGATGGAAGCGGGGTTGCACCTGTGGCGAAACTATCTACAGTGCATTCTCTCGGGGCCGGTCGGGAGCCAGTGGTGAGTATCTGAATTGGCTGAGGGCTCATAAAGAGCGGGGTCGTCGCGGAATAGGGATAGATTGCCGTCAGACTATTTGGGGCAGGTCCATATTCAAACGCCCGGCCTACAACGCGAATCACCTGGCCGGTATCGACATTTCCAATTCCCGTGCTTTGGGCTGCAGAAGATGTGTCATTGGTAATAACATTCAAGCCGGCAAATATTTGGCCCGTCGTTGTATCCTGGATATACACGTCATAGCGTGCAAGCGTATTGGTGATGATTCTCGGCTTGACGGTTACCACACCAACGACCGCGACAGTATCGGTGTTCCTGGCGGGATAAGCGTCATCAAGCGTAAAACTTGCCAGAGATTGCTGCGTGTCCATCAACAAGAGTGAGTCGAGCGGGACTTCGTTCAACTCTCGTATCGTGTATTGCCGCGGGCCCCCCAAGGGCCAGCCTCCCAGATGATACAATGAGTCAATCTCAGACAACCTGAGCACGCGATTGTAAATTCGCACGTCATCCAATAGGCCCGTGAAGAAGTTAAATGCATATGGAGAAGTCGATCCGGCGACTGCTCCAAGATACATGTTGAGCCCATTATTGATTGCTCCGTCAGCCGTTCCTTGACTCAGTGTTTGCACAACCGAAACCGGTGACCCGTCTACAAAAAGGCCAACAGTGCTATTAGTCCTCGTGAACACAACGTGGTGCCACGCATCGTCTAAGTTCGAACAGTCCCCATATCCCCACCGTCCGTTTTCAGTCAATGGCGCGATCAAATAATCGAGTTTCTTCGCTGGAAATGCAGAATCGTTATACCTCAAAAAGAATACAGCATTATTGGAGCCATAGGAACCAAAAAGCATGGCTGATGATGCTAACGATGAAGGCCTAATCCAAATGGAATATGTCGCATCATTTATTGCTCCGAGGTTCCCTACGTCTATGTAGCTCGTCGATCCATTAAATGCGTACGCCTGCCCTGTATTTCCAAATCTGTCCATCGCCGGGACCGCGTCGTGGCTTACGCCATCGTGACCATTTCCGGTTGCGTCTCTCACATCGCCGTTAAACGGGAAGTAAGCGACAAGGCTAGGGTCGTATCCACCCTCGTGGTAAAGCTGATTGACCTCTGAAGCGGTCAAGGCCCGATTGTAAATCCTGATATCGTCCAGATTTCCTATGAAATGGTCGGTCGATACGTCGTATGCATGTCCTATCCCTGTCTTGGTCAGCGTTCCGATGGTTGTCGGGTCATAGCCGTTCATCTTGACTTTTGCCTGAAGCGAGTTATTGACGAATAAGGAGGCGCTGTCGCTGCTCGCATCCATCACGAGACACGCGAAGTTCCAAGTGTTTAGCAACGAGGTCCCGGCGGGTGAGACTGCGCTCCACTGTGCGGTTCCACCATTTTCCATATAGCCGTAGAAATCGCTATTTGTGTACTGCTGTCCAAATTTCAATCGATTACTATTGTCCCTGTATTCCATAAACACAGCGCGATCATTCCCAGCTTGAGCGACATAGTACCACGCACAGATTGTCTGTGAGTGCGTCTGGAAGTTGTTAGGTAATAGCACCTCAGATGTGGAGCCATCGAATTGGTATGCTCCCTCCTGTCTGTTAAACCTATCGGCGGTGGGCGTTAATGATGTTGCAGTTCCATCGTTCCCATTGCCGGAACTATCATTGACTGTTCCATTGAAGGAATACCATGCAACCAAACCTGCAGTCGGTACTTGGGAAAACAAACTTCCCCGCGCCATCAGCAGAAAGAAAGAGACACTCATGAGCAAACGGTAAGTGAACTTCATACATGAGCCTTTCAATTGGATGATGTCATGAGTCGTGTATTATGTTTTGAACGGCAGCTCGATTTCAGCTAGAGCCAATTACTTATTCCGAAATAAATGTCCTTAACAGAACCCACAGCTCTTTTTCTTTGCTGTCGAGAGACGGTACTTCAGAAAGCCGGTGGAGCGAGATTCTTCGCTCGCTTGAGCCGTTGCTCGCCAAGAGTGTGATGGCTTTCGCCTCAAGAGATTCCAATTTTTTCTCAAGCAGACCTGCGGTCCAGCCCGGAAGTTTCCCCAGAAGAATGGTCTGTTGTGCTGCGACGTTGGAGGGAAGTTCGAGATGACGAATCATATTGCTGTTATCGATGGAAAAATGTTTGGCCGCGCCGATGTTCGCACCGGAGCTCCCGCGAAAAAGAAGCGGGGAGCGGCCGGTTTTGCGGCATTCATGAATTTATTTTACATAGGACCTATATACCTTCACATCCTTTATTATTCCGTTAAAAGAAGGGCTGGCGGTTTCTTCTCCGAGCGACAATGGCCGACCGGGTGAGAGAATGGGGCCAGTATAGACGTTTGTTCCTATGAGGCTGTCGTTTACGAACAATTTCATCCCTTTGCTGCCCCATTCAGCGGTAATTGTATCGTCGACATTGTAGGATATGGCGGCGCTGCTCGTGATACCAATAGCCGTTCCAGTTGATTTACTATGAATGACAAATGATGTTTTACCATCTGCTAATAAATAGAGAATACCATCGTCCTGGAAACCGGTATTGTCTTTGGAGAGAATGATTCCCTGCTGTCCTGAAGCAGCATTTATGACGGCTTGCCAAGATCCTTCGGCAAGCTGAAAAGCCGAATCTGCAAAATCGACACTATTGCTGCCGCCGTTAAGATTGAGACCGCCAGTAACCCAGGTGACGCCTGTGCTCAGTTGACCGCTAGATCCGTTGCCGGATATATCACTTGCCTTCTGACCAGTGCCCTCATCTAACGGCCACCAAGCCAGTAATTGAGCAGAGTTATTTGTTTTGAAATAAATACTTTTCACGTCTGACAACCATACCGAATCTGTGCCACTCGCTTTACTGATGAACATTTTAGTCTGAGAAGAGGCGGCATTCGAAAATGCAAAGAGGAATATTGTTAAGAGAACACGTTTCATTCGGGGCTCCATGATGAGAAAGGTCAATTCATTTTATTAGAAGCAGCTTTGTGACAAGTGCATTCTTGTTGAATAGCACTTGACAAAAATATGTTCCGCTTGCGACAGTATTGCCAGAATTATTTCGAGAATCCCAAACGAGCGAATGATTGCCGCTTTGTTTGACTCCATTGGGAAAAGAACGAATCAAACGGCCCTGAATGTCAAAAATATTGATTGTGACTTCGCCGTTTTGGGGAATTGAATATTGAATTGTCGTGCTTGGATTGAACGGATTTGGATAATTCTGATAGAGGGCAAACGATGAGAGAACATTTTGTTTTGTTTGTTCTTCTCGAACGCTGACAGAAACTTCCTTTGAAAAATCAATCGCATGAATGGCAGAAATCGCATATCCTTGAATTGAACCATTCATCATTTCGACAAACATTGAATCAGTTTGCGCGAAACCGATGGAAGCACAACACAGAAATAGAAATGTTGCTGATGATCTCATTGAACCTCCGTTGTTCGTGTGTTGACTATAGTAGGCTGGGTAATTCCGCCTAAAATTCTATAATGTGCCCCTAATAAAACAAAAACCCTCTTCATCGATATCGCGACTCCGAGGGTTGTCCCCTCATTTATCCGCAATTGCTCGCTACTCTGGTATTACTGGCATTTTCACGTCTTTGCTGAAAAATCGGTACAAAAAAAACGCCAACAATCGTTTCGATAAGTTGGCGGCTCTGATTCCCTACAATCCGAGACACTTACTTCATAACAAGGCCTTGGTCGACTTTCGATACCTCCTTTGTCCAGTCTATTCCATTCCAGTAGCGAACGGCGTGCTTTAGTCTATCCATATATGCCGAATCCAGCGTGATCGATGTCTTCCCTCTTGCTCTCAGCCGTTCAACCTCCCGGACGGTTTGATCTTCGTTCTTTACTTCGACGGCATGAAGCTGCTTGTCGAAAACAAACTCAAAGTTCGGTATATATGTCGTGGCGCCGGGAATCGTCGCCTTCGTCACAAATCGCAGCACGTTCTCCGATGTAGAAAGGAGCACGG
>Ga0265338_10005119_pt1 | contig 17280 bp, 17 predicted proteins | sample 42126metaG_FD_193579 | JGI IMG/M metagenome (GOLD analysis project Ga0265338, IMG submission 193579) | Rhizosphere microbial communities from Carex aquatilis grown in University of Washington, Seatle, WA, United States - 4-21-26 metaG | ecosystem: Host-associated > Plants > Roots > Rhizosphere... | reverse complement strand
CTTCATGCGGTCCGCCCCCAAACTATCGGAGAAATCCGGCGCTATTGCCAGAAGGGAGCGGGGGTCGAGTCGGGGGCGTCCTCGGCCTGCGGGATCTGGAAATTCTCGAGCGTCACCGTCTTGCTGAACGTGCCCGCGGACTCCGCATGGAGGATGACGAGCTCCGCATCCTCCAGCCACGCGTCGTCCATGGGCGCCTTTACCATCGAACCCCCGGTCGCCCACCGGTCCCCGAACTTGATGCGCTTCATGTTGATATCCAGGGTCCAGATGGGGGTGTCGGCGGAGTTCCAGCGATCCGCCGAGAGCGCGAACTCGCCCCGTTTCCGGTTGAGAAGGACGAAGCCGTGCCGGAACGCCTCGGACCAGTAGTAGTCTGGGCGGGCCGCCCCGTCGGTGATCAGCATGCTTGAAAGGCGCAGGTGCCGAAGGTCCGCGACGGCGTGGCCGTCCACGATGCTGACCTTGCCCACGCTCCATTTCTGGCCGCCGTGGACCGAGGAGGCGCCCGACCGCGCGGGCAGGCTCACGTCCTCGTGAAACGCAAGCTCCTCGAGCTTGATGGTCACGGAGAGCGTCCCCCGCCTGCCGAGGAACGCCTTGGACTTCTCGTTGGCGATGCTGAACAACCTCAGCCCATGCGCCTGCAGCTTCTCGTTCTCGAGGGCGGGCGGCGCGAGCCCGAGCGCGCGGCAGAGGGACGTGGCCTGTTCCAGATTCGTCCAAAAATGCCAGAAGACCGAGCCGTTCGTGGAAAAGTCATGGCGCTCGCCGTTCTCGAAAACCACCCCGGCGGATACCGAGTCGAGCTGTACGATCCTTCCCTCGGGGACGCTTCGGGCCGCCGCGTTTATAGAGTACGTCTGCGCCTTGAGGATGCGTCCGGTCGCTGGGTCCCGCTCTAAGCCGTTGCTCCAGACCTGGGCCGGGGGAATGAGCATGATCTGCACCCCTTCGGACAGAGCGGGTTTGGACGGGGCCCCGGCCAATTGTGTCGGCGCGGTGGTGATGGTGACCGGCCAGTTTGTCCCGGCGAACAGCACCACCGGCACAAGGACGATGAGGAACGCGAGCGTCCGCCCCGTGCGCCGCGTGGCGAACTGGTGCGCGATGAGGATGAGCGCGGCCGCACCGCTATAGAGTCCGACGGCCGCCAACCGGGGCGCGTGGCCGGGGATGTCGAGCCTCCACGGGGTGAACAGGTGCAGGTCCGGGAATATTGTGGCGACGGCCGTGGCCGCCACCACGCCTGCGAGAAGGGCCGCGGCGGCCTGGATCAGGCTCTGCGTCATCGACCCGACAAGAGCCGCCACGAGGCCCTCCACGAGGAGCATGCCCGTCGACTCGATCACCATCCCCATGAGGACCCGAATGGGCGCGTCCATGGACGCGGCGATGTAGAGGTTCACCGCGAGCGACGGGACCGCGAACACCACGAGGAGGAAGAGAAGCTTCGCCGAGAGGAGCGCCCCGGGGGAGATCGGGCGCGTGCGCCAGAACGCGCGGTCGCCGACGGTCGGGTCCGCCTGCATGATCGCCACGACCAGGATGAACTGGATGATCACCGGGATGACCTGGCCGATCATGAAGACCAGGAAACCGCCCGCGGAGGGCATGATGTCCCAGTACCAGCCGAGCGTCGCCACCAGGCTGAAAGCGACGCTGAGCGCCGCGAGGATCCCCATGTGCCGCAGGTCCTTCCTAAGGATGTGAAGGACGGCGCTCATGCCGCCTCCTTTCCGGCGCTGTCCCGGTGACCCCGGGCAAGCACAAGGAAGATCTCGCTCAGGGTCATCGCATGGACCGAGACCGTGGAACCGGGGAACAACGCGGTGAGCTCCGACTGCGCGGCGGGCGAGAACGCGCCATGGACGAGCTGGATGACGTTCCCCGAGGGCTGCTTGACCTCGAGCCACCCCGCCGGCCTGCCCGCGGGGGGAGCGATCGCGCTCCCCACGACCTCCACGGTCCGGAACCGCCCCCTCAAGGAGTCCGCCGACTCATGGACAAGGAGCCGGCCCCCGGCAAGGAAGCCCACGTCGTCGGCGAGCCGCTCAACCTCGTCGATGTCATGCGAGGAGACGATGAACGTCCTGGGGCGGTCGTCGCCGGGCAGTTCCAGGAGGCCCTGGATGAACTCGTCGCGGACGAGCGGGTCGAGACCGCCGAACGGCTCGTCGAGCACCATCAAGTCGGGGCGGTACGAGAGGCTGGAGAGAAGCGCCGCCTTCATGCGCATCCCGCGGGAGAGTTTCTTTATCGGCCTGTCGCCAGGCAGGTCGAACATCGCCTGGAGCCGGGTGGCGAGCGCCCCGTCCCATGTGGGATAGAGCGGCCGGCAGAACTCCATGAGCTGCGCCACCGTCATCCACTCGGGCAGGTCCTGGCCGTCGGCCACGTAGCCGATCCTCCGGAACTCCGAGGCCGTGAGCCTTGAGCTCTCGTGGCCGAGGATCCTCGACGTTCCCCCGGTCGGCCGCAGCAGGTTGAGCAGCAGCTTCAGGAGCGTCGTCTTGCCGGCTCCGTTGGGTCCCAGGAGGGCGAAGAAACGCCCCTCGGGAATGGCGAGCGTCAGCTCCCTCACGGCCGGCACGCGGCCAAACGAGCGGCTCAGGTTGTCACATTCGATGGCATTCATTGAATTCCTTTGAGTTTCCGCCAGTGGCCGCGGACGGCCGCCAGCACCTTGTCCTCGTCGAGGCCCAGCCTGCGCGCCTCGACGACCAGCCTCTCCAGTTCGTCGTTGAGGAGCGCGGCGCGGTCGGCCGCCGAGCCCGCGGTCGGCGGCGCCACCACGGTTCCGATGCCCGGGTGGACCAGGAGGACCCCCTCCGCCGTCAGCGAGGTCACCACCTTGTGGGCCGTGTTCGGGTTGATGCGAAGCTCCTGGCTGAGCGTGCGCACGGCGGGGAACCGGGATCCCGCGGCGAGCTGGCCCGTGGCGATCGCCTTCTTCACCGCATAGGTGACCTGCTCGTAAACCGGCTCTCCCGGCCGGAAATTTACGGTGAATGGCAGCATGGTGTCCTATGCATACTAGTACACGCAGGCCACCGTCAACCCAAATCTGCGTCGACCCGTCCCCGGTCACCGAGCGCCCGGAGAGCCGGGACGGCTCCGACACCCTGACGTGGTCGCGGGGCGGCCTCAATTTCATGGAGGTCTCGGAGATCCCGGGGACCGAACTGGGGCAATTCGCGGAGAGCCACCGGGGACGGACGCAATAGGCGTCGGCCCGAGCGCATGTTGCCATTGAAGCCCGGCGGGAGCTGGGCTAGGGTGCGGGCAATGACGGAATCCCGCGTCCCCGTGCTCCTCTACGACGGCGAGTGCGGCCTGTGCAACGGGGTGGTGCGCTTCCTGATCCGCCACGATCCCGCCGGCAGACTCCGCTTTGCCCCCCTTCAGAGCGAGCTCGCACAGGACTACCTTGCCTCGCAGGGTCTTCCCGTGGACGACTTTGACAGCCTCGTGTTCGTGCCGGATTGGAACGCCCGGGCGCGCGGCGCCTACCTGCTTCGGACCGCGGGGGCGCTGGCCGCGTTCGCCGAGCTGCAAGGCGCCTGGCGCGCGGTTTCATGGCTGCGCGTTATCCCGGCCTTTTTGCGCGACCCCGTCTACCGGATCATATCGAGGACGCGCTTCGCGCTCTTTGGGATCTATAGGCCGAAACCCCTGCCCGACCCTGCATGGACCCAGAGATTCCTGGACCGCTAGAGAAGCGCGGCTTCTGGAGGCGCTGGGTGCTCGACCCGGTGGCCAAACAACTCACCCAGGGGGTCACCCCTGACAAGATAGCGCTGAGCATCGCCGTGGGCAGCGTCCTCGCGATCTTCCCCATCCTCGGGACCACGACCACGCTCTGCGTGATCGCCGGGGTCGTCCTCGGCCTCAACCAGCCGATCATCCAGGGGGTGAACGCGCTTTGCACCTTCATCTATTTCCCGCTTCTCTTTGCATTCGTGCGCCTCGGGGATGCGCTCGCGGGAACCGCGCGCTCAAGCCTGGACGTCGCCTCCATGATCTCGCTCCTTAGGCGCGAGCCCAGGGAGTTCTACCACCAGTTTGGCACGACCGCCCTGCACGGGATCCTTGGATGGGCGGTGGTCGCCCCGATCTGGATCCTGGCGGTCTATTTCATCGGCCTTGGGCCGCTGCGCGCGACCGCGCGCAGGATCGCAAGGACCTGAATCCTAAGTTTCCTCGAAAAAAATTGTCTGCCCTTGTCCCCCTCGGCTGTCATGTTGTGTTGGAATGAACCGACGCAGGGTAGTCGTAACAGGCCTTGGAGTCGCGGCGTGCAACGGCGTCGGCGTCCAGGATTTCTGGCGGGCGAACGTCGAGGGACGCTCGGGAATCACCCCGATCGATGCCTTTGATGTGACCGATCTTGCGTCCAAGATCGGCGGCCAGGTGAGGGGCTTTGTCCCCGGCAGTTACATGCCCGACGACATCGCGAAGCGCGTGGACCGGTTCGTGCATTTCGGCCTCGCCTGCGCCGACATGGCGCTGAAGGACAGCGGTCTTCGGCCTGAAGCCGAGGATCCCGACCGCGTCGGCGTGATCATGGGTTCCGGGCTGGGCGGCCTCATGTTCCACGAGGAGCAGATGGTCGCCGCATTCGATCGCGGTGCGCACCGGATCAACCCGGCGGCGGTCGCAAAGATAAGCCCCAACGCGGTCGCCAGCCACATCGCGATCCGGTACGGGTTCAAGGGGCCCAACATGGTCATCTCCACCGCCTGCGCCTCGGGCGCCCATGCGATCGGTGAGGCCTTCAGGAAGGTTCAATACGGGGATGCCGACATCTGCTTCACAGGGGGGGTCGAGGCGCCGCTGACCCAGTTCAACTTCGGCGCCTACTGCGCCCTCCGGGTGCTCTCAAAGAACAACGAACGCCCGGCAGCTGCTTCCCGCCCCTTTGAAATCGGCAGAGACGGCTTCGTGATGAGCGAGGGCGGCGCGGTGCTCGTCCTGGAGGAAAGGGAGCGGGCGCTTCGCCGGGGCGCCGCGGTCCTTGCGGAACTCACCGGCTACGCGAGCAACTCCGGGGCCCACCACATGGTGATGCCGGAGTCGGAGGGCTCCGACGCGGCGCGGGTAATGAAGGCCGCGCTCAGGGACGCGGGGCTCCAACGGGTGGACTACATCAACGCCCATGCGACCTCCACCCGGGCCAACGACGCCGCTGAGACAAAGGCCATAAAGGCCGTCTTCGCCGAGGAGGCCCGCAAGATCCCGATCTCATCCACCAAGTCGATGATCGGCCACGCGATCGGCGCAGCCGGGGCGATAGAGGCCGTGGTCTGCGTCAAGGCCCTCCAGGACCAGATCGTCCCGCCGACGATCAACCTCGATGTTCCCGACCCCGCCTGCGACCTCGACTATGTTCCCCGCGAAAGCCGCCGCACAAAGCTGGAACATGTGATGTCCAACTCGTTCGGATTTGGTAACTGCAATGTCGCGCTCATCTTCTCAAGGGAAAGCTGACCCAACGTGAACCGCCAGGAAATCGAGGCCAAGGTGCGGGACGTCCTCGCAAAGAAGCTCGGCATCGAGCCCGGCAACATCAGCGGCGATTCCCGCCTGGCGGAGGACCTCGGCATCGACTCCTTCGGAGCGGTCGAGCTCATGTTCGAGATTGAGGAGGCCTTCGGGCTCAAGATCCCGGACAGCGACATCATGGGGGTCCGGAGCGTCAATGACATCGTAGGGTACCTGGAAGGCTGGCTCGACGAGCAGTCAAAGTCCCTGAACCCAAGATAGTTGCCTGCGTCAGGGATTAGCGCCACCCCGGGAGGCTGGCTCGATTCGTGCTAAATTGCCGCTGCCGCACCGGCAACGTAGAGCCATGATTCAATGAAGACCACCGTCGATAGCCGCCAGCTCAAGGCGATCGCTGCGTTGGCCCGCACGGCCAGCTTCACGCTTGCCGCCAAGGAACTAAGGATCACCCAGTCTGCGGTAAGCCACGCGATAAAGGCATTGGAGGACGACCTGGGGTGCAGGCTTTTCGACCGGGTCGGCAAGCGTGTGCAGTTGACCGTCTGCGGGGAGCAGTTTCTGCGGCATGCCCATAACATCCTTAGGGAAATGCAGGCTGCTCGGGCCGGCGTGGAGGAGGTCCTGCAGCGGAGCCAAAGCTTCGTGCGCGTGGGCGCAAGCACGACCGCATGCCAGCACATCCTGCCCACGGTTCTGCGCGAGTTCAGGGAGCGGTACCCGAATTGCCTGGTCAGGATCGAGACCGGCGACCAGGGCAGACAGCTGGAGCTCCTCAAGGCGGGCCGAATCGACTTTGCTTTCCTCATCCAAACCCACCCGCAGGCGTCGAGGGACCTGGTCTTTGTCCCCCTGTTCGAGGACGAGCTGCGCCTCTTCGTCGCCCCCCAGCACCCGTGGGCCGAGCTGCAGGCCGTGCCGGCAGGCGCACTGGAGGCGGAGACCCTCATCCTCTACAACAAGTCGAGCTATACGTTTCAGCTGATCGCGGACTATTTCAAGGAGGAGAAGGTCGCGCTCACCAATTACATCGAGCTGGGCAGCATTGAGGCGATCAAGGAGCTGGTTAAGCTGGGCCTGGGCGCCGGGGTGCTCGCGCCGTGGATCGCAAGCGCGGAGCTGGCAAACGGCACTCTCGTTTCACTGCCTCTTGGCAGGCGCAGGCTGCGCCGCCAATGGAGCGTCGCCTACTGGAAGGGCCGCCGTCTCGCGAAGGCCGAGAGCATCTTTGTCGGACTCTGCGAGACCGTTGCGAGGAGCATCGGCCTCGCGGAGCTCGAACTGGCGGGCTGAGCCCCGGCTTGCGGGCCTCTAGGCGCCCTGTGGCGACTCCCAGGTCCTGAGCTCGGACACGGTGTTGACGCTCGCCGCGCGGGGCGCCTCGGATGCGCCGAGCGGCAATATCCTCATCCGTCCCGCGCCGGCCAGGAGGCTCGCCAGGCGCTGGAGCGAATGCTCCTTCGCCGCGACCAGGGCCTCCACCGCGGCGAGCGCCTCGGCGGGATAGATGGCCGCGAGGGGCTCGCAGGCGTCCGCGTGCCTCGCCATCGCCCCGACTCCCTCGGCGCAGGCGCCGGAAAGCCACTCGAACCAATCGGGGCCGATCCCGGGCATGTCGACCGCCAGGACCGCGACGAAGTCCGCGGCCCGCGCCACGAGGGCGGCGTGCAGGCCCGCGAGCGGGCCGATCCCCGCAACCGTGTCGCGCCAGCACTCGACATCCTGCGGAGCCTCCTGCTCCGCCCTGCGCACAAGGACGACCCTCTTCAATCCGGCGGCGTGGAGCACGTTCATCTGGCGCCTCCACATCGGCTCGTCGCCCAGAATTATCTCCGCCTTGTCCGTTCCCATCCGGCGCGAGTGCCCCCCGGCAAGGATGGCCCCGATCATGTTTCGCCCGGGGGGAATCACGCGGCCAGGAGATGCCCGTCGCTCAGGACCCGCGCCCTCAGGCCACCGGCGCGCCATTTGGCTAGAGCAGCGAAGGCTCCCGGCGCAAACGCCGAGTCCATCCAGAAACACGGCTTGCAGTACTCCGACCCCTCGAAGCGGACGCCCTGCACGTCGAACTGCTTGCCGACAAGGGACCGCAGATCCGCGCCGCGGGTGAGAATGTTGCGCCTGAACACTCCGGGCCCAAGGTCAAAACGGCGGAACTCGTTGCAAAGCTGCTCCCAGGTTTCCTCGGCGAAAAAGGTGACCTGCCCCTTATGGCCGAGAGGATGATCAAAGTAGCGGTCGCCCAGGATGCCTCGCCCCGAGACAAGCTCAACCCTTGCGGCCTCCCGCATGGGCGCGTCGCCGGGCGGGCCGCCGAAATGGCCCGCATAAACATGCACCGGGCACGAGTAAAGTTTCGCAACGATCATTGTCCCACCGCTGCTTTGGCAGAAAATCCTCCGGGCAAAAAGGTAAATTTGCCAGGGCGGGTGAGCGCAGGCCCTGGGGCTTCCCCGGGTACTCAGTTCCCTGTCGACAGCGGGGCGTTACGGCGTTCCTTGGAGGTACCTTCCTTCGCCGCGATTCCCGGCCTGCGCCAAGCTGGAGCAGGGACGGCGGGGGAACGCCCCATGCCCAAATCATCCGTCCCCAAAGGGATGCCCGGATCCACACGCGGCGTCCCGCGTCCCGCTGCGCCGTTCCTGCTCCTTGCCGCACTCGCCTGTTCGCCTATTGCCCTCGGCGCCGCGCAGTCCCCTTCCACGCCCCTGCACGCCGTCGTCGTGAGCCCTGGAGGGCATACCCTGCAGACGGACGACGGCCGGCCATTCTTCTGGCTCGGTGACACCGCTTGGCAGCTCATCGACGCGACCACGCGCGAGGAATGCAGCTATTACCTCAAGACACGGGCCGAGCAGGGCTTCACGATCATCCAGGCGACCGTGCTCGCCGAGTTCGACGGGCTCAACCGCCCGAGCGCTCTAGGGGAGCGGCCGTTCGTCGACAATGACCCCCTCCGCCCGAATGGGAAATACTTCGACAGGGTCGCCGAGATCGTTGACGAGGCGGCCTCACGTGGTCTCTACATGGCTCTCCTGCCGACATGGGGCGACAAGCTGACCGCTCCCTGGGGGGCGGGGCCGAGGGTCTTCCGGAACGACAATCTTCCCGTCGCCCGGGCCTACGCGAAGTATCTCGGGGCGAGGCTGCGCGGCCGCACCAACATCGTATGGATGCTAGGAGGCGACCGCCCGGCACGGGCGGATGCCTCGACCGCGGACTCGTGGTCGAACGTCCAGGCAATGGCAAGCGGGTTCCCGAGCGGATATGACTGGACGCCGATCTGGCGTGAGATCGCGGGAGGCCTGGCCGAAGGCACCGGCGGGGCTGTCGTGTGCGCCTACCACCCCTCCGGCGGCGACTATACGTCCTCGGTCATGATGCCCCACGAGGCCTGGCTCTCGATCAATGGCATGCAGAGCGGCCACGGCGGCGGCCACGACCAGCCCGTGTGGGACTGGGTGGCCCGCGACTACGCCCTGACACCCGCGAAGCCGACCCTCGACCTCGAGCCGAACTACGAGGACCATCCCTTCAATCCCTGGCCCAAGTGGGACCCCGCGACCGGGTATTTTCGAGACTACGATGTGCGCAAGCAGACCTACCGCTCGGTCTTCGCGGGGGCGTGCGGCGTCACGTACGGCCATCACGCGGTCTGGCAATTCGCCGGAAAACGAAACGGCGTCATCAACTTCGCCGACCGCGACTGGGTCGACGCGCTGCAGCGCCCCGCAGCCCGCCAGATGCACTACCTCCGGCAGCTGATCGAGTCGCGCCCGTTCTTTTCACGGGTGCCCGACCAGTCGCTCATCGCCGGTGACCCGGGCGCCGGCGGCCTCCACCTGCAGGCGACGCGGGACCGGGAGGGGACCTATGCCCTCATCTACTTCCCGATGAGCGACCAGCCTGCCACGATCGACCTGGGGAGGCTCCGCTCCCCGTCCGTGCGCGTCTGGTGGTACGACCCGCGCACGGGCGTGGGCACACTCGAAGGCGAGGTCCCTGGGCGCGGGAAGCGCGGCTTCCGCTCGCCGCCCTATGGGCCCGACTGGGTGCTCGCGCTCGAGGATCCCGCCTGCGGCTACGCGGCCCCCGGCCTGGAGCCGTTCGGAGGGTAGACCCCAACCGGGAGACTGCTGTGGGCTAAGGCTTCTTCTCGTTGCCCCAGAGCGTGGGACTGCCGCCCTGCTGCTTGCGCCACGCGTCCCTCCAGAGGTGGATGTCGGGCACGGTGATGGCCGGCATGGGTTCGCGCTCCTTCTTCGTGAAGGAGCGCGGCAGCGGGCTCGCGGCGTCCTGGTACCAATAGGCCACGGAGGCCAGGTCGAGGGTCAGGCAGTTGTTGTGCCCGTGCTCGATCGTGTAGCGGCACGCCGTGTCGAAGTAGATCGGGTCGGCGATGTGGAAGCGGTACAGGTGCGTGCGCCCCAGCCACCCGGTCTCGTTGTTGACCCGCGCGTACCCGAAGTAGGGGTGCTGGAACAGCTCCTTCGGCGACCACGACGTGTTGAAATAGTCCTCGGTTCCGGTGCCGTTTAGGGACGGGAGGGCCTCGCCGTCAATGAACACCATCTCGTCGCCCTCGCCGTACCACATGGGGCCCGGGGAGTTGACGTAGTAGTTGACCCCGACGAGGTGGCCCCTGCCCTTGATGTCGGCAAAGACGTAGTTGTCCTTGCCGTCGAGGTTCTTCCCCTGGGGCCCAAGGGTGCTCCACTCGTTCTCGCCGCCGGGAAGGGCCTTGGTGAGCTCATGGTTGTACCACGCATGAAAGCGCCCGAGGTCGGCGGGAAGCTTCGGCATCTCCTCGTAGTCGATGTTGTAGTAGAGGGCGTCGATCGTCCGCCCGCTCTGGTTCTCGATCTCGATGCGCGCCCCCTGGGCGTAGGGCATCGCGAAGTAGCTCACGTACGACTTGCCCCATCCGGGGGTGACGGCGAGCGGGGCGCTCACGAAGTTGTACGACTCGCCCCAGCCGTTCCCGAAGAACGGGCCGATCGGCGACTCGACGGAGGGATACGGCTTCCCGTCCCAGTACATCCGGATGACCACGTTGTTGCGGTCAAGCGTGTCGGGCCCCGGGGCGAGCGTGATCCAGATGTGGGTGATGACGCCCGCGCCCTTCACGTCCAGGATCGTCACCCGGGCCCCGTCGGCCACGTTGGAGACGTTGTCCCCGTTGCCCCCGGTCCGGTCGTAGCTGCCCGAACGCCGGGAATGGATGTCGGTGTGGATCTTCGCAAGCCCCACGAACTCGCTCGCGGGTTCCTGGGCGATGAGGCTGGCGCCGGCAAACACCGCGCACGAGAGGTGCAAGAGCGCTCGCAGGGGCCTGGGTAGCAGGGTTGGAATCATGGTGGTCTTGGGTTTTTAAGGGGTTGCGGGCTGGGCCCGGCCCTTAGGGCCGGATCCCCTGAGGGGGTCCCTGTTGTCCTGGGAGCGCCCCGATGGCTCCGGGGCACGGCATCCTTGATTTCACAAATCTCGTGTAACCTCAACGCCCCTTGTTGTGTTATCACTATACGGTGCGCTCCCTATTCACCCTATCTGACCTTAGGCAGGCGCTGCGCCGCCTAGGCCGCGAACGCGGCTTCACTGCAACGGCACTCCTGACCCTCGCCCTGTGCGTCGGGGCCAATGTCGCCATCTACGCCGTGGTCGATGCGATCCTGGTGCGCTCCCTCCCCTTCCCGGAGCCCGACCGCCTCGTGACCGCCGTGAACTCCTATCCCAAGGCCGGCGTCGACCGGGCGGGCGCCTCGTTGCCCAACTACTACGACCGCAAGGTGGCGATCAAGGCCTTCGCCTCGACCTCCATCCACCAGGGGGGCACCGTGATCATTGGAGAGGCAGGCTCCCCCACGCGCATCGACTGCGACAGGGTCTCGCCCGAGTTCTTCGCCACGCTCGGCGTCCCCCTGGCCCTGGGGCGCACGTTCAACGACGACGAGATGTTCTACAAGGGAAGCTCGGTTGCGATCCTCACCGACGCCCTCTGGCGCAAGCAGTTCAACGCCGACCCCAAGGCCGTGGGGAGCACCTTCCGCGCGAATTCCCAGTCCTTCACAGTCGTGGGCGTCCTCCCGCCCGGGTTCCGCTACCTTTCCAGCAAGGCGCAGATGTTCACGCCCGCGGCCTCCGACAAGGAGGACCGGGGGCCCGACAGGCGCCACTCGAACAACTACGAGCTCATCGCCCGCCTCGCGCCGGGCGCGACCCTCGCGGTCGCCCAGGCGCAGATCGACGCCCTCAACGCCCAGCAGATCAAGGACGACCCGTTCGCGGACCTGATCAGGGGCGTCGGCTACCACACCAATGTCTACTCCCTGCACGCCGACCACGTGCGCGAGGTGCGCCCCATCCTCCTCCTCCTCCAGGCCGGCGTGCTCTTTCTGCTCGTCATCGGGGGCGTCAACCTCGCCAACCTCCTGCTGATCCGAGCGAGCGGCCGGACCAAGGAGCTCGCCGTCCGCCAGGCGCTCGGCGCCAGCCGCCGGCACATCGCCGTCGATGTGATGCTCGAGACGACCCTGCTGGCGCTCGGCGGCGGCATCCTCGGCCTCGGATTCGGCGCGCTCGGCATCCGCCTGCTGTCGGTGCTGGGGACCGAGCAGCTGCCGCTCGGCTCGACGGTCACCTTCGACGGGCGGCTTGCCATGGCGGCGGTCGCGGTGTCGCTCGTCGTCGGGATCGCCCTCGGGATCCCCGTCGTTTGGTTCAACCTGCACTCCCGCCTCTCGCACGTGCTCCAGACCGAGACCCGGGGCGGCACCGTGAGCCGCGCGGCGCAGCGGGTCAGGCACGGCTTCATCATCGCCCAGGTCGCCCTGGCCTTCGTGCTCCTTACGGGTGCGGGCCTCCTTGGAACGAGCCTGCGCCGGATCCTCGATTCCAAGCCGGGATTCCGCCCCGAGCAGGTCCTGACGGGCCGGGTGTCGCTGCCCTGGAAGAACTACCCCGAGACCCCGCCCCGGCTCGCCTTCATCGAGCGGCTCCAGGGTGAGCTTCGGATACAGCCGGGGGTCGTCGAGGTCGGCATCACCTCGGGCCTCCCGCTGAGCGGGTCCATCAGCAACAACGCCACGACGGTCGAGGGCGTCGCGTCCACGCCCGGCGACCCCGTGCGGGCCCACTACACGTCCTTCGCCACGTCGGGCTACTGGAAGGCCATGGGCATCCCGCTGCGCGAGGGCCGGTTCCTCGAGGACGCAGACAACCACCGCGACCAGAAGGTCTGCGTCGTCGACGAGGACTTCGCCAACCGCTACTGGCCTGGGAAGAGCGCGCTCGGGCACCGCATCTCGAGCAACCCACGCTTCGACGTGAAGGACGCCAAGACGATCGTCGGCGTCGTGGGCAAGGTGAAGCAGAACAACCTCACGGACACGGAGGCCCAGGGCGCCATCTACTACCCCTACAAGGACTACACCGTCCAGGACTTCTCGGTGGTGGTGCGCACCTCGATGGCGCCCGAGGCGCTGGCCCCGGTGCTTCGCAAGATCGTGCTCAAGATCGACCCGGAGCTCCCGATCGACGACCTGAAGCCGATGCAGGGCCTGATCGACGACAGCCTGGTCTCGCGTCGCTCTCCCGCGCTTCTTGCCGGCATCTTCGCCGGGGTCGCGCTCGTGCTGGCCGCCATCGGCACCTACGGCGTCCTCGCCTATGCCGTCGGCCAGCGCCGCAAGGAGATAGGCGTGCGCATGGCCATCGGGGCACTACCCAGCCAGATCCTCACCCAGTTCCTGGTCCTCGGCGCAAAGCTCCTGGTTGCCGGCATCGCGATCGGCGCCCTGGGCTCGTGGGCCGCCGGCCGGGCGATGCGGGGCATGCTCTTCGGCGTGGGCGCCATGAACATCGGCATCCTCGCGGCGACGGCCGCAATCCTCATGGTCGTCGTGCTCCTCGCCACGTTCCTTCCATCGCGGCGCGCCTCGCGCGTCTCCCCGATTGAGGCGCTCCGTGACGAGTAGGGCCTACCGGGAAACCACGGCGGGAAGGTCGACGCGCCTTCCCGTGCGCGCCGATTCCTTCGCGGCATCGAGGATCTCGCACACGATGAGGTTCGTCTCAAGGGACGAGAGGCCCGAGGGCCTGATCGTTCCCCGGACCACGGCCGCCAGGTAGGAGAGCGGGTTCGAGTCGGCGTCCTTCAGCTCGGCGACGGGCAGCGTGCTCACCTGGACGTCGCCCTTTCGAAGCAGGAGCGTGTTCCTGTCCGGGACAAAGAGCGCGCCGCTCTGGCCGTAGACCTGCATGTCCTTCCGGCCGTAGGGCCAGTTCCAGGAGGCCTCCAAGATCGCCTGCGCCCTCGGGTAAGTGAGCACGATCGTGGCCTCGTCCTCGACCTTGGGATAGACGTCCGGCTGGAGGTGCTGCATGACGGCCACGACCGAGGTCGGCCGCTGCCCGTCCAGGAGCCAGGTCGCCAGGTCGGCCCCGTAGCACCCGAAGTCCATCGCGGCCCCGCCGCCGTTGAGGACCGGGTCGGTCAGCCACCTCAGGAAGAATGGCGAGCACCCGATCGCCGCGGGGCCCTGGTGCCCGTCGTGGACCACGATCTTTCGGATGTCCCCGATGGCGCGCTGCGCGTGGATCTGGTCGAACGCGGCCCGGTTGCTCCGGTACCACGTGGTCTCGTAGTTGACGACGACCCGGATGCCCCCCTTGGCCGCGGCGGCCGCGATGGCGCGGGCGTCGGCGAGGCTGACAGCCATGGGCTTCTCCATCATGACGTCGATCCCGAGCGAAGCGCACTTCTCCACGACGCTCCTGTGGTCGAAGGTCGAGGTGAAGGTCGCGACCGCCTGGACCTTCTTCGCGGCGACGAGCGCGTCGATCGTCGGATAGAAGAGGTCGGCGCCCAGGTGGTACTGTCCGGCGTACAGGGCGACCAGGTCGCGGTCGGCCTCCACGATCCCGACAAGCTCGACATCCCTGTTTCCAACGAGCGAGGGGATGAAACCTCGGGCATGGTCGTGGGCGAGGCCGACGATGGCGATGCGGACGGGAGGCGCGTCCGACTGGGACCGGCCGTTTACGACGCTCATGCAGACCAACAGGACGATGATTAGATTTTTCATGGGGACCTCACGGCGGGGGTGCTGGGGTTGCCGATTCCGATTTTAGCCGCATGATCCGGCTGGGTCCGGATACGCCGCCTTGGGGCTGTGTTTATTACCGCCCCGGCGGCCGATGCCAACACTTCGATTGCCGGGGGTGGTTGGCAGACGGCCCCACTACTGAGGGAGTTCCTTTGTCCCTGTCCCCTCGTTGCTGACGATCCTCACGGGGCCGATCGTGACATCGGCCCGGTAGCGGTCGCGCATGAGGCCCTGGCTGTCCTGGCCGAAATACTTGGAGGCGCTCTGAGCCATGGCCGCCACGTCCTTGGCGAAATCATGCCCACGCGCCCGGATGCTGAAGCGGGTCTCCCACAAAAGCTTCCGCTCCTTGTGCAGCAGCAGCGTCGGAAAGTCGTAGGCCATCAGGACCACGTAGTAGCGGCCCTCCTCCACCTCATCTATGAGCCCCTGGCGGCGCAGGTTGAGGGCCGTCGGCGTGAAGGGGCCCATGTTCCTCAGCTCCGCGGAATACCCGAGGATGTCGGCGCTTTCCGCGTCCAACCTGTCGCGCTTGAGGTTCGCGAAGTTCTCCACCGCCAAGGCCCCGTTCAGGGCCGCGTCCGCCGCGGCCTTCGCCGTGTTGATCGACTGCGACTTGTAGCCGTTGTTGCCGTCCATCGAGGGATCGCCCGTGCCGTTGCCGCCCGAGCCCGCCGCACCGTTCGGCACCTCCGGCAGAGGAGGCGGGGGCGGCAGGGGAATGTCGGCCCCGGCGATGCTGCGCTCGGCAAGCGAGTTGGTGCCGTCGGTCGCCCCCCAGTAGACCATGATCAGCAGGTCGGTCTTCCTGGGATCGCTTGCGGATACGTAATCCCTCGCGGCGAGGGATGGCGCCAGGAGCCGGGCGACATCGCCGATCTGAAGCGTGTCGAGGGTCAGGTCCGCCATGGTCCCGCCGAGGTGCCCGCCGTCGCCGAAGGCGAAGGTCTCGGGCTTGAAGCCGCCGCCCGGCAGCACGGCCCGGACATAGGCGGGGCTCGCGCTCGAATACACCGCGACGATGTCCAGGGGCCCCTCGGCACCCGCGCGGACGCCCAAGGTCGCCAACGCGACCGCGGCCAGGATCAGGCGGGAAGAAATGGGGCTCATTGGTGTGGCAGCGGATTTTGACCCGCGGGAGAATCGGCGGTTTCGCCGGGTGGGAAAGGTTGGAATTTCGCACGCATAACACCGGACCCCGCGCGACCCCTTCGCACGACTCTTCCCGGAAGCGGATGCTTCAGGGCCCTTGTTCCACTCGACTGGAGCACCCGACCCGCCATGATCCCCGCCTAATTCACGCACCTGCGCGGAAACGCCCGTCACCATGGCCCGCCGCCTGCGTCTTGCCCGCAAGAGTCCCTCCCCACGATCCCGTCCCGAAGACGCACCCCATGAACCTACGCACTCCCCGCCTCCTCGCCGCGATTCTGATACCCGCTCTGGCACAAGCCCAGCCCGCCCCGCGCGTGATTTCCCTTTGGGAAAACGGGGCCCCCGGATTTGAGAGCCGCAAGGATATCCCCGAGCAGGCCCAGGACTACTGGGTGCGAAACATCAACAATCCTTCCATCACGGTGTACCCGGCCCCCAAGGAGAAGGCCAACGGCTGCGCCGTCGTGGTCGTGCCCGGCGGTGGATTCCGCGAGCTGGTGTTCAACCGGGAGGGCAGGGAGCCCGCCGAGTTCCTCAACAAGCTCGGCGTGACGGCATTCGCCCTGAAGTACCGCCTGCCGAAGGAGGTGAACTCCCCGTACACCATGGACAACGTCCGCCAGGATACCTACCGGGCCATCCGGCTTGTCAGGAGCCGGGCGGGCGAATTCGGAGTCGACCCGAAGCGCATCGGCATCCTCGGGTTCTCCGCGGGCGGGGCCGTGGTGATGATGGTCTCGTTCGAGAAGGGGGACGGCGACCCCGCGGCCGCCGACCCCGTCGACCGCGTCAACGGGCGCCCGAGCTTCGAGATGCTGGTCTACCCGGGCGAGCCGACGCTTGTCCCGAAGGTCGTGCCAACGGACACGCCTCCGGCCTTCCTCGTCTGCGCCAACGACGACCAGTATGCCTGCGACAAGGTAACGCTCGCGCTCCTCGAGGGATTCCGGGACTCGAAGGTCCCGGTCGAGGCGCTCTTCATCGCGAAGGGCATGCACGGCTTCAACATGGGCGACCGGTCGGAGTTCGCGACCGTGAGGCATTGGCCGGACCGCATGGCCGACTGGCTTGGCGACCGCGGTTTCCTGAAGCCCGATCTGGCCCGGTAGCAGGTCGGGCGATCGGGATTCGGCGTCCCGGCTGAAACGCGGCGGCGCAACACGGGGGTTTTGCGCGGGTGAAGGGAAGCGCGAGCGTGCGGTGTTATTCGCTGCAGCTCCATACCAACATGAATACCCAAACGATCCTGTTCGCACTTGCCGGAGCGCTCTGCACCACGCTCACGCCGGCCGCCCAAGCCGAGACCCTCGACTACACGCCGGTCAAGATCAACCAGACCACAAGCGCGGCCTTCCCCCAGTCTCTTGTGACGGTGGGGATAAGGAGCGGCGTGGCGAGCATCGCCGTGGCCGTCGACGAGAAGGGAATGATGACCGACTACCTCGTGACCGCCTACAGCCACCCCGCCTTCGCCGAGAGCGCCGTTGCCGCCCTCAGGAAATGGACCGTTGGGCCCATG
>Ga0265338_10005118_pt1 | contig 17281 bp, 7 predicted proteins | sample 42126metaG_FD_193579 | JGI IMG/M metagenome (GOLD analysis project Ga0265338, IMG submission 193579) | Rhizosphere microbial communities from Carex aquatilis grown in University of Washington, Seatle, WA, United States - 4-21-26 metaG | ecosystem: Host-associated > Plants > Roots > Rhizosphere >... | reverse complement strand
ACGCACATCACAATTGCGCTGGCAAATATGGCCGAAGGGAATCATGTCACCATCAGGCCAGTGCCCGGGCGCGCTTTGGCCGTACCAGTTTGCGAGCAATTGAAAATTATGGTTCAATGATTTCCAATTGTCCCAGAAATCGTTCGAGATGCGCCACAGGTTTGCGAACTGTCTTAGGTGGGCGCTGCAATCCACCGGTGTCGGCCCCGGCGACAGGCTTAATACAATGGACCGGCCGGAATTTTTCAAACCGGTCGAAAGCGCCGCAATCTCGTCAGCGCTGTAAATTTTTCCACGGAACATATTGGCGATATCGTCGCATTTGATGTAATCCACACCCCAGGCGGCATATTGTTTGGCGATGCTCTCATACCATGCCTTGCCGGCCTCGGTTGTGGCGTCCACGCCGAACATGTCATGGTTCCAAACACAGGTGCGATTGGTGTCGCCTTCCGGCAGAACGGCCTGGGCGGCGGTGAATTTCGATCCGGCAATGGGCAGGTTTTCCTCGACGGCTTTTCGCGGAATGCCGCGCATGATGTGGATGCCGAATTTCAAGCCCATCGCGTGAATTTGATCGGCCAGCCGTTTGAAACCTGCGCCGTCTGCGGCGGACGGAAAACGGTTCGGCGGCGGAATGCAACGGCCAAATTCGTCGATCGTCACCCCTTCGGGATTTTGTGTCCGGAGGCCGTCCGCTAAAGCATCGTACCAACGGAAATCTACCACAATTGTGTCCCAGCCGAACGGCTGCAAGTGCTCCTTCATCCACCTGGCGTTGGCAAGTGTCTCAGCCTCGGTCACGGCATCGCCAAAATTGTCGTAGCTGTTCCAGCCCAGCGGCGGCGTAAGCGCCAGCGTGTCGCCGCAGACAATTTTGACTTCAGTTTCCGCCTGCCCGGCGGAATTTTTGGCGGTGGCCTTGAATTTGTATTCTCCCGCCTTTTTCAGTGTGCCGGTGACGCTGCCGGTTTCAGGATCAAGCTTCAATCCCGGGGGCAAATTCTTTGCCGAGAAGGCAACTGGCCGTTTACCGCTGACCGCCAGCGAATAAATCAGCGGCGTGCCGGGCTCAATGCCGACAACCTTCGCGCCGTTGAACCGGGGCGCGGCTTGCATCCCGGACGCCGCCACGATCCGCTGCTCGCGGGCGGTAAGATTGGCGTTGGGCGAATTAATCTGAGCGCGCAAAGCACAGGCCGAAAGCAGCAGCAGGAAAAAAGCACGGCTTGGTTTCATAAAATCATTGCAGTAAAACGCGGTAAAACATGGACTGGTTGGTCGGTTGCACGGTGAATTGCGAGGAAATTCCGGAAACCGCCGACCACGGGCCGGTCACGTCTGGCGACTGCAAGAGGGTTCCCTGCGGCCAGGTCAGGTTCAAATTGCCGCCGCTTTTTTGAAGTCCAATCTGGACCTGCGACAATTCGTGGCCATTTTCGTAAAGCTGCTCAATTTGCCCGGGCGTCAGAGCATGATTGAACACAGCGACTTCGTCCATCACGCCGTTGAACACCCGCGCGGCGGGAGAATAGGTGTCGGTCCCAATAGTGCCGGCGCCGGCAAAAGCCTGGTTCGGCTGGCTCAAGAAATTCGTCGCGCTTTGCGAACCGTTGGTGTTGAGCAGATAGGCAACCGTGCTGGATGGCTGTACAACGATGGCGACCAATGACCACTGGTTTGCCGGCGGCTGAACACCGGAACTCCAGCCCCACGATCCCGAATCGTTGTTCCAGGTGTAACCCAGATTCATGCCCGTTCCGTCGTAATTCATGCCAGCCACCGTGCTGCCGCTGCGGCAAAAAAACAAGCCCGTGTAACCCGCCTGAGTTCCAATCGGGTAAATCCACGCCGTAATGGTCACCGTGTTGGTATTCAAGTTCAGCGCCGGCACCGTGACCCAGGAATTGCTCACGCCGTTGGCAAACTGCGCCGCCGTGTTGGTAATTTCAAATCCAAGAAAGTCCGCCGGGCACGGTCCGGCGACACCCAGAGCAACAGCGATTCCGTAAGTGGCGCTGTGTCCGCCAATTAAATCAGCGGCCGTTGTGCCGCTGTTTTCATTGAATCGCCAGTAGGCAACAGGATTATTTGATAATGCGGCCAATGGAAAGGCAAGGCTCGTCGTCGCGTAACGCGGCTTGGCACTGACCTCGGCGGAACTCGGGCTTTCGCCGCCCAGCGCGGGATTGTTGGCGGTGACGGCATAGAAATAAGTCACCCCGTTCGTTACCACTGTGTCGGTGTAATTGGTTGTCATCAAGCCACCGATGAAAAATGTTTCGCCGCCACTGCTGGTGCCGCGATAGAGGTTGAACGTCGTGCCGGCGGCGGGACTGCTCCATGAAAGTTTTACCCGGCTGTCGCCGGCCACCGCTTGCAAGCCCGTCGGCGTGCCGCGCGACACGACAATCTTGTCGAAATTTGGCGCGAGATTGGTCAGGTTGCCAACCGTAAGCGTATTGCCGCCCGCGGCCAATTGCAGGTAAACGGCCAGCGCACCGACGCCATTCGTGTCACCGCCGGTTGCAGCGAAGGAAAGATTCGTTGCGGTTCCACCATTGACGCTCAACTGCGAGGTGCGGTTTGCGATGCACGCATAATAAATGTCCACCTCGTAAAGCCCGTTCGACGGGGCGGCAACCTGGTTGAATTGAAACGCGTTCGTCGCGCCGAAGCCGACACCGGTTACGTAAGCGCCGGACGAAAAGTTTGAATTTTCCGGAACATAATAAGCCGTGCCGGAAAAGCTGTTGTAGGACGATTCGGCTTCGTAAATGCGCGGACGACTCCAGTCAAACGTGCCGGCGATGGTCAACATCGTCGAGCCATGCGCGGGAATGTTCGTGGAAGTATAGTTGCGGGTAAAATTACCCAGATTTTGATGCAGCCACAAATCGCGCACAACGGCGGAACTGCCGGTCACCAATCCCAAGTCGCTCCAACTCACCGTGATATTTGCCGCGGCGCTGGAACGGTTGAGAAGCAGCACCGCGAATTGGCCGGAGGTGAAGCTGCCCAGCGGCTTGGCATAAACGTTCGGCGCGACCTGTACGCCGACAGCCCCGAGTGGGTCCTGATCCACGGCGATGACTTCGGCATTGGTCAGGGTGTTGATGGTGGTGGCGGTGATCCCCGGAGCCAGATTGCCGCCGGACGTGCGGACATCCGTGCCGATCATCAGCGGCGCGCCAAGGATGCACCAGAGATTGAAATGCGTCCGGCCTTCGAGGTCGCTGATGCCGTTGAAACCGACCATGAGCATGTCGGGATCCAAGAAATGGCCCGGCGCCTGCGCATACCAATCCGCTTGGGCGGTGTCGAATTCACTGAGAATCGAACTCCACGCCACCGAGCCGCCCAAGCCGCTGATGTCGTTGGCCACGCGCCAGGAATTGGCAATGCGCGAGGCGAAGAACATCCGATCCACCTGGGGGGTCGAAAAACTGATGACAATTGGCCGGCCGGCATCATTATTGGCAATGGCATGGGCTGCTGCGTGGAAATCTCCCGGCCCATGGTCGTCAATCTTGATGAAATCCCAGCCCCAATTGGCAAATTGGTCGGCGTCCTGCTGATAATAACCGAAGCCGCCGATTTGCGCGGGACTGCCATAGCCAGACATGCCGATATCGCTATATCCACCCATGAGCAGTCCTTTGGAGTGAACATAATCCGCCACGAACTTCATCCCGTCCGGCCAGCGGGTCGGATCCACAATCAAATTTCCATTCGCGTCGCGGGAACCGCGGGCGGTGGCGATCCAGGTGCAGTCAATCGTTTCAATTTTGTAACCGGCGGCGGCCAGGCCGTTGGTGACGAGCGCGTCGGCGGTGGACTTGATCAGACTTTCCGACGGGCCGGTGGCGTCGCCGACGACGAACCAGGAATTCCAGCCCATGCGCGGCGTGAGCGCGTTGCTGCCAATGTTAAGCTGCGGCAAAGGCCAGGTGGTTTCCCCGACAAAAGGCAGCCCGCCAGTGTAAGGATTGACCAGGTTCGGGGGGACACCAACCTGCGGCCCTGGGACGATCAGGACGTTGGCAACCTGGCCGGTGTTGATCAACGCATTGTTGTGCGCGGTCACGGCCAATCCCGCCAAGACGCTGTTACCCATCGAAATGATTTGAGACGAACCAAGCTGCGTCCAACTAATGCCGTCGGGGCTGTAAGCGGCGGTAAACGTGTTGGTGGACCGGCCCAGCCTGACCCAGATTGGCGTGGTAACGCCGGAAGCGATCGTTTGGGCGGTTGAACCGCCGGAAGTGAGGCGATAGCGAAAAGTAACACCGCTCGCCGGAGTGATCAGTACCGCGGCTTCAGGAGAACCGGCGGCGCTGTTGCTGCGGATCATCACGCCGGTCTGGGCAAACGCGTCCGTGCCGCTTTGCGAAGTGACGCGGGCGATGATCATGCCATCGCCGGTCAAGCTGTTGGAGCAAAAGTTGAATTGATCACTGTTGTTCCAGATGTCGGCTCCGCCGCCAATGATGGTCCAGAGGCCGTTGGTATAGGAAGCGGAACCCGCCCGTCCCGGCGAACCAATATCTTGATCGGCCCATCCTGCCGGCAGGGCGGCGCCAACCAACGCTGTTTTCAACAGCAATGCCAGAGTCAACAATTCTACCGCCACCTTGCTCCAGGTTGAACCAAAGAAGACAGGTCCAGGTTTGACGATATTTCGCATTTCTCGATTTATATTTATGATTAAAAAAAGACCGGAGCCCTGGGCGGCTCCGGTCATGAGTAATTTGGATTTACATGAACCAATTCACCGTCGGTCGTTCAAGGCACTTGCAACCGGTAGAATTTTTGCGGACTGCCGGGCGTGATGGGATTGGTGACGGAAAAGTTTCCGTTGCCATCGAAGCTGCCGGCTGCTTCCACCGTCCAGTTTGTCTGCGTGAGGTTGGTCGAAGACAAAACATGATAAGTGCCGAGACCATTGGTGCCGCTGAACACGATGTTGGTGGTTCCTGTCGCCAAATGCACGTTGGTTATCACCGGATGGGCGACGGTCGTGGAGAGCACGATAATGCTACCATCGTTGGCGAGGTTGTTGGACCAGACCACCCCGCCACCACTCACGGACAGGGTATTGCCGCCGGTCAACGGCTGACTAAACAAGGTAAATTTGTTCCCAACCGCCAGCGCCGGTCCAAGGTTGTTCACAGTTACAGCGCCATTGCCGGTGTTGCTCAACCCGCCGCTGACGGTGACGAGGTCATTTGACTGGGCGAGCGATCTGTTGACCTTGACCAGCAAATTTCCGCCGAGAGTCAATCCGCCGTTGAGCGTCAACGTGCCGATGGCCGATGATGTGCCGGGCGCGAGCGTGGCCCCGGACAGAACGCTCACCGGTCCGCCGATCGTGGTGGTGCCGCCGAGCCCGCCAGCCGAAACGGTGACATTGCCACTCAACCCACTGAGGTCACCGGTGAAAATCACCGTGCCAGTGCCGTTTTGGTTGATCGCGCCGGAGCTGGTAATGGGATTGGTGACGACCAGATTTCCGGTCAGGTTGAAGGCGAGCGTGCCGCTATCGTTGATCGTGCCGCCGCCCAGGCTGCCATTGGCGCCGCCATTCCCGACTTGGAGGGTGCTGAGGTTGAAGTTGACACTGCTCCAGGAGTTGTTTGTGCCAACCAGGACCAACGTGCCGCCCCCGCCCAGATAGAGATTGTATCCGTTGCCGATGATGCCGGTGGTGTTGTTGAGCGTGAGCGAGTCGCCGCTGTCCACGTTGATCTGGGAATCAGTGGTGAGTGCAAGAGTGCCTTCAAAAGTGCTGTTGCCACCCGCGCCATGCAGCGTACCGCCGGAAAGGGTCAGGGAAGGCGCCACAAAGTCGAAGGCATAAACCAGCTGGAGTTCGCCGCCGCTGACGAGCACCGGCGCGTTGCCCAGCGCACCGAGACTGCGCGCCAAGACGGTGCCGCTGGAAACCACAAGCCCGCCCGTCAGGGAGTTGTTGCCTTGCAAAAGCAGGGTACCGCCGCCGGCTTGGACGAGATAATTGGCGTTAACGCTGTTGCCCAGCGTGATGGTGCCGCTGGAACCGATGTTGGTGATGCTGCCGGTTCCATACATTGGATATCCGTAGGCCTCATCACCGCTGGCGTTGAAAAGCAGCGCGCCGTTATTGGTCAGCGGACCGGACCCGAGCGAGCCTGCGGTGTCGCCATTGTCCAGTTCCAGTATGCTGCCATTGTCAACTAACGTCGGTCCGGTGCTGGTGTCCGCGGTATCGAGAACCAGCGTGGCATTGTTCATCAGGTGCAATGAGCCGGAGCCGGCCAGACTGCCGGAAGTCAGCATGTAAATCGCATTGGATACCGTGGTGGACGAGGGTGTGAACGTGCTACCCAGCGAGACGACCGCCTGCCCGGAACCAAGCGGGCCGAAACGAACATTGTCCGTTTCGACATAGTTCGTGGCGGACACGCCGCCGTTGAGCGTCCAGAACAGCGAGCTTGTATCCCACGTCGAGCCATTGCCATTCCATTCCACGGTCTTGGGGGTGTAGAACGTCAGCGTGGCGACGACGCTGGTGACGGAATTGAAACTGTTGGAAACGATCACGGCGTAATTGCCGTCCTGCCCCAGGGCGGTGGCGGCAATTGAGTAAGTTGCGTTGGTGGCGTTGAGGATGTTGGTGCCGGCATGCTGCCAATGATAAACCGGATTCAATCCGCCGGCCATGACACTGAAACCGGCCGGCTGGCCAACGGGAACAATCTGGGCCGTCGGGCTGGGGCCGTAGAGCACATAAACATTGGAGGACTGGATGACCTGGCAGGCGGCGATGCCGAGCCACTGGTCCTGACCGGATTTTGGTGTTTCAGTAAAGGTCGCATTGGGACTGGTCATCCCGGGGAAAAAGGCAAAGTCGGCGCCGGGAAAGAGCGCGCTGTTGGTCTGCGTGGTTGGGACGAACAGGGCGTTGCCGCCGCTGACCGAGGGGGAACCCATGGTGCTGAAATAATATGTCCTCGTGCCGTTGTCTATGCTGGCGTGGCGACCGCTGGTGTCGGAGTTGAAATAGACCACGACGTCATATTGGGCATAAGGAACGTTCGTCAGCGAAACATAGGTGTTGGTAAACGTTACATTCCAAGGAGACGTGTAACCGTTGTTTAAAAAGCCGTTGAGCATTTCCTTGTTTTTGGTGCCGTTGGCATCGGAGCCGAGGTGGGAGCCGTAAACGTGGTAGGTGTTGTAGGAGCCGCGACCCAGATTCATCGTCGTGGTGGCCCCGGTATTGTCCGGCAAACCGATGGTGATATTATTAAGGTAAGTATCCACCCAATTGGTGGCTGGAGCGAGGCCGGCCAGATCAGTCGGGTTGACCGTGCTCCAATCATCCAGATTCCAACTGATGACATGATTCAGCACGGGGTTGGTGACGGTCTGCGCTTGAACGGCCATAGCCATGACCATGGCTCCGAAAGCCACGGCGGCCACCTTCCAGTTTTTGCAGGATTTAGGTTTCATAATGTTTGTTTTTGGTGGGATGGGTTGATTTGAGCAATCGTGTCTTGATTAATAATAAGATGCGGGAAATCCATAGCTTGAAGATGGGGCGTATTTTTGCCCCCAGTTTCTATGCCAAGTGTAAGACCAGAGGTTGGGCAATTTGGAAGATTCGACATGTCCATCAAACAAGCCGATATCGTCCGCGCCCGAGGGGGGTGAACTGGTCCAAATGGACTTGTAGCTGTGCGAAGCGGCAGTGACTCCGCCATGCCGCTGAATGGCCACGCGCCCCATTTCATAGCCGCCTTTCCGAATCCCGCTATTCCAATTCGCACCGGACCAAAGGTTTACACAGGGAACATCCTTCTCTCCCGGGCAGGCATCTTCCCAATTGCCGTCCGCATAAACTGGCGTCTGGGCCGGCGTTTTGATTTGTGTTTCCTTGAAATAAATCCAATCGCTTGTGCCGACACCATAAGTGGTCTCCACAAGGACAGCATCAACGCCATTGGCCGAATAAAACCAGCCATTGTAGGTATAGCTGCAGGCATAATCCCAACCGATCGGTGTATTGAGGCCGAAATAAAGAACGTAGGCTTTATCCGCCGCGCCGGGTTGTCCACCACCCGTACCTCCCGGGCCGGGCATACCGTAGGGAGTAATTCCGTTGGCGCTCATTTCAGTGGGCGTAAGCGCCTCGCTGGCGGTTGGGCAAAGAAGCACGTTGGTCGCCCGGGAAAAATATTCGACCATGCTGCCGATCCATTGGGCATAGACGCCATAAGGGCCGGGATTGGCAGGCAACGGAGCCTGCATCAGGCTTCCGTCGTTATCGCCGGCATACATGATGTTTGCCAGGGACAACTGCTTGAGGTTGCTCGTGCAGGCGATTTGCTGCGCTCTGCGTTTCGCGCTGGCCAGTGCCGGCAGCAACAAGGCTGCCAATATGGCAATAATGGCAATGACGACAAGCAGTTCAATCAAGGTAAAGGCGTGAGGACAATTCCTTCTCCCGGCCTTGACACAAATCGTTTGGCGGAAATTAATCATGCTTGCACCGGAAGAATAACACGACGCCGGTTTCCGGCGTCGGGTTGACTGAATCCATGGTATCCAAATCCAAACTCAGCGACGACGGAACATCATCATCCCCGCTCCCAACAGCGCCGCCAAGGCAAGCGTGCTGGGTTCCGGAACCGCAACAATTTGAATGGCAGCGAGGCCAACCCAAGCAGCGTCCGCCGGGTTTGAATCTCCTGGAGTGACCGTGAGTGTTTGGGAAGAACCAGTAAGCCCTGTAAAGACGACATAGTCGGCAGTCGGATTGGCACCGGATGTATCAGTGCTTTGTATAAAGGAAGCATTCGCTCCGCTGATGGCGGCCGACCCCATTGTGGACAAATCGTAGGTTGTGGACCCATCAGACACAAGCGCGACGCGGCCTGCCGTATCATCAGATATATAGACATAAATGTCATATTCACCATAGGGAATCGAGTTGAGCGTTGTGGAGTCGTAGGTGATCGGCGGACTCCACGTTGCCGGGCCGGCGTTCAAAAAACCATTGAGCATATCCCGGTTGTAGGTGCCATCTGCATCCTGCGCCGGATTACCACTCTGAACATGATAGCCATTATATGAGTTATAAGAAATACTCGTAGTTGTTGCTGTGCCCGAGTTGTCAAACAAGCCATTGACGGTAACGGGAGTGCCATAGGCATACGTAGAATAATTTTCAGACCAACTATCGTTCCAATTATACGCCGGCACAACCCCGGCCTGGGTGTTGGGAACCGGAACTTGAGTTCCTCCACCAGCATTCACGAATCCATATTGATTAAAGCTCCAGCTGATTATCTGTGCTTGAGTGGTGGCGGCAGACAAACCAAAAACGATGGATGCCAACACGCACAAGGATTTGATTTTACTTATATTTTTCATGGGTTGCGTTTCTATGGTTGATTTTTTGATTTTCCGAAAATTGCGCCTGAACGCTAAATGCAGAAGACATCTTGACTATCTTTCTTCAGAACAGTTTTTCGGCATTGTTAAATAATGCGTCATTTGAAATCAAAACCGGACATTCCGGGACCGGATATTTCATTTTCTGACGGTTTTGGCTGAAAATCAGCAGAAATTGGTTCTGAGCCGTTACGAATAGAATTCCAATCAGGTTTAGCCGTGGCTCAGCACCGTCGGTATCGTAGGTTCAATCAGAGCCGTGGCTTCACGCAAAAGCACCTTCGCAAACTCCCAATCAAACCAACCTGCTTTCGCCTCTTCGCCTGACTCCGGGTCATTTGCGAATTTCGAATTGATCAACTCCCGGGCTTGGGCCAGTTCGACTCGGGCTTCCTCATTCCGGGCCAGCTGCTGACACGCCATCGCCAGAATGGTTTGCACCGTCGCCACCCGCACCGCTTCGTATTCAGGATAAGCCAATGAACGACGGCACCATTCCGCCGATTTTGAAAAATCGCCGCGCCGATATTCCAGCAATGCCAAAGTCACGGTTACGTCCACCGGCACCGTCGGTGTAAATCCCAAATCGGTGATGACGTTTGTCGTGACCGCCGTTGAACTATAGGCGCAGGCGGCCATGCCCACGTAGATGGGATCGCAAAAAGGTTTGTCCCCACCAGTGGTCTGATACAACTGCGCCCAGTCCACACCGTTGTCGCTCGTGTACGCGTGGAAGATCGCACCCACGCGCTGCAACCGCACCCATGAATTCGAGCCATACGCTTTCGGCAGCGGGTTCTGCGGCACGCTGGTCGCAATGGCGCCCGCTTCCGAACGCGTCAGCACTTGAAACGAGTTCTCGGCGTTCACCGCCACCATCACATGACGACTGCCAGCCTCGTCCGATGATTCCCGCGCCATCAATCCGACCCGGGTGAAATTATTGGGTTGCGGCGAAATCGAACAAACCCTCATGCGAACGTCAAAATCCCCGGCCATCAAGGTGTGGGCATAAACAAATCCGTCCACGTTGCCCCAAATGTCCGCGCCGCCGGCTACGATCGTTATCGCGCCATTCGTGCGAACCATTGAGTACGGTTGCTGGGTGCCAACATCCGACAGCTTCAATTGATCCGAAAAATCGTCCGCGGTTTGGGCCGGAACCACGGCTTCCCTGGCCGCTTCCCGGGAATCCGGGGCCGGGGATGATTTGCCGGCCGGCGTGCGAGGGCTCCCTGATGGATTCTGCTGCCAGAGCGCGGCGGCAACGCGCGCGTTGCCAATGCTGACCGGCGCCGTCGGAATCACATTACGGGCGAGCGATTGCAACTGCCCGATTTCATCTTCATTCAACGGCCGGAGCAGGCTCGCCTTGAGCACACGTTCCACCAGAACCGGATCCGCTTCATAGGAAAACCGGTTGATAATCGCGTTGCGGAAATGCTCAAACCGCGCCGGGTCGCCGGTTTTGGCCAGCGCAACGCCACAGCCAAGAACATCCAGCGAAGCAAGTTCCCACCCGTCGAGCTTGTCAACTCGCAGCAATTGTTCGAACCGGCTGCCTGCCTGCGGCCACCGGCCTTGCAACGCATGCCATTCGCCCAGCGATCGCAACACCGCCGCGCTCTCCAACGTGGGTTTGTCGAAGACCAGCTGGTCCGCCAGCTGGTCCGCCTCCTTCAGTTTGCCCTGGTTCACGAGCAATGCAGCCTGCGTCATCTTCTCACGGGCTTCCGCCTGACGCCGCAATAGCGCCTCGTTCGCCCGCGCCAGTTCCGCGCGCTGTTCCGCCGCAACCGCGCGCTGACGCGCCGCCCGTTCCACCAGAAATGACTCCGCCAAAGCGCCCAATCCAATCACCAATGCCACCGTCACGGCGCCTACCGCGGCAAAGACCACCCGATTTCGCCGCACCAGTTTTTTGAAGCGATAGACCCGGCTCGGAGGGCGTGCGATCACGGGCTCATTATTCAGATAACGCCCGACGTCCATCGCCAGTCCATTCGCGGTCTCGTAACGCCGCCGTCGGTCCTTCTCCAGCGCCTTCATTACGATCCAATCCAGATCACCGCGCAACAATGACTGCAGGTTCAGCGGCTCGACATGACGATGCAGCGCGGTTGACGTTAACTCGGCGGTCGGCAGTGTGTTGAGTTTGTTCGAAGGCCGCTGCGGCTCGCGCTCGCGCAGTGTCCGCCGCATTTCATCCAGGCCGGATTCCATCAATTCGGTTTGATCGAACGGCGTCTTGCCGGTCAACAGTTCATAGAGCAGCACCCCCAGGCTGTAAATGTCGCTGCGCGTATCCACATCGAGCCCGCTCATCTCTGCCTGCTCCGGACTCATGTAAGCCGGTGTGCCGATGAAATGCCCGTAAACGGTGAACAGGGTTTTGTCCGTCAGCGGTTCTTGGGTCGCCTTGGCGATCCCGAAATCAATCACCTTGGGCACGGGCACGCCGTCGTGATGCGTGACCAATATGTTCGACGGCTTGATGTCGCGATGAATGATGCCCTTCTGGTGCGCGTGTTGGATGGCGTGACAGACCTGGATGAACAAATCGAGCCGCTGCCGGGTGTCGAGTTGATGTTCGTCGCAGTAATTCGTCATCTTGATGCCGTTCACGAGTTCCATCACGAAATACGGCCGGCCGGTTTCCGTCGCGCCGGCATCCAACACCCGCGCGATGTTTGGATGATCCATCATCGCCAGTGCCTGTCGCTCGGCCTCAAAACGGGCGATGACGGATTTGGTATCCATGCCCAGCTTGATGATCTTGAGGGCCACGCGCCGACGCACGGGTTTCTGCTGTTCGGCCATGTAAACGATACCGCCACCGCCTTCACCAATTTTTTGAAACAACTTGTAGCGGCCGATCAGCATGCCCGGCGCTTCGATCGCCTCCTTTTCCGTTTCCGTCGAGGCCAGGCCGGCCGGGCCAGCCAGCGCAGGCTGGCAATCGGTGAAAAATTTTTCCGCCCTTTCGTGGGCCGTGATCAGTTTCTCAATTTTAGCGCAACGCCCGGAGTTGCCGCTGCAAGCGCGATCCAGGAACACCTTGCGCTGGGCGGCATCCTGGATCTCCAGTGCCGTCTCAAAAATGGTTTCTTCACTTGGCTGGTCGCCGGTCATCATCAGCTTAATGTTCCATGCGCCAACGGAAGGTAAAACCGGAAGGGATATTTCATCGGGCGGATTAGATCTGGTCCACGATGTTTTGAAACAACCAGGCCTTGGCGAAGGCCCATTGCCGCCGGACGGTTCGTTCGGTCACGCCCATGACTTCAGCGACCTCCTGGTCGGTCAACCCGCCAAAGAACTTGAGCACCACCACGCGCGCTTTGTCCGGTTCCTCGGCCTTGAACCGTTCCAGCGCCTCGTCCACCAGCAAAACCTTTTCATCGGGCAAGGCGGCCGCCAGTTCCAGTTCGGAAATATCCAGCACCGCCGTGCCGCCACCGCGTTTCAGGCTCAATTTTCGGCGAGCACGCTCGATCAGGATGCGGCGCATGGCCTCTGACGCCGCCCCGAAAAAATGCGCGCGGTTCTGCCAGGTTCGTCCGTTGGCGTCAATCAGCCGCAACCAGGCTTCGTGCACCAGGGCGGTGGGTTGCAAGGTATGTCCCGCCACCTCCTGCGCCATCCGTGCCGTCGCCAGCCGGCGTAATTCTTCATAAACCAACGGCAACAATTCTTCCGCAGCATGGATGTTGCCCTGCGACACCGACTCCAATACCAAAGTGATTTCACTCATGCGTGCTGGATAATATACCGTGCCAAGGGCCAGTTTGCATCAGATTTTATAGGTCAGGAACATCCCGATGGCAATGGAATCGTCCAGATCTAGGCATATACTTGGATCTACAGGGAAACGCTTCCGCCACAAGCACGAAAGAATTTCCGTGATCTAGATAACTTCGCCCGCCGGCTCTGTGCATCGGCAACAAAACAGAGGTTTCTCGCGGCGCCTAACTTGCGAAGCACGGCCATCGGTTAACCAAGCGTCATCTGCGGTTGCTTGGCAGATCGGCGCGCATAGGTAGCGGCGCGCTTCGGCTTTGATCTTTTGGCCTTATTGCTCTTGGTGCGCTGACGGTTGTATTGCAGGTCTCGTGATTCCTCCCGGCCAGGCCGGGTGAAGCGCCGTTGTGTGATTGCAGAAAACGGACGGTACGGGTGCCGCTTTGCGATTGGAAGCGCCACATCGCGACTTCTGGGCATTGCACCATTCCCAACTGAATTCCGGACGATCTTTGAAATAAAAAAAGAGGCCGGACACTACTCCGGCCTCTCAATGAGAACTAAGCGCTTAAATCAACGATTCGCAGTTGCGCGACCACGAACTTTTGTTGGATGCGGCGCCGCAGCCCACGCCTTGCTGCACACACGGAACCCTGCGTTTTGCACACCAACGATGGGATCAAGATATCAGAGGCCGTCTTCCCGACCAGTCACCAGTACTGGTTACATGCGAAACTCTTGAAAATAAAAGGGATTTAGCGAAATCCGGTCAGCCGCGGAGAAATTTGGCCACGGCTTCCGTGCGGGTGCGGACCTGCAATTTTTCGTAGATGCGGCGGATGTAGGTGTGCACGGTTTCGTAGCTGATGCCGAGTTTGTCCGAGATTTCCTTGTACATGAGGCCCTGGCTCAAAAGATCGAGCACCTGCTGTTCGCGTTCGGAAAGGTTTTCCGTGGGTTGCGCCGTGGACGCCGTTTGTTGAAACGACTGCACAACCTTGCGTGCGATGTGCATGGTCATCGGCGAACCGCCGCGGTGAACCTCCTGGATGGCTTCGAGCAATTCCTTGCTGGAGGTGCGTTTGAGCATGTAGCCGTTGGCTCCCGCCGTCAGCGCGTTGAAAATGTTTTCCGTGTCCTCGTAAACCGTGAGCATCATGACCTGGATTTCCGGCACGAGCGCCTTGAGCTGCCGGACACATTGGACCCCGTTCATGCCGGGCAGGTTGATGTCCATCAACACGACATTGGGGCGGGTTTGCGGCAGGTCCTTCAACGCATCCTCCGCATTGGCATACTGGCTCAGGCAACGGAAGCCGTCCGACCGGTCCAGCAACCGGGCCAGCGTCCCGCGCAGCTTGTCATTGTCCTCCACGATGGAAACGGTGATGGGCATGATTCATTCTCGTTGCTTCATTTTGTCCTGATGGGCACGGTCAGGCGAACTTTTGTTCCGTGCTCCGGCGCCGCGCCGACTTCGAATTTTCCGCCAATGTCTTCCATGCGTTTGCGCATGTTGCGCAGGCCATTCCGGGTGCTGGCCGGATTCAACTCGCCAACTCCCCGGCCGTTGTCTTCTATTTCCAAAATGAAGCGGTCCGGCTGCAAATGCAACCGAATCCGCGCCTCGCTGGCCCGCGCATGTTTGACCACGTTGTTGACCGCCTCCTTGAAGGCGAGAAACACGTTGTGGCGGACTTCCGGCGGAATGGTGAACTCCGGCAGTTGCGACGGCACCTCGGCGCGATAACGCATGCCGGCCAGCGCGAGATATTCCTGCGCGTATTTGCAGGCGTAATTGACCAGGCCCTCGACCGTGTCGTTGGAAGGGTTGACGGCCCAGACGATCTCGTCGAGGGAACGGGTGGTTTCGCGCGCGGTCAGGGAAATTTGCTGCGCATGGGATTCCACCTCCGCCGGGGCATGTTTGTCCGCCTCCGCCATTTCGCCCAGCAACGCCACCTGCGTGAGGTTTGCTCCGAGTTGATCGTGCAGGTCGCGGGCGATGCGGGAACGTTCCCTTTCCAGCGCCTCCTGTTGTTCATGCAATTGCAACTGGCGCCGCAGTTTTTGCGTGGAAAGGTAACGCACCACGGCCACCACAATTCCCGCCAAGCACAAGATTACCGCGGCCCGGAACCACCAAGTCTGCCAGAATTGAGGCTGGATGGTGACCGCCAGGATCCCGCCGGCTTCGTTCCACACGCCGTCCTCGTTGCCGGCAATGACGTGAAAACGATAATTTCCTGGCGGCACGTTGGGATAATAAGCCACGCGCGTATTGCCCGCATCAGTCCAAGCGGCCTCGTGTCCTTCCAGCCGGTATTTGAATCGCACTTCCCCGGGCGCGGAGAAGTTCAAGCCGGTGTAATGAATTTCCAACTGCTCGCGGCCGGGCGGAACCGTCACGGACGCCTGCCAGGCCGAACTGAAACGGTTGGTTTTTTGTTCCTGTCCATCAACCCGCACGGATTCAATCATGACCAGCGGCGCTTGCAGGTTGGTTTTGATGTCCGCAGGATTCACCGACACCAAACCCTTGGTGGTCGGAAACCACAACCGGCCATCCCCGGCGCGGTACGCGGCCGGCTGCGAACCGGCCGAACATTCGCGCGTCAACAGCCCGTCGGTTTCGACATAAGTCCGGCAGGAAATGAGGTTCGCCGTGCCACTGGCAATGTCGTTCAGCGACCGTTTTTGAATCCGCATCAGTCCCGCATTGGAGCCGATCCACAAGAATCCGTCTTCGTCCTCGATGAGATAATCAATGCTGTTGCTGGCAAGCCCGTTATCGGTTGAATAACGCGTCCATTTTCCTTTTTCAAACCGGGCCAGGCCATGTCCGGCGGTTCCCACCCACAGGACACCGTCCGGATCGAGGTAAAGGCAGGAAATGTCATTCCCGGGCAATCCACCATCCTCTTTTTGATATGAGATGAATTTGCCGGCTTGGAAAAGATACAATCCACGGCTTTCGGTTCCAATCCAGAGGTTGCTCCCGGCGTCCTCGGCAATGGCACGAACCACGAGGCCATCCGGAGTCGTGTAGATTTTCCAGTCGGTTCCGTTCCAGCGAGCCAGACCGTTCTGGGTGCCGGCCCATAATTGTCCGGCATGATCTTCGAACAAGGCGAAGATTTGCCCGCCAAGAATCTCCGCGCCGGGAGCGGGCAGAAAGTGATCGGCGTGAAATTGAAACAATCTGCCGAACCGGGTTCCGACCCAGACTTGTTGCTGGTGATCCACGAGCACGGTCCAGGTATTGGGATCCAACCCCTGGTCCCGGCCAAAATCCTGCACCGCGTTGGTTTTCCAACAAGACGCGCCGGAATAGTTGAAAGCTGTCCACAATCCCCCGGACCCGTCCCCGGAGATGGATTGTGCAGTCCAAGTTCGATGTTCCGCCGGCGTGTTGAAAATTTTTGCTTTGATCCGATCCAGACCCTCGCCATCGGTTCCCACCCACAGGTTCCCCTCGTTGTCCATGCACAACGAAAGCACAAAGGCCGAAGACAGTCCCTGTTCCCTGGTAATTTGCCGGCTTTTCCCGTCTGTATCATACCAAAAAATGCCCTCACCCCGGGTGCCAACGATCAGGTGACCGTTCTTGTCTTCACAGGCGGAGGTGACGGTCGCATTGCCCCAGGGATACGGCCCCAAATCCGTTTCGAGCCGGGTCGAACTCCATTTTTGGACCCGGCCATTGACCAATCGCCAGGTCCCGCCGCGTTGCCCGGACAAAATAAAATCGAGTTTGCCTGCCCGGATGTCTTGATCAACGGGAAAGGCCGGCGGGTGAAAATTGGCGGGGTGAAAGGAAAACATTCCCCAATCTTCGCCGATCCAAAGCGGCCCGGATTTTTCGCTGATAATCATCCGGCAAATCGCCAGGGGGTTGAACGGCAGGTTCAAGACATCCAGTTTGCCGTTTTGATAACGGCCCAAACGGGCATCCGCCGTGTAAAGCCATACCGCGCCGTTGGTATCTTCACAGGCCGACACAAGCCGCCCTTCGTAGCCGGCACGTCCAAGGTCAAAACGTTTGACTTTGCCATCCTGCACCAGCGCCACCCCGGCCGTGTCCGTTCCAATCCACAGGTTC
>Ga0265338_10005117_pt1 | contig 17282 bp, 12 predicted proteins | sample 42126metaG_FD_193579 | JGI IMG/M metagenome (GOLD analysis project Ga0265338, IMG submission 193579) | Rhizosphere microbial communities from Carex aquatilis grown in University of Washington, Seatle, WA, United States - 4-21-26 metaG | ecosystem: Host-associated > Plants > Roots > Rhizosphere... | reverse complement strand
TCAGATAGTGCGCGAAGTATCGAGCAGTGCCAGCACAGTGGAGGAACCCGAAGCCATGCCGACTCAAGACAACGCGAGCGACCAGGTTGCGAGCATAGCCATAACGCATCCGGACCGCGTTATCGACAAAGCGGCGCATATCGACAAAATCACGCTGGCTCGTTATTACGCTAGCGTTGCCGAACGGATGTTGCCGCATCTGGCCGGGCGTCCTGTCGCGTTGTTGCGGGGCATGGATGGGATCTCGGGTGAACTGTTCTTCCAGAAGCACGAAGAGCGTATGGTGATTCCTCATGTCGCACGTCATCCGGATCGCGATCCGGGTCATGCTCCGCTGCTTACCATCGATAATGTGGAAGCGCTGATAGGCGCGGTGCAAATGGGCACGCTCGAATTTCACACGTGGAACGGATCGATTCAAAACCTGGAAAAGCCCGACCGGATGATTTTCGATCTCGATCCCGATCCGAAATTGAGTTGGGCGCGCATGGTAGAAGCCGCCATGCTGTTGCACGTTCTGCTCGACGAGCTGGGGCTTGAAGCGTTTGTAAAAACCAGCGGCGGCAAGGGGTTTCATGTGGTGGTGCCGCTGCGCCGCGACGCCGGCTGGGACCCGGTCAAGGACTTTGCCCATGCGATCGCGACGCATATGGCGATGACCTTTCCTAAACTGTTTTCGGCGAAGATGGGGCCGCGCAACCGGATCGGCAAGATCTTCATCGATTACCTGCGCAATAGCCGGGGCGCGAGTACGGTGGCTGCGTACTCGACACGCGCACGTCCAGGATTGGGGGTATCGGTTCCGGTGAGTTGGGACGAAGTGCCGCAACTGGAGAGTGCCGACCAGTGGACTATCAAGACGCTGGCGGCCCGCTTGAAACAGATGCCGGAAGACCCGTGGGCCGCTTACTGGAAAACGCAGCAGCGCATTACCGCTGCGATGAAGCGCAAGTTGGAATCGGACGAACCGTGATGCGTGGCGACGGATAGAGGATGACGTATGAGGCAGGGAGCACGAGGCATCAAGCACGAGGAATCATCGAGCGAGTGTTTTCACGGCCTGTGCCTTGCGTTCCAGAAATGCGATCAGCATTGCCTCGTGCGTCTTCAATCCGCTACACCGATTGGGCCTTGGCAACGCGGCCAGCTCGCCGGCCTCGTAGGCGACGAACAGTTCCGGGTGGACATAGCAGCGTCGGCATACCGCTGGCGTATTGCGCAGCAACTTGGCCGCGTCCTTGACCACTGCCACGATGTTTTTGCGTGCCTCGGTCGCATCGGCGGCTGGGTTTTTGCGCAAGGCCTCCAACGCAAACGCGCTGCCAGCCCAGGTCCGGTAGTCTTTGGCGGTGAAGTCCATGCCGCTGATTTCGCGTAAATAGGCGTTGATATCCGACGAGCTTACCGTATGCCGCTGGCCGGTTTCGTCGAGGTATTGGAACAGGTCGTGACCGGCAATATCCATGCAGCGTCGGACCACCCTGACGATGCGGCGATCGCGCACGGTGACGTCGTGTTCGATGCCGCTTTTGCCGCTGAATTTGAGGCGCATTTGTCCCGCCTGCGGGCGCAGGTGTTGCAGGTGTTTCTTGCGCAGCGTCGTTAGTCCGTAGGAGTGGTTGTCGCGTGCGTATTCTGCGCCACCGATGCGTATGAGCGTGGTATCGAGCATCTTCACCACGGTCGCCAATACTTTGTTGCGTTGAATGCCGGGCAGCCGGAGATCCCGGTTCACGCGTGCGCGAATGCGCGGCAGCGCCGCGCCGAACGATGCCATGCGCTCGTACTTGGTGGTTTCTCGCAGCGTTTGCCAATCTGGATGATAGCGATATTGTTTGCGCCCGCGAGCATCGCGACCGGTCGCCTGCAAGTGCCCACGTGCGTCGGCGCAGATCCACACGTGCGTGTAGGCGGGTGGGATGGCGAGCTTGTTGATCCGCTGAATCTGGGCGAGGTCACGCACCCGCTCGCCGCCGGCATCGAAATAAACAAAGTGGCCCCGCAGCCGTCGACGGGTATAGCCGCGACGCGTGTCGCTCGAGTAGCGCAAACCTGCCTCTTCGAGATTTTCGACGCCTGGTGTGGGCGCCGCGCATGGCGATGTTTTACGCTTGGCCACGGGGGCGCTGGTGGAGGCGAACGCGAGTTGCATTTTATTTCGGGCCCGGCTCGCGACGACGGAAGGGCGACTTCAAGCCCAGCTCGGGCAGGAAATCGTGTTCGACTCCCCCCGGGTCGGCATCGGGAGCGGGCTCGAGGGGCGCTGCAATGGATGGCTCAATCTGCGGTTCCGCAGGCATTCCATTGGGTGCCTGAGCGGGCTCCGGAATGGGTGGCTCGATCGGCCCTGGTGCCCGCCCATGAAGGCCCACCTGACTCGCGCTGGGCGTGTAAGGTTCGGTGGGGTGATAGTAGTGGTGCACGTCCGCCTTCCACTGCTCGTCCGGCATGATGGGCCACTCCCTGCTGGTAGTCGCATCTCTGACCGCCGCAGCGCTGACTTCGAGCGTAAAGCAGTGACGTGCCGGGTCGAACAGCAACGCGCTCCACGGCAAGGCGCGCGACTCGCTTTGCCCGGCGGCAGGATGCTTGGGGGCTACCAACACATAGGCGATCTGGCCGACGCGGCCTGCGACGTCGACGATCAACTCGGTCACGACACCTACCGATACGCCGTCCGACGCGAATACTGCGCAGCCGCCCAAGGCGCTCGCGTCTACTAAAACCGGACGGTGCGCAGGACGATCCGCGGCACGAGGCACTTGAGCATCGAGGGCATTCCCGTCAGCAAGGCTATGTACGCTCGGCGCTGCGCTTGCGGCAGAGGTGCCGGCGCATGGGGGGACCGAGTCAGGAGGTAAGTCGCTTTGCATGATCGATCTCTTTTCGCAAATGCTGCTGCGTAGTGTGCTCAGGAAGCCCCGAAGCAAGGCGTGTGCCGCATTGGTGGGGCGCCTTATGTAAAGCACATTTGGTGGCCCTCCCGACGACACGTCGTCAAATGTGCCGGGCCTTGCAGGCACAACGGTTGCTGCAAGACAGGCGGGCCGGCGCGGGCCGGAATTCCTGCCGAGGCGTGTAACAACGACCGCCGTCGGTAATTATTTCCGCCTGCGCGGAATGCGAGTAGTCCGAAGGAGGCCAGCGATGAGAGTCGGAAAGAAACACGCTACGCGCAACGCGAGCAATGCCACTGGGCCTACGGGCAAGCGGTGGTCGCACGAGGTGATGGAACATAGCGACGCGCTCGATCTGAAGCATGAGATTTTCAAAACCGGCACGCCGCAAGCCATCGCCCAGTCATTGAAACAATCGGCGGTGCATAGCCGTCGTCGTAAAGGCACCGCGTTCCAGTCGGCCATGTCGATGCTGAATTTCTACATCAATCGCGCCGGACGGAACTTGTCCAAGGAGCGTCGCAAGACTCTGCAAACGGCTAAGACCAAGTTGCGCGAAACCTTTGGGCGAGCGCCTTGAGCGTGCGTCGAGCGAGTGTGGACGCTACTTTCGGATCGCGCTGATTTCGCCGCTGCGTTCGAGGATAAGCGCCTTCACGCCTTCGAGGTCTTCGCCACCCGTTTGTAGTCGAACGGCTTCGAGCAAATCACGTTCGGTGATCAACGCCTTGCGAAGCTGGCGACGATTCATTCGTGCGTCTCGATACAATTCGCGCTCGTGGCCTTCGACCAAACGTTCGATCCACGGGTATCGAGTGCCCAGCCATGCAAGCAGCCGGTGCAACAATACCAGCACCAGGCATGAGAAGAGCGTCGGCCCGAACGTCGAAGCGCCGACCACGACGCGGCTCAATACCGCGCCTAGCAGTAGCGCTATCGAATAATCGAACGGCGAGCGTTGAGCAAACGATCTGCGCCCCGAGATGCGAATCAGGATCAGCGCAATAAAGAAGATCGCGAACGCACGCGCTCCCATCTGCTCCCAGTTCAGATCCCTGCCGCTGCCGAATACGAGGACTAGCATTGCCATTCGCCGTGCTCCCTCGGCCGCAGGCCCTTCCCGTGATCCCGGGATCTACAGCGACTGGCGCCGCGCGATCCGGGTCCCGCCTATCCATGTCCGGCTGCAATCGACGGATTTCGCGCTCGAATGGCTGCGGCTCGCGCGCGTATGCGCAGCTTTCCCGGCGGCTGTGGAGCGGGCTGCCGCGCCTCTGACAAACCGATCGCGATCGCTTGCTTGGTCGATCTAACGCCGTGCTTACCTGCGCGTACGTGGTCGATCTGCTCTTTCACGAAGGCGCCGGCTTGCGTGCTGGCCGCCTTCCCTTGTCGCTTGGCGGTCTTGGCGTGTTCCAGGGTTTTTCTCTCGGGCATGGCGACCTCCTACGCATGATTCAAATTGGAAATGACGTTCAGGCAAGTAACGTGCCGCGAATCGCGTGCGGGCGTGGGCGCTTCGACAGACCGGGTCGCCGATGGGAGAGCCGATCGCGCACGTTCCGACCGGGCGCGCGGCTCGTCGGTCTGTTCTCCACGCTACGCGCGGGTGTCTGCGCCATTCCCAAAGCGGTAAGAATGTGCGCCGATTGAAATTTTTACGTAGCCACCGACGCGCCAGGACCGAAGGTCGCCGGTGTGAAGGGTCGCGACACCGCCGCAAATCCGGTTCCTGCAGCGAACTGCATGGGCGTGTACGCGCCCTATCGAAACGCGCAAGCTTGATGAAATGGCATGGGTCTTGCAGGTAGATACGAATTAGCCGACACGTAGGCCTTCGCCTACAAGGAGTTGCAATGAATTCTTCCAAGCACGATCCGACGCGCAAACATCAGCAAGCGCAAATCGCCCGCGATCCCATGAAGACGCCTGCAACCGACACCGCCTCGGCTAATCCCAACGATGTTGCTGCCGCAGTAGCCCGGAATCGCAAGCCTGGCGAACCGGTGAGCCGCAAGACCGAACATGCCGATCGGCCACCCGAGTCCAACCCGAATCAACCAGGTAGCGATGCTGCCACTACGATGGCCGAGTCGGGGAAATCCACGGCAAAAGATCCGCCCGTCGGCGCTTTCCCCGCAGTTAGTGGTCCCGAGGCGGCAGTGTGGCTGGAAATATCCGATCGCAGCGATCCGGGATCATCCATCGCCGTCGACAAGCCTGTGCTTGCGCCGTCGGCCGCATTCCCTGACGACATGGGGGCGCTGCCTAAGGACGACGAATAAGGACCACGAATAATGACGCCGAATAAGGACGAAAGCAAAAAGCTGCAACCCATGCAAGCACCGCAGCAGTGGATTCAGTGCGCGGCGCCTGCTACGGCCAAGCCGCAGCAGGCTGCGCGGTGTTACAGCGGGCCGCTCGGCGGCAACATCGTCGCATCGTCCGGCAGAGGCCGATCTTCATCCCAATAGCGCGGCGTCCTATAGAAATCATGCAAATCGGAAGCCCATTGGGGATCGGCCATCGCAGGCCAATGGTCTTTGTCAAACCCCGGCGCGTTTTTCACTTCCGCGCCAGATACGTTGAGTATGAACGACTTCTTGTCGGTATCGAGGGTGAGCGCACCCCACGGTATGGCCAGCAATTTATCGCCGACGCCGAGGAATCCGCCGCTGGATAGCACGGCATAGGCAATGCGCCCGCTTCTCACGTCCAGCATGATGTGTTTGACTTTGCCCAGATGCTCGCCGTCGGAACTGTGCACTGCGTTGTCTTCCAGCGTATCGGCCGCCATCACATCGGGGCCCGGGCCGTCCGCGCTCATCTTTCCTTGCCCAATGATCTGGGCACCGCCGTTGCGACCGGCTTCCATTGCGCCACGTTGCATATCTCTGGTTTGCATAGCAATCTCCTGCGGGTGGGTTTGGAGGAGACCGAGGCGGCCTCCTGAGTCTTGATGCCTACGGCGCCGCTTTTAGAAAAGTGTATTTGCCGTGCGGCCGTATGGTTTAGGTAGCAGATTGCGTGCCCGTCGGGCGCGAGCTGGGCAACCACTCGGCGCCAAAAGGGGCACGAGTAGGGGCACTAGTAAAGGCACCATAGAGGCGACAGGGCAAATTCCGGGAACACGTTTCGCTCGCTCAACGGTCGCCCCGGTCCTTGTAGCCCAGACCGTTGTCTCCGAGCAGATGCGGTGCCCACGGGACTTCAGTTGGAAGACGACGAGGTCCCACCGCAGCCGAAACCGAAAGCCGACGATCCCCCCGCCGACCAATTCGCTGCCGAAATGCCAAAGCGCAACGCCGCCCATGTCGACGATCCCATGGGCGAGTAGACCTCAAGGGTGAATCTCCTCACTGGTGATTCTTACATCATTTGAAATCCGGTTTGCGCCCTTAAAGATGCTGTTTTGACAAGGATGCACAAGGGAGTTGGACATGAGTGAAAAGACCCGATGCGGTGAAGACCTTCGGCAGCCAGGTTCCGATGAAGCGGCCCGGACAACCCGCAGAACTGGCGTCCGTCTATGTATTGCTCGCATCGGACGAGGCGAGCTACGTTTCTCGCGCTACGATCGGCGTGACGGGCGGAACGCCGATCATCTGATCGCTTCTATCTGGCAAATTCGGGACAAACTGGGCGATCCTAGTGAACCGACTCACGTCCATGAGTTCTAACGTGAGGTCGCGCGGGAGAAGAACGCAGTACAACGGTGCGGGGGCACCCGGGCTGTCATGACAAGTCATGACATTTCGCGATATTCATTGCCAGTCTGTCGGCGCCCCACGCCGAGTGTCGTCTCTCACGCCGCTGTTCGCTGCAATTTCGCCGCGGCTTCGCTGCGGCTTCGCTGCGGCTTCGTTGCGCCTTTCACTGGTAGAGAGATCAGGAGTTGTGTCCCATGACTAGACATTCCCTCGCGGGCAGCGAGCGAGCCGTATTGCCGGGCGCGAATTGCGTGGGCCGGGCAAATCCCAACGAGCGGGTACAGATAAGCGTGATCGTGCGCCGGCAGTCGCAAGACGAATTTACGCGTCTCGTTCGCGAGCTTGAACAGGGCACCGGATCCGCCGCGCCGCTTGCGCGCGAAGAATTTGAAAAGCGCTTTGGCGCCAGTGCTCAAGACATCGCCGCGGTCCGCGAATTTGCGCGGCGACACGGGCTACAGACTGTCAGCGATGACCCGGCACGGCGTTGCGTGATTTTGTCGGGTACCGTCGAGCAACTCAATGCCGCGTTCGAAGTTAATCTGCAGCAATACGTTCATCCGCGCGGAAAGTATCGCGGCAGGGAGGGGGTCATTACCGTTCCCACCGCGCTGGCGAACATCGTCACGGCGGTGCTGGGCCTGGACAATCGCCCTCAGGCCCACACGCAATTCCGGTTCCGGCCGCCGATCCGTGCCGCGCAGGCGGGCGCGATATCCTATTTGCCGACTCGCCTCGCGACGCTTTACCGCTTTCCGGACGGCACGGGTGACGGCCAATGCGTGGGCGTGATCGAACTGGGCGGCGGCTACAACACCAGCGACCTGCAGACGTATTTCTCGGGGATAGGCCTCGCACCGCCCACCGTCGTCTCGGTTCCGGTCGACGGCGGCCACAACCAGCCGACCGGCGATGCCAACGGACCGGACGGCGAGGTGACGCTCGATATCGAGGTGGCCGGGTCGATCGCGCCGGCCGCTAAAATAGCCGTCTACTTTGCCGGCAACACCGATACCGGTTTCGTCGATGCGGTCAGTTCGGCGGTCCACGATCAAGTCAACCGGCCGTCGGTCGTCTCGATCAGTTGGGGCGCGTCGGAATCCACGTGGACGCAGCAGGCGATGCAGGCATTCAACGACGTCTTGCAAGAAGCGGCGACCCTGGGCATCACGGTGTGCGTGGCGTGCGGCGATAATGGCTCGACCGACGGCGTCAGCGGTCGCTCCAACCACGTCGATTTTCCCGCGTCCAGCCCCTATGCGCTTGCCTGTGGCGGCACCAGCCTGCATACCAGCGGCGCTACCATCGAAAGCGAAGTAGTGTGGAACGACGGCTTGCAAGGCGGCGCGACCGGCGGCGGTGTCAGCAAGGTGTTCGCGTTGCCAACCTGGCAGCAGGGGCTCAAGACGTTAAGCACCGGAGGTCAACAGAGTGCGCTCGCCAAACGCGGCGTGCCCGATGTCGCCGGCGACGCGGATCCAGAGACCGGTTATACGGTACTCATCGACGGCACCGCGACCGTTGTGGGTGGCACCAGCGCAGTTGCGCCGCTATGGGCTGGACTCATTGCCCGAATCAATTCGGCACGCTCCACGCCCGTGGGGTTTATCAATGCGAAGTTGTACAAGTCGGCAGCGGCGGCGTGCAACGACATCACGCAGGGCAGCAATGGCGCCTATTCCGCCGCCTCCGGGTGGGATGCCTGTACTGGTCTAGGCAGCCCCGATGGACAAAAATTGGCTGCGGTGCTTTGAGCCTGCTTTGAGCTCGCTTTGCACCAAACCGCGGTGCACTTCGGCCGCCGCGGATAACGGAGAAAACATGACAGGCCCCCATACGACATCCTCGAGTTCGCAGGCAAGCCATAGCGGCAAAACTGCCGACCATCCCTATTTCGATGCGACGGCTTATGGCAATGGTCCCGGCGATTCGGTCAACGATGTCACCGAAAATGCCGCGATCACTCATCACAGTATCAAGCTGGGCGGCAAGACAATCGCCTACACCGCGACAGCGGGCCATCTGGTCACGGTCGATGCCAGCAGCTCGCTGCCCGACGCGAAGATCTTCTATGTCGCCTTCACGGCGCAGGGTCATGCGCGCGAGGCGCGCCCTGTCACGTTCTTCTATAACGGCGGCCCGGGGTCCTCATCGGTGTTCGTACTGCTCGGGTCGTTCGCGCCCAAGCGCATCCACACCTCGATGCCGGCATTCACGCCGCCGGCGCCCTACAGGCTTGAAGATAACCCCGACAGCATGCTGGACATCAGCGATCTGGTGTTCATCAACCCAGTCGGCACGGGCTACTCGGCAGCGATCGCGCCGCACGTCAATAAGGATTTCTGGGGCGTGGACCAGGACGCCGCCTCGATCAAGCAGTTCATCAAGCGCTACTTGACCGCCAACGATCGTTGGAACTCGCCGAAATTTCTATATGGGGAGTCGTACGGCACGGCGCGCACTGCGGTGTTGTCATACCTACTTCACGAGGATGGCGTAGACCTGAATGGCCTGACGATCCAGTCGTCGATACTCGACTACACCCAGGCAGGCAATCCGGTGGGGACATTACCGACTGCAGCTGCCGACGCGTGGTATCACGGCAAGGTGACGACGCAGCCGGTACCCGTCGATTTACCGGCGTTCGCCGAAACGGTCGCGCTCTTTGCGCGCGGTGACTATGCGCATGCGCTCGATCAGTTTCCCCATAGCGACCCGGCGGTGGTGCAAAAGCTTAGTGACTACACCGGTATCGACCCGCAGACCTTGAACGCGTGGAGCCTCGATATCGCCGCCAGCGATAGCGGCGGAACCTCGTTGTTCCTACGTACGCTGTTGCAATCCCAAGGGCTGGAGCTGGGATCCTATGACGGCCGCGTGACAGGGATAGGGACGGGGATCGCCGGTTCGGTCGACCCGAATTCCGGCGGCAATGATCCGACCATGACGGCAGTGACGGGGGTGTACACCGCGCAGTGGAACGCGTACTTGAATGAGACGTTGAAGTTTACGTCGAATTCCGCGTTTACCGATTTGAACGATCAGGCTTTTAAAAATTGGGATTTCTCCCATATCGATCCGACCGGCGCCCAAAAGGGCCTCGACAGTAACGGCAACGTTATTCTGTATACGGCCGGGGACTTGGCTGCGACGATGAGCCTGAATATCGATCTCAAAGTGCTGTCGGCCAATGGCTTCTACGATTTCGTCACGCCGTTTTATCAAACTGTCATGGATTTGCAGAAGATGCCGTTGATCGATGCGGCAGTGCGGCAAAATTTGAGCGCGACTTTTTACCCGTCGGGGCATATGGTCTATCTGGATGGCGCTTCACGGACCGCGCTCAAAGCGGATGTGCGCAAGATGTACACTGCGGCCACGGGCGACCACCAGGCCGTGGCGCGGGTTCGCGACTTGCAGGCACGCAAAGCGAGTTGAAACGTTTACCTGAGGATTTTAAAATGCTCGATCTCGAATATCTAAAGCAGCATCCGCAGAGCGCCACGCCCAATCAGGTGCTGGAGCTGATTCGTCTGATAGAACTGTCGCGCAGTACTTTGCCCGATTATTCCGAGGCGGACGCTCAAGAGGACGATGGTGACATCGGCGACATCAAATCGATGCCGCGCTAGGCGTACCGGCATCTTTAGGGATGCCGATTGATAGTCGCGCTTGCGACCGCTTCTAAACCGCGCTTCCCACCCCGGATAACGACCATTTCCCAAATAAGGAACGGCTTTTTGGCAACAGTCGCCGTCGCTCCGCTAAATCCAACTTGACCGACCATTAGTCTTATTTTAATAATGCACTTCGGACTGCCGATCTGTCTCTGATAACATTTCGCGCCTTCGGACCCTGGAGTGCACTGCAATGGTTAACCGCCGGACAAGCTACATACTCGTCTCATTATTGTTGTTGTGTGCGGTGGTTGCTTTTGCGATCTATCGGTACGTTCACACCGGGGCTGCTCCCGAAGCGCCCAGTAGCACCGATGCACCATTCAGCGTGGTCGACGCCGCTAACCGCGAGCTCGACGGTCACCCCGCGCTGGCCCTGACGTTTTCGCAGCCACTGGATACACGTGGCGATTATGACCAGGTCATACGCGTGTTCAAAATGCCGGCCCCCGCCAAGGCCAAGAAACCCGGCTCCGGCGACGATGATGCGAACGCCGACGGCGACACCGACGCCAACGGCAATCCAAAAGCCGCCAGCGAGGTCAGCACCGCGCCCGCAATGACGCAACTGGACGGTGGCAAGCAAATCACCGGCGCCTGGGTAGTTGGCGATAATCCCCGGCTGCTGTTCTTTCCGCATATCGAACCGTTGAGCCGCTACGTCGTGCAGGTGCAGGATACCCTGCGCGCCAAGGATGGCCGTACGCTCGGCCACGAAACCCGCTATTCGATCACTACCCCGGCGGTAACGCCCGCCTACTATTTCGCGAGTCGCGGCATTGTGCTGCCGGCCAAGCAAAATGGCGGTCTGCCCGTGGTGACAGTCAACGTGCCGGAAGTCGACGTACAGTTCCTGCGCGTGCGCGCCGACCAACTGCCGCGCTTTTTCGAGCGAGTGGTGGCGAGCTCGAAACCGGCAGCAAGCGACGACCAGGACGCGACGCCTGCCGACGACGATGCGGACAACGACACATCGCACGCCAACCTGCAGGGCGCTGTCAACAATTGGACGCTGGATTCGCTGCACGCGATGACCGACAGCGTGTATCAAGGTCGTTTCGTCACGGAGCAACAGACCGACAGACGTAGCGTCACGTATTTGCCGGTCGAGGACATCAAGGAACTCAAAGAGCCGGGCATTTATGTCGCGGTGATGTCGCAGCCGGGACGTTTTGGCTATGAATACCAAACCACCTATTTTTACGTCAGCGACCTCGGTTTGCATCTGCGGCTGTTCGAACACCACGCCGACGCATTCGTGAGTTCGCTCACGGACGGCGACGGCGTGTCGGGCGTGGAGCTGACATGGCTGGACCGGCAGGGCAAAGTCCTGGCACGCGGCGCGACCGATGGCGACGGCCACGCGGCGTTTGCAGAGCAGCCCGCTGGCGCGGCACTCGTGTTGGCGAAAAAGGACGACCAGATGTCGATGTTGACGGTTCATGAGCCGGCGCTCGATCTCTCCGAATACGACACTACCGGGCTGCCCTATAAATCCGTGCGTCTGTTCGCCTGGAGCGGACGCGATCTGTACCGTCCCGGCGAAACCTTCACGGTATCCGTGCTGGCGCGCGACGCCGATGGCCGCGCGGTGCCCCCGCAGCCTATCCAAGCGACCCTGAAACGCGCCGACGGCAAAGTCCAATTCGTCGCCAACTGGCAACCGGACCCGAAGCAGCCCGGCTACTTCAGCAAGGTCATCAGCCTGCCCGCCGATGCCCCGACCGGTTCCTGGTCGCTCGAATTACGCAACGACCCCGCCGACAAGCTCGCGGGCACGGTGATGCGTTTTGGCGTCGAGGAATTCCTGCCCGAACGCATGAAGCTCGACCTCTCCAGCACCGCCACGACCTTGAAGCCTGACCAGTCATTCCGCGTGGCCGTGCGCGGCACCTACCTGTACGGCGCGGCTGCCGCCGGTAATCGGCTGCTCGGTGTACTGACCTTCCAGCGCAATGCCAATCCGCTCGCGGCGCGCTATCCGGGTTTCGAATTCGGCAATGCCAACGACAGCACCTTCTTCAACCGTCAGGAACTGGACGAGCAAAAGCTCGACGCGCAAGGTCGCACCACGCTCGACCTCGCACTCGATCCGGCGGCCGGCGTGCATTCTCCGGTTACCGTGCGCGCTACGCTGAGCCTGCTCGAATCGGGCGGCCGCCCGGTGATACGCTCGCTAGAGCGCGTAATCTGGCCGGCGCCGGTGCTCACTGGCGTGCGGCCGCTTTACAGTGGCGACTATGCGGCCGAAGAGTCGCCGGCCGACTTCGAAGTCATACGCGCCGACAGCGGTGGCACGCTCAAAGGCGAGCGGGCGATGCCGGTGCGGCTGTTCCGCGAGAACCGCAATTATTATTGGCGCTTTGACGACCAACGCGGCTGGAATTCGGGATTCACCGAAACCGACGAACTGGTCGATACGCTCAGCGTCGACGTGCCCGATGGCGGGCGCGGCAAGCTGCGCGTGCCGGTCAAATACGGGCGGTACCGACTCGAAATCCTGGACCCGGTTACTGGCCAGACCATGATTTATCGGTTCTACGCGGGCTGGAGCGCGCAGGGCGACGAGACCAGCGGCTCGCGACCCGATCGCGTGGCGCTCAAGCTCGATCGCGACGCCTATCACGCAGGCGACACGGCGCATCTGACGATTTCGCCGCCGCATGCTGGCACGGCGCTGGTCACGATCGATGGCGACCGCACGTTGTGGACCAAGCGAATTTCGGTCAAGGGTGCGAGCCAGGCCATCGATATCCCGGTCGACTCGGCTTGGCAGCGGCACGACTTGTACATTTCGGTGCTGGTGCTGCGCCCTGGAAATCAAGGGGATCTGGTGACCCCGGCTCGCGCGTTGGGCCTGATTGCACTGCCGCTTGAACGCGGCGACCGCAAGCTCGACGTCACGCTCGATGCACCGCAGAAGATGAAATCGGAAACCACCGTCAAGGTCAAAATCAAAGTGCCCAACGCGAAAGGCGAGAAAGCGCTGCTGACCTTGTCCGCGGTGGACGTGGGTATTTTGAACATCACCGGATTTACTGCGCCCGACCCGTTCCAGTTCTTCTTCGGCCGGCTGCGTTACGGGGCCGATCTGCACGATATCTATGGTCGCCTGATCGAAAAAATGGCGGGCAAGAAGGGTAAGCTGAAGTGGGGTGGCGACACGACGCCAAAAGCCACGCCCAATCTGCCCAAGAAGGTCCAACTGGTCGATATCTTCAACGGACCCGTTACGCTGGACGCCAATGGTGAAGCGGAAGTACCGATAGACTTGCCCGATTTCAACGGCACCTTGCGCTTGACCGCGGTGGTGGCTACGGCCGACCGCTACGGCGAGAAAGATCAGGAAATGATCGTGGCGGCTCCGGTAATTGCCGAGTTGTCGATGCCACGCTACGTCACGTTCGGCGATCGTTCGACCGTGGCGCTCGACGTGCAGAACCTGACCGGTGCCGCGCAGCAGTTCAAGGTCGAACTCGGCGGGGACGATGGCCTGCAAGTGTCGAACGGCGTGCGTGATGTCGCGTTGAAGGATCAGGAAAAGCAGACGCTGCGCTACACGGTGGACGCCGGTAACAAATCGGGCCTGCACAGCCTCACGGTAACCGTAAATGGCGGCCCGATCGCCATGACCCGGCATTACGCGCTGCAAGTCGAAGCGCCGACACCGGCGCGCAATGTCGTGCACCGCTATACGGTGGAGCCGGGCACTTCCTTGCAGGTGAGCGATCCTACCGTGGGTGGCCTGTATCCGGATTCGCTCAGCGCGCATCTGCTCGTCTCAAACCAACCGCCTATCGATGTGCGGGCCGCGGCGAAATGGCTGCTCGAATATCCGTACGGCTGCGCCGAACAGGTCGCGAGCAGCGCCTACCCGTGGCTGTATATCGACGAGGCAGCGGCACGTCAGTACGGGATGAAACCCTATACTCGCGACCAGCGCGCGGAACGTATCGACTTCGCGGTCGCCAAGCTCGGCGGCTATCAGTCGGTGCGCGGCGGTTTCAACTTATGGGGCAACGGCCCGGACGATTTCTGGTTGTCCGCTTATGTCGTCGGCTTCTTGCAGGATGCTCGGGCGCAGGGATTCAGCGTCCCGGACCGAATGATGCAAAAAGCGCTCGACTACCTGCTGCGTGGTCTGCAGGAAGGCAGCGCACAAATCACGCCGCTACCCACCCATGTGACGCCCGCGCAGATGCGCGGCTTGATCGACGATTTTGCGCGCAACAATCGCAACTACGAAGGACTGGTGCAAGCGGGCTACGTCCTTGCGCGCGAACGCAAAGCGCCGTTGTCGACACTGCGGCAGTTGTTCGAGCAGCGCACCTATGCCAATTCGGGCTTGGCGCTCGTTGAACTCGGTATCGCACTGAACTTGATGGGTGATCAGGCGCGCAGCTTGACCGCGTTGCAAGAAGGCGTGCGTACCGACCGGGTGCCCGGTTACTGGTGGTGGGATTTCGGCAGTGGCCTGCGCGATACGGCGCTGGAATTCGTGCTGCTCGATCGAGACAAGATCACGGCGCCGGGCAGCGATCTGCTGGTCGGTAAAGTGGCCAACGCCCTGGCGGCGCGCGACGGCGATTACTACAGCACCCAGGAACGCCTTGCCCTGTTCCGTATGGGCCGTGCGCTCGGCGATTCCAGCGGTCAGCCGTGGACAGCGCAACTGGCGCGCGGTGCCGGCGCTCAAACCTTGAGCGACAAGACGACCGGTTTTGGCGACCTCAGTGTCGCTGACCTCAAGCAAGGCGTGACGCTGACCAACACGTCGGATAAACGATTGTTCGTTGAAGTCGATATGAGCGGCAATCCGATTGCGGCGCCGGTTGCGCCTCCCGGCGCGCAAAACCGCATCAATCTGGCACGCGAGTATCTGCGAGCGGATGGCACGCCGCTGGCAGGCGCGCAGCTCAAGGTTGGGGACACAGTGTTGGTTCACCTGAGCGCGAGTTCGGCTTCGGTGATCGGCTCGGCATTGGTGGTCGATCGGATTCCGGCAGGTCTCGAGATCGAAAACTCAAATCTGGTCAAGGATGCCGGTAGCGTAGGCCTGAAGGTGGGGGATATCGACGTGGCGGATGCGATGAATAGTTCGCAGATCCAGCACGTCGAATTCCGTGACGACCGCTTCGCGGCGGCAGTCAAACTGGGCTGGGGCAAGCTCGATCTGTTCTATAGGGCACGGGTGGTTACGCCCGGACAGTTCGCGGTACCCCCGTTGTACGCGGAAGATATGTACCGTCCTTATGTGTATGGGGTCCTTTCGAATGGCGGTCAGTTGACTATCAGCGATACCGGTACGGCCGCGACTGCCACGGCGCCTCCTGCTGCGGGAACGGCCCCGGCCTCGGCTGCTCCGGCACCGGCGCCGGCTTCCGCGGCAGTGAGCGCGCAGTAAGGGCCCGACGATGGACCGAGTCCGGCACGGGGCGGCACGGTTGGCCCGCTGGGTCCGCTTCAGGGCGCGGCTCATTCAGCGTGCTCTGACCCAGCGTGCTTTGAGCCGGCAAGCTCTCGCCAAATGCAGTCTGACCCAACGCGCTTTCCGGCATGCCGGTCTGCGTATTGCCGCCACGGTGCTGGTCCTGCTGTTCGCGAGCGGTTATGCGCTTGACCGAGCGTTTCCGCTGCCGCCGCCGGGCCGGGACGCGCCATTTGCATTGCTGGTGGCCGCACGCGACGGCACCCCGCTGCGTGCGTTCCCCGACAAACACTATGTCTGGCGTCACCCGATCACGCTGGCGGAAGTGTCGCCGCTTTATACCGAGGCGCTGATCGGCTATGAAGACCGCGCCTTCTGGTGGCACCCCGGGGTCAACCCGTTTGCGCTGGTCCGTGCCGCCTGGCAGTGGGCGCGCTATGGCCGCGTGATATCGGGCGGCTCGACCATCACGATGCAGGTCGCGCGCATCGTCGACCCGACGCCCCGCACGCTGCTCGGTAAATTGCATCAGATCCTGCGTGCCTTCCAGTTGGAGTTGCACTACTCCAAGCGCGAAATCTTGACGCTATATCTAAACTACGCGCCCATGGGCGGCGTGCTCGAAGGCGTGGAAGCGGCGAGCCGCGCCTACCTGGGCAAGCCGGCCACGCGGCTGACGCACGCCGAGGCGGCGATGCTCGCGGTGTTGCCCCAAGCACCGTCGCTGCTGCGTCCCGATCGGTATCCGCTACGTGCCGGCCTGGCGCGCGACAAAGTGCTGCGGCGCATGACCGATCGCTGGAGCGCGGCGCAAATTCAGGACGCGCTCACCGAAACCGTCTATGCCCAGAACATCCGCGAGCCGATGCTGGCACCCTTGTTGGCCGAGCGTCTGAAACGCACCAGCCACGGCAAAGTGCGTATCGATACCACCATCGACGCGCAAATGCAGGAGAGCGTCGAGACCTTGCTGCTCGACCGTGCCCGTAGCTTGCCGCCGCATGTTTCGAGCGCGGCGCTGGTGGTCGATAACGCCACGATGGAAGTGCGCGCCTACGCCGGTTCGGCCGACTTTGGCGATCTCGAACGTTTCAGCTACGTCGATATGGTGCGCGCCTGGCGCTCGCCCGGGTCCACGCTCAAACCGTTCCTATATGGATTCGCCATCGACGCCGGCTTGATCCACTCCGAATCGTTGCTGGCCGATGTGCCGCAATCGTTCGACGGTTACCAACCGGGCAACTTCGAGCAGACGTTTCATGGCGCGGTAAGCGCCTCGGAAGCGCTGGTGCGCTCGCTGAACGTTCCGGCCGTCGAAGTGCTCAACCAGTTCGGCGCCGACCGCTTTGTCGGAAAACTGCGGCAGGGCGGTTTGAAGCTGCGCTTCGGGCGCGGCGCCGAGCCGAATTTGTCGGTGATACTGGGCGGCGTCGACGTCACGCTGGAAAACCTGGTGGGTTCCTACGCAGCGTTCGCGCGAGGTGGGATGGCCGGCACGCCACGTCTCACGCCCGATGCACCACAGGAAGACCACCGGATGATGAGTGCGGGCGCGGCTTTCATCGTGCGC
>Ga0265338_10005116_pt1 | contig 17283 bp, 14 predicted proteins | sample 42126metaG_FD_193579 | JGI IMG/M metagenome (GOLD analysis project Ga0265338, IMG submission 193579) | Rhizosphere microbial communities from Carex aquatilis grown in University of Washington, Seatle, WA, United States - 4-21-26 metaG | ecosystem: Host-associated > Plants > Roots > Rhizosphere... | reverse complement strand
CGGGACGCGGACCGGGCCCGGCCGCTCCCAGCGGGCCTGGCCGGGCCCGATCTGACTGGTCAGTGAGGTGTGATGAATCCGAAGCTGAAGCTGTCCCGCCGGGTGCGGTGGGCAGTGCCGGCCGGTGTGGTGGCGGTCACCGCCGCGGTCACCGCCGGGTCCATGATCACTATCGCCCAGGCGTCCCCCGAGCTGCCCGCGCGCAGCCCGGCCCAGCTGCTCGCGGCGGTCGCCGGGCACACCGGCCTGCCGCCCGCGCTGACCGGCACCGTGGTGGAAACCGCGTCGCTCGGCATCCCCAACCTGCCCGACACCGGCGATCCCACCTCCATCACCTCGCTGCTGGCCGGCTCGCACACCATCAAGGTCTGGTACGCCGACCCGGCCCACTTCCGGCTGGCCGTGCCGGTGACGCTGAGTGAGACTGATCTGGTCCGCAACGGGTCCACCGCCTGGTTCTGGCAAAGCCAGACGAACACGGTGACCCGGATGCAGCTGCCGGCCAAGGCCGGGGCGCAGGACATCCCCGCCCCTGGGCAGGCGCCGCTCACCCCGCAGCAGGCGGCGCAGCAGGTGCTCGCGGCGGTCGGGCCGACCACCGCGGTCAGCGTGGACCCGGCCGTGACGGTCGCGGGCCAGGCTGCGTACCAGCTCGTCCTGGCCCCCAAAGACAGCCGGTCGCTGGTCGGCCGGGTGACCCTGGCGCTCGACGGGCAGCACACCGACGTGCCGCTCCGGGTCCAGGTGTTCGCCCGGGGCGCGACCACGCCGGCCTTCCAGGTCGGGTTCACCGCGGTCGCCTTCGTCAAGCCGGCCACGGCCAACTTCGATTTCACCCCGCCCCCGGGGGCCAAGGTCTCCGTCACCAGCCCGGCCAACGGCTGGAGCGGTCTTCCCCCGGCCCAGCACAAGGCAGCCCAGAAGGCGGCCCAGCGCAACGCAGTCCGGCAGAAGCTGGCCGCGACCGGTGGCCCGACGGTGATCGGCAAGGACTGGCTGTCGGTCGCGGTGCTGCCCGGCGACGCGCTGGCCGGGATCACCGGCGCGGGTAATGCCGCGATCGCGGCCGGGCAGGCCGCACGGAGCGTAGCGGGCGGCCCGGGGTCCGGGTCGGTCGGCGGGCCGGACAGTGCCGTCATCCTCGGTGCCCTGCTCAAGGCGGCCACCCCGGTACACGGCGCCTGGGGCAGCGGCAAGCTGCTGCGCACCAGCCTCATCTCCGTACTGATCACCGACAGCGGGAAGGTACTGGTCGGCTCGGTCACCCCGGCGGTCCTGTACAGCGCCGCGGCGCAGGTCAAGTGAGCGGTGCACCGGCCGTCAGCACTACCGGGCTGACCAAACGGTTCCGCGGTGGCCAGCTCGCGGTGGACGACCTTGACCTGGTGGTCCCGCGCGGCTCCGTCTACGGGTTCCTCGGGCCGAACGGATCGGGCAAGACCACGACCATCCGGATGCTGCTCGGCCTGGTGTTCCCCACCCGGGGCAGCCACCAGCTGCTCGGCATACCCATGCCACACGGATCCGCCCAGGTACTCCCGAAGGTCGGGTCACTGGTCGAAGGCCCGGCGTTCTACCCCCAGTTGTCCGGGCCGGCCAACCTGGCCCGGATCGACGCCGCCGACCGGACCGCCGACCCGGGCACGGCCCGGGAGCGGATCACCACCTCCCTGGAGCGGGTCGGCCTGCTCGCCGCCAAGAAGAAGCACTACCGGGCCTACTCCCTGGGCATGAAGCAGCGCCTCGCGATCGCGGCCAGCTTGCTCCAGCCGCGTGAGCTGATCATCCTGGATGAGCCCACCAACGGACTCGACCCGCAGGGCACCCGCGAGGTGCGCGGCCTGATCCGCGAGATCGCCACCGAGGGCGTCACCGTGCTCGTTTCCTCGCACCTGCTGGCGGAGGTCGAGCAGATCTGCAGCCACGTCGGGGTCATGCGCACCGGCCGGCTGGTCTTCCAGGGCCCCCTGGATGAGTTGCGGGCCCGTGGATCCGCCCGCATCGAGGTCCACACGACGGAGGTGGAGCGGGCGGCTGAGATATTCGGCAAGCTGGGGCTGGCCGACATCCAGACCAGCGAGGGTGAGGTCAGCGCGCAGCTCGCCGACCAGCTGCCCGAGCGCATCTGCCGGGAACTCGTGTACGCGGACATCCCGGTGGCCGGGCTGGGCACGGCGCGGCCGAACCTGGAGGAGCTGTTCGTCGGGCTCACCGGAGAGGGTTTCGATGTCGACGGCTGAGATCACGGCCACGCCGGACAGCCGCCCGGTAGCGCCGGCGATCGTGCGGCGCAGCCCGGTGCTGTCCTGGCTGCGGCTGCTGGGTTCCGAGCTGCGCCTGATCTTCCGGCGGCTGCGTAACCTCGCCCTGCTCAGCGTGCTGGTGGTGCTCCCGCTGCTGCTCGGCATCGCGCTGTGGGTGGCCGCGCCGCATCATGGTGATGGCGGCGGCGGGCCGGACGCGTCGTTCATCGACCAGCTGGCCGGGAACGGCGTCTTCCTGTCGTTCATCGCGCTCACCATCATGATGACGCTGGTCCTGCCGCTGGTCGTGGCGGTGGTGTCCGGTGACTCGATCGCGGGCGAGGCCGGCTACGGCACGCTGCGCTACCTGCTCACCGTGCCCGCCGGGCGGGCCCGGCTGCTGTCGGTGAAGTACACCGCGGTGATGATCTTCGGGTTTGTCTCGTGCCTGCTGGTGTCGGGGGTGTCGCTGATCGTCGGGGTGGCCCTGTTCCCGGTCGGGCCGGTGACGCTGCTGTCCGGCACCACCGTGTCCCTGGCCGACGGGTTGCTCCGGCTGCTCTTCGTCACCCTGTACGTGACCGCTGCGATGGCCGCGCTCGGCGCCATCGGGCTGGCCATCTCGACGCTGACCGAGCACGCCATCGGCGCGATCGCGGCCATCATGATCCTCGCGGTGGCCAGCGAGGTAGCCGACAACGTGCCGCAGTTCGCGGTGGTGCACCCATTCCTGCCGACCCACTGGTGGCTGTCGTTCGACTCGCTGCTCCGCTCGCCCATCGCGACCGGTGACCTGGTGCACGGGCTGCTGTCGTTCGGGGTGTACGTGGTGATCTTCGGTGCGATCGCCTGGGCGCGCTTCACCACCGCCAACGTCACCAGCTGACGAGCGGCGTCCCGCCCGGCTGGCTCGTTCATGATCACGGTAATCTTTCAGTCGTGTCAGTCGCCGTGACTGAAAAATAGCGTGATCGTGGACGGGTCTCGTGGCGCCGCGGGTGCCTGATGGCGACGCGAGCACGCCTGCGCTGAGCACGTCGCGGATGCTCCGGCTGTCGGCCTCCGCGTTCATCGTGCTCGCCGCCGAGCCGTCCTTCGTCCTCATCGACACCGCGGTGGTCGGTCATCTCGGGCCCCTCCCGCTGGGCGCGCTCGGCATCGGCGGCACGCTGCTGTCGCTGGTCGCGATGGTCGGCGCGTTCCTCGACTACGGCACCACCGGCCGGGCCGCCCGCTGGTACGGAGCGGGGCAGCAGGACCGGGCGGTCGAGGAGGGAACCACCGCGTCGGTGCTCGCCCTCGTCCTGGGCACGGCGGCGGCCGGGGCCGGTGAGTTGTTCGCCGGGCCGCTGCTGCGGCTGCTGGCGGGCGGCCCCGGCCCGGTGGCCAGCGCCGCGCAGACCTGGTTTCGCATCGCGGTGCTCGGCGTGCCGGGAATCCTCCTGGTCCTCGCGGGCAATGGCTGGATGCGCGGGGTGCAGGACACCCGCCGCCCGGTCCGGATCGTGCTCATCGCCAACGCTCTGTCGGCGGCGGCATCGCCGATCCTGGTCTACCCGCTGGGACTTGGCCTGGCCGGCTCAGCGGTGGCCAATGTCAGCGCGCAGGCGGTCGCGGGCCTGCTGTTCGTGCGGGCGGCGCACCGCGAGCGCCGCCGCTGGCGGCCGCAGTGGGCCGTCATGCGCGGCCAGCTGGCCGTGGGCCGTGAGCTGCTGCTGCGCGAGGCCGGTTTCCAGGCTGCCTTCCTGACTGCCGCGGCGGTCGCGGCCCGGATGGGCACCGCGCAGGTCGCGGCGCACCAGATCGGGCTGGAGCTGTGGGTGTTCACCGCCCTGCTGCTCGACTCCTTCGCCATCGCCGCCCAGTCGCTGGTCGGCGCGGCGCTCGGCGGCGGCGACGCCCGCACCGCCCGGCGCACCGCCTGGCAGGTCGCCCGGTACGGGCTGGCCGCCGGGATCGTGTTCAGCATCGTGCTGGCGGCCGGCTGGTGGCTGATCCCGGCCGCCTTCACGTCGTCGGCCGCGGTGCAGCACCAGGCCCACCTGCTGTGGCCGTTCTTCATCGGCCTGCAGCCCGCCGCCGGTGTGGTCTTCGCCCTGGACGGCGTGCTGATCGGCGCGGGTGACGTCGGATTCCTGCGCACCGTGACCCTGATCGCCGCCGTCGGGGTCTTCGTCCCCATCACCCTCGCCGCGCTGCACTGGCACTGGGGCATCGGCGGGGTATGGGCCGGGCTGGCCGGCTTCATCGGCGCCCGGCTGATCGGCATGCTGGTCCGCACCGCCCGCGGCCGCTGGGCGGTGACCGGCACCACGGCGTAGGCGGCCTGGCTGTGTGGTAATCTCTCCCGGGCCGAATGGCGTGTCTTAACGTCTTCGGTTCGGCGGGGGTCCATAAGGTATTCGCGAGTTGATTGGATTCCCTGCCGTGCCGCTTCGCCGGATGATCCCGGTCGCCATTGTGCTTAGCCTGCTCTTGGCGACCGCAGCGTGCTCGTCGGCCCACCCTTCGGCATCCGCTGTCGCCGTGCACACCGCGGCCGCCACGATCGCGCCGTCGCGGGCCGCTCTCATGCAGGTGACCGGGACGAAGCTCAAGGTGGCCCTGCTGCCCAGCTCGGACTTCCCGGCCGGCTTTGCGCTGGCGCCGCGCAGTGCCTATGACACCGGCGACGTGCTTACTAATGGGGCACCGAACTACCCTCTTGGCACCATGAGCTGCAGTGACCTTCTTAACAAGATCGGCGACCCAGGTTTCGGGGAGAACGCGCTCGCCTCCAACACGATGGCCAATCACGCTGGTAACGGGTCATTCTTCCAGGGGATTTACCAGTTTTACGACGCCGTCGGTGCATCCGCATTCTTCTCCGAGGTCCAGGCCGCCTTGGGGGGCAGGTGCCATTCGTTCAGGCTGACTTCAACTGGCGTCTCCATGACCGTCACGGCCAAAGTCACAGTGGCTCCTGACGTCCATGGCCACCGCGCGTTCGTGCTCAGCTTCGGGGGCACCCAGCAGGGTTCGCCGCTCGAAGGCCATTCCATGCTCGTCCTCGACGACACCGATGTCTGCGTCGCCGCTTGGGTAAGTAATGGAGATGCCCTTCCCGCGAGCCCGACCTTGGCGTCCATAGCGGCCACCCTCATCGCCAAGCTCGGCCCGGTCTGACTGCCGGATAGGCAGCCCGGTCAGCCCTTCAGGTTCGGGAAGTCGTCCTCCCAGAACTCGGTCACGCCGCGCGGGGCCGGCGGGCTGGCGCTGCCGACGCTGGTGCCGGCGGGGCGGCCCGCGCCGCTGGGGGCGTGCGCGTCGTCCTCCCGGGCTCGCAGCTCGACGCGGCGGATCTTGCCCGAGATGGTCTTGGGCAGGTCGGCGAACTCGATCCGCCTGATCCGCTTGTAGGGAGCCAGCCGCTGCCGGGTGTAGGCGAGGATCGCGAACGCGGTGTCCGGGGAGGGATCGAACCCGGCGGCCAGCACGACGTAGGCCTTCGGCACCGCGAGCCGGAGCGGGTCAGGGGCGGGAACCACGGCCGCCTCGGCGACCGCCTCGTGCTCCAGCAGCACGCTTTCCAGCTCGAACGGTGAGATCCGGTAGTCCGCCGCCTTGAACAGGTCGTCGGTCCGGCCGACGTAGGTCAGGTAGCCGTCGTCGTCCCGGCTGGCCACGTCGCCGGTGTGGTAGTAGCCGCCGCGCATCGCCTCGGCGTCCCGCTCCGGGTCGCCCTGGTAGCCGGTCATCAGGCCGAGCGGGCGGCGGGACAGGTCCAGGCAGATCTCCCCCTCGGCGGCCGGCGCGCCGGTCAGCGGGTCGACCAGGACCACGGCGTACCCCGGCAGCGGCCGCCCCATCGACCCGGGCCGCAGCTCCTGGCCGGGGGAGTTGCCGACCTGCGCGGTGGTCTCCGTCTGCCCGTACCCGTCCCGCACGGTGATCCCCCAGGCGCGGCGGACCTGCTCGATCACCTCGGGGTTGAGCGGCTCGCCCGCTGCGACGCACTCGCGCAGCGTGGCCACGTCGGCGGCGGCCAGGTCGGACTGGATGAGCATCCGCCAGACTGTGGGCGGGGCGCAGAACGTGGTGATCCCGCAACTGCCGATCGCGTCCAGCAGGGCCGCCGCGGAGAAACGCTCGTAGCCGAGGATGAAAGCGGTCGCCCCGGCGTTCCACGGCGCGTACACGTTGCTCCACGCGTGCTTGGCCCAGCCGGGCGAGGAGAGGTTCAGGTGCACGTCCCCCGGCTGCAGGCCGATCCAGTACATCGTGGACAGGTGCCCGGCCGGGTAGGACGCGTGCGTGTGCTCGACCAGCTTGGGCTGGGCGGTGGTCCCGGAGGTGAAGTACAGCAGCAGCGGATCGCCCGCCTTGGTGATCCCGTCCGGGGTGAACTGCGCCGACGCGTACGCCGCGTCACCGTAGGAGCGCCACGGCGGCTGCTCCGGCCCGGCCGCGCCCGCAGCCAGGGAGCCGACCAGGATCCGGGTCCAGTCGCCGGGTACCGCCGCGAACTTGGCGGCCTGCGCGGTCTCCGTGATCACGTGCCGGACCTCGCCCCGCGGTATCCGGTCGGCGAGGTCGTCCGGGCCGAGCAGGGTCGAGGCCGGGATGATCACTACGCCGAGTTTCATCGCGGCCAGGATGATCTCCCACAGCGGCGCGATGTTGCCCAGCATGAGCAGCAGCCGGTCGCCCCGGCGGGCGCCCAGGCTGCGCAGCCAGTTGGCGACCTGGTTCGACCGGGCGGACAGCTCCGCGTAGCTCAGCCGGGCGGAGCCATCGCCGCCGGTGACGATGCGCAGCGCATCGCGGTCCGGGTGCTCGGCGGCGATCACGTCGAACCAGTCCAGGGCCCAGTTGAACTCGTCCAGGTGCGGCCAGGAGAACTCGGCCACCGCGGCAGCGTAGTCGTCGCGGTGCCGCAGCAGCAGGTCGCGGGCCGCCCGGAAGGCAGCGCCGGAAGGCACATCGGTCATGAGGTCATCGTGGCAGGTGCGGCCGCGGCTGGGGGGGAGTACTGGCGTCGGCTGCGGCACCGCCGGGGCAGACGATGCCGGTCTCGTAGCCGAGGACGACCGCCTGCACCCGGTCCCGGAGGCCCAGCTTGCTGAGAATCCGGGTCACGTGCGTCTTGACGGTGGCCTCGCTGAGTGTCAGGTGCGCCGCGATTTCCGTGTTGCTCAGCCCGCGGGCCACCAGTCCGAGCACCTCCCGCTCGCGTGGAGTCAACGCGGACAGGTCCTGGTGCGGCGGCCGCTGCTCCGGATCGCGCGGCGCGAACCGCTCAACCAGCCGGCGGGTGATGGACGGGGCCAGCAGGGCATCGCCCTGGCGGACCAGGCGGACCGCGGCGACCAGGTGCTCCGGCGACACGTCCTTGAGCAGGAAGCCGCTGGCCCCGGCCGCGAGCGCGGCGTACACGTACTGGTCGAGGTCGAAGGTGGTCAGGATGATGATCCGGGAATCACGGCCCGCGCCGGCGGCCAGGATCCGCCGGGTCGCCTCCAGCCCGTCCATTTCCGGCATCCGGATGTCCATCAGGACCACGTCGGGGCGGTGACTCAGCGCCGCGGCCACCGCCTCCGCGCCGTTGGCCGCCTCGCCGACCACCGGGATGCCCGCCGAGTTCAGGATCATCCGGAATCCGCTGCGGACCAGCGTCTGGTCGTCGGCGATGAGCACGCGCGGCGCCATCTCCGGCAGCGTGGCCGCCCCGGTGGGCACGGTCATCTCAGGCCGTCCCCGACGCCGCGGCGGCCGGATCAACCGGGATCCGGGCCCGGACCAGCCAGCCACCGCCGGGCCGCAGGCCCGCGTCAAGATCACCGCCATACAGTTCCACCCGTTCCCGCAAGCCGAGCAGGCCCCGCCCCGGTGCGCTGCCCGCGCCACCGGTCCCGTCGTCGGCCACCTCGACCAGCAGTTCGGCGGGCTGGTAGTCGAGCCTGATCTCGGCCCGCGCCTGGCCGGCATGCTTGATCACGTTGGTCAGCGCCTCCTGGACGACCCGGAAGGCGGCCAGGTCCAGGCCCGGCGGCAGGCCGCGCTGCTGCCCGGTAACGCGCAGGCCGACGGGCAGTCCGGCCGCGGTGACCGGGTCGATCAGCGAGCGGAGCTGGCCGAGCCCGGGCTGCGGGCTCAGGTCCTGGGCGGCTTCGGCGCAAGCACTGGGCGACGCCCCGGCCACGGCGCCGGGCGGCCCGAGCAGGCCGAGCAGGTGGCGCAGTTCCGTCATGGCGGCCCGGCCGCTTGACTCCACGGCGAGCATCGCGTCGCGGGCATCGTCGGGTGCGCTGTGCAGTACCCGCCGGGCGGCGCCGGCCTGCACGACCATCACGCTCACGCTGTGCGTCACCACGTCATGCAGTTCGCCCGCGATGCGTGACCGCTCGACCTCAAGCGCGCGGCGGGTGGCCTCGGCATGCTCGGCCGCGAGGCGGCTCAGCCGTTCCTGCGAGTCGCCCGCCCGGCGCCGCCAGACCCGCACGGCGTTGCCGACGATCGCGATCGGGATCATGATCGCCAGCGGCGTGGCCCGGGCCGGGATGGGCGGCGACGTGTCCGGGAAGGCGGCCATGATGGCCGCCGCCGCGGCCAGCAGGCTGAGCAGGGCGGCGCCGCGGAACCGGCTGCGGGTGACGGCGTTGTACGCGGTGAACACGATCGCGACGAAGGTGGCCAGCGTCGTGTAGTGACTGGTCATGGCGGTCGCGCCGAGCACCACCCAGAACGTGGTCAGGGGCAGCAGCCGGCGGGCCGCCAGCGGCACCGATGTCGCGACCGTCGCCGCGGCCGCGCGCCAGCTGATCCCGGTCCCGGTCCCGGTGCCCAGAACCTTGATGTGCGGCCCGAACACCCATTTCCCGGGCGGCCCCGGAACCACGTCGATCCCCCCGCCGCCGGAGTGACCGAGCCGCGCCACCTCGACCAGCGACACCACGAGAAAACCGGCGGCCAGCACGACGTCACCGGCCACCGCCCGCCGCGACACGGCCGTCCGCGGCTCAGCGGACCGGGCAAACGCCAGGGCCCCGCGCAGCCAGTCCCGCGCCGCGGCCCGCCACTGCACGTTCACCCGCCCATTGTGACCTGCCGGCCGGTGGCTGGCCGTCCGTCCGCTGGTGTAGTCGTGTCCACCGGCAGGATGACGGCCGGGCCGGGTCAGCCGCATGCGGTACCCGGATTGCATCCTGGGGGCGACGACCCGGTCACGCTGCGCGGCCTACCGTGCCCGGGTGAACACACTCATACAGCTCAGCCAGGTCACCAAACGTTACGACACTGACGGGCCGGCCGCGGTCGACCAGGTCAGCCTGGATCTCGCCGCGGGCGAGTCGGTGGCCGTGATGGGCCCCTCGGGCAGCGGCAAGTCGACCCTGCTCAACCTGGTGGCCGGCCTGGACCGGCCATCCAGCGGCACGGTCACCGTCGCGGGGGAGCGTATCGACACCCTCAGCGAGACCGGGGTGGCCCGGTTCCGGAGCCGGCGGATAGGCATGATCTTCCAGTTCTTCAACCTGCTCGATGATCTGACCGTCGCCGACAACGTGCTGCTGCCCGCACAGCTGGCGGGGACGCCGCGGCCGGCCGCGCGGGCCCGCGCCGCGGAGTTGCTGGAGGCGCTGCGGATCGAGCGGCACCGCGACGCCTACCCGGCCCGGCTGTCCGGCGGCGAGCGGCAGCGGGTCGCGATCGCCCGGGCGCTGGTGAACCGGCCCGCCCTGCTGCTCGCCGATGAGCCGACCGGGGCCCTGGACACGGCAACCGGGGACGAGATCTGCGCGCTGCTGCTCGATCTCGTCCGGTCCGGCCAGAGCATGCTGCTGGTGACGCACAACCCCGATCTGGCCGCCCGCTGCGCGAGCCGCACCATCCAGCTGGTCGACGGCCGCCTGGTCAGCGATGTCCGCGGGGCCGGGGTGCGGCGATGAGGCCGGGCCCGGTGGCCAGGGCCGTGCGGGGCGGCCTGTCCGGGCGCCGCGTGCAGACCGTCGTCATCGGCCTGGTCGTGCTCATCTCCACCGCCGCCTGCACCCTGGCCCTCGGCCTCCTGGTGGATTCCAGCGCCCCGTTCGATCATGCGTTCGCGGCCCAGCGCGGCGCCCACCTGGGCACGGTCATCGACCCGGCCGCGGCGACCCCGGCGCAGATCGCCGCGACCAGGACGCTGCCCGGCGTGACCGCCGCCGCAGGACCGTTTCCCCAGGCGGTCATAGACGGGCGGGTCAGCTTCCCCGGCATCCCCGGCCAGTTCGTCCTGCCGCCCGCCACCCTGGCCGGGCGGGCGTCCCCGGGCGGGCCGGTCGACGACATCACCCTGGACTCGGGGCGCTGGGTGCGGCACCCCGGGGAAGTGGTCGTATCGCGGGACCTGGATGGCCCCACCCTCCAGCTGGGACAGCAGATCACGGTCACCGGAGTTCCGGGGACGCCGCGGCTCACTGTCGTCGGCATCGCCAAATCCATCACGGGCTCGGCGGACGGCTGGGTCATGCCCGGCGAGATCGGGGCACTGCGCCCGCGGGGCACGCCGCCGGCGGCCCAGATGCTCTACCGGTTCGCCGCCGCCGGAACTACCAGGCAGGTCAACGCGGACCTGGCCGAGGTCCGCGCGGCGCTGCCCGCCGGCGCCGTCACCGGTGCCCAGTCCTACCTGCCGGTCCGGCTCCAGGCCACCGGGTCGCTCGCGCCGATCGTCCCGTTCGTGGTGGCGTTCGGAATCATCGGGCTGGTCATGTCGGTGCTCATCGTGGCCAACGTGGTCAGCGGCGCGGTGGTCGCGGGCTACCGCCGGATCGGCATCCTCAAAAGCATCGGGTTCACCCCGGGCCAGGTGGTGGCGGCTTACGTGGGCCAGGTCATAATCTCGGCCATCGTCGGCTGCCTGGCCGGCGTGGTGCTCGGGAATCTGCTGTCCGTGCCGCTGCTCAGCCAGACGGCGAACATCTACGGCGTCGGGGTGCTCACCGTTCCGCTGTGGGTCAGCGGGCTTGTCCCGGTCGCCGTGTGCGTCCTGGTCGGGGTGGCGGCGCTGCTGCCTGCGGCACGGGCCGGACGGCTCAGCGCCATCCAGGCCATCTCCATCGGCCGCGCTCCCCGCAGCCACCGCGGCTATGCCGCGCACCGGCTGCTCGGCGGGCTGAGGTTGCCGCGCCCGGTGACCATCGGCCTGGCCGCTCCCTTCGCGCGGCCCGCGCGGACCGCCGTCACCTTGGTGGCCATCCTGTGCGGCGCCGGGACCGTGACATTCGCGGCTGGCCTGAGCGCCTCGCTGGACCGGGTGGCGGCCGCCCTGTCGCACTCCGCCGCTGAGCCGGTCCAGATCGCGCTGCCGGGAGGCTTCGGCCAGAAGGGTGGTCCCGGGCCCATCGGCGGGCCGCGCGGGCAGCAGGAGCAGCCGTCGCCGGCCGCGGCCCAGCGGGCAGTCGAGGCCGCGCTGCGGGCCGAGCCGGGCACGCTGCGCCACGTGGCCGAGGCGAAGTCAGAGGCCCGCGTCTCCGGGCTGTCCCAGCAGATCCCGGTGCACGCCTTCCGCGGCGACGCGACCTGGACCGGCTACGGCTTGATCAGCGGCCGCTGGTACCGCGGGCCCGGTGAGGTGGACGTCCCCACCAACTTCCTGACGGTCACCGGCACGGCGGTCGGCGACACCCTGACGATCACGGCGGGCGGCCGCCAGGCCCGGGTGCGGATCGTCGGTGAGGTCTTCGACACCGAGAACCGCGGCCTGGCCATGATCACGGACTGGCCGACGCTGGCCCGGGTGATCCCCGGCCTCACCCCGCAGTGGTATGACGTCGGGCTCCGGCCGGGCACCAGTGCGCAGGCCTTCGCGAACGCGATCGGCGGCCGGCTCGGCCCCGGATACGGCGTGAGCCTGAACGCGAACGACCCGTTCTTCCTGACCCTGATCGCGATGATCGGCACCCTCACGCTCATGCTCGCGCTGGTCGCCGGCCTCGGCGTGCTGAACACGGTCGTGCTCAGCACCCGGGAGCGGGTGCACGACATTGGCGTGTTCAAAGCGTTGGGCATGACCTCCTGGCAGACCATCACCATGGTGGTGTGCTGGGTGGCCGGCACCGGGCTGGCGGCCGGCTTCCTCGCGGTTCCCGCCGGGATCGCCCTGCACCGGTACGTCCTGCCGGTGATGGCCAGTTCGGCGGGGACCGGCCTGCCAGCTAGCATGCTGGATGTCTACCGGTCCGGCGAACTGGCCCTGCTCGGCCTGTCCGGATTGGTGATCGGGGTACTCGGCGCGCTGCTGCCCGCGGGCTGGGCGGCGAAGATATCGACGGCCGCCGCGCTGCGTGCGGAGTGAGCGGCCCGGCCAGCCGGACCTCGGCAGCCGGCGCGGCCGGGCTGCCCGGCCTGGCTCAGCGGCCGCTGGCCAGCAGCATCGTGAGCTGGTGCCACTGATCGGCGGTGAGCTGCGCCGCGCGGACGTCCGGGGATACGCCCGCCCGGAGCAGGACCCCGCCGATGCGGCCGCCCGGACCGGGTGGGCGGCCGCGCGCGGCCGCGTCACGTAGCGCGTGACGCACCGGCGTGTCCGGCGACCGGTAGGCGGCCCGCAGCAGCAGGCGCAGCAGGCACTGGCCTTCGGCGGAGGCCGCGAGCAGCCGAGGCCGGATGGACAGGTGCGCGGCGCTGACCCGCGGCTGCGGCGTGAAGCTCATGGCGGACACCCGGCTGGTGATCCGCATCTGGTAGCGGGCCGTCCACCAGGCGGTCTCAGCGTCCCGTGGCACCGTGGCGGTCAGCCACCGCGCCACTCCCCACGCAGTGATCAGCTCAGCCCCGGCCAGCGGCACTGACGGATCCCCGGCCAGCCGTCGCATCAGGGCGGTACTGAGCGAGAACGGCACGCTGGCCACGACCAGGAATTCCCGCCGGGGCAGCGGGACCTCCCGCAGATCGGCCTGCACCACGGTCACCCGGGGGTTTCCCGCGACGCGACGGCGGAGCCGGGCGGCGCAGCGCGGGTCACGCTCGATCGCGATCACCCGGGCACCGCTGGCGGCCAGGGCGGTCGTGATGGCACCCGGCCCGGCGCCCAGGTCAAGGACGAGACGCCCATCGCCTGCACCTGAGGCGCGGACGAGCCGGCTGATCAGCGCGGCGTCACGCAGGAAGTGGGCTCCGGCCGGGTTCGGCGCGGCAGGCCGCCGCCCTGGCACGGAAGACCATGACCATCGACATGGCCTAGCTCCTCGGCTCGGATGTGATCAGCTCGGATGTGATCAGCTCGGGTGTGATCAGCTGGGATGTGATCAGCTGGGATGTGCTCCGCTCAGACGGTAGGCCGGGAGTGGGCGGGCGTCCACTGGATTTCCGGGCGGCCCCTCCCGGCCCCGACCGCGATGTCCGATTCCCGCCAGACATGTAGTCGGGGATCGACCAGGCTGAGGGCATGACATCGACTCAGACAGCCACCAGGGGCCGGACGGCAACGGACTACGAGATACGGGCTATCCCCCCGGACGCGCTGGGCGAACTGCGTCAGCGCGACGATGCCGGGGCGCCGCTCCGGGTGATGGTGGATGAGGAAGGCGGCAGCCCGCTCCGCTGCTGCCTGCGCCCGATTCTCCCGGGCGAGCAGGTCGCGCTGGTCTCCTACGCGCCGCTGCGCCGCTGGGCCCGGGCCACCGGAGCCGATCCTGGCGCTTACGACGAGACCGGCCCGGTGTTCATCCACCCTGAGCCGTGCCCGGGCCCGGCGAGCGAGGGCTATCCCGAGGCGCTGGCCGGCGCTCCCCGGGTCTTCCGCTGCTACGCGGCGGACGGCCGGATTCTCCGTGGCCGGCTGTTTGGGGTCGGCGAGCCTAGCGATGCCTCATCCGCCGAGGCGGTGCTCGCGGGGATCTTCGCTGAGGCCGCCGTCGCGCTCGTGCACATCCGGGCGGTCGAGTTCGGCTGCTTCGCCTTCGAGGCCCGGCGCCGCTAGCCGGGCCGCGACCGGCCCGGCGTTCCCGCGGGAACGCTGCGTGCGCCAGCGCCGGGCGTTTCCGCGGGAACGTCTCGGGTGGCCGGCGTTTCCGCGGGAACGTCTCCTTGCCTCGCCGCCCGGGCCCGTGCGCCGCCGGGCCCGTGCGCCGCCGGGACGCGGCTGGCAGGCTGGCCGCCATGAGCGACTGGTTCGCGCAGGCACCTCACGGTGTGCGATTCGACTGGGGACCGGCCGGGGCGGACCGGCTGGCCCCGGCCAGCGCATGCCTGGTGATCGTGGATGTGCTGTCGTTCAGCACGTCGGTCACGGTCGCCGTCGAGGCCGGGATCCGCGTCTTCCCCTACCCTCGGCACGACAGTGCGGCGGCGGCGTTCGCCCGGCGGCAGCAGGCGGTGCTGGCCGCCGGTCGCCGGGCTGGTTCCCCGGACACACCATGGTCCCTGTCGCCGGCGGTGCTGCGCCGCGCGCCGTTCACGCCGCGACTGGTGCTGCCGTCACCGAACGGTTCCGCGATTGCCGCCGCGGCAGCAACACCGTCCAGCCGCACGGATCTCCTCGCCGCATCCCTGCGGAACGTGACTGCGACCAGCCGCTGGATCGCGGGGCGCGGGCTGGGCACTCCGGACCGCCCGGTCACCGTGATAGCGGCCGGTGAACGCTGGCCGGACGGCAGCCTGCGCCCCGCGCTGGAGGACCTGCTGGGGGCGGGCGCGGTCATCGCCGCCTTGGCGCGCGCGGCCGCTGGCCCGCTGTCCCCGGAGGCCGCCGCGGCCCGGAGCTGCTACGAAACGACGCCCGACATCGCGGCGGCGCTGGCGGGCTCCGCGTCCGGCCGGGAACTCAGCCCGCGCGGCGGTGCCGCCGACATCGCTGTCGCGGCCGAGATCGACTCGTGCGGCGTGGCGGCGGTCCTCACCGCTGGAGCCTTCGAAGCAGCTCACTGACCCACATCGTTTCCGCGCGAACGCGGGCCGCCGGCGTTTCCGCGGAAACGCCGGCGGGTGTGCCGGACAGTCGTCGTTACAGGACGTCGTGGCCGGGGTGCGGCTCCTGGGGGATCGGGGTGCGGGTGGCCGGGATGCTGCCGAGGCGGCCGGCCTGGTAGTCCTCGAACGCGGTGACCAGCTCGTCCCTGGTGTTCATCACGAACGGGCCGTAGGCGGCTACCGGCTCCCGGATCGGCTCACCGCCGAGGACGAGGATGTCCAGTTCGCGGCCGGGGCCCTGCTGTGTGGTGTCGGCGCCGACGGTGATCACGTCACCGGGGCCGAACGCGGCCAGCTGGCCGGTGCGCACCGGACGCTGCTCCGGCCCGACCGTCCCGCTGCCGCCCAGCACGTAGACCAGCGCGTTGAAGTCGGCCCGCCAGGGCAGCCGGAGCCGCGCGCCTGGCTGCAGGGTCACGTGCAGCAGGGTGATCGGGGTGTGCGTCACGCCCGGACCCTGGTGACCCGCGAGGTCACCGGCGATGAGCCGGATCAGCGCGCCGCCGTCGGGTGACGACAGCAGAGCCACCTGGCCGGCCCGGATGTCCTGGTAGCGCGGGCTGGTCATCTTGAGCCTGGACGGCAGGTTCACCCAGAGCTGGAAGCCGTGGAACAGGCCGCCGCTGACCACCAGCTCCTCCGGCGGCTCCTCGATGTGCAGAATCCCGCCGCCGGCCGTCATCCACTGGGTGTCGCCATTGGTGATCACGCCGCCGCCGCCATTGGAGTCCTGGTGCCGGAAGACCCCGTCGATGATGTAGGTGACGGTTTCGAAGCCGCGGTGCGGATGCCAGGCGGTGCCCTTCGGCTCACCCGGCGCGTAGTCCACCTCGCCCATCTGGTCCATGTGAATGAACGGGTCGAGCCGGGCCAGGTCCACGCCGGCGAACGCACGGCGGACCGGGAAGCCCTCGCCTTCGAAGCCGGACGGGGCGGTGGTTACCGATACCACCGGCCGGCTGGTCAAGGCGGCGGCATCCGGGTCCGGAACCCGGGGCAGGACCAGGATGTCTTCAGCGGTCACGGCGGGCATGATCTCTCCTTCGCTCAGGCTCGGCCTACCCCGTCCATAACGATAGTTGACCACGCAACATTCCGGCGGCCTGGCGCCCCCGGCGGCTGGTCGGCGGGCCGCGGCCGGGCGGCATTGTTACGGATTGCCACAATGGTCGCATCGGGTAATTCATTCGGGCAGACTCATGTGCGTGAATCAACTAGGGGTGGGATTGGTTCTCGACGGAAGGCTGCGGCTGGTCGAGCCGATCGCGACGGGCGCCTCCAGCGCCGTCTGGCGTGCTGTGGATCAGCAGTCAGGCCGTGAAGTGGCCGTCAAGGCACTCCAGGCCCACCAGGTCGGCGATGCCGTGGCGCAGGCCAGGTTCCGGCTGGTGGCCAGGACCGTCACGCAACTGTCGCACCCGGCGATCGCTGAGGTGTACGAGTACGGCGAGGGTGACCTTGGTGCGGGCGTCATCGTGCCCTATGTCGTCAGGGAACTGGTCAGCGGTGAGACCTTGGAGCAGCGCCTCACCCACGGCCCACTCCCGGCCAGAGAGGCGTTGCGGATCCTGGGCGCCGTGGCCGATGCGCTGGCGGTGGCGCACCGGGCTGGCACGGTGCACGGCAACATCGAGCCCGCCAACATCGTGCTCGGGCCAACCGGCGTCAAGATCACCGACTTTGGTCTCGCGGCGCTGCGCGGTCCGCTGCCCCCCGGGCGTCCCCGCGGCCCGCTCGCCTACCCCGCCCCCGAGCTGGCCAGCGGCGGCGCGGCGACCCCGGCGGCGGACATGTATTCGCTCGGCGTGGTGTTCGTCGCGTGCCTGACCGGGATCGCCGGAAGCGCGCCCGGCGCCGGGATGCCGGGCGCGGGCGCCGCCGACCTGGTGCCGGCCAGCCTGGCCGCCCTCTGGGCCGCCTGCCTGGGCGCGAACCCGCAGGACCGGCCGAGCGCGGCGCACGTCGCCGTGATGTCGCGGCAGATCCCAGCGGACCACGGTCTGCTGGCCGCCGAATCCGAGCGGGCCGCGCCGCGCGCGCCGCGGCCCGCGGCGCGGCCCGCGGCTGACCAGCCAGCCGGCCGGCCAGGCCAGGCCAGGCCAGCCGGCCG
>Ga0265338_10005115_pt1 | contig 17284 bp, 12 predicted proteins | sample 42126metaG_FD_193579 | JGI IMG/M metagenome (GOLD analysis project Ga0265338, IMG submission 193579) | Rhizosphere microbial communities from Carex aquatilis grown in University of Washington, Seatle, WA, United States - 4-21-26 metaG | ecosystem: Host-associated > Plants > Roots > Rhizosphere... | reverse complement strand
TATGCCGGCAAGCCGCAGCTCATGGTGCCCGCCTACTTCACCGAACGGGTGACGGCCCAGAAGATCGCGGCCCTGGGTGCGGGCGTCATGTCCGGCGTGGAACCTGCTGAACTGGGAGCACGACTGGGGATGCTGGTGCGGGACGCCGCTTTCGCCGGGAAGGCTCAGATCATCGCGAAGAAACTGGCACCCATGAGCATGGAGTTCGGCATCAAGGGCGCCATCGCTTCGGTGAACGAACTGGCAGCCATGGGGCCGCGCAAGTAACGGATACGGGTGCGGCGGCGCTCAGCCGTCGCCGCACTTGTCCTTGTCTTTATCCTTGTCCTTCCTGCGCTTTGCCTTGCAGCGGGCATCGTCCTTCCTGTTTCCCTTGTCTGCGGCCGGCTGGACGGCTTTGGCGCCCGCCTGAGTCGCGGTGGACGGGGCTTGCTGCTTCTGTTCGTGCTGCTGCTGACGTTGCTGGCGCTGCTGTTGCTGGCGTTCCCGCGGCGTCAGCTGCTGCCCCTGGGCCGGCGCTTGTCCGGCGGCAGCAGGTCTCGCGGTGCCAGGCGCGGCGGTCTGTTTCTGCTCCCGCTCCTCGCGGCGCTGCTCGCGCTGTTGCTGACGCTCAGCCTTCGTGCCAGGCACCTTCTCGGCGGGCTGCTGTGCGGCCTTGCTGCGCTGCTCTTCCTGCCGCTGTTGGCGGCGCTCCCGGGGCGTCTCGGCCTTGGGCTGCTTCGTCTCGGCGGCCGGTCTGCCACCGGCTTTCGCCTTCTGCACCGCCGCACGGCGCCGCTCCAGTATCCGCTGCCTGCGCTGCTGACGGCGCACCTGGATCTGGCCACGGTTCTTCTGGGCGCGGGGCTTAAGCTTCTCCGGCAGGTCCATGTGGCGCAAAGCCTTGGGCGGCGTGGCCAGGGCCTGCTGGCGTTGCTTGCGGCTCTTCACGAAGCCTGAGTGGCCGGCGGGCGTGACCACGTCCCCATCGTCGTTCTTCACGTCGACGCTGCCGTCGCTCACGGAGGTGTAGAGGCCGTTGTCCGGCTTGCCGGATGCGTCTGCTTCGTCGGTGCAATCGTCGCCGCAATAGCGCACGTCGAAGGCGGTGCCGCGCACGCCGATGGTGGCGACCGGTGTCTCCACGCCGTAGTTCTGTGGCGTGGTGTGGCCGATGACGCCATCGATGGCCCGCAGGCCGCCCTTCACCAGCTTGAAGAACGCGTTCTCCGGCTGCTGGGGCTTGATGAGCGGCTGACCGTCGGCGCCGGTGGGTCCGTTCGCATCGTGCGCATCCGCTTCGTAGTGATAGCTGGTGATCTGGAAGCTGGTGTTGGGACGCAGCAGGATGCGGCCGGTGTCTTCCAGGTCCAGGTCGAGATAGCTGTCCGCGCCCAGCACGAAGGCATCGCCGGGGTAGACGTCGTCGCCATCCTTGAGCTGGCGGACGCTGCCATCCTTCGCCGTGTCGGTGACGCTGCCCTGGGCCAAAGCCACGGATCCCGCGACCTCGGGTCCGTTGTCGCTGGCGGCGGCGGGAGCCGCAACGGTACCGGCGGACGCAGCCGTGGTCGCGGCAGGAGCACTGGCCGGTGCGGGTGCCGTGGTTGCGGCGGGAGTGGTGGATGCCGCCGGAGCGACGGCACTGGCCGCAGCCGGCGCCGTCGCGACAGGAGCCGGGTTCTCGGGGCTCTTGCCGCAGGCGGCCAGCAGCGACAACGACAGGCAGGCGATGCGAAGTGTCGGTCTCATGATGGCCATGCTAACCCTTAAGTGCCGTATCCAACTAAAAACGCGGCCCAGGCGGGAGCGATGACAGCGCCGGAACCGGCCAGCTTATGCAAGGAACGCTGCAAGCGCGCCAGGTTCGCCTGCCGCCAGGCTCCGGCACCACGGCGCGCGCCACGGTCGAAGTCGATGATGTGCACCTTGGCAGCGGCATCCACCAGCAGGTTATGGGCATTCAGGTCCGCGTGGTACACGCCGGCATCGTGGAGACGGCGTACCGTGTGGCCCGCTTCGCCCCAGGGCACGCGGCTCTCGCCGCCTGCCGCCATGAGCGCGGCGATGCTGGTGGCGCCGGGGATGCGACGGGTGATGAGATCGGCTCTATAGAAGAGCCCGGCACGGACCACCTGGGCCGCCACCGGCTGGGGCACCGGCAGGCCCACCTTATATAGGGACTGCAGAAGGCGCCATTCGCGCCAGGCACGGGTGGCCTCGAGGCCGGTCCACACATAGAGGTCACGGATGAAGCGCCCCGGCAGGCCGCCGCGCCGGTAGTGGCGCAACACCCATTCCGCATCGCCATGCTGGAGCAGCCATGCGCTGCCACGACCGCCCACGGCGCTGGCCGCAGCCGCGGGCGGCGTGAACAGCGCCGTGTCCGCGTGGTCAAGCAGGGCGTCATCGTATAGGATGACCGCGCGCCCGGATTCCTGTTGCTTCGCCGTCATCCCAAGCGGTCCCCCAGCATGGCCAAACCGTCAGCCCCAGAATCGCTGTGCGTGATGCGCCTCTCGGCGGTGGGCGACGTATGCCACACCCTGCCGGTGGTGCGCACGCTGCAGCAAGCCTGGCCTGCCACGCGCATCACCTGGATCATCGGCAAGCTCGAAGCCAGCCTGGTGGGCGACATCCCCGGCATCGAGTTTATCACCTTCGATAAGTCGCAAAGACCCTACGGGCAACTGCGCCGCGCGCTCAAGGGACGGCGCTTCGACATGTTGTTGCACATGCAGATGTCCTTGCGTGCCAGCGTCGGCAGCCTCGCGGTGCACGCGCCTGTCCGCCTTGGATTCGATCGGCAACGGGCCCACGACTTGCAGTGGCTGTTCACCAACCGGCGCATCCCGCACCGGGACCGCCAGCATGTGATGGACAGCCTGTTCGGTTTCAGCGAGGCGCTCGGCATAGAAGAGCACGTGCTGCGCTGGGACATCCCGCTGCCTGCCGCCGCGGAGGCTTTCGCTGTCGAACGCATCCCCGCTGGGAAACCCACCCTCATCATCAGCCCCTGCGCCAACCCGCGCTTCCGCAACTGGCGCAGCTGGCAGCCGGAATACTACGCCGCAGTGGCGGACCATGCGGCACGGCAGCACGGCATGCAGGTGTTCGTCACCGGCGGCAGGAGCGAGATCGAGAAAGCCTACGGCGAGCGCATCAGCGCCCTCTCCAAAGCCGGTGCCGTGGACCTGGTGGGCAAGACTTCATTGAAAGAACTGCTGGCGCTATTGAAGCGCGCCACGGTGCTGGTGTCGCCGGATTCAGGCCCCATCCACATGGGCACCGCGGCGGGGATACCGGTGATCGGCCTCTACGCCACCACCAATCCCGATCGCGCCGGTCCCTACCTGAGTCAACGCTGGCGGGTGGACCGTTACCCCGATGCCTTGAAACAGTTCGACGGCCTCACCCCCGAGACCGCGCCCTGGGGCACGCGGGTGCGCGACCCCAAGGCCATGGATTGCATCAAGGTGGCAGACGTGACGGAAAAATTGGATGAACTGGTGGCCGCGAAAAATCGCGGCGAGAAACTACTGGCGGATGGGTAGAGTAAGAATAGCTTCCAGGCCGCCGGCCGGATGGTTTTGCAATACCAATTTCCCACCGTGCAGTTCAGCGATATTGCGGGCGATGCTCAGCCCCAATCCAGTGCCGCCGCCTTCCTGGCTGCGGGCGATCTCCAGGCGATAATAAGGCTCGAACACCTTCTCCAGCTCCGCCTGCGGTATGCCGGCACCGGCATCGCGCACCCGGATCACCACTTCGCTCCCTAAGTCCTGCACCGTGACCGTGGCCTTCTTGCCGTAGCGGATGGCGTTGGTCACCAGGTTATCCAGCAGGCGGCGCAGTGCGCGCGGACGCAGCATCACCGGCCGCTCGATGCGACCATTGAGTTTCACGTCGTAGCCGGTATCGACGGAGTCGGTCTCCAGGCTCTCCAGGAGCGCCATCAGGTCCACGCTCTGCAGCTGCTCCCTGTCTTCCAGGCCGCGCAGGAAGGACAGCGTGGCGTTGGTCATCTCCTCCATCTCCTGGAGGTCTCGCACCAGCTTGGCCTTCAGCTCCTCGTCGCCCAGCAGTTCTGCGCGCAGGCGCATGCGGGTGATGGGCGTACGCAGGTCATGGGACACGGCGGTGAGGATGCGGGTGCGTTCATATATATAGTCACGCAGGCGCGCCTGCATGGTGTTGAAGGCCGCCGCCGCGGCACGCACCTCCAGCGGCCCCTGCTCCGGCAGCGGCGGACGATTGAGGTCACGGCCCAGCTCATCGGCGGCGCGGGCCAGGATCGAGAGCGGGCGCGTCACCCAACGCACCGCCAGGAACGACAGCAACAGCACGGAGACCAGCAGCACTCCCAGGCTCAGCACCAGCCGCAAGGGGCTGTCGGTGAGTGCCCAGGGACGCGGGTGGTCGAAGTTGACCCAGCTGCCGTCCTTGAGCTGCACCTCGGTGATCGTATGCTCGCTGCGCCGGATACCGGAGGCATCCACCGGTGCTGCCACACCGGCCACGGATTCCGCAGGCGTGCGCTGCGCCACCACCACCCGCACCTGGCGTTCACTGCCCAGAGCATCCTTGAGGGCCGCCTCGTAATCCGCCGACTGGGGGTCGGGGCGGCCGTTCACCGGCGGTTGCGGGCTCAGGCTCACCAGCAGGCGCGGCGTGGTGATGATGCCGGCGATGCGCTCGCGTTCGCTGGCATCCAACGAATCCATGAGGCGCACCGCCTGGGCCACGCGCTGCGCCCACTGCGTGTCGCTGAAACGGAACAGCACCTGGTCGCGCTCCGAGAGGCTCACCGCGGCACTGACGATCTGGGCCACGATCAGGCCCGCCAGCAGCACCAGCGCCAGCTGCCCGAACAGCGAGCGCGGCCAGAGGCGCATCAGGCCTCCACTTCCACCGGCACCGCGAACACGTAGCCCTCGCCGCGCACGGTGCGGATCAGGGCCGGCACCCGGCCGTCGTCACCCAGGCGCTGGCGCAGGCGGCTCACCTGCACGTCGATGCTGCGGTCGAAGGGCATGTGGCTGCCGCGGCCGCGGATCATCTCGGTGAGTTGGTCGCGACTCAGCACCTCGCCGGCATGATGCAGGAACACGCACAGCAACCGGTATTCGGCGCCGGAGAGCGGCGTGGTCACGCCTGCGCCCGATACCAGCTGACGTGTGAGCGTATCCAGCTTCCAGCCCGCGAAGCGGAACTGGCGGGCCTGCTCCGGCGTCACGTCCTCGGGCAGGGTGCGCGCGCGGCGCAGCACGCTGTGCACCCGCGCGAGGAGCTCACGCGGATTGAAAGGCTTGGCCAGGTAGTCGTCGGCACCCGCCTCCAGGCCGGTGATGCGGTCCGCCTCCTCGCCCCGGGCGGTGAGCATGATCACCGGCAGGATGGACTTGGAGCGCAGGCGCTTGCACAGGCTCACGCCGTCCTCGCCCGGCAGCATCAGGTCCAGCACCGCCAGGTCGAAGCGGTTGTCCTCCAGGGCCTCGTCCATGCTGCGGCCGTCGGCCACGGCGGTGACGCGGAAACCCTCGCGGGTCAGGTACTCGGACAACAACGAGCGGATCTCCGCGTCGTCGTCCACCAGCAGGATGTGGTCTTGTTTGGTCATGTCGGGCTAGGGAAGTGCGTTGGCGGAGATTCTAGCCGCGCATCATCGGCAGCGCGCATGCGGCGGCGGGCGTTTTGTATCAAAATGTATCCCTCGCAGCCCACTGACGGCGGGATGGGACAATAACGCCCCGCGATGCCGGCCGCATCTGAACCAACCGACGGCACACGCGTCTTACCCTCCATGCATCCAGCCCGAGCCCCGATGGCCAGACCTATCACAACTCGCCTTCTCAGCTTCGCCCTGGCCTTAGGGCTGGGCACCGCCGTGTCGCAGGCGGCTGCCGACCCGGACGCGCTGCAAGCCGCGCCGCACTTCGACCAGCCGCTCACGCTGGTGCAGCTTACCGACCTAGCCCTCTCCAACAACCCGGCCACCAAGATAGCCTGGGCCCAGGTGCGCAGCAGCGACGCCGGCGTGGAGCTGGCGCGGGCCGGCTACTGGCCGCAGATCACCCTCGCCTATGACTACCAGAAGCAGAAGGTCCCCACCGGCACCAGCGGCGCCGTGATACCCGAGACCCTCTATGGCCCGAGCGTCGATCTCAGCTGGCTCCTGTTCGACTTCGGCACCCGTTCCGGCACCATCGACGCCGCCAAGTTCTCGCGCACCGCGGCGGAGCTGGACGCCAACCAGACCCTGCAGGACCTGATCCTCGAGGTGGAGCAGGACTACTACCAGGTGCTGGGCCTGCAAGCGGTGCAGGATGCAGACTTGCAGAGCGTGCAGGACGCCAGCGCCAACCTGGAGAACGCCAACCAGCGCAAGACCTCCGGTCTCGCCACCATCGGCGACGTGTACCAGGCGCAAGCCGCGCTGGCCGGTGCCAAGCTCGCGCTGCAGACCGCGCAGGGACAGCTCGCCAGTGCCCGTGGCACGCTGGCCATCGCCTTGGGCTATCCCGCGGACACGCAGGTACCGCTCGCGCCCTGGGACACCGAGATCAACGCCAAGATGCCCGACGAGAACGTGCATGACCTCTTGACCAAGGCGGCACAGGCGCGCCCGGAACTGCTGGCCGCGAAGGCGCAGCAGCAAGCCGCCATCGCCAGCCTGGAAGCGACGCGCGGCCAAGGCTGGCCCACGCTCACCCTGAACGGCAACGCCGGCCGCACCACCACCGAGATCAGCGGCCACAAGAGCACCGCCAACACCTATGACGCGGACCTGACCTTGAGCTTCCCGTTGTTCTCAGGCTTCGCCAACCAGGCCGCCAATCGCCAGGCCCAGGCCGCGGTGGATGTGGCCGACGCCACCGACGTGCAGCTCATCCAGGCGGTGCAGCTGGAGGTCTGGCAGGCCTACCAGAACATGCGCACCGCAGTCTCCAACCTCGACACCGCCGACCTGCAACTCAAGAGCTCGCAGCAGGCGGCGGACGTGACCCAGGCCCGCTACAAGAACGGCCTGGACAGCATCCTTGACGTGCTCTCGGCCCAGGCCACGCTCGCCAATGCGCGCGTGCAGCAGGTGCAGGCACATCTCAACTGGTTCGCGGCGCTGGCCGCCATGGGGCACGCCATGGGCGGCCTCGACGTACCCCAAGACAAGGTGCAACTACCGTGAGCGTGGCAAAGAAGAAAGCGTTCTGGATCATCGGCGGCGTGGTCGCCATCCTGGTGGTGCTGGTGGCACTGCGGGTGTGGAGCAACATCCGCAACGGCCGCAAGCATGAGCAGGTGGATAACCTGACCGTGTCCATGGGCCAGGCCAAGGTGCAGCCCATGCCCTTGACGCTCACCGCGGTGGGCCAGGTGATCTCCGAGCACGCGGTGCAGATCCGCCCGCAAGTCTCCGGCATGCTGAAGCAGGTCTACTTCACCGAGGGCCAGAGCGTGGAAGCCGGCCAGAAGCTCTTCCTCATCGACCCGGCACCCTTCCAGGCCGCGCTGGCTTCCGCCAAGGCCGCCTGGGAGAACGCCAAGGCCAACGCCGACCGCCTGGAGCCCCTGGCCAAGCAGGACTTCGCCACGCCCCAGGAATACGAGAACGCCCGCGCCACCGCCGACCAGGCTGAAGCCGCTTACCAGCAGGCCCAGATCAACCTCTCCTATACCGACATCCGCGCTCCCAACGCCGGCCGCACCGGCAGCCTGTCGGTGAAGTCCGGCAACATCGTGGCGCCCACCGACGCCCTGCCGCTGGTGGCCGTGAACCAGATGCAGCCCATCCAGGTGCAGTTCCAGCTGGCCCAGCAGTTCCTGCCCCAGGTGCGGGACTACGACGCCAAGCACAACCTCAAGGTGAGCGTGACCCACGAGGACGGCAGCGGCCACCTGGACGACGGCAAGCTGGTGTTCATCGACAACGCGGTCAACACCGTCACCGGCACGGTGATGTTCAAGGCCGCCCTGCCCAACAAGCAGGAGCAGCTCTGGCCCGGCCAGTACGTGGGCGTGACCCTGCAACTGGCGCTGGAACAGAACGCGGTGGTGGTGCCCCAGAGCGCGGTGCTCACCGGCCAGCAAGGCAACTATGTATATGTGGTGACGGACGGCGTGGCCCAGCCCCAGAACGTGAAGGTGGACCGGCAGATCGGCGACCTGGCGGTGATCTCCACCGGCCTCAAGGGCAACGAGAAGATCGTCACCGAGGTGCCGCGCACCCTGCGCCCCGGCCTACACGTGACGCCGGCGCCGGCCAGCAGCGACAACAAGCCTGAGATCGGCGTGCCGGGCGAGCCGCAGTCGTGAAGCTCCCGGCGAGGAACAAGCAGTGAATCTATCAGCGCCTTTCATCCATCGCCCGGTGATGACCACGGTCATCATGGCGGGCCTGCTGGTGTTCGGCATGTTCGCCTATACCAGCCTGCCGGTGAGCGAACTGCCCAGCGTCGACTTCCCCACCATCAACGTCAGCGCCAGCCTGCCCGGCGCCGATCCCGAGAACATGGCCTCCTCGGTGGCCACGCCCCTGGAGAAGCAGTTCAGCGCCATCGCGGGCCTGAGTTCCATGAGTTCCCAGAACAGCGTGGGCAGCACCAACATCACTCTGCAGTTCGACCTGTCGCGCAACATCGACGCCGCGGCCCAGGACGTGCAGACCGCCATCTCCCAGGCGACGCGCCAGCTGCCGCTGAACATGCCTACGCCGCCCACCCTGCGCAAGGTGAATCCGGCGGACTACGCCATCATCTACCTCTCGATGACGGCTGAGACCTTGCCAATGACGCAGCTGGACGACTACGCCGAGACCCGGGTGGCGGAGCAGGTCTCGCAGATCAACGGCGTGGCCCAGGTGATCGTGTTCGGTTCCTCGCAGTACGCCGCGCGCATCTATGTGAACCCCTATGCGCTGTCGGCCCGCGGCCTGTCCCTGAACCAGCTCACCACCGCCATCCAGGCCAACAACACCAACCTGCCCTCCGGCACCCTGTATGGCAGCAACCACACCTACACGGTGGAGAGCAACGGTCAGCTCACCGATGCCGCCGCCTACGACAAGATGATCGTGGCCTACCAGAACGGCGCACCGGTGCACCTCGCGGACGTGGGCTATGCCCTCGACGGCGTGCAGCAGGACAAGCAGCTCACCACATTCTCCGACGCTGCAGATGAGAACGGCAAGATGCGTCCCGCCATCGTGCTGGCGGTGAAGCGCCAGCCCGGCGCCAACACCGTGGCCGTGTCCCAAGCGGTGCAGGCGCTGATGCCCGAACTGACCCGCGAGGCGCCCGGCGACGCCAAGATCCACCTGCTCTACGACCGCGCCGCCTTCATCAAGGGCTCCATCGGCGACGTGCGCACCACCCTGTTACTGGCCATAGTGCTGGTGGTGGGCGTGATCTTCCTGTTCCTGCGCAACCTGCGCGCCACGCTCATCAGCGCCCTGGCCCTGCCCACCTCCATAATCGGCACCTTCGCCATCATGCAGCTGGCGGGCTTCAGCCTGGACAACCTGTCACTCATGGCACTCACCTTGGCTGTGGGTTTCGTGGTTGACGATGCCATCGTTGTGCTGGAGAACATCGTGCGCTACCGCGAGCACGGTGAACCCAGCATGCGCGCCGCCCTGCTCGGCAGCCAGGAGATCGGCTTCACCGTGGTGTCCATGACACTGTCGCTGGTGGCGGTGTTCATCCCCATCCTGTTCATGGGCGGCATCGTGGGGCGCCTGTTCAGCGAGTTCGCCATGACAGTGGGCATCGCCATCCTGATCTCGGGCTTCGTATCCCTGACCCTCACGCCCATGCTCTGCTCGCGCTTCCTCAAGGAGAGCGAGAGTCATGGCAAGGTCTACAACTCCCTGGAGAAAGGCTTCGACACCCTGCGTGAGTGGTACCGGCTGGGACTGACCTGGGCGGTGGACCACTGGGGCGCCATGCTGGGCGTAGGCGGCGTGATCCTGCTGCTTACCTTCGTGCTGTTCGCATTGGTGCCCAAGGGCTTCATCCCCAGCGAGGACACCGGCCAGGTCATCGGCAACACCATGGCACCGGAAGGCATCACCTTCGACCAACTGAACGGCCTGGAGCAGCGGGTGGAGAAGATCACCCAGCAGAATCCGGGCGTGCAGGCGGTGATGTCCAGCGCCGGCCAGGGCGGTGGCGGCAGCAATGGCAGCAACATCGGCCGCCTGTTCATCGGTCTGAAGCCCATGTCGGATCGCAAGAAGGCTGATGACATCCTGGAGCAGCTGCGCAAGGCCATGGAGCCGGTGCACGACATGCAGGTGTTCCTGCAGAACCCGCCGGCGGTGAACGTGGGCGCGGTACAGGGCAACGCCCAGTACCAGTTCGTGCTGCAGGGTCCGGACATCGACTCCCTGTACGCAGCGGCGCCCAAGTTCGAGCAGCTGTTGGACAAGATGCCCGGCATCCAGGACGTGAGCTCGGACCTGCAGCTGGACAATCCCCAGATCAACGTGAACATCAACCGCGAAGCGGCCTCGAGCCTCGGTGTGAACGCCCAGGAGATCCAATCCATCCTCTACGCCGCCTACGGCGGCCAGCAGGTCTCCACCATCTACGGTGCCACCAACGAATACTGGGTGATGCTGCAGCTGGCACCCCAATACCAGACCGACATCGGCGCCCTCAACGCGCTCTACGTGCAGGGCACCAACGTGAACGGCGGCAGCACCGGCCTCGTCCCTTTGCGCGCGGTGGCCAACATCGTGCCCAGCGTGGGACCGCTGCAGGTGAACCACTACGCCCAGCTGCCGGCAGTGACCCTGTCCTTCAACCTGGCCTCCGGCCTGTCACTGGGCGACGTGACCGGGAAGATCGAGGCCCTGGCCCAGAGCACGCTACCCTCGGGCGTGACCGGCAGCTTCGCCGGCAACGCACAGACCTTCAAGCAGTCCATGGTGGACCTGCCCATATTACTGCTGGTCACCATCCTGGTGATCTACATGGTGCTGGCCATCCTCTACGAGCACTTCATCCATCCCATCACCATCCTCACGGCGCTGCCGCTGGCCATGGTGGGGGCGCTGTTGTCGCTGCTCTTGTTCGGCGAGGAGCTGAACATCTTCAGCTTCGTGGGCCTCATCATGCTGGTGGGCCTCGTCAAGAAGAACGGCATCATCATGGTCGACTTCGCCCTGCAGATCCGCCGCGAGAAGGGCCTCTCGGCCCGGGATGCCATCATCGAGGCCTGCCTGGTACGGTTCCGGCCCATCATGATGACCACCATGGCGGCGATCCTGGGCACCCTGCCCATCGCCCTGGGCTTCGGCATGGGCGCCGAGGCGCGCCGGGGACTGGGCATCGCCACCGTGGGCGGCCTCATCTTCTCCCAGATGCTGACCCTGTTCCTGACACCCGCCTTCTACGTGGCCATGGAACGTCTCTCGGCCAAACTCGGTAAAGCAGGTGATGTGGACCTGAACGCGGAATCGAGCGAACCGGTCCATCAACCCGGCCATCAATAACCAGGAGCCTCTCGTGCACAAGCAGAACAACGTCCAGATCGCCGTCGACCTGGAAGGCTACGTGGAGCGCCCCAGCGGCAGCGGTCCCTTCCCCGGCGTGCTGGTGATAATGGAAGCCTTCGGCGTCACGGGACACATCCAGAACGTCTGCAAGCGCCTGGCCAAGGCCGGTTTCGTGGCCCTGGCCCCGGACCACTTCCACGGCGATCTGATCCCCTACGGCTCCCAGATGGAGAAGATCCTCGACAAGCTCAAGAGCCTCAAGGACGAGCAGCTGGTGAAGGAAGTGGGCCAGTCCCTGGATTGGTTCGACCAGCAGAAAGACGTGAAGAAAGGCGCCCACGGCATCATCGGCTTCTGCATGGGCGGTCGCCTGGCTTTCCTGTCCAACTGCCGCTTCCCGGGCCGCCTGCAGGCTGCCGTGAGCTTCTACGGCGGCGCCATCGCCCCCGGCACGAGCCCCGACCGCTTCGGCCGCATCCCGCCCATCGGCGAGGCGGACAAGATGCAGGCCCCCATATTCTTAGGGTATGGCGCGGACGATCAGGGCATCCCCGGCGACGAGCATGCGCGCATCGCCAAGACCCTCACGGATTTGAAGAAGCGTTACGTGCTGTCGGTGTATCCGGGCGCCGGCCACGCCTTCCTCTGCGAGGAACGCAAGGACTATTCGCCGGCGGTGGAACCGATCGCCTGGCGTGAGAGTATCGAATTCCTACACGCCAACCTGGGCTGAGTCAGTTCGACTTGGTGCTTGCCGCCGGCGCGGGCTCCGTCTTCGGGGCCTGCGACGGATCCCAACCTCCTCCCAAAGCCTCTACCAAGGCCACGCTGGCGATGAGCCGGTTGGCACGGATGGTGAACGCGGTCTGTTCCTCGTTCAGCTCCGTGGTCTGGGCCACCACCACGTTGGTGTACGCCACGATGCCCGCCTGGTACTGGTTACGGGCGATGCGGGTGGCGTCCTTGGCAGCCGTGAGCGCTTCGTCCTGCACCTCTGCTTCCCGCTCCAGTTCACGCAAGGTCGCCAGCTGGTCTTCCACCTGCTGGAAGGCCGAGAGCACGGTCTGCCGGTAATCCGCCACGGTACCGTCGTAGGCGGCCTCCGCCTGCTTCACCTGGGCGTGGGTGGCGCCAAAGTTGAACAGGTTACCCGCAAGCTCCGCGCCCACCGCCCACACCCGGTTGGGCGCCGATATCAGGTTGTGCAGCACCGTGCTGTCGAAGCCGTCGGAGGCGGAGATGGTGAGGTCCGGGAAGTAGCCGCCCTCGGCGATGCCGACCTGGGCGTTGGCCGCCGCCATGTTGCGCTCCGCCGAGACCACGTCGGGACGCCGCTCCAGCAGCGTCGACGGCGCGCCGGTGGGCAGCACCGGCACGGTCAGGCTCGCTTTCGGCGGCAAGGCCTGGATATCCAGGTCCGCCGGCGGCTTGCCCGCCAGCACCGCGATGGCGTGCTCCAGGAGCTTCCGCTGCAAGCGCACGTTGATGGCCTGGGCCTGGGCCGCCTCCAGCTGGGACTGCGCCGAGGCCACGTCCGCCTCCGAGACGATGCCCGCCTGGTACTGGTTCTGGGTGATCTGCAGGGACTGCTGGTAGGCCGACACGGTCTCGTCCAGCATCACCGCCTGCTCGTCGTCGATGCGCAACTGGAAATAGTCGGTGGCGAGGGAGGCCTGGGCCGAGAGCCTCGCACCGGCGAGATCGGCAGCGCTGGCCTCGGCATGGGCCACGTCGCTCTCCACCTCGCGGCGCACCTTGCCCCAGATGTCCGGCACCCAGGAGGCACCCAATGAGATGGAGTACTGGTTCTGGATGTGGCCACCGCCGCCGGTGTTACCGGTGATGGCGCTGTTGGAGATGGACATGCCGCTGCTGCGGGTGCGATCCAGGCTGTAGTTCAGGCTGGGGAAGTAGCTGGCGCGGGCCTGGTCCACCAGCGCTTCGGCTTGGCGGTAAGCCGCTTCGGCAGCCTTCAGGTTCTGGTTGTCCACTTCCACCTGGGCTTCCAGGTCGTCCAGCACCGGATCGTTGTAGATCTTCCACCAGGCGCCGCTGTCCGGCATGGCCGCCACCGCCGCCGGCTTCCAGCCGGCTTGTTCCTTATATGTATTCGGTGTCGGCGCGTCGGGGCGCCTGTAGTCGGGGCCGATGGCACAGCCACACAGGGAGGTGACGAGCAGGCCACTGATGATCGCGCGCAGGTTCATGGACGGGGCTCCGGGGATATCTCGGGGTTCACGAAACCTGGGCGATGCCGCCGCCAGACTTCGCCGCACCATTTGCTGAAACGGTCCAGGTAAAGATAGATCACCGGCGTGGTGTAGAGGGTCAGCACCTGGCTCACCAGGAGTCCACCGACGATGGAGAGTCCCAGGGGCCGGCGCAACTCCGAACCCTCGCCGCTGCCGAAGGCCAGGGGCAAGGCCCCCAGCATGGCGGCGAGCGTGGTCATCATGATGGGCCGGAAACGCAGCAGGCAGGCCTGGTAGATGGCGTCGAAGGACGAGAGTCCGTCGCGCCGTTCGGCGATGAGCGCGAAGTCGATCATCATGATGGCGTTCTTCTTCACGATGCCGATGAGCAGCACCACGCCGATGAGCGAGATGATGGTGAACTGCTCGTTGAACAGGATCAGCGCCAACACCGCCCCCACTCCCGCCGAAGGCAGCGTGGAGAGGATGGTGATGGGATGGATGTAGCTCTCGTAGAGGATGCCCAGCACGATGTACACCGTCAGCAGCGCTGCCAGGATCAGCCAGGGCTCGCTGGACAGGGACTGCTCGAAGGCCAGCGCCGTGCCCTGGGAACCGCCGGTGATGGAGCTGGGCATGCCGATGCGGGCCTCGGTGTCGTGGATGGCCTTGAGGGCGCTGCCGAGCGAGCCGCCCGGCGCCAGGTTGAAGGAGATGGTGTCGGCGGCGAACAGGCCCTGGTGGTTCACCGCCAGCGGCGCGCTGCCGGGACCGTAGTGGCTGAAGGCCGCCAGGGGCACCATGGTCTCGCTGGAGGTGCTCACGGCGGAACCGGTGGAGGCGCCGCCGCGCGCGGTGTTGGCCAGCGAGTTGATGCGCTGGTTGGTCACGGCGTTATCGGTAGTGGCGCCCGAGGTGCCGAGGCTGGTGGCTTGGGCATTGGTGGACTGGGTGCCGGAGATGGCGCCACCGGAAGTACTGACCCAGAGCTGGTCCAGGAAGGCGGGGCTCTGCAGGTACTTCGGGTCCACCTCCATCACCACGTGGTACTGGTTCAGCGCGTTGTAGATGGTGGACACCTCGCGCTGGCCGAAGGCGTCGTAGAGGGTGTTGTCGATGCCGCTCATGGTCAGGCCCATGCGCGCCGCGGTGCCGCGGTCGATGTTCAGCTCCGTCTCCAGCCCCTGGGTCTGCAGGTCGGAGTTCACGTCCGTCACCTGGGGTACGCTGGCCAGGGCCGCGGTGAGCTTGGGCGTCCACTCATAGAGTGCCGCCAGGTCGTCGCTCTGCAGGGTGTACTGGTAGGTGGAGTTACCCTGGCGCCCGCCCACCCGCACGTCCGAGGCGGGTTGGAAGAAGATGCGCGCCCCCACCATGTTGGCGGTCTCGGCCCTGAGACGCGCCACCACCGAGTCGATGTCCATGCCATGGCGTTGCGAGGCGGGTTTCAGCGACACGAACATGAAACCGCCATTGGTCTGGCCGCCGCCGGTGAATCCGGCCACCGATTCCACCGCCGGGTCCTTGCGCACGATATCCATGAGCTGGGTGAGCTTGCCGCGCATGGCCTGGAAGGAGATGCTCTGGTCCGCCTGGATGCCGCCCTGCAGGCGCCCGGTATCCTCCTGGGGGATGAATCCCTTCTGCACCACCGCGAACAGGACCACGTTCAGGAACAGGGTCACCAGCAGGATCAGCATGATGCTGCGCGGATGCTTCAGGGCCCATCCCAGGCTGTCCCGGTACCAGCCCAAGGCGGTGTCGAAACCCCTGGCACAGGCTCGGGATATCCGCCCCGGCCGGTGCTCGCGGCGCAGCAGGCGCGCGCACATCATGGGCGTGGTGGTCAGCGAGATGATCAGCGACACCAGCACCGCCGCCGAGAGGGTCATGCCGAACTCGCGGAAGAAGCGCCCCACGATGCCGCCCATGAGCAGGATCGGCAGGAACACCGCCACCAGCGACACGCTGATGGAAAACACCGTGAAGCCCACCTCCTGCACGCCCAGCAGCGCCGCCTTGTAACGCGGCATGCCCGCCTCCACGTGGCGGGCGATGTTCTCCATCACCACGATGGCGTCATCCACCACGAAGCCGGTGGCCACGGTGAGAGCCATCAGTGACAGGTTGTCCAGGGTGAAACCCAGCAGGTACATGATCCCGAACGTGCCTATCAGCGACACCGGCACCGCTACCACCGGGATTAGCATGGCGTGGCTGTCCCGCAGGAACAGCAGCACCACCAGGCACACCAGCACCACGGCGATGGTGAGGGTAAATTCGATGTCGTGCAGCGAGGTGAGGATGGTGGTGCTGCGGTCCGAGGTGACGGTGATGTCCACGTCGCTGGGCAGCGCGGACTTGAGCTGCGGCAGCATCGCCTTGATGCGTGCGATGGTATCGATGATGTTGGCGCCCGGCTCACGACTGATGATCACCAGCACCGAGGGCTTGCCGTCGAACAGGCCCTGGTTGTGCAGGTCCTCCACCGAGTCCTTGACGTCGGCGATGTCCGAGAGCTTCACCGCGGCGCCGTTGCGGTAGGCGATCACCAGGGAGCTGTATTGGTCCGCGTGGATGGCCTGGTCGTTGCTGTAGAGCTGGAAGCTCCTGCCCTGCTCGTCCAGCACTCCTTTGGGGCTGTTGGCGTTGGCGGCGGCCAGGGCCGCGCGCACGTCTTCCAGGCCGATGCCGTACTTGAACAGGGCGTTGGGGTCCAGCTCGGCGCGCACCGCCGGCAGGGAACTGCCGCTCACGCTCACCTGCCCCACACCCTGTACCTGGGAGAGCTGCTGTTCCATCACCGTGTAGGCGGCATCGTAGAGCTGGCCCTGGGTCAGGGTCTGGGAGGTCAGCGCCAACAGCAGGATCGGCTGGTCCGCCGGGTTCACCTTGCGGTAGGTGGGGTTGCTCTTGAGGGCCGCCGGCAGGTCGGCGCGGGCGGCGTTGATGGCCGCCTGCACATCACGCGCCGCGCCATCGATGTTGCGGCTCAAGTCGAACTGCAAGGTGATGCGCGACTGGCCCACGGAACTGGACGAGGTGATCTCGGTCACGTCGGCGATGGTGCCCAGATGCCGCTCCAGGGGCGTCGCCACCGAGGAGGCCATGGTCTCGGGGCTGGCGCCGGGCAGGCTGGCCTGCACCGAGATGGTGGGGAAATCCACCTGGGGCAGCGGCGCCACCGGCAAGAGGAAGAATCCCACCACGCCCGAGAGCAGCACCCCCGCGGTCAGCAGCGTCGTCGCCACCGGCCGGGCGATGAAAGGCGCCAGCAGGTTCACGCTTCCTCGCCCTTGGCCGGGAAGCGCTCACGCCAGCGCTGGGCCAGCCGGTCGAAATAGAGGTAGATCACCGGGGTGGTGAAGAGGGTCAGGAGCTGGCTCACCAGCAAGCCGCCCACGATGCTCACACCCAGAGGGTGGCGCAGTTCGGAGCCCACGCCGCGGCCCAACATCAGGGGCAGCGCGCTTAACAAGGCCGCCATGGTGGTCATGAGGATGGGCCGGAAGCGCAGCAGGCAGGCCTGGTAGATGGCGTCGCGCGGCGACATGCCCTGGTTGCGCTACGCGTCCAGGGCGAAGTCGATCATCATGATGGCGTTCTTCTTGACGAT
>Ga0265338_10005114_pt1 | contig 17286 bp, 13 predicted proteins | sample 42126metaG_FD_193579 | JGI IMG/M metagenome (GOLD analysis project Ga0265338, IMG submission 193579) | Rhizosphere microbial communities from Carex aquatilis grown in University of Washington, Seatle, WA, United States - 4-21-26 metaG | ecosystem: Host-associated > Plants > Roots > Rhizosphere... | reverse complement strand
ACGAGCGCACGCAGCGCGGCGACGTATCCCGGTTCGTTCACCCGCGGCACGAAGGCGTGATCGTCGGCGTAGTAGAGCGCCGGCGCGAGCTGGTTCACGTCGGTGGCGAGCGTCCGCGCACCGGCGCGCTTGAACGCGGTGACGATGTCGACCCGCTGGCCCGCACACGTGAAGAGGACGCCGCTCACGGGCTGAGAGGGTACCCGGCTCTGATTGACTCGGGCCGGTGATCCGCCGCCTCCTGCTCGTTCTCGCCGTCCTCGTCGCCGCCTGGCTCGTCGCCTGCGCCTTCCTGTTCGTCTGGCCGCACACCGATACGCCGCCCGTCCACGCGGACGCCGTGGTCGTGCTCGCCGGCGGGCTGGACCGTCGCCTCGACCCCGCGCTGGCGCTCGTCCGCAGCGGCGTGGCGCCGGTGCTCGCGATCTCGAGCCCGAACCGCGGCAGGTGGCCGAAGGCGCGGGCGCTGTGCACCGGGAAGGTGAAGACGGTCCGCTTCCACGTCCGCTGCTTCACGCCCAACCCGTACAGCACGCAGGGGGAGGCGCGAGCGGTAGCGCGGCTGGCGCGCGCGTTCGGCTGGAGCCGCGTCGTCGTCGTCACGTCGACCTTCCACGTGACGCGGGCGCGCATGCTCGTCCGTCGCTGCTATCACGGGCAGCTCTGGATGGTCGGGTCGAGCTGGCCGTGGTGGAAGCTGCCGGAGGAGTGGGCGAGCGAGACCGGGAAGCTCGCCGTGCAGCTCACCGCGCAGCGCGGCTGCTAGGAGCGCTCCAAGGCTTGACATGCCGGCCGGAGCGGCGGAGACTCGCGGCGGATATCACGAGCTAGTCGAGACGTCGGCGACTTCGGTGTCGCCTCGTCCCTTCTCTCTCGGTTCGGCCGACGAACGCGAACGAAGGGAACGACGTGTCGACGACGCAAGCACGTAGGAGCAAGCGCGTGTCCGGCTTCACGCTGACCGGTGCGCTGGTGCTCGTGGCGGTATTCGTGACGGCCGGCGGGGCAAGCGCCGGGCCGGACCGCGCCGGCTCCCACGCCGCCGACGCCGCCGCTTCGATCCGGGAGGCGATCCACTACGAAGCAGAGGCGAGTCAGGCAGCGTCCAAAGGCGACTGGACGTCGGTGCGACAGGATCTGAACGCGAAGGGGACCGGGGCTCGGGAAGCTCTCGGAGTGGCGGAGAGGGACATCGGCAACGCGGTGTCGGCCGGCGAGATCGACCGCGCAACGGCGAGCAGCGTCGAGAGTCACCTGAACGACGCCGCGAGCCTCGACCGGAAGGGTGCGCAGGCTTCGTTCAACAAGGATCCGAACTCCGTCAAGCACCGGATCGCGCAGGCGACGGCGCAGAAGGAGAAGGCTCTGACCATCCTCCTCGCCGCCGCGAAGACCACCACCGCGAACGCTCTGACCTCGCCTGCCGGCAGCGGCCCGATCAAGATCACCAACATCCGCTGCTATCCGAACGGGACCGGGACGAACCCGGAACGCGACGCCGACTTCACGGTCGCCGGGGCGCCCTGGCATCTGCAGCAGGTGTATCCCGCCTCGTACGTCACCGGCGGCTCGGCCTCGAGCCCGATGGTCTTCATCGAGGACAAGCCTGCGCCCTACACCGAGCCGGACATCCACATCTACGCGGCCTTCAACGTCACCGTGTCGGGCACGATCGGCGCGATCAGCTCCGGGCAGCAGGTGAGCGTGAACGGCAGCCTGGTCGACCCCAAGGGCAACGCCGTCACTCCGAGCCATCTCACCTTCAGCTTCAAGTGCCCCTAGACCGAGCTAGAAGCCGACGGCGCCCTTGTAGATCACGAACGGCAGGTCGAGCAGCGCGAGCGCGACGAGCACGCCGGCGACGAGCCGCGGCCGTCGCTCGCCGAGGCGCGCTGCCGCCCAGCCGAAGCAGAGCGCCCACGCGCCGAGGGTCGTGAGCATGTACGTCGGCTTGAGCACGTCCCCGTCGTGCGTCGGGTAGCTGACGGTGAAGTAGAGGTAGCCGGCGAGTCCCGCGAGCGGCAGGAGCGACACCAGCAGCCGTAGCGGGTCTCGTCGCCTCAGCCCGAGCACGAGCAAGACGAGCCAGCCGCCGATCGCGAGCGCAGTCGGCACGAGCCCGATCACGTTCTGCGCGACGAGCCAGCCGTTCGCGGCCGGCGACGGTTTCGCCTGCGTCTCGCGCGACCACGCGAACACGCCGTACCAGTCGCCCCACATGTCGGCGTACGTCGTCGGCAGCGCGAGGTTGACGAAGTTCGGCCGGTACGGCCTCGTGAACAGCGTGCCGAACGCCGGATCGACGTAGAACCTCGCGGGCCGGCGGTCCCACAGCGGCTTCGACGAGTGCGGCCGGTCGAAGATCGCGTTCCCGTAGTTCGCCGCGCGATAGCCGTACCACGGCGCGGCGATGACGACGACGGCGGCGAGCATCACGGCGAGCGCGCGCGCGAGCTCACGCCGCTCCTCCGGCCGCCACCAGAGCGCGGCGAGCCAGGCGAGCACGACCACGGCGAGCGTCCAGAGGGAGAACTGCCGCACCATCTCGCCGGCGCCGAGCGCGACGCCGAGGCCGAGCGCAGGCTTCCAGCCATAGCTCCGCCGCACGAGCATCCGGGCAGCGAGATAGAGGCAGAGCGTCGACACGAACAGGTCGGTCGGCTCGGGATTGAACATCGACGCCGTACGCGTCAGCACGGGCGAGAGCGCGACGAATCCCGCGGCAGCCGGTGCGAGCCACCGCCGATCCGGCCAGAGCAGCCGGGCGAGCCCGATCACGAGCAGCACCGTGCCGACGACCATCGCCACGTTCAGCAGCTGTCCAAGCTTGTGCGGCTCGCCGAGCCCGGCCTGCCGGCCGATCCAGGTGACCGCGCCGGCGACCGCGTAGTAGAGCGGCGGCGAGTAGTACTCCGGCGTCTCGTTGCGGATCGGCAGCCGCAGGTGCTGGATCAGAAAGTCGGCGTACTCGCGATGCGACGGCGCGTCGTAGCCGGCTCCGGCCGGGTAGGCGGATGCGTTCCAGAGGACGATCAGGCCCGCGAGAACCGCGAACCCGATCGCCACCCGCTCAGGAGTGACTCTTCCAGCCACCCTGTGCGCCCTTGTACGTGCCGCCGAAGAGCGCGAGCGGCGTCTTCGCGAGGATCTTCAGGTCGAGCCGGGCGGAGCGGTGCTCGACGTACCAGACGTCGAGCTCGATCCGCTTGTCCCACGGCAGCGCCGCGCGGCCGTTCACCTGCGCCCAGCCGGTGATCCCCGGCTTCACCTCGAGCCGCCTCCGCTGGCGGTCGGTGTAGCGCTCGACCTGGTAGCGGAGCGTCGGCCGCGGCCCGATCACGCTCATCTCGCCGCGGACGACGTTCCAGAGCTGCGGCAGCTCGTCGAGCGAGAGCTTCCGCAGGACGCGGCCGACGCGCGTGATGCGCGGATCGCCCTGGTTCACCGCGTAGCCGGCGCCGACCTTCTCGGCGCCGACGATCATCGTGCGGAGCTTCAGCAGCTCGAAGTCGGCGCCGTCCTTGCCGACGCGCGTCTGCCGGTAGAGCACAGGCCCGCGGTCGCCGAGCTTCGTCGCCAGCGCCGCAACGCCGATCAGCGGACTCGCCACGACGAGCGCGGTCCCGGCAACGGCGACGTCCGCTGCGCGGTTCAGCGCGTCCCCTCCGCTGCCTCCCACGTCGTGGGCACGCCGCGGCGGAGGTACTTGACGAGCGCCTCCAACGTGGCCCACGTGACCAGGACGTAATAGCGCGCGACTCCGACGCCGACCGCGGCCGCGGCGAGCAGCCCGAGCTGGAGCCCGAGCGCGGCCTGGTACAGCGGATCGCCGAGCAGCGCGATCGTCGACCCGAGCAGCACGACGTGCAGCACGCCGCTGCCGTAGCGGAGATGCCGGTGCGAAACCACCTCGACGAAGTAGAGCGGCCGCAGGCGCCGCAGCATCTTTCCCTCGACCACGATCGCCCAGCAGTGCTCGAACATCCGCACCTTGCGGCGGTACTCGTCCTCGCTCGTCGGCGTCGCCTTCTCGAAGGCGTTCGCCTCGGGTTCGTAGACGGCGCGCTTGCCGCGCTGCACCATCCGGTACGGGAACGAGAGGTCGTGGCCGAACCGGGGGTCGACCTCGAGATAGTCCTCGCGCCGCACGGCGTAGATCGAGCCGTTGCCGCCGGTGACGGAGTCGATGCGGGACTCGTCGGCGCGGAGCGCCAGCTCGAAGCGCCAGTAGAGGCCCTCCTTGTTCTTCCCGTCGTCCGACTCGAGGTTGAGCCGTCCGCAGACGTACGCGACGTCCGGGTCGGCGAAGGAGCGGACGAGCTTCCGCAGCGCGTCGGGCGCCCAGGTGCAGTTCGCGTCGGAGAAGGCGACCACGTCGCTCTCGGTCTGCCGGACGGCGCTGTCCTGCGCGGCCACCTTCCCACCGCGCGGATTGCGGATTACGCGCGCTCCAGACGCCTCGGCCAGCTCTTCCGTCCGGTCGGTCGAGGCGTCGGAGGTGACGACGACCTCGAGCCGGTCGGACGGGTAGTCGAGCTCGCGGAGATTCGCCACCCGGCGCTCGATCACCGGCTCCTCGTCGTGCGCGGCGACGATCAGGGCCACCGTCGGCAGCGCGTCCTCATCCGCGAGCACCGGCCTCGTGCGCACGCGGGCCAGCGCCCGCGCAGCCAGCGGATACGCGGCGTGCGTCCACACGAGCGCGCCCGCCGAAGCCCAGAAGAAGACCTTTGCGATCGCCATCGCCGGAGCGCCAGTCTACGGCCGCGGCCGCTCCTTACGGCATCCTTGTCGCATGCCGAGCCAAGTCTGCTTCGTGGTGGGCGCGCGCCCGAACTTCATGAAGGCGGCTCCGGTGCTGCGCGCGCTCCGCGCGCTCGACCCGGGAACCGAGCCTCTGCTCGTCCACACGGGGCAGCACTACGACGCCGGCATGTCCGACGTCTTCCTCCGCCAGCTCGACCTGCCGACACCGAACGTCTTCCTCGGTGTCGGCTCGGGAACCCATGCCGAGCAGACCGCTCGGGCCCTCGTCGGAGTGGAGCAGGTGCTGGTCGAGCACGCGCCCGCGCTGGTCGTCGTCCCCGGCGACGTCAACTCCACCCTCGCGGGTGCGCTCGCGGCGGCGAAGCTGGAGATTCCGGTTGCCCACCTCGAGGCAGGGCTGCGCAGCTTCGACCCGACGATGCCAGAGGAGCACAATCGGCGACTGACGGACCACCTGAGCGCGCTCCTGCTCGCGCACTCGCAGAGCGCAGTCGACAACCTCGCCGCCGAAGGCATCGCGGGCGCGTCCGTACACCTTGTCGGCAACACGATGATCGACTCCCTGTTCGAGCATGTCGAGTCGGCGCGCGCGGGACGACCGTGGGAAGAGCTCGGCGTCGAGCCGGACGGCTACGGACTCGTCACGCTGCATCGCCCGGCGCTGGTCGACGATCCGGAGCTCCTCCGCGCCGCCGCCGAAGCGCTCGCCGAGCTGGCCGGGACGATCCCGCTCGTCTTCCCCGTGCACCCACGGACCCTGGAGCGGCTCGCCGGCGCGGGGCTCAGCGAATCGCTGGAGCGCTCGGGCGTCCGGGTCACCACCCCGCTCGGCTACCTCGAGTTCCTTGGCCTCGAGTCCGAGGCCCGGTTCGTCCTCACCGACTCCGGCGGCGTGCAGGAGGAGACGTCGGCGCTCGGCGTCCCTTGCTTCACGCTGCGCGACACCACCGAGCGACCGGTGACGATCGAGCTCGGCACGAACACGCTGCTCGGTCTCGAGCCGGAGCGGATCGCCGACATCCCGTCGCTGCTCTCGACGCCGCGCCCCACGAGGCAGATCCCGCTCTGGGACGGACACGCCGGCGCCCGCGCAGCCGACGTGATCGCGCATTTCCTCGCCGGCACACATGCGCACGCGGTCACGTAGATGTGCGGCATCACAGGCACGCTCTCGTTCGACCCCGCGGCATTCCGCGTCACTGACGACCTCGTCACGCGGATGCGCGACTCGATCGCCCATCGCGGCCCCGACGGCGCCGCCACCTGGGTCGCCGACGACGGACGGATCGGGCTCGGCTTCCGGCGGCTGGCGATCATCGACCTCTCCGACACGGCCATGCAGCCGATGCCGAACGAGGACGGCTCCGTCCGCATCGTCTTCAACGGGGAGATCTACAACCACGCGGAGATCCGGCCGGAGCTCGAGCGGCTCGGCCACGTCTTCCGCACCGATCACGCAGACACCGAGGTGCTCGTCCACGGCTTCGAGGAGTGGGGCATCGACGTCGTGCACCGGCTGCGCGGCATGTTCGCCTTCGCCGCCTGGGACGAGCGGACGCGCGAGCTCTGGCTCGTGCGCGACCGGATCGGCATCAAGCCGCTCTACTGGTCGCTCCACCACGGTCGGCTGAGCTTCGCCTCCGAGATCAAGGCGCTGCTCCAGGATCCGCAGCAGGAACGCGCGGTCGACGAGGAAGCGCTGTACCACTACCTGTCGTTCCTCACGACGCCGGCGCCGCAGACGCTCTTCCGCGGCATCCGCAAGCTCGCGGGCGGGACGTGGCTGCGCGTGTCGGAGAACGGCGACGTCCGCGAGGAGCGGTACTGGGACGCATGGGACGAGGTCGAGCCGCTCGAGGGAGCGTCCGAGGACGAGATGGCGGAGCGCGTCATCGACGAGCTGCGGACGTCGGTGCAGCTTCGCAAGCTCAGCGACGTCCCGGTGGGCGTGTTCCTCTCCGGCGGCATCGACTCGTCCACGAACGCGGCGCTCTTCTCGGAAGGCGAGACGCGTCCGATCAAGACGTTCTCGATCGGCTACGAGGGCGACTACTCGACGTACACGAATGAGTTCGACTACGCGCGCCGCATGGCGAAGATCGTCGGCGCGGAGCATCACGAGCGCCGGCTGACACAGGACGACCTGCTCGACTTCCTGCCCGAGATGGTGCGGCTCCAGGACGAGCCGATCGCCGACCCGGTCTGCGTCCCGGTCTACTACGTCTCGAAGCTCGCGCGCGACAACGGCGTCGTCGTCGCGCAGGTCGGCGAGGGCGCAGACGAGCTGTTCTGGGGCTACCCGTCGTGGAAGACGCTGCTCGGATTGCAGCGCTGGGACGACCTGCCGGTCCCACGCGCGCTGAAGCGCGCGGGCGTCTCGCTCGCGACGGCGGCGGGCAAGGGCAACCGGCGCGAGGTGGAGTTCCTGCGCCGCGGCTCCCTCGGACAGCCGATCTTCTGGAGTGGCGCGGAGTCGTTCACCGAGGCGCAGAAGCAGTCGCTCCTGTCGCCTCGGCTCCGGCGCGAGCTGGCCGGGCTCACCTCCTGGGACGTGATCGAGCCGATCCGCCGCCGCTTCGAGGCGCAGGCGTGGGAGGCTTCACCTCTCAACTGGATGAGCTACGTCGACCTCAACCTGCGTCTGCCGGAGCTGCTGCTCATGCGTGTCGACAAGATGTCGATGGGCGTCGGCCTCGAGGGACGCGTCCCGTTCCTCGACCACAAGTTCGTCGGGCTCGCGCTCTCGATTCCAGAGAAGGCGAAGACGAACGGCGGCACGCTGAAGCACATCCTCAAGAAAGCGGTGCGCGGCGTGATTCCCGACGATCTGATCGACCGGCCGAAGCAGGGGTTCGGCGTTCCGGTCTACGAGTGGCTGTTCGACCGGCTGGGCGACCGCGCGAGGCAGGAGCTCGACGAGTTCACGCAGAAGACGGATCTTCTGGACCGCGGCGCGGTGCTGCGGCTCGTCGACGCGAAGCCCGGGGCCGAGGTGTGGTACCTGCTCAACCTCGCGCTCTGGTGGAAGGAGTACGTGGCGTGAAGCAGGTGCTGATCCGCGGCGGAGGCGTCGCGGTCGAGGACGTTCCGGCGCCGGTCGCGTCGCCGCGGGGCATCCTCGTCCGCGTCGAGTGGTCCTGTGTCAGCGTCGGCACCGAGTCGGCGAGCGTCGCCATGTCGGGGCTGCCGCTCTACCGCCGCGCGCTGAAGCAGCCGGAGCACGCGAAGCGCGCGCTGGAGATCGCGCGCAACGAAGGGTTCGTCCGCACGTTCAAGCGGATCCGCGGACAGCTCGCGGCCGGGCTGCCGACCGGATACTCCGCCGCCGGCGTCGTCGTCGGCGTCGGCTCCGAGGTCGACGGCTTCGCGGCCGGCGACCGCGTCGCCTGCGCCGGCGCCGGCATCGCCAACCATGCCGAGCTGATCGACGTGCCGGTCAACCTCGCGGTGCGGGTCCCGGACGAGGTCGGCCTCGACGCCGCGTCCACCGTCACGCTCGGCTCGATCGCGTTGCAGGGAGTGCGCCGCGCCGCACCCGCGCTCGGCGAGAGCATCGGCGTGATCGGGCTCGGAGTCCTCGGTCAGCTGACCGTGCAGCTGCTGCGCGCAGCCGGCTGCCGCGTGCTCGCCACGGATCTCGACCCAGCCCGCGTCGATCTCGCGGTCGCGCACGGAGCCGAGGACGCGAGCGGCGACTTCGCGGAACGGGCGCGCGCGCTGACCGGCGGCTTCGGCGCCGACGCGGTGATCGTCACCGCGGCGACCGCGTCGAGCGACCCGATGCACGACGCCGCGCAGGCGTGCCGCCGCAAGGGCCGGGTCGTGATCGTCGGCGACGTCGGACTCGAGCTGCGCCGCTCCGACCTCTACGAGAAGGAGCTCGACGTCCTCATGTCGACGTCGTACGGGCCGGGCCGCTACGACCCGGTCTACGAGCTCGAAGGACAGGACTATCCGATCGGCTACGTGCGCTGGACGGAGAACCGGAACATGGAAGAGGTCATGCGCCTGCTCGCAACGGGCGCGCTCGACCTCGCCGCGCTGCCGCAGGAGCGGTTCGAGATCGACGACGCCGAGACGGCGTACGCGGCGCTCGGCGGCGGGCACAAGCCGTTGCTCGTGCTGCTCTCGTATCCGGAGCGGGAGGAGGCGCAGCGGCGACGTGTCGAGACGCGGACAGTCGCGGCGAAGTCCGGTCGCATCGGCGTCGCGCTCGTCGGCGCAGGCTCGTTCGCGCAGGGCTCGCACGTGCCCAACCTGCTGAAGCTCCACGACCGCTTCCAGATCCGCGCGGTCATGAGCCGTACCGGCGCGACCGCAAAGGCCGTCGCGGCGCGCACCGAGGCGGCGTACGCGACGACCGATCTCGCCGAGGTGCTCGCCGACCCGGAGATCGATCTCGTCCTGATCGCGACGCGACACGATTTGCACGCGGCGCAGACGCTGGAGGCGCTGCACGCCGGCAAGCACGTGTTCGTCGAGAAGCCGCTCGCGCTCACCGAGGACGAGCTGGCCGGGATCGAAGCGTTCTACGCGGACCGCCCCGACGGGCCGCTGCTGATGACGGGATTCAACCGCCGCTTCTCGCCGGCGATCACGCACGCGCGCGAGCTGCTGGCGGGACGCACGACACCGCTCGTCGCCGACTACCGCATGAACGCCGGCTACCTCCCGCTCGACCACTGGGTGCACGGGCCCGAGGGCGGCGGCCGCAACATCGGCGAGGCCTGTCACGTCTACGACCTCTTCGACGCGCTCGTCGGCGACGCGGAGGTCGAGTCCGTCTCGGCGCAGGCGATCCGCTCGGACGGTACGCGGCTCGCCGCGAACGACAACTTCGTCGCGACGACTCGCTACGCCGACGGCTCGGTCTGCACGCTGACGTACACGGCACTCGGCCACCGCGACCACCCAAAGGAGCAGCTCGACGTCTTCGCGGACAACGCGGTTCTCACGCTCGACGACTACAAGTCGCTGGCGGTGACCGGCGGCGGCCGGGGCTGGCGCGGAGCGACGCAGCACAAGGGCCATGTCGAGGAGCTCGAAGCGCTGGCTGCGGCGATCCGGGACGGCGGCCCGTGGCCGATCTCGCTGGAGGAGCAGGCGCGCGCGATGCGAATCGCCTTCGCCGTGGAGGAACAGATCCGAAGCCGTCCATGAGCGAACCGACGTACTCCTTCGTGATCCCGATCTACGACGAGGCTGCGTCGCTGCCCGAGCTCTATCGCCGCCTCGCCACGCTCGTCGACACCCTCGACGGCGAAAGCGAGATCATCCTCGTCGACGACGGGAGCCGCGATGAGAGCTATGCGATCATGATCGGCTTGAACCATGCCGATCCGCGGGTGAAGGTGGTCAGGCTCTCGCGGAACTTCGGCCATCAACTGGCGATCAGCGCAGGCATCGACTTCGCGAACGGCGCCGCGGTGGTCGTCATGGACGGCGACCTTCAACATCCGCCGGAGGTCGTGCCCGAATTCATCGCCCGGTGGCGGGACGGCTATGAGATCGTCTACGGCGTCATGCGGGACCGCACGGAGGGCTGGTTCAAGCGCGCGTCGGCCCGCGCCTACTACGCGGTGCTGGCGCGGCTCACCGATGTCGACGTTCCAGCGTCCGCCGGCGACTTCCGGCTCCTCGACCGCAGCGCCGTCGAGGCGTTCAAGGAGATGCGCGAGCGCAACCGTTACGTGCGCGGAATGATCAGCTGGGTCGGCTTCGGCCAGGTCGGCGTCCCGTACGACTGCCCACCGCGCTTCGCAGGCCGGAGCAAGTACACGCCGGGCCGCATGCTTCGCCTCGCAGGTACTGGCATCACGAGCTTCTCCGACGTTCCCTTGAAGCTCGCGCTGCGACTCGGATACGTGATCGCGCTGCTCTCGATCGCGTTCGGCATCTCGGCGCTCGTAGCGAGGATCCTCGGTGCAGGCGTACCCGGATGGGCGTCGATCGCGGTCGTGACGTCCTTCGTCGGCGGATTCCAGCTCATCCTGATCGGCATCGTCGGCGAGTACCTCGCGCGCGTCTACGACGAGGTCAAGTCGAGACCGCTCTACCTCGTCCGAAACCTGCACGGTTTCGAGCTCGACTCGAAGCCCGGCGTCGCTGTCGACGTCGCGAAACATCGATGAGTGCGTCGGCGGCACCGGTCGAACGGGTTGCTGAGCGGTCGACTGCGCGCGTGCGCGCCGGCCTTGTCACGTACGGCTTCGTCCTCGCACTCTTCGCGATGAGCTGGTGGAGCGGCGGAATCGCGACCTCGCAGGTTCATCTCCAGGGCTCACGCCAGACCCTTCTCGCCAACTCGATCTCGGTTCTGGACCAGGGCGGGCCGCCGCTCCTTGCCTCGTCAGCCCCGTACAAGCAGGGGCTGAAGCAGCCGTCGAACTTCTTTCCCGCGAACGAGGGCGACGACGAGGGCATCTATCTCTATCTCCCGGTCGCGGGGCACGTGCTGGGCGACCGCGACCCGCTCAGTCTCGAGAAGTGGTTTGCGATCGGCGCGATGGCGCTCGTGCCGCTGCTCTATCCGCTGCTCTTCTTCACCATCTTCGAGTCGCTCGCCGTTGCGCTGGTCGTCCCGCTCGTCGCGGTCGTCGCGGTCCGGGGCCTGATCAACACCGACATCTACTGGGTCACCGTCTGGATCCTCCTGCTCGGACTGCCGCTCGTGTACGCGGCGATAGAACGGCGCACCAAACCGAAGCTGAGTGTCGCGCTGCTCGCGGGCGCCGCCGTGCTGGCCAGCTTCGCGACCTCGGTACGCGTCAATTCCGGGCTCGGAGTCGCGCTCGTCGCGCTCGTCGCCGCGCTCGTGATCGCGCGCGGCTGGCGCTGGCGGATCGCTGCCGGCGCCCTCATCGCCTTCGCGTATCTCTCGATTGCGACGATCGCCTTCGCGGGCGTCCGAGCCTACCGTGACCACGTGTCGCACATGCCGGCCTCGACGCTGCCGAACGCACATCCGATCTGGCACGCGACGTACCTGGGCCTCGGCTATCTCCCCAACCGGTGGGGCATTCGCTGGGACGACGCGTTCGGCTTTCAGGCGGCCCAGCGGGTCGATCCCAAAGTCGTCCTGCTGTCGCCGCACTACGAGCACATCATCCGCCACTTGTACTTCACAGCCGTCAAGGCGGACCCGGGCTGGGCGGCGCATCTCTACCTCGTGAAGCTGGCGATGCTCGCCCGAGCAGGCGCTCACCACTACTGGCTGGCACTGGTTCTCGTTCCGATCCTGCTCGCCATCGGACCGGCGTCGAGGCGGCTCCGCTATCAGCTGCTGCTGCTCCTGCCGTGCGTGCTGCTGACGATGATCCCGCCACTGCTCACCCAGCCGCTCGGCTACGACCAGGGCTTCCTCGGCGGTCTCCTGCTGTTGTCGCTCCTCGTGCTCGCAGCGGTCATAGCCGACGCGGAGCCGGTGGCGCGCGAGCTCCCGTCGGGGTCGCTCGGACGGCTCATCGACGGCCAGCCGGCGGCTGCGACGATCACCGAGATTCGCGCGCTGCTGAGCAGACACGTGGTCCAGATCAGGCGCTCGCAGACCAGCGCCGCACTCGGCGGCGTCGTCGCCGTCGTCACGATCATCGTGGTCGCCGCGGGTTGGGCCGCAACGGCGCTCGCATCGGCCAACGACGACACCGCTTTCTTCTACGCGAAGGCGACGCCCGAGGCGGCTGTGCCAACCGGTGGACACGTCGTCGATACCTGGAACGGCGCATCGTTTCCCGGGTGGTCGACGTTGAACGGCGCGACGTCGACCGTCGGCAACGATGGAATCGCAATCCAGACCGCATCCGCGCTCGTCACACCGCAGTTCGAGTCGCCCGCCGTTCCGCTCCACGCGGGGCGGTACGCGTTCGTCGTCTCCGGGGCCGTCGAGAAGGGAGGCATCCTCGTGCAGGTCGTAGAGCCCGACACCGGCACTTCGCTCGCGACCGGCTATTACTGGCACGGACAGGCGGGGCTCGGGCAACCCGGCATGGTCGACACGTTCACGCTGCCGAAAGCAGCCTCGGTGCAGGTCGCCCTCGAGGACTGGGCTCGCGTGATCGAGCCCTCGACCTGGACCGTGAATCGCGTGACGCTGGTGCGCCTGCCTCCGGCAGCGCCGACGGGCTAGCGCGCGACGCATGACGGTGGTCGGGGTCAACTGGAGACCATGCGTGGTCTGCGGCGAGCCCGTCGACGAGGCGACGTGCCGTCGATGGCACAAGGACGGGTGGGACATCCTCAAGTGTCCGTCCTGCGGCCTCGTCTTCAGATCGGTGATGCCGGAGGCGGCTGAGCTCGACGACATCTACGCCGAGGCGTACTTCCTCGCCGCCGCGGGCGAGGTCGGCGGACAGGGTTACGCCGACTATGTCGGCGAGGCGCAGCTGCATCGCGAGATCGCGCGAGAGCGCCTCCGACTGCTCTCACGGCATGTGGAGCCCGATCGGCTTCTCGACGTCGGCGCCGCGGCCGGCTTCTTCGTCGACGAGGCGGCCCGCGCAGGCTGGGACGCCGCCGGCATCGACATCGCGCCGAGCATGGTCGCGTGGGGACGGGAGCACCTCGACGTGCGGATCGAGCTCGGCGCGCTGGCGGACTCCGAGCAGGCGCCCAACTCGCTCGCGGCCGTGACGATGTGGGATTACATCGAGCACGCGACAGATCCGCGCGGAGACGTGCTCGCCGCCTTTCGGCTGTTGCAGCCGGGAGGCGTGCTCGCGCTCTCGACGGGCGACGTCGACTCGCTCGCCGCTCGGATCTCGGGCCGGCGCTGGCACCTCCTCACGCCACGTCACCACAACTACTACTTCAGCGCGTCGACGCTGCGTCTCCTGCTCGGGAGCATCGGCTGCGACGTCGTCTGGATCGGACACCCGGGGCATCGATACACGCTCCGGTATCTCGTCCACAAAGGCCGCACCATGGTCGACGCCGCGCCGCTGCGAGGACTTTCCGACCGGCTGGCCTCGGCCCGCGTTGGTGCGGTGCGGGTTCCGGTCAACCTCGGCGACATCGTCACGGTCGTCGCCCGGAAGCCGCACGACGCAGAGATTCGCACCGATGGAGCGGGTACGGTAGGCCGGGCTCCGACGGAGGCGTGAACGGTGGAAGAACTCGGGGATACGGCGACGAAGGCTGCGGTTCGGCGATTCTGGGACGAGCGTCCCTGCGCCGAGTCGCTTGCCGATGCTCCTCGGGGCACGGACGAGTACTACGGCGACATCGAGACGGCGAAGGAGCGCCTCGAGCCGTTCGTCCATCGCTACGCCGAGTTCGAGAAGTGGCGCGGCCGGGACGTCCTCGAGATCGGCTGCGGCGTCGGCACCGACTCTGTCCGGTTCGCCCGCGCCGGCGCCGTTCTCACCGCGGTCGACCTCACCGAGACGGCCGTCGAGCTCACGCGCGGCTGGCTCGCGTCGGAGTCGCTGCCGGGGACGGTTCTCCAGGCCGATGCGGAGCGGCTTCCCTTCGCGGACGAGACGTTCGATCTCGTCTACTCCTGGGGCGTGCTCCACCACACGCCCGAGACGGCGCGGGCGCTCGCGGAGGTTCGGCGCGTGCTCCGACCCGGCGCGGAGGCCCGGATCATGCTCTACAACCGGCGCTCGTTCTTCGCCGCCGGCGTCTGGCTTCGCCACGGCCTGCTGCACCGCCGCCCGGTCTCGGTGAGGTCCGTCCTGGCGACGCACCTCGAGAGCCCCGGTACGCAGGCATTCACGCGGCGCGAGCTCGAGACCCTCTTCGCCGGTTTCGCGTCGGTCGAGATCGAGACCGTCACGACGCCGTACGACCGGCGGGTTGTCGGCCCGCCGGCGGGGCTCCTCCCGCGAGCGGGCTGGTTCCACGTCGTCAGGGCGACGGTGTAGTGGCGAACCTCGAGCGCGCGCGCCGGGCGCTCCGGAAGCCGCCGCACGTCATCGCGCGCCGGCTGGCGCACGAGGCGCTCGTCGAGGCGGAGCGCGTGCGCGCGCCGCGACGGGCAGCCTCCTTCGATCTTCTCCGCGCGACGGGCGCCGGATCCGTCGACGAGCTGTGGAAGCGCGCGATCGCGCGCGCGCCGTTCGCGCTCGGCGCGCCGGCCGGCCTGCCGGACGACGCGCGGAACGGGGCGCTCGCGCGCGCGGAGCACGCAGTCGCGCGGCGGGTCGACCTCCTGGGCTCCGGGCCGGTCGAGCTCGGCCGGCCGATCGACTGGCTCCGAGATTTCAAGACGGGGATCGCCTGGCCGACCGGTTACGCGCCGCGGCTCGACTACGCCGACCTCGACCGGCCGAGCGACGTGAAGGTCCCGTGGGAGCTCTCCCGGGTGCAGTGGCTCCTCCCGGCCGGCCAGGCGTTTCTCCTGACGGGAGAGGAGCGGTATGCGGCCGCCGCCCGCGACGTCCTCGACGAGTGGATCGCCGCGAATCCGTACGCCTGGACCGTCAACTGGGCGGTGGCGATGGAGGCGGCGCTGCGCATCCTCTCGTGGTCGTGGCTGCTCGGCGCGCTCGGCGGGAGCGAGAGCTGGCGCGACGCGGGCTTTCGCGAGCGGTTCCTGCGGACGCTGTGGCTCCACGCGGACTATGTCGCGCGCCATCTCGAGCGGAGCGAGGTCAACGGCAACCACTTCACCGCGGACGCAGCGGGGCTCGTCTTCGCCGGCCTGCTGTTCGAGCACGACCGTTGGGCCGACGACGGATGGGCACTGCTCGTGGACGAACTGCCGCGTCAGGTTCACGAGGACGGCGTCGACGCCGAGGCGTCGGCCGCATACCACCGCCTCGTCTTCGAGCTCTTCCTGCTTCCCGCGCTCTACCGCGAGCAGCTCGGGCTTCCTGTGCCTGCACCGTATCGAGAGCGCCTCGCTGCGATGGCCCGCTTCACGACCTCCATCCTCCACCCGGACGGGCGCGCGCCGCTCTGGGGCGACGCCGACGACGCGCGGGCGCTGCCGCTCGGCGGACAGGACGTGAACGACCACACGTACGTGCCGGCGCTCGTCGGCCTCGACGGACCCGCGTCGGAGGCGCGCTGGCTCCTCGGCGACGTCGCCGACACGCCGCTGCCGCCCCGTGCGTCGGCGTCGTTTCCCGACGGCGGCGTGTACGTCCTCGCCGGCGACCGCGACCATGTCGTGATCGACTGCGGCCCCGTCGGGCTACACGGACGCGGCGGACACGGACACAACGACTGCCTCTCGTTCGAGGCGACGCTCGACGGCGTGAAGCTCGTCACCGACTCGGGCTCGTACGTCTACACGGCGTCGCCGGAGCAGCGCAACCGTTTTCGCGCGACTGCCGCGCACAACACGCCGATGGTGGACGGCGCAGAGCAGAACCGCATCCCCGAGTCGCTCTGGCTGCTCGAGAACGACGCGCAGCCGCAGCCTCTGCTCGTCGAGGAGTTCCGTGTTCGCGGCGCGCACACCGGCTACCAGCGGCTCGCCGATCCCGTACGGCCGGTGCGGACGATCGCGCTCGAGCCGGCGCTGCACGCGCTGCTCGTGCACGACGTGATCGAAGCTCATGGTCCGCACGACATCGAGATCCCGTTCCATCTCGCCGAGGGCATCGAGACCGGCGAACCGGGCACCGGCGTCATCTCGCTCGGACGCTTCGTCTTTCGCTGGCGGAGCCCTGACCCGTGGTGGTGCGGCGTCGAGCCTGCCTGGATGTCTCCGTCGTACGGCGTGAAGCGGCCGATCGACCGCATCGTCTGCCGCCGGTCCGGCTCCGTCTCGCCCCTCACGGTCGTGATCGCGCCCACCGAGGTTCCCGAAGACGAGCTCTGGGCCTGGGCGGCCGAACAGGCATCGTGAGCGTCTTCGTCCTCAGCGGATCACGACTCTCCGGAACGTTCCGCGAGGGTGTCGAGCAACTCGCCGGCGGACCGGTCGTCGTCGTCCTCCTGCCGGAGCTCCGCCGCCTCGGCCCGGTGCAACTCCTCCGGCGCCTGCGCGAGTTGAAGGGCAGGTGCATCGTCGCGGTCGAGGACCCTGCCGCCGAGCTCAGCCTGCCGGTGCTCGAAGGGCTGGCGGTGCTGACCCGGGCGTCCAGCATCGAGATCGTGCGGTGGGATCTGAGCCGCGAGCACGCCTCGCGTGCACGGGGGCTCGCCGCCCTCGGCTCGCTCACCGGCTCGAGCCTCGAGGGACGGCGGGCGCTGCATGTCGCACGACGCGAGCTCGCCAGGCTGGTGGCCGCGCCGCGAGAGAGCGCCGAACTGGTGGGCAATCGCGTGCTCTACCTCAACGCAAACCTATGGTTCGGGCTGAAGGCCGGAGGCTCGGTCGCGCACGTCGCCGGCGTCGTCAACGCACTTGCCAACCTCGACCACGAGGTCGCTCTCGCCACCGCCGTCGACCCGGTGGGAGTCGAGCCGCCGGCCGAGGTCGTGCAGCTCGAGCCGCCGCGCCGGCTTACGCTGCCGGCGGAGAGCAACTTCTACCGCTTCGGACGCAGCATCCCCGGGCAGCTTCGCGGTCTACGCCGGCCGTCATTCGTGTACCAGCGGCATTCGATCGGAAGCTACGCGGGTGCC
>Ga0265338_10005112_pt1 | contig 17290 bp, 8 predicted proteins | sample 42126metaG_FD_193579 | JGI IMG/M metagenome (GOLD analysis project Ga0265338, IMG submission 193579) | Rhizosphere microbial communities from Carex aquatilis grown in University of Washington, Seatle, WA, United States - 4-21-26 metaG | ecosystem: Host-associated > Plants > Roots > Rhizosphere >... | reverse complement strand
CGTCGAGAATCAGTGTTTCGACATTTGGAAGCGGCCGGCCAATCGGAAGCGTTTCATCATCCAACCGCGCCACGTGGAGGGTGGCAATAACGGTCGCCTCGGTGGTCCCGTAGGTATTAATGAGCTTCACCCCCTCGCCAATGCGGAATTTCCAGCGGCGCCACGCTTCATCCGAAGCTTTTTCCCCGCCAATGATCATGAGCCGCACGGAGGGCGGCATAAGCGCGGTTTGCAGGTAATCAACGAGCTCGTGCCAGTAGGCGGTGGGCAAATTGAGCACCGTCACCCGCTCGCCCGCGATGAATTCCATGAACTTCGCGGTGGTGGACAACACTTCCTCGTCGCGCAACACCAGCGTGCAGCCCCGCAGCAAGCTGGGAAAAATTTCCTCGACCGAGATGTCAAAACTTAATGGGCTGAACTGAAGGACGCGGTCCTCCGGGCGCAAATCGTAAGCCTGCGCCACGGCAAAATTGTGGTTCAGCAGCGACCGCTGGGTGATCTCCACTCCCTTTGGTTTGCCGGTGGAACCGGACGTGTAAATCACATAAGCCAGGTTTTCGGGCGTCGATGAATCCGGCGGGTTCTCCGCGGGCGCGGCGTCGATGGCGGCCATGGCCGCGGTGTCATCCAGGCAAAGCACCTTCACGTTTTCTGTTTTCAAGTCAGCCAGAAACGCGCTTTGCGTGAGCAGCAAACCCGCGCGCGAATCGGCGAGCATATACGCGAGGCGTTCGCCGGGATAGGAACGATCCAACGCGAGATAGGCGCCGCCGGCTTTCCAAATGGCGAGCAGTGCGATAATCAATTCAGGAGAACGCGGAAGACAAACTGCCACGAGAATTTCCGGGCCGACCCCGCGCGAACGCAAATGATGCGCAAGTTGATTTGACCGGCGATTTAGCTCGGCGTAGGTCAATTCCTGTTTTTGGAATCGCACCGCCACGGCATTCGGTGTGCGGACCGCCTGCTCCGCGAAATGTCTCGCGTAGGTTTTATCCAAGGGGAAATTCGCCCGGTCACCAATCGAAATTGACCCCGCGCTGGTTGGGAATGGGGATTGCGGGTTGATGGGTTTCGCAATCGGTTGCGGTGTTTCGCCTCTCGCGGCCGTTGACAACTCGTCTAGGCGGGACTTCAATTGTTTGGCCAATGAACGCACACACGGTTCTTTGAGAATTTTTTCGTGAACCCCGGGCACGATGCTGATGTCGACACTTTCGGCGAGCGCCCCCCAGCCGTAGTCCGTTTCAAACGAACACAGCATCGGATGTCCGGGACTGCGGAACAAATGCACGCGGCCGGGATACGGTTTGGGATGAAAGTCCAGCAGCGCGCCGATGTGAGTGCGCCAGAGTTTTCGCTGGTCCGGCGGAAAGGACGAAAGATCCACGAGATTTCCCGCATCCGCCTTCAGCGGCGCTCTCGATTCGCGCTTGAAAAATCCCAACACGCGTTGCTTGACCACTTCTTTTTTCCAGCGGAAGAACTCGCGCCGTTGCGGCGATGTCCAGTGCCGGAAATACTCCGCCCAATAGACCAGGTTTTTGCCGAAGCGAGCGAACCAGGCCGGACTCCAGGAAATCTTGTCGTAATCCGAATTCGGGGGCGAACAGTTGAGCAAGGCGAGCAGCGCGACCTCTTCTCCGTGAGCTCGAAGCTGCCGGGCCATTTCCAGGGCCACATTCCCGCCAAAACAATATCCACCGAGATGATACGGGCCGCGCGGCTGCATCGCCCGGATATCCGCGACGTATTGAGCCGCCATTTCCTCGATGCTGCCCAATTCCTCGCCGCCATCGAGGCCGCGCGATTTCAAGCCATAGACCGGCTGATCATCGCCCAGATGGCGCGAGAGATTGACATAACCCCAAAACATCCCGCCGCCGGCGCCGTGAACGAGGAATAATGGCGGACGGGCGCCCCGGGATTGAATTTCGACTATTGATGTCCCCGCCAGCGCGGAACCTTCCTGGATTTCTTCGCGAATCACCGCTGCCAATTGCTCAATCGTGGGGGATTGAAAAACCGTGGCGACGCGCAATCGCCGACCGAAGACTTTCTCCATTTGTGCGATCAATTTAACCGCGAGCAGCGAGTGGCCGCCGAGGTCAAAGAATTTATCCTCAATGCCGATGGGATGCACGTCGAGCACACTTTCCCAAATCTCGGTGAGTTTGAGTTCCACCGCGTCGCGCGGCGTGGCAAGGCCTTCCACGAGCGAACGTCCAGTGCCCGGGTCGGGAAGCGACTTCCGATCCACCTTGCCGTTCGGCGTCAACGGTATCGCCTCCAGCAGCACGAACGTCGCCGGAACCATGTGCTCCGGGAGACGTTCTTTCAGAAAACGGTGCAAATCGTCGAAGGACGGCGCTCGTTTTCCGCTGCAGACATAATACGCGACGAGGCGGTCCCGACCGGTTTGATCCTTCCGCATCGACGCGACACATTCGCGAACGGCCGGGTGGCGGCTCAGCACGCATTCGATCTCCCCCAGTTCCACCCGGAACCCGCGAATTTTCACCTGTTCATCGAGACGACCGAGAAATTCGATGTTCCCATCCGGCAACCACCGCGCCAAGTCGCCGGTTTTATAGATCAATTCGCCTTCCCGGAACGGATTCGGGATAAACTTCTGCTCCGTCAGTTGCGGACGGTTCCAATATCCGCGCGCAAGTCCGTCCCCACCCACGTGCAACTCCCCCGGCACGCCGACGGGCATGGGATTCATCTGCGCATCGAGGATGTAACACTGCGAATTCGAAATGGGCCGCCCAATGGGCACCGTGTGGGCATCCTCGGCCATAGAGCGCACTTCGTAACAAGCCGAAAAGGTCGTATTTTCGGTCGGCCCGTAACCATTAACCAAACGTTGCGGCGGCCGGTTCTGGAGAACCAGGGCGACGGATTTCGGATCGCCGGCTTCACCTCCGAACATCATCGTGCGGACGGTCGCAAACGCGTCCGGCACTTCGGCCGCCAGTTGATTGAATAACGCCGCCGTAAGAAACATGGCGCTGATATTTTGTTCGCGCAGTTCCCGCGCAAAATCCTTGGGCGATAGCGTCACGTCGCGGGTAATGCCTACGAGCGTGGCGCCATTGAGCAGCGCGCCCCAAATTTCAAAGGTCGCGGCGTCAAATGACGCCGTCGAAACCTGGGCCACGCGGTCGTCGCTGCTGAGTTGAATGTAATTCGTGTTCAACACCAACCGATTCACGGCGCGATGCGGGACCGCCACGCCTTTCGGCGAACCGGTCGAGCCGGAGGTATAGATGACGTACGCCAGATTCTCCGGCGTTCCGACTCGGGGAAGATTCCGGCGGCTCTCGCGCGCGATGAGTTCCCAATCGGAATCCAAACAAAGCGCATTGGCGGGCTTCGGCAGACCGGCAACGAGACGCTGTTGCGTCAGGAGCACGGGCGTCCCTGAATCCGCGAGCATGAACGTTAATCGTTCGCGCGGATACGTCGCTTCAATTGGAAGATAGGCGCCACCCGCTTTCAAGACGGCGACCATTCCGACAATCATCTCAATCGATCGATCCAGGCAAATCCCCACCAGCACATCAGGGCCGACGGAATATTTCTTCAGGTAATGTGCCAGGCGGTTGGCGCGATGATTCAATTCCTCATACGTCACTGATTGTTTCCCAAACGCCACCGCCACCGTATCCGGAGTCCGCTCCACTTGCGCTTCGAACAATTCGTGAATGCATTTATCGCGCGGATATTCAGTGGCCGTGTTATTCCACTCGACCAAAACCTGGCGGCGCTCCGCCTCGCTCAGGAGCGGCAACTGCGACACCCGCGTGCCCGGATTCGCCGCGATGCCTTCGAGCAAAATCTCGAAGTGTTCCAGCAGCCGGTTGATGGTCACCGGTTCGAACAGGTCCCGGTTGTATTCGGCCTGCGCGACCAAACCGCGATCGGTCACCTGCAAAACCATGGTAAGATCAAATTTGGCGGTGCCGGTTTCGTAATCGACAAACCGCAGCGTCAGGTTCGGCCACGTCATTTCCTCCAACGTGCTGTTTTGGAGCACGAACATGAGCCGCGTGAAGGGCATGTGCGTGGCCGCTCGCTCCGGGTGCAAATTCTCCACGAGCTTTTCGAACGGCAGATCTTCGTGCGCGTAGGCGTTGAGGGTCGTTTCCCGGACGCGACGGAGCAGTTCGTCGAAAGTGGGATCACCCGTGAAATCGGTGCGCAAGAGCAGCGTGTTGACGAAAAAACCGATTAGCGGCTCCGTTTCCATTCGATTCCGGCCCGCGATGGGCGAGCCGACCACAATGTCCTCCTGCTGCGTGTAGCGATTCAGGAGCGCCTTAAACGCGGCCAGGGTCACCATGAACAAAGTGGCGCCGTGACTCGCGCCGAGTTGGGTCAGCGACCCGGCCAGTTCCCGCCGCAACACGCGCGATTGAATCGTGCCGCGAAACGTTTGCATCGCGGGGCGAGGATGATCCGTAGGCAATTCCAAAACCGGCGGTGGTCCCTCCAATTGATCGCGCCAATACGCCAATTGTTTTTCCAGCATTTCGCCTTTCAGGAAGTCACGTTGCCAGACCGAGTAATCGGCGTATTGAATGGGCAATTCCGGAAGTTGCGGAGCGCGTTTCTCGCAATGCGCAGCATACAGCTCGCTCAATTCACGGAAACAAATCCCCAACGACCACTCGTCGGACACGATATGGTGGAGGTTCAAGACAAACCAATGGTCGCTCGGTCGCACCCGAATGAGCGTGGCGCGAATTGGCAGGCCGGAACTTAACTTAAACGGCCGGTTCACCTCCGTCCGAATGAGCGCTTGCACCGCGTCGTCGCGCTGCGCCGCGGGGTGGTCGCTCAAATCGTGAAAACTCAAATTCAAAGACAGGGACCGGTCGACGAGTTGCACCGGGCTCCCGTCCACCTCCACGAAACGCGTCCGCAAACTGTCGTGCCGCGACATGATTCCCTCGAGCGCGTGCCGCAGGGCTTCGACATCAAGAGCCCCGGACATGTGCACGACGGTGGGCACGCTGTACCAGGGGCTGCTGGGTTCGAGTTGGTCGAGAAACCAGAGGCGTTGCTGGGCAAACGAGAGTGGGATGCTGGTCTCGGCGGCTTTTCGCAACCGCTCCGCGAGCAAAGCGCGTTTCGTTTTACCCTCGGTTTCCGAGGTGGAATTCAACAAAACACTCATGATGCTATCGAGATGCTCAAGAAAGATTTCCGAAATTGCGGGTAAGGGTCGCCGGGTTTATCGGACGTGCGGCGCGGATCCGCCACGATTTGGGAAAGTCCCATCAAAAAACGGTCGAGTCGATTCGTCCTGAACGCCAGTTCGTGCTGGAGAGCCCGCCATCGCACCACAAACGGAGTCGCTCCGTTACGTGGGTGAGCCCGGTAAAACGGTGTCTTTACGCTTGGATCGGCATGGTTTTCGGCATTGGTTCCCATATAACGACCGTCAGCGTATTACGTTGATTCGAAACGCAGTAAGTGGGTGATGACCTGACGCAATCAGAGGAAAGACCCTACGGCATGTAAGCGAGGGAGAAGCCATCCCTCGCCTTCGTCCTAAAAACATCAAAACCGACCGCGAGATCGAGGACGACGACGAGGACGCAAATGATCGGACCTTTTCCCCCACGGGAAAACCGGTGAGAATCGGCTCTGATTGCTAATAAACCACGACCGATCGGACTTTATGTCCCTTGAGACGGTCGCGGCCATTAAGGAATTTGAGCTCGATCAGGAACGAAATCTCAAGGATCTGCGCGCCGAGTTTTTGCACCAGCGAAGCGGCGGCGGCGGCGGTCCCGCCGGTCGCAAGCAAGTCATCGATCAATAGCACGCGGCTGCCGGGCTTCAGCGCATCCACGTGCATGGCGATCGCCGAGGTGCCGTATTCCAAAGCGTATTCCTGCTCGTGGGTTTGATAAGGAAGTTTGCCTTTTTTGCGCACGGGAACAAAACCCGCCTGCAGCCGCAACGCGGCGGCGGAAGCGAAAATAAATCCGCGCGCATCGATGCCCACGACGGCGTCCACCTGACCCGGTTTGAATCCATCAATGAGCAAATCGATCGAACCGGCGAACAAGCGCGCATCGGCCAGTACCGGGGTGATGTCCTTAAATTGAATCCCCGGCTTGGGAAAATCAGGCACATTTCTGATACCGCGTTCAATGTCAGCCGGCGTCGTTTGAATCATGCGTAGTGTTTATGGGGACGGCGGAATCCGGGCAAGTCTAAAGTCAAAAGGTCTGAGGAACGATGCAGTTGGTTTTGGAAAGCGCAACGTATCGCGTGCTGTGGGGTCCATTTCGCAACGATGATTGTCCTTGAAGAAGACCAACTCTCGCCGTACACAGTTTCTAATGAAAGCAGGGTTTTCACACAGACCTACGCAGCCGGTCTTAAAGTCCGAAGCCGTCCTGAGCTCTCTGGGCCCCGCCATCTCTGCCAAATGACGAACAAGCATCGGATCCTAGGCGTGTGTTTGGGTATCGGAGGTCTGATTCAGGTCGCGAAAACCAGTGCTGCTGATTACTACGTCAATGGCGGCGGCGGCAACGACGCCAATCCAGGGTCGTCCGTATCGCCCTGGAAAACAATCCAACACGCTGCAAATGCGGTTAATCCCGGCGACACCGTCAACATCGCCGGGGGCACTTATGCCGAGACGGTCACCATTTCTCGCTCCGGCCTAGCCACCAATCCGATTACTTTTCAGGCGTCTTCGATCCGGACTGTCCGTTTGACACATCCCACGAATGTCCGCTTGTTCCAAACCGGTTACAACGGAACCTACACCGGTAAATTCATCACGTTGCGAGGCTTGGTCTTCAGCGATGCGCCGCTGGGAGAAGGAGCGGTATTCGCGGCTCAAGGCTGGCGAATAGAGGATTGCACGTTCGAACGCAACAGCGGTCTCGTCGCCCGCGACCCGCTTGACAGCGCGGACGACGTCACGGTTTTGCGGACTGTGTTCCAGGATTGCCTGGAGAATTCGATCGTCGCTTACGGTCCAAGCAGTTCTCCCCCCAGCCAATACAACTTTACCATCAAGGACTGCATCGTCCGCCGCAGCAATCGGCGAAACACCGATCCTGGATATTCCACGGGGGCATTCAAACTTTTATGGCAAAACGGCCTGCTCGTTGACGGGTTGATCAGTTACGACAACCAGGGTCCCGGTGCATGGCTGGACTTTGGAAGCATCAATGTCGTCGTCAGGAACTGCACTTTTTTCGGCAATCATGCCGGCTACACCAGCCCATCGACGGACCAGTCCTGGAATGCGGCGGGGCTGGAAATCGAGGCCAACCCCGGTCCTATTCTCATCGAGAACAATGTTTTTTACAGCAATCTCGCGGACGGATTACACCAGGCCCAATCCGGACGCGACGCGCAAGTCTCGATTCAAAACTGCAAATTCGTGGGCAATCAGCGCAATCAAATTTTCTTTAACGCCTTTAGTGGTGGCGATCCGATGCGCGTGTTAAGCAACACGACTATTGCCAATAATCTTTTCAAAAGCTGGGGCACTGCCAATTTTGACACTGTCGCGATTAGCCAGATACCATCGGCTTTGAACATCATCATCAATTCGAACCGGTATGACGCCGAGGGAGCCTCCGCCACCTGGGCACGATGGAGCGGCGCGAGCTATACCGGCCTGCCGGCAATGCAGGGAGGACTTGGAATTGAGGCCGCAGGCAGCGAAATCTCGACCGGCCCGTTCAAAGGCCAGTTGCCGGCGGGTTCAATTTATGTATACCCGACGGCATCGTCCGGCGATTATACCAATCCCGCTCCGGCAAAGATCAAGCAGGTGGATGCCGATGAAGTGTCGAGCATAACCAGCGTGGTGGCGGGCAAGTCACCAGGAGATACCGTGACGTTTCCGGTTTTCGGACATACGCCCATCTCCGGCAGCGGGCCGTTCTATTGTCAGGTGTACGATCTTCAAGGCCGATACGCGACGCTATCGCTGGCGGATGCAGCCGCAAGATCTTCGTTCGAAGCGGCAGTGACGCCTTATGCCATTCGCTATCGAACAATGCTGATCGTCCGGCTCACACGGAACGATCCCTATCAAATCGAAGCTGCTTACGTCCGCCCCATATCCACCAGCCCGGTTCAGCTCGATTATTCGCTGCTTGGTAGCCAAATCCATTTCATCTGGCCGGAGGACCACATCGGATGGCAACTTCAGGCCCAAACCACCTTCGTCGGCGGTGGCGAATGGACCGTCGTCCCCGGCCTCGAACTCACGAACCGATTCCTGCTGCCGCTGGACGCAACTCCGGGCAGTCTGTTCTTGCGACTCGCTTATCCGTGAATCCAGTGCGGGCCTACAGTTGGGAACGACTCCTCAGTAAGCGTAATTAACGCAGATCCCAAGATGCGAGCCGAACGGCGGCGACCAACTTTAGACCTTGGACTTTAGGCTTTGGACTTTAGGCTTTGGACTTATTTAGCCTTCGCCGCTTCCAGCTTCTCAATCATTTTGCGGAGTTTTTTCAACGCAATGTTTTGAATCTGGCGAACGCGTTCGCGGGTGACGCCGAATTTCTCGCCAACTTCTTCCAGCGTCCTTTCCGGTCCGCCATCCAGGCCGAAGCGGGCGCGCAAAATGGTCGCTTCGCGCGGGTCCAGCGTTTTCACCATTTCCTGGAGCATTTTGGTAACCGTCTTTTCCTCAAGCTGCTCATATGGCGTATCAGCGGCTTCATCCTGGACCACTTCCGCGAAATTGTTCGAGTCTTCATCCCCAATGGGAGCGTCGAGGGAGGCGGGACGAATGGCGGCCAGGCGCATTTGTGCGACGCGCGAAGCGCTGATGCCCAGTTCACCACCCAACTCGTCATCAGTCGGTTCGCGACCCAGTTCCTCCTGCAAACGCATCGCGGTGCGGCGCATTTTGGAAATCTTGTCCACCAGGTGCACTGGCAGGCGGATGGTTTTGGATTGATTGGCCAGGGCGCGCTTGATCGATTGTTTGATCCACCACGAGCCGTAGGTTGAAAGTTTTCCGCCTTTGGAAGGGTCGAATCGCTCCACCGCTTTCATCAAGCCGATGTTTCCTTCGCTGATGAGATCGAGCAACGGCAGCCCGATGCCTTCGTAATCGCGGGCGATTTTCACAACCAGCCGGAGATTGGCCTTGATCATCTGCTCGCGCGCTTTTTTGTCGCCTTTCTTGATGCGTGCGGCGAGTTCGATCTCCTCCTGCGGGGTCAGCAATTTGACCAGGCCGATTTCGCGAAGGTAGAGCTTGATGGCCGTGTCGCCATCATAACTGGAACGCTCGCGTTCCACATGCACGACCGGTTCCTCAACGGCTTTCACAACCATCGCCGGGGCTTCGAGTTCCTCCGGTTTATGAAAACCGTTTTCCTCTTTGGCGGGCGGCTCGCTCGCCGTTTTGGCGGGGACAGCCTTTTTCATGGTGGCGCCGCGCGCCGGCTGTAATTTCCGCGCCGGGACTTTGATGGCGCGAACCCGGACACTGCGGTTCTTTCGGCCACCCGATTTGTGGTTTTTGGCTTTCGCGACCATGATCAAATTAAGACTTAAGTTTCCACCGTTTCACCGCAAGTATATTTAACACCGTCCGCCTTACTCCGTTGTGTCAATTGGTTTAACAAATCGTTGAATGAGGCAATATGGGTTGTGTTGCCCAAAAAACCGCCTGTTTCAATGGTGTTTGCGCGGTCATCGACGTTCCCGGCTGGCCACTGAGATCCAATACACCAGTTGCAACAACATCGTAATCATGGCGGCCACATATGTCATGGCGGCGGCGCCGAGCACCTGGCTGACGGCGGTCCGCTCGCTTCCACTTACGATACCCAAACGGAACAATTGCTCCTTCGCGCGGCGACTCGCGTCAAATTCTACCGGCAGGGTAATGGCCTGGAATAGTGCGGTAATAGCAAACAATATAATCCCAAGTGTCAACAAATGCGAAAACAATGGGCCCGAAAAACCAATGAAGTAATGCAACATCACACTGCCCGCCAAAATAAAATAAGAAGCCATCGACGCGAAATTTGTCACCGGCACAATGGCCATACGAAAATTCAGCGGCGCGTAGCCGACCTGCTGTTGCAAGGCATGGCCGGCCTCGTGAGCGGCGACACCGACCGCTGAAAGCGAACGTTCGTTGAAGTTTTGCGAAGACAAGAACAAGGCCCGTTTGCGCGGATCATAGTGGTCCGTCAAGTTTCCCGGAATTTCAGCGACCGGCACATCGCTCAGGCCTGCGTCGTCCAAAATCCGCCGCGCCGCCTGGGCGCCGCTAAGTCCGGACTCCGCCGGGACACGCCGATATTTCCCGTAAGTCGACGAAAGCTTGAATTGCGCGTAGAGCCCCAAAAGCAAACCCGGAATAGCAAACACCAGGTATAACGGATCGAAATACATCATAAATATCTGAGAGCGAGTTTCATGCTCACGGATATTTTGACCCGGTTTTGAACGGTATCGTTCAAAACCTCAGAAAAGAGCGGGATTTATAGAAACACCTCCGACACACAAACCACCGGCATGGCGCTTTTGCTGTCTCAAACTGTGCGATTTTGGCGCAGTTTTTAGTGGCACGAGCATCCTGCCCGTGCGTTTACATCCCCTCTGCACGCGTTGTCTCTCAAATTGAGTCGAAGGCAGGTGTTCTTTACTGATGAGAGGCCTCTATCAACTCTCAGTCGCGCGAGGCGTGCATTCCTTGATAAGCGCCAGCACTTTTTCAACCGCCTCTTCAGGCTTGGCCGCCAGCATCGCGCCCGCGCGCGGTTTGATTTCCACTTCGCCCTTGGCCAGCGATTTTTCGCCAATGCCGATGCGGATCGGGAACCCGACCAATTCGGAATCTTTGAACTTCACGCCCGGACGTTCATCGCGATCATCGATAATCACGTCCACGCCGAGAGCCATGAGATCCGCATACATTTTTTCCGCCAGCTTCATGACCGCGCCGTCCGGCGCGATGCTCAGGGGCGTGATGCAAACGGTAAACGGCGCCACGCTCACCGGCCAAACGATGCCATCCTTGTCGTTACTCTGCTCGATGACGGCCTGCAAAGTCCGCGTAACTCCAATCCCGTAACAGCCCATCACGCAGGCCTTGCGCGAGCCGTCCTCAGCGAGATAGGAAGCGCCCAGCTTCTCGCTGTATTTCGTGCCGAGGATGAACACATGGCCAACCTCGATCGCGCGACGAATTTTCAGCGACTTGCCGCATTTGGCGCAAGGTTCGCCGGCGTTGACCGTCCGCAGGTCCGCCCACTTCGTTACCTGAATGTCGCGCTCGATGGAAACGCTGCGATAATGGACACCGTCCTCGTTGGCGCCGGTGGTCATATCATTGGCGCCGCGCAAACGTTCGTCGACAAAGACCGAATAGTTTTTGACACCCACCGCGCCCAGGCTTCCGGGATGCGCGCCCAGCGCATCGAAAATCTCCTGTGGTTCAGCAGGCCGAAAGATCGTGGTGCCGATGACTCCCGCCAGTTTCGCTTCATTGAGTTGGTCGTCGCCGCGAATCGAAATCAGAATTGGTTTACTATCGGCGATGTAGATAAGGGTCTTGATTTGACGGTTAGCGGGAACACCCGCTTTTGCCAGCGCCTCGATGGTGACAATACCGGGCGTGGGAAATTTTTCCACCGGGGCACCGACATCACGCGCGGCGGTTTTGGGAATGCCGCTCGTCGCCTTTTCCACATTGGCTGCGTAGCCGCAACCTTCGCAGAAAACCACTTCATTTTCACCCGTCTCAGCCGGAACCATGAATTCATGCGAGAAATTGCCGCCAATAACGCCGGTGTCCGCTTCGACCGGGAAATTCTTCAGCCCGCAACGGTCAAAGATGCGTTTATAGGCATCATACATTTTTTTGTAGCTGCCCATCGCGGCCTCATCGTTCACATCGAAACTGTAGGCGTCCTTCATGATGAATTCCTTCGCGCGCATCAGGCCGTAGCGCGGGCGAATCTCATCCCGAAATTTGATGCTCACCTGGTAAAAATTTATAGGCATCTGGCGATACGAATTCAGTTCGCTCGCCGCAACCGTCGTGATGACCTCCTCCGCCGTCGGGCTGAGCAGCCATTCCTTTTTGGCGCGGTCGCGCACCTTAAACAACACTTCGGCCGCGGTTTCATACCGGCCGCTCTGCTGCCAGATGTCGATGGGTTGCATCGTCGGCATCAACACTTCCAGGGCGCCGGCGCGATCCATCTCCTCGCGGATGATTTTCTCAACCTTGCGCAAAGCGCGCAATCCGAGCGGCAGAAAGGTGTAAACGCCGCCGGTAAGTTTGCGAATCAGCCCGGCGCGCAGCAACAGTTTGTGCGATGCGATTTCCGCGTCCGAAGGTGCCTCACGGAGAGTAGGTATGAAAGTCTTGGTCCAGCGCATGGATATTTTTAGGATTGGTGATTTACGATATACGATTTACGAGTCATCAGGAACGCGGAGTCTGCCGCGTAAATCGTAAATCGTAAATCGTAAATTATTTGACGTTATTTACAAGGGGCGCCAATCCCTGTATCCGCACCTCGAGCTGGTCGCCTGATTGGATGGGGCCAACCCCCGCAGGCGTGCCGGTGAGAATGATGTCGCCGGGCAGCAACGTCATGTTGGTGGAAACGAAGCTCACGATCTTGAAGCAATCGAAGATAAGCTGGTTCGTATTGGAATTCTGGCGCAACTGGCCGTTTTGAAACAGTTGAATTGTCAGATGATGCGGATCGATTTTCGTCTCAATGTACGGCCCGAGCGGAGTGAACGTGTCGAAGGATTTCGCCCGTGTCCATTGGCTCTCGCCATTCTGAATCGTCCGGTCGCTGATATCTTGTGCGGTGGTGTAACCCAGAATATACCGCGCCGCAGCCGCGGGAGTAACGTTCCGCACGCGGCGGCCGATGACAATGCAGAGTTCCGCCTCATAATCCGTGCGATGATTCGCGAAAGGGATCTCTATTTTTCCGCCGTCAGGAATCAGCGAAGTCGTCGCTTTGATCCAAAAGAGCGGCTCTTTCGGAAGCGGTTTGTTTTGCTCGCGCGCGTGATCGGAGTAATTCAGGCCGATGGCGATGATTTTTGAGGGAACGACCGGGGTCAATGTTCGCACGCCGCGCCGCGGAGTGGGTTTCCGGTCAAATGAAGGCGAACCGAAAACATCACCGCGGAGCCGATATAGTTCGCCGTCGATGACCTTGGCGTGGAAGATTTCGTCGCCTTTTTGGAATCGGCCAATGGCTGCCATACAGCAGCCGGAGTTTAATAAGCCAAGGCGTTTTTCGCAAGCTATTTGCGAAAAGCCACGAAAAAACGGCCTCATCGGTGGGGCGAGACTCCCGGCGAGCCCATGCGCGCGCATCCCACAAGGGACGGCCCGCGAGGACGCTCGCCCCACCCGCTGCTGTAGCGCAGATTGGCAATCTGCTGTGTCGCCGAATGGCCTTCGGCGGAGCGTGGAATTATCGACGATCGTCAGTTACACCTACACCACACCAGCAAAGATCCGTTTCGCTGACACACCAGCACTCAAACAGCCGTCCTATTTTTTCTTGGTGTTATCCACCGTGATATAGAAAATGCCGCCCTTTCCGTTATTCGCCCGCCAAACACGCAGCAGGACTCGATTGCCGTGCGCTTTGTCACTTAGTTTGACCGCGTCATCCGCCGTGCGCACGGGCTCGCGATTGATTTCCTGGATGACATCTCCTTCCCGCAATCCCGCCTCCGCAGAATTGGAATCCTCATCCACACTGGTGACCACCGCGCCCTTGACGGTGGCGGGAATCCCATATTGCTGCCGGGCGTTTGAATCGATATCTCCCACTTCAACGCCGTCGAGGGAGTCATAATTTGAATCCTTCTGCTCATCCGGCGTATTGTCGTGTCGAGCATTCGCGTCGCTCGGCAATGTCCCCAAAGTGGCGGTCACCGTTTTCTCCACCGGCTTTTTGCCATTTTCGCTGCGCAGAAAGGTGACGCTCACTTTCGTGTCGGGTGCGTTCTGCGAAATCATCAGCCGAAGCTGTTGACTGTCCGAAATTTTCTTGCCGTCCAACTGGCGAATGACGTCTCCCGATTGGATGCCCGCCTTGGCCGCCGGCGTTCCGGATTGAACGTCCGTAACCAGCGCCCCGCTTTGATCCGGCAAGTTGAATTCCTGGGCCAAATCAGGCGTGAGGCTTTGGATATCCACCCCCAGAAAGCCGCGGGTGACCTTGCCATACTTGATCAACCGCTCCATGACGCTGCGCGCGAGATTTACCGGCACGGCAAATCCAACCCCTTGATAACCCCCGCTTTCCGAAAAGATAGCCGTGTTAATGCCGACCAGCCGCCCGTCCGCGTCCACCAGCGCGCCGCCGGAATTGCCCGGGTTAATGGCGGCGTCGGTCTGAATGAAATTCTCGTAATCGTTAATTCCGAGCGATGTGCGTCCAGTCCCGCTAACAATGCCCATCGTCACAGTTTGACCGACGCCAAATGGATTTCCAATCGCGAGAACCACATCGCCAACTTCAAGCTTGTCGCTGTCGGCCATGGTGATGATCGGCAAGTCCGTGCCGGTGATTTTCAGCACGGCCACATCGGTCGGCGCATCCGCCCCGATCACTTTGGCGGTCAATTCCCGGCCGCCGCTGGCCAGCGCGACTTTGATCTCATCCGCGCCTTCCACCACGTGGTTCGCCGTGATAACATAGCCATCGGACGACACAATCACCCCCGACCCGAGACTTTGGGACCGCTCGGCGTGAGGCGACTGGCGCCGCCGCCCGCGATTCCCCTGCCCCGGGCTTTGATCCTGGCCGCCCTGGTTATCGTCATCGTTCGGCCCGAAGAAACGGCGGAAGAAAGGATCGCTGAACAAAGGGTTCTCGCGCTGGCGAACCGTGCGGGTCGAATAAATATTCACGACGCTGGGCGCGACGCGTTTGACCACCGTCGCGTAGCTGGTGACTCCATGCGTTTCGCGTTCAATGGGCGCGTTATCAATTTTAATTTGGGGGAGCGAATTGGTTTCACGTCCCAAAGAGGAAAATTGGACCGCGGCAAAAACCAACGCGCCGCCAATGACGGCCGGCCAAAGACCGGCGACGAACTTTGAAAAATGCTTCATAATATTTACTGCGCTTTCTTCCAACCAGAATACGAGCCGCGTCCATCCCAAAACCACCCACTGCCTCAAGCGTGAAATTTCACTCCGAAAACCCGTTTGTCAAAACAAAGCGGGTAACACCTACCGAATACTATTTACCCTCCCGATTTGGCAAGGGGATACATCGAGGCACTGAACAGTTTGACAGGTTACACCGATTATTGTTTGCTGGTACCACGCGCGAAAGGAAATGCCATGATGACTTTTATTTCGAAACAGCAACGGTGGCCACGCCCGCTTATCCTCATTCTTTGTCTCGCGCTGTTTGCGGGCTCTGCAACCGCAAAAGTCCCGCTGGTGGCAAAGTGGGGCCGATTCGACCAGAGTTTTAAGAGCGGTTCCAAGTACGAAAATCCGTTCCAGCAATGCGCCTTGAAAGTGACTTTCATCTCTCCGCTCGGGGAAACCAATGTCGTGGACGGCTTTTGGGATGGAGGCAAAATCTGGCGCGTGCGCTTTTCACCGGGCCAACCGGGTCGTTGGACCTATCGAACTTCGTGCTCCGACCTGGCGAATCAGGAATTAAACAATCAAACGGGTGAATTCCTTTGCACCTCGCCCACCGGCCAGGGCCGGTTCGCACAGCACGGTCCCATTCGCGTCGCCAGGGATGGCCATCATTTTGAACATGCCGACGGTTCTCCGTTTTTCTGGATGGCCGACGCGGCCTGGAACGCGCCGCGGCTTTCCACCTCGCGGGATTGGATCACTTACACGCAAGTGCGCGGCGGACAGAACTTCTCCGCCGTTCAATGGGCCGCCGGGACCAGTCCGAACGCGAAAAATCAATCTGCGTTCTCCGGCCAGCACCAGATCAGCATCGACCCAAGATATTTTCAGGGGCTGGATGAAAAAGTGGACCTGATGAACCGTGCGGGGTTATTGAGCGTTATTGCTCCCTTGTGGGGAAAAGACCCAGCGATCAAGAACCTGCCGGAAGAAGAAATCACATTGCTCGTACGCTACATGAACGCCCGCTGGGGAGCTTACGATGTCGCGTGGTTGCTTTCGTTGGGCGAGAATCGCAACCCGCGCTGGTTGAAAATCGGGCGCGAAGTTTTCGGGGGCACGGCCCACGCGCCGGTGATTCTATTCCCAGGCGAACTCGCCTCCGGGTTCGATGAATTTCGCAATGAGAACTGGATCGATGCGTTTGGTTTCGGTCTGGGACAAAACCTGGACAGCGATTCCGTGAAATGGCTGGTGTCCGGTCCGCTTGGCCGTGAATCCACAAACCAACCCGCGCGCCCGTTTATCAATGTCTTTCCCCCCATGGAAAATGGGCTGACCGGCCAGGGCCGGGAACGCATCACGGACCACGATGTTCGGCACATCGCCTGGTGGAGTTTGTTGCTCACGCCGCCCGCCGGGGTGAGTTACGGTGCGCAAGATGTCGCCACGTGGAATTCCACCAAACAGGCCAGTCTCCCGACTTGGCAACTTTCATTGTTCCTGCCGGGCGCAAAGCAGATGAGCCACCTCGCGGAAACATGTTCGTCCGTGGATTGGTGGACCCTTCGTCCAGCCCCGCACTCGGTCGCCACCCAGCCGGGCCGAAACGCCCCGGAACGTTTCATCGCCAGTTCGGAGAACGCCGCCAAAAACCTGAGTTTCACTTACGTTCCGGAAGAACGCACCGTGGAAATGATGCTGGAAGCTTTGCCCGCGGCGCCGGCGATTCAATGGGTGAACCCGCGCACCGGCAAAAAGAGCGCCGCCGTCGCGGTCGTAGGCCCGCGCGCCTGCCAGCTTCCCACACCCGACGTGGGCGACTGGGTGCTTTGTGTGAAGAGCGGCAAGTAATGCACGAACCGGATTCTTTATTTCGACAAAAATAGGCGCGCGCGTTCTGCTATCAATTTGATTCCCGCCGCGTTAAGTGCAGAGGAAACTCCGAGTCAACCGCCTCCTCCAATTCCCAAACCACTTCCCGGCTCCGTCTGGCTCCTCGCATCCAGCAATTCATCGAGCCTATTTTTACTTAGGCCGGAAATCTCCGTGGCCACTTCGCGTACCGTGCGGCCAGTTTCGTAAGCCACTTTCGCGATCTTCGCCGCCTGGTCATAACCAATCTCCGGCGCGAGCGCGGTGCACATCGCCAGGCTCCGCTCGATGTTT
>Ga0265338_10005111_pt1 | contig 17292 bp, 13 predicted proteins | sample 42126metaG_FD_193579 | JGI IMG/M metagenome (GOLD analysis project Ga0265338, IMG submission 193579) | Rhizosphere microbial communities from Carex aquatilis grown in University of Washington, Seatle, WA, United States - 4-21-26 metaG | ecosystem: Host-associated > Plants > Roots > Rhizosphere... | reverse complement strand
GTGCGATACTCGGCGGGCAGCTTGGGCCACTCGCTGCGGTCGACCTTGCCTCGGTTGCAGATCTCGACGCCGATCGAGGTCGCGTTGGCTTCCTCGGCGTGGAACGCGCGCTCGACCAGATCCAGGGTCTGGTAAATCGTGCCATCGGCGTCGATCATGAAGTGCGCCGACAGCCCGCAGCCGGCGCCGCTCGGGCGCGGGCGGTTGTGCATCGACTTGAAACAAGAGCGCGAGTTCACGCAGCCGTCGAAGTGCAGCACCAGCTGCGAGACTTGCTGTTGCATGTCCTCGACAGTGTCGCGTTCCAGCTTCCGCGAACCGTAGCGTTTGGAGTCGGTGTCGCAGCAGCCGCCGTGCTGATCGATGCAGCGCACCTGGTAGGCGTCGAACCCTTGCGGGTCCTTCCACAGCACCACGGTGCGGCCGACGTCGAACGGCTGCCCGGCGACGATGATGGCGGTCGATTGCACGCCCGATTCGGGCGCGGGCAGAAGCCGGGTCGGCAGCGCCGCGTGAACGATCGCCGCGATGGCGCCGCTCGTGACGGCCACGGCGAACGCCGCGGCGAGCGTCGGGTGGGTCGTGAGCCCGAAACTTCGGCTGGCCATCGAAGCTGCTGATGTTAGCGGCCGGCCGGCCAAGTGGGCAAAGTTCTCTGGCAAGTTCTCCAGGAAAGTTCTCGAGGAAACGTCGTGAGAAAGTTCCCTTCGAAGGTGACCGTCCCGGTTGGGGTTCGCCGCCCTGTCCGGCGCCCCTCGATCCTTGTTTGACCCTCTCCGATCGCGAACCTATGATGACGTCCGCTAACCGCGTGTTCGATAAGCTGAAAAATCTTCTCGGCAATCAGCCGCCCCAGCAGCCGGAGTCGCCGGCTCCGGCGCGTCCGCCGCGGGCGAGCGCCGCCGGCGGGCCGCCGCGGCGGCCCGCTCGACCACGGAGTCCGCTCTCGGACCCGAACCTCGGCAGCGGCGGCAGCGCCGGTAGCGGCGGGACGCGATCGCGCGGGTCGAGCGGCGCGTTCGAGCCCCTGGAGCCGCCCGAAGAATCCGCGCCCGCCGAGATTCCGTGCCCCAACTGCGGCGAGCCGATGCTCGCCGGCTGGGGCACCACGTGCGGCAAGTGCCGGCCCAATCTCGTCGGCGCCAAGACCATGTTCTTCGCGCCCGGGCAGGTCGAGCTGCCGGCGTCACACGCCGCGGCCGGCATGACGCTCGGCTGGCTGATCGTCGTACGCACCGGGGATGAATCGAAGAAGGGCTCGCTCGTCGAGCTGGACGCCGACGCCGTGCTGTCGCGGGCCGACGCGCCGCCGATCGGCGCCGCCAAGCTGGTGGCGTTCGACGATGGCTTCATGTCGAGCGGGCACGCCGTGCTGAGCCGCCCGCTGACCGGTGAGCGGACCGACGCGTTCACGATCCGCGACCGCGACCGTCCCGGCCCGTCGGCCAACGGCACCTTCGTGAACTCGCACAAGCTGGTCAAGGGCGAGATCGTCCGGCTGGCCGACGGTGACATCATCAAGGTCGGCACCACCGAGCTGCTCTTCAAGTCGCTGTGGCTTCCTCCGGTCGGCACTCGAACCCCATGATGAATAGCCGACGGCGAATCCCTGCAGCGGTCGTCCTGGCGACCGTGCTCGCGCTCCCGACGTTGCCGTCGGTCGCGTGGGCGGCCGGGCCGGCGCTGATCACCACGCGGCCGACGCTCGACGCCGAGACCGACGAGCTGACGTTCTTCGTCGGCGGCTTCAATGACGCCGGACGCTCGCTGAAGGCGACCAGCCTCGAGCTGACGATCGATGGACAAAAGTCGGACGCGCCGCCGATCACCCAGTCGCTGTCCGACTGGGCGACGACGTCGGCCGAGGGGAGCAAGACCTGGCACCCGCCCGTGTCGGTCGGCCTGGTCTATTTGTGGATCGAGCACATCCCGCCCGGCGTTCTCGACGGGATCCAGGCGTTCTTCCAGCGCGTCCCGTCGCGCACCGTGGTCTATCCGACGGTCTACGGCCGCATGCGCCAGGGGCGCGCGCGCCTGACCGCCGCCGACGTGAGCCGCCTCGGCGACGTGCCTTACATCGAGGGCAACCGCCCCAATCTGGTCGAGGCCATGCGGCTGGATCTCGGCGACCTGGGCGCCGACCAGGCGCCGTTGCGCATCCTGGTCGTGGTCACCGACGGGCGCGACTTCGCGGATCCCAAGGGCGAGGGGCCGGGCGATTTCGCGTCGCTCGGCCGCGAGATCCGCAAGGCCGGCATCACGCCGCTGGTGGTCGCGTTCCCGGCTCCCGACGCGGATCGCGCGCAGGCGACCTCGAATCTCAGCGACTTCCACGACGCCGCCGGTGGTGTGCTGCGCATGCTCGACCAGCCGCAGGATCTGGAGAACGCGCTCGAGTCGCTGGGCCAGGGCATCGCCGACTTGCTGCGCGTGCGCGTGGCCACGCCATTCAGCTGGCACCTGCTCGGCGGCGCGCACAAGTTGTCGGTTCGCCTCAACGTCGGTGGCGGGCAGCGCCTGGGCGCGGACATGGGCGCGGTCTCGATCGGCCCGGGCAAGCTGCGATCGTTGCTCCTGGGCGTGGCCGGCGCTCTGGCGCTGGTGGCGGGCGGCGTGATCGTCTTCATGCGGCGCCGGCCGGCGGCCAGCGCCGGCAGCGACGACGAGATCCTGCAGGCGGCGCACGATCTGATCCGGCGCGGCGCCTCGCCGCGGCGCGCGGTCGACGAGCTGACGCGCAGCTACCCCGAGACAATCGGCGAGCTCGCCAATCTGGATCAAGAGGTCTTCTCCGACCCGCGCTTCCCTTACTTTCGCACGCGCCCTGGACGGCTGCGCATGCAGGAGATCCGCGACCTGCTCGCGAAGAAATCAGTCGACAGCCCGATGCTCGACGACACCCTGGCGGCGGTGCTGGCCGACGCGGTCAGCAATCGCTCGCCGCCGGATCAGGCGGCGGCGATGGTCGCCGCGCGCGTGGGCGCCGACGAGTGCACGGCGTTCACCAGCCTGGGGCTCGACCGCCTCGTCGAGGCGCTGCGCGCGGCCGCGGAGTCGCACCCGTCGCTGGGGACGCCGCGCGCGCGCGGCGCCGTGGTCGCGATCCAGGACACGCTGCGCACGCGCGTGGGCGCGCTCGGGATCGTCGTCGGCTGGCTGGTGCGCGCGGGCGGCAGCGGCCGTCGCGGTGAGACGCTGCGTCTCGGCGACGGGCGCACCTTGATCGGCCTCTCCGGAAGCTGCTCGATTCGCCTCTCGCAAGACCATACGGTCGCCGCCGAGCACGCGGAGGTCACCCTCGAGGGCGGCGAGTTCGCGATCGCGCCGCTCGGCGGACCGGTCACCGTCGAGGGCTCCGCGGTCGACAAGCGCACCCCGCTGACCGACGGCGAGACCATCGGCATCGGCGAAGGCCTCTTCATCTTCAAGTCGGCCAGCGCCGGCAACCTGTCGACCGAGCCCGGCAAGGGCAGCCGCACCACGGCTGCCCGAGTCCGCCAGCGCAGCTAGAGCTCAGTCAGAGCTGCTGCTGCTGCGCGAGCCAGCGCGCGAGGATCGACGGTGCCGTCGCCACCAGGTTCCCGTCCTTCAACGTCACCTGCCGCTCCGACTGCACGCGCGTCACGAATGAGCCGGTGCCGGTGTCCGACGCCGGCTCGGCGCCGCTCAGACCCAGCTGCTCGCGCACCGACATGTTGTCGGGCCCGTAGGTGATCGAAACCGAGATGTCGTACTTGTTGCGCTTGCGCCCGTGGGCGACACCGGCCTGGTGCATCGGAAAGAACGCGGGTCCCAGGCAGGCGCTCTTGTCGTCGACGAGCGGCTTGTTGACGAAGCGATCGCCGACCAGCGGCAGGATGCGGGTCGCGCGCTCGCACGACGACGGCTTCGCGCAGTACTCACCGTCGGCGACCAGCACCGTGCCGCTGCCCAGGCGTGCCAGACGCAGCGATGGATTCTCGGGGTAGGCGCGCAGGACGCCGATCGCCCGCATCGCCAGCCCCTGCGGCTCGATCTCGACCAGCGCGACGGGGCCTTCGCCCTGGCCGTCGGCGTAGCGATCGGTCACGGCCCAGACCAGCCGCCGCGAATCCGTCACGTTGACGATGGTCACATCGCGGTTCGACACGATCGCGCCGGGGTTGACCCGCACGGCCGACGTCTCGCCCGGGCAGCCGTCACCCTCCAGGTTGATCGGCGATCCGGTGCAGGTCAGCGCCGGCCGCGTCAGCTCGCCGGTCATCTGGTAGCCCTGCAGCAGCAGCGCGAACCAGTACTGTGGCGGGAAGACGCGGTCGCGCAGCGGCTTGTCGGAGCCCATCGTGGTCGCGACCGTGCAAGGACGCGCCGGGCCCGCGACCATCGGCCGCGCGCGAGGCTGGCATCCGGCCGCGGCCGCCGCGCAGGCGAGCGTGACCGCGAGACAGAGCTCGCCACGCGTCTTCATTTCTTGTCCTCTTTCTTGCGGCGCACGCCCTCTTCGCCCAGCGTGACGCTGGCGTAGGCGCGCGCGAAATCATCGCTGAAGATCGCCGTGTGCAGCTCGTCGTCGTCGGTGACCAGCTGATCGAACCGCTCGAGATAGTTCTTCCACTGCGCCTTGGTCTTGCCGCGCGACAGGAGCCCGCCCGCCCCCACGTCCAGCTCGTTGGCGCGCGGGTCCAGTGACTGCAGCACCGCGCGTACGCCCTCGGTGATCGCTTCCATCATCGCGATGTGGTGGATCCCCAGGTCGGCGAAGACCCCGATCAGCTCGCGCGCCGCCACGGCCGGATCGAGGTTGGGCTGCAGCAAGTAGTCGAGGATCTCGGCCGCGGTGCGCGCGCGGTGCAGCGCGGACTTGCCGTGGATGGTGCGCACGCCGACTTCGGCGCCAAACTGCTCGTAGCCCTTGCGCAGGCCGACGAACGACTCCGCGAACGCCTCCAGCAGCTGGCGCTGCCGCGCCACCAGGTCCGGCGCGCCGGGACCGGGCGCCGAGGCCACCGGCGACGGCGCAGCTCCGGCTGCCGAGGGAGCCGCCAGCGGAACGTTCCCGGACGCCGATCCTCGTGCGCCGACGTGCGCGGGCGCAGCCGGCGGCGGGCCGTGCGGGGGCGTCGCATGAGGATCTTCCACGGGTGACTGCCGCAATCCGGGGCTGCTGACCCCCGGGTGGTAGCTCGAGAACGGCGACGCCGATCCTGGGCCGCCCGACTTGGGCCGGTCGGGCGAGCGAATCACCGCGGGCGCCGGGCCGGGCGGCGACGTGCGATCGTCGGGCACGCCCCACCCGAGAGTCTTGCCGAGGTTGGCGTCGCCCTGTTGCACGGCGATCGACAGCTCGACGCCACCCACTTGTAGGCGCGACGCCTCCGTCAGCTCCACGGCGACGTTCTTGGTCAGGCGTTTCCCGTCGAGCATCGACCCGTTCGTCGACCCGAGGTCGAAGTAGGCGACGCTGCGGTTATCGAAGCGGATTGTGCCGTGCCACTCGGAGACGAACGGCGTGTCGATCGACAGGTCGTTCAGCTGGTTGCGTCCGATGCGCACCGGCGAATGAGAAAACCGCATCTTCCGGCTCGAGCCGGTCTTCGGATCGGTGATCTGGACTTCGAGGATCATCAGTCAGCGCCCTGCAGGACGGAGGCCGCCATCATAGCCGATCGTGACCCCTGCCGCGCGGAGTGATGCGGAGCGCAAGCCAATTGACAACGAGCGGAAGGTAAAGGCTAATAAGCACGATTTAGTAGATACGCTAGGACCGCCATGGATCTGGAAACCCTACTTGCGCCCGTCAGCCCGGACGACCAGACCGGGGCCGATCTGGAATACGACGCTTCGTTTTCGGAGATCGATCGGTTGTCTCAGGGTAAGCCTGAGCAGCAGATCGGGTCCACCATCGTCGCCGCCGAGGAGCCGGACTGGAAGACTCTCCAGAAGAAGACGGCGGAATTTCTCGGGCGTAGCAAGGACTTGCGAGTTGCGGCCCATCTGACTCGCGCGCTCCTGCGCAACAATGGCTGGTCCGGGCTCGCCACGGGCCTGGGCCTGCTGCGCGGGCTGGTGGAGCGGTACTGGGACGGCGTGCACCCACGCCTCGATCCCGACGACGACAACGACCCGACGATGCGGGTCAATGTCTTCTCCAGCTTCTCGGATACGCCCATGCTGGCGGCCGTGCGGGCGACGCCGATCGTCTCGTCGCGCGCGGTCGGCCGCTTCTCGCTGCGCGATCTCGAGATCGCTGCCGGCGACGTGCCTCCCTCTACCGCGGCCGAAGGCGCCCCGGCGCCCCCGACGATGGCGACGATCGACGGCGCGGCGATGGACGCGGATCTGGCCGGGCTCGAGGAGACCGCGAAGTCGCTGGCCGCCTGTGTCGATTCGCTGAAGGGCCTGGAAGAGGCGATCGCGGCGCGCGTCGACGCGTCGGCCGCGGCGAGCTTCGGTAAACTGCCGGCGCTGCTGCGCAAGGCCAGCAGCTATGTCTCGGGCAAGGTGGCCCAGCGCACGGCGGTTGGCGCCGTCGACGCGTCCGCCGGCGACGGCGCGGTCGCGACCAACGGCAGCAACGGCGCCGTCGCGCCGGGTCGTGCCTTCGGTGGCGCGATCAACTCGCGCGAGGACGTCCTCAAGGCGCTCGACGCCATCTGCGCGTACTACGCGCGGAACGAGCCCTCGAGCCCGATTCCCATGTTCATGGAGCGCAGCAAGAAGCTCGTCACGATGAGCTTCGTCGATCTCATCAAGGAGCTGGTGCCGGAAGGCCTCTCCAAGGTCGACATACTGCGTGGTCAAAGCGAAGGTTGACGTCGAAAAGGCGGGGGGAGTGGCGCGACGGAGGGAACTCAGGTAGCGCTTCAGCGTTTTTCTTCACAGGAGAGATCACATGGGCAGCAGTCAAAAGTTCATCGCACGGAACAGGGCGCCGCGGGTTCAGATCGAATACGACGTCGAGCTCTATGGCGCGCAGAAGAAGGTGCAGCTCCCCTTCGTCATGGGCGTCATGTCCGACCTATCGGGAAACCCGAAGGAGCCGTTGCCCGCAGTCGCCGACCGCAAGTTCCTCGAGATCTCCGTCGACAACTTCGACGAGCGCATGAAAGGCATCAAGCCACGCGCCGCGTTTCAGGTGCCGAATACGCTGACCGGGCAGGGGAATATGTCCGTCGACATAACGTTTGACAACATGGATGACTTCTCCCCGGCTGCGATCGCCAAGAAAGTGGCTCCGCTTCGCGAGCTTCTCGAGGCGCGTCAGCAGCTGTCGAACCTGGTCACCTACATGGACGGGAAGACCGGGGCCGAGGAGCTGATCGGAAACGTCCTGCGCGACCCGTCGCTGCTGAAGACTCTGGCTTCGGCACCGAAACCGGCGGATGGCACGCAACCGGCTGCGGACGCGGCCGATAAGGATAAGTAACATGGCCGAGACACAACAGACCAAGCCAGAAGCCGAGACCGCGACCGCTGAAACCAGCGATTTCGCCTCGCTGCTGACCAAGCAATTCAAGCCGCAGACCGATCGCGCGCGCGACGAGGTCGAGTCGGCGGTCCGGACCCTGGCGCAGCAGGCGCTGGAGAAGACCGCGGTCATCGGCTCGGACGTCGTCGAATCGATCAACGCGATGATCGCGCAGATCGACAAGAAGATGAGCGAGCAGATCAACGCCATCATCCACCACAAGGACTTCCAGCAGCTCGAGAGCGCGTGGCGCGGCCTGCACTATCTCGTCAACAACACCGAGACCGACGAGATGCTGAAGATCCGCGTGATGAACATCTCGAAGAAAGAGCTGCACAAGACCCTGCGCAAGTTCAAGGGAGCGGCGTGGGATCAGAGCCCGGTCTTCAAGCGGCTCTACGAAGAAGAGTTCGGCCAGCTCGGCGGCGAGCCGTACGGCTGCCTGGTCGGCGACTACTACTTCGATCACAACGCGCCGGACGTCGAGTTGCTTGGCGAGATGTCGAAGATCGCGGCGTCGATCCACGCGCCTTTCATCGCGGGCACGTCACCGTCCCTGATGCAGATGGAGTCGTGGCAGGAGCTGTCGAACCCCCGCGACCTGACCAAGATCTTCACCACGCCCGAGTACGCGGGCTGGCGGTCGCTGCGTGAGTCGGACGACGCGCGCTATCTCGGTCTCGCGATGCCGCGGTTCCTCGCGCGCGCTCCCTACGGCGCGAAGAGCAACCCGGTGGAAGCCTTCGATTTCGAGGAGGACACCGCGGGCGCCGACAGCAACAAGTACGCGTGGGCCAACGCCGCCTACGCGATGGCGACCAACATCAACCGGTCGTTCAAGATGTACGGCTGGTGCTCGCGCATTCGCGGCATCGAGGCCGGCGGCGCGGTCGAGGGGTTGCCAACGCATGCCTTCCCGACCGACGACGGCGGCGTCGACATGAAGTGCCCGACGGAGATCGCGATCAGCGATCGCCGCGAGGCCGAGCTCGCGAAGAACGGCTTCATGCCGCTCATTCACAAGAAGAACTCCGACTTCGCCGCCTTCATCGGCGCGCAGTCGCTACAGAAGCCGGGCGTCTATGACGACCCGGACGCGACCGCGAACGCGAACCTGGCGGCGCGCCTTCCGTATCTCTTCGCGACCTGCCGCTTCGCGCACTACTTGAAGTGCATCGTGCGCGACAAGATCGGATCGTTCAAGGAGCGCGAAGAGGTGCAGAGCTGGCTCTCGACCTGGATCATGCAGTACGTCGACGGCGATCCGCAGCACTCGAGCGAAGAGGTCAAGGCGCGCATGCCGCTGGCGGGCGCCGAGGTCGTTGTCGAAGAGGTCGAGGGCAACCCCGGGTACTACACCTCGAAGTTCTTCTTGCGGCCGCACTACCAGCTCGAGGGGTTGACCGTGTCCTTGCGGCTCACCTCGAAGCTGCCGTCCGCCAAAGCGGGCTGATTCGTAAGTCTGTTCGACTCGAGAAGTTGAAACATAGTCCTCGGATTGGCTGGGGATTTGGGAAGTCACATCAAAAAAGGAGAGCGTTCATGGCCGGCGAAATGTTCTTGAAATTGGGAGATGTCACGGGAGAGTCCAAGGCGGACGGACACGCAGGAGAAATCGAGATCATGTCGTGGAGCTGGGGGGCGACTCAGTCGGGCTCGACCCGCGGCATCAGCGGCCTGACGGCCGGCAAGGTGAACGTTCAAGATCTGACCTTCACCAAGCTGGTCGACAGCGCCAGCACGAACCTCACGAACGCCGTCTGCGCTGGCACCTCCTTCCCGTTGGCGACGCTGATCTGCGAGAAGACGGGCGGCAACAACAAGAAGCCGGTCCAGTACCTCAAGATCAAGCTGAAGGACGTCTTGGTCTCGTCGTACGCTTGTGGCGGCAGCGGCGGCAGCGACACGCACACGGAGACGATCACGCTCAACTTCGGTTCGGTCGAGACCACCTATACGCCGATGAACTCCGACGGGACGCCGGGCGCTGCCAAGCCGACGGCCTGGAACGTCGTCGCCGGTAACAACAAGTTCTAACGGGCGGCGCTGGGAGCGGGTGACCCTCTCCAGTCTCCAGTCCAGGAGGAGTATCGCGTCCGGCGAGCGCGCCGGACGCGGTATTTCCCGTGTTACGAAAGGGAGCCATGACCGCTGAAGAGAGGGTGCGCGCGGGGCGTCTCGACGAAGCTCTGGCGGAGCTTCAAGCGCAGGTGCGCAAGCAGCCGGCGGATCCGAAGCTGCGCGTGTTTTTGTTCCAGCTCCTGTCGGTCATGGGGCAGTGGGACCGCGCGCTGACCCAGCTCAAGGTTGCCGGCGACATGGATGCCACCGCCGCGACGATGATGGCGACCTACAAGGAAGTCATTCGCTGCGAGATGCTGCGCGCCGAGGTCTTCGCGGGACGCCAGCGGCCGCTGCTCTTCGGGAAGCCCGCGGAATGGATGGCGCTGCTGATCGAGGCGTTGCGCTTGTCCGGCGAACAGAAGTTCGAAGAGGCGGCGAAGCTGCGCGAGCAGGCGCTGGAAGCCGCCCCCGCTACATCGGGCGCTGTCGATGACAAGCCATTCGAGTGGATCAGCGATGCCGATCAGCGCATCGGTCCGATGCTGGAAGCGATCGTCAACGGCCGCTACTACTGGATTCCGTTCGGGCGCCTGAGCGAGGTGCGGATCGAGAAGCCGGCCGATCTGCGTGACATCGCCTGGACGCCCGCGTTCTTGACGCTCGCGAACGGCGGCGAGACCGTCGGACTGATTCCCACGCGCTATCCGGGATCGGAAAAGTCGTCGACCTCGGCGCTGGTGATGGCGCGCGGCACCGAGTGGACCGAGACGCCGGGGGGCACCTACGTCGGGCTCGGCCAGCGGTTGCTGGCCACCGACGAGACAGAGTATGCGTTGATGGACGTTCGTCAGATCAGGCTCGACTCGACCAACGACGGGGAACCCGCCGCCGAGCCCGCGTCCGAGGTGTAGGTTTCATGGCCGAGCTGACCCAGAAGGAGCGGCTACAGCCTTCGTTGTTGGATCGGTTGACCGACGACAGCCCAGGCGAACGGCGGGAGTCGCGCGACAAGCACGTGATCTCGCCTTCCCGGCTGCGCGAGTGCGTGCGGCGCGATCTGACCTGGCTGCTCAACACGTCGAACCTGGCGGCGGTCGAGGATCTGGACGACCACCCGCACGTGGCGCGTTCGGTCCTGAACTACGGCATGCCGGATCTCGCCGGCCACGTCGCGTCCAGCGTCGACGTGCGCGCGATGGAGCGACTATTGTTGAACGTGATCTGGGATTTCGAGCCGCGCCTCATCAAGAGCTCGGTCAAGGTCAGGCTGGTGGTCGACGAAAAGAAGATGGATCCCAATGCCATGTGGTTCGACATCGAGGCGGAGCTGTGGGCGCAGCCGCTGCCGCTGCGGTTGTTCCTGCGTACCGAGATCGATCTCGAGAACGGTGGCGTGAAGATCACGGAAGCCGACGGTCAGCGCGGCTAATGGATCCTCGGCTTCTTCGCTACTACGGCCGCGAGCTCCAGTACGTACGCGAGCTGGGCGCCGAATTCGCGCGCGACTTCCCGAAGATCGCGGGGCGGCTCGGCCTCGATACCTTCGAGTGCTCGGACCCTTACGTAGAGCGATTGCTCGAGGGGTTCGCTTTCCTTTCGGCGCGCGTGCACCTGCGCATCGATTCGGAGTTCCCGCGCTTCACGCAGCACCTGCTGGAGATCGTCTACCCGCACTACCTGGCGCCGACGCCGTCGATGGCGGTGGTGCAGATGCGGCCCAACCTGGCCGAGGGGACGCTCGCGCAGGGTTACCGCGTGCCGCGCGGCACGGCGTTGCGCAGCCTGCTCGGGCGCGGCGAGCAGACGCCGTGCGAGTACCGGACGTCGCAAGACGTGACGCTCTGGCCGCTCGAGCTGACCCACGCGGAGTACACCGGCTACGTCGGCGACATCGGCGAAGTGAAGCTGCCGGCGCGTGCGCGCGGCGCGATCCGGTTCAAGCTGCGCACGACGGCGGGGCTCAACTTTTCCGACCTGGCGCTCGACGATTTGCCGCTGTTCATTCGTGGCGCCGACGAGCTGCCGATGAAGATCTACGAGCAGCTGATGGCGCACGCGGTGGCGCTCGTGGCCCGTCCGACGACGCGGCCCGCGCCCTGGCAGCACGTGGTCACCGAGAACCCGATCGAGAGCGTTGGCTTCGCCGACGAAGAGGCGCTCTTGCCGTATGGCCCGCGCTCTTTCCAGGGCTACCGGCTCCTTCAGGAGTACTTCGCGTTTCCGTCGCGTTTTCTCTTCGTGCGGCTCAAGGGCCTGGCCGATGCGGTCCGTCGCTGCAGCGGCTCCGAGCTCGAGATCGTCGTATTGACCGACGCGCATGATCGCGGGCTCGACGGCGCGGTCAGCCCGGAGAACTTCGCGATGTTCTGCGCGCCCGCCGTGAACCTGTTCCCGCGGCGCGCGGATCGAATTCACCTGAACGAAGCCGAGACCGAATATCACATCGTGCCTGACCGCACGCGCCCGATGGACTTCGAAGTCCACACGGTGAAGGAGGTCGTCGGCTACGGGTCGAGCTCGGAGCTGAAGCAGACCTTTTATCCGTTCTTCGCCTGGAACGACCAGACCTCGGTCGAGGAGGCGCCGGCTTACTTCACGCTGCAGCGGCAGCCGCGCATGCTGTCGGCGCGCCAGCGCGCGAGCGGCACGCGATCGAGCTACGTCGGCAGCGAGGTGTTCATGGCGCTGGTCGATCCCAATGAGGGACCGTACCGCTCGAGCCTGCGCCAGCTGGCGATCGAGACGCTGTGCACGAACCGAGACCTGCCGCTGCACCTGCCGGTGGGTCAGGCGCACACCGACTTCACGCTGGAGTCGGGCGCGCCCGTCGAGTCGACGCGGTGCCTGGCGGGCCCCACGCCGCCGCGCGCGTCGTACGCAGACGCCGACGCCAGCTGGCGGCTGATCAGCCACCTGTCGCTCAACTACCTGTCGCTGGTCGACGGAAGCGCGGGCGCCGGGGAGAAAGCGGGCGCGTTGCGCGAGCTGCTGTCGCTCTACTGCGACCTCAACGATTCGAACACGCGCAAGCAGATCGAGGGCGTGCGCGAGACGGCGTCGTCGGGCATCACGCGCGCGCTGCCGGTGCCGGGCCCGACGACGTTCGGCCGCGGCCTGGAGATTTCGGTGACCTGTGACGAGGCGGCGTTCGAAGGCAGCGGCGTCTTCTTGCTCGGAGCGGTGCTGGAGCGCTTCTTCGCGAAGTACGTCTCGATCAATGCGTTCACCGAGACCGTCCTGCGCACGGTACAGCGCGGAGAGATCATGCGATGGCAGGCGAGGACAGGCCTCCGGCCGGCAATCTAGCGGCGGCGGCCGCTCTGGTCCCCTCGCTCGTCGCCGCGCCCGCGGCGCGGAACGGTGGCGCGCAACCGGCGTCCGGCGGCGCGTCGGCCGACGCCGCGACGGCGCCGATCATTCCGCCGGCGCCCGCCGCGGCGCCGCCCGCTGCCGGCGGGCCGGCAAGCGCGAACGCTCCTGCCGCGCCGGCGCTGGCGGCGGCGGCGCGCGCGTCCCTTTCGCGCGAGAAGTCGGCGGCGATGAACGCGCTCCTCGACCAGGTGTCGCGCAAGCCCGAGGCCTTCGACTTCTACCAGGTCATGCGCCGACTCGAGAGCCTGTACTGCGATCGGCCCGAGCGTCCGCGGTTCGGCGCAGGGGCCCGCCCGGCCGACGAGCCGATCCGCCTCGGTCAAGACCCGTCGCTGCTGTTCGCGCCACGTCCGCTGGGCGGGTTGACCTCCGGCAAGAACGGGGCGCCGCCACGGCTGTCGCTCAACTTCTTTGGCCTCATGGGGCCGAACGGGCCGCTGCCGCTGCACATCACGGAGTACGCGAACGATCGCCAGCGTCACGCCGAGGACCCGACGATGAGTCGGTTCTTCGACCTCTTCCACCACCGGATGATGCTGCTGTTCTATCGCGCCTGGTCGACGGCGCAGCCGACGGTGGGTCAGGATCACCCGGCCACCAACCGCTTCCTGCTGTACGTCGGCGCGCTCGCGGGGCTGGGCCTGGCGTCGACGCGCAACCGCGACGACTTCCCCGACCCGGCGAAGTTCTTCTATGCCGGCCGGCTCAGCGGGCAGACGCGCAACGCCGACGGCCTGGCCGCCATGGTCGGCGAGTTCTTCCAGATGCCCGCGCACGTCGAGCCGTTCATGGGCACCTGGCTGCTGGTCCCGCCGGGACACCAGTGGCGCCTGGGTGTCGGCGGTACGCGCGGCGGCGCGCTCGGCGGATCGACCATCGCTGGCCAGCGCGTCTGGAGCCGCCAGCAGAAGTTCCGCGTGACGCTGGGGCCGCTCAACCGCGCGCAGTTCACGCGCATGTTGCCCGGCCACGACAGCCTCAAGAAGCTGACGGCGCTGGTGCGCAACTACGCCGGCGACGAGCACGTGTGGGACGTGCGTCTGATCCTCGACGAGCGGACCGAGGAGCCGTGCCGTCTCGGGCGCTCGTTGCTCGGGTGGACATCGTGGCTGGGAAGGCCCAAGGGCGGCAAGCGCGAGGATCTGATATTGGATCCCATGTCGGAACTGCATCAGACGGCTGCATGAGCGGTCATCAACGCTAGCTGGGACGGGAGAGAGAAAATGTCGGAGATTAGCCGTGTCAAGCTGTTCGAGAAGCTGAATAGCGTCGGGTACAAGGCGATCGAGAGCGCGACCGTCTTTTGCAAGCTGCGGGGCAACCCGTACGTCGAGCTGGTGCACTGGTTCCACCAGATCCTGCAGACCCAGGACTCCGACATCCATCGCATCGTGCGCCACTTCCAGCTGGAGCCGTCGCGCCTGGCCAAGGACTTCACCGAGGCGCTGGACCGGCTGCCGCGCGGCGCGACGTCGATCTCCGATCTGTCATCGCACGTCGAGGAGGCGGTCGAGCGCGGCTGGGTCTATGGCAGCCTGATGTTCGGCGACGTGCAAGTGCGCACGGGCCACCTGATCGTCGGCGCGCTCAAGACCAACGTCCTGCGCAACGCGCTCTACGCGATGTCGCGCGAGTTCGAGAAGGTCAAGGCCGACCGCTTGACCGAGGAGTTCGACGCCATCGTCGGCGGCTCGCCGGAGACGTCGCTGCGCGCGGCGGGTACGTCGGCGTCGCCCGGCGAGACGAGCGGCGCCATCGCGCCGGCGGCGATGGGCAAGCAAGAGGCGCTGGCGAAGTTTTCCGTCGACCTGACCGAGCGCGCGCGCAACGGCGAGATCGATCCGATCGCGGGGCGCGACGACGAGATCCGCCAGATCGTCGACATCCTGATGCGCCGCCGCCAGAACAACCCGATCCTCACCGGCGAGGCCGGCGTCGGCAAGACCGCGGTCGTCGAGGGTTTCGCGCTGCGCATCGCCAAGGGCGACGTGCCGCCGATGCTCAAGGACGTTTCGCTGCGGTCGCTCGACGTGGGCCTGCTGCAGGCGGGCGCGAGCATGAAGGGCGAGTTCGAGAACCGCCTGCGCCAGGTGATCGACGAGGTGCAGTCGTCGCCGAAGCCGATCATCCTGTTCATCGACGAGGCGCACACGCTGGTCGGTGCGGGTGGCGCAGCCGGCACGGGCGACGCGGCCAACTTGCTGAAGCCGGCGCTGGCGCGTGGCAAGCTGCGCACGATCGCGGCGACCACCTGGGCCGAGTACAAGAAGCATATCGAGAAGGATCCGGCGCTCACGCGGCGCTTTCAGGTGGTGCAGGTGCCGGAGCCGACCGAGGACAAGGCGCTGCTGATGATGCGCGGCATGGCGTCGACGCTCGAGGCACACCACCGCGTGCAGGTGCTCGACGAGGCGCTCGAGGCGTCGGTCAAGCTCTCGCACCGCTACATCCCGGCGCGCCAGCTGCCCGACAAATCGGTGAGCCTGCTGGACACCGCCTGCGCGCGCGTCGCCGTGAGCCAGCACGCGGTGCCGGCCGAGGTGCAGGACAGCCGCAGCCGCATCGAGGGGCTCGAGACCGAGATGGCGATCATCGGGCGCGAGCAGTCGGCCGGCTGGGACACCGTCGATCGCGAGAAGGATGTGCGAGACAAGCTGCTCGTCGAGACCAAGCGCCTCGGCGAGCTCGAGACGCGCTGGAAGTCGGAGCAGGGGTTGGTCGACAAGATCCTCGGCCTGCGGCGCACGTTGCGCGGCGACGGCAACCCCGTCGACGGGCCGGCGGTGTCCGGCGCCGGCGCGCCCGCGACCAAGGACGGCAAGTCGCCCGCGCCGCCGTCGTCGCCCGCGAAGAAGCCGCAGGCGCCCGCCGACGAGGCGCAGCGTCCGGCGCTGCTCGCGCAGCTGAAGGAAGCGCAGGCCGAGCTGACCAAGCTGCAGGGGCAGACGCCGCTGATCTTTCCGACCGTCGACAACCAGGCGATCGCCGCCGTCGTCGAGGACTGGACCGGCATTCCCGTCGGCCGCATGGTCAAGGACGAGATCGAGACCGTGCTCAAGCTGGCCGAGTCGCTGGGGCAGCGGGTGATCGGCCAGAACCACGCGCTGGAGATGATCGCCAAGCGCATCCAGACCTCGCGCGCGGGCCTGGAGAATCCGTCGAAGCCGATCGGCGTCTTCATGCTGGCCGGTCCGTCCGGTGTGGGCAAGACCGAGACGGCGCTGGCGCTGGCCGAGGCGCTCTACGGCGGCGAGCAGAACCTGATCACCATCAACATGAGCGAGTTCCAGGAGGCGCACACCGTCTCGACCCTCAAGGGAGCGCCTCCCGGATACGTCGGCTACGGCGAGGGCGGTGTGCTCACCGAGGCGGTGCGGCGCCGTCCGTACAGCGTCGTGCTGCTCGACGAGGTCGAGAAGGCGCACCCCGACGTGCACGAGATCTTCTTCCAGGTCTTCGACAAGGGGATCATGGAGGACGGTGAGGGGCGGCTCATCGACTTCAAGAACACGCTGATCATCCTGACGTCGAACGTCGGTACCGAGCTCATCGCCAACATGTGCAAGGACCCGGAGTTGCTGCCGGATCCGGAGGGGATCGCCAAGGCGCTGCGCGAGCCGCTGCTCAAGGCGTTCCCCGCGGCGCTGCTCGGCCGCATCGTGACCATTCCCTACTACCCGCTCAGCGACTCGATGATCGGCAACATCGTTCGGCTGCAGCTCGCGCGCGTGGCCAAGCGGGTCTCGCAGTCGCATCGGATCCCGTTCACCTACGACGACGCGACGGTCAAGCTGGTGGTCAGCCGCTGCACGGAGCTGGAGAGCGGCGGCCGCATGATCGACGCGATCCTCACCAACAGCCTGCTGCCGCGCGTGAGCAAGGAGATCCTCACGCGCACCATGGAGGGTCGGCCGGTGACCAAGGTGGCGGTCACGGCGCCGGCCGGCGACTTCGAGTACGCATTCGACTGAAATGCTCGAGTCGTCGGCGCGCGTTTCATGACTGAACTCTCCGGTGACGACGGCGCGGGCGGCGCCGAGGCTGCGCCGCGCGAGCTGACGATCGAACAGGCGATCGAGCTGGCGCTGGCGATCCAGAAGCGCGGTCGTCTCGACGCCGCCGAGGAGATCTATCGGCGGGTGCTCGAAGCGGTGCCCGATCAGGTCGACGCGCTTCACTTCCTGGGCATCTGCCGGTTCCATCGCGGCCAGCACGAAGAAGGGCTGGCGCTCGTGCGGCGCGCGCTGGCGCTGGCGCCCGACAGCGTCGACGTGCGCAACAACCTGGGCAACATGCTGTACTCGCGCCGGCGCTTCGAGGAGGCGGAGGCGGCGTTCCGGCAGGTGCTGGCGCTTGCGCCCGACTACGTCAACGCGCACGCGAACCTGGGGTCGGTGCTGCGGCGTCGC
>Ga0265338_10005108_pt1 | contig 17304 bp, 17 predicted proteins | sample 42126metaG_FD_193579 | JGI IMG/M metagenome (GOLD analysis project Ga0265338, IMG submission 193579) | Rhizosphere microbial communities from Carex aquatilis grown in University of Washington, Seatle, WA, United States - 4-21-26 metaG | ecosystem: Host-associated > Plants > Roots > Rhizosphere... | reverse complement strand
TCATGCGCAAACTCCTCCATCAGGCCTTCGGGGTGCTCAAGCATGGCCAACCCTTCGATCCAAACTATGCTACGACCCATTGACAACCAAGACGGTATCTACACCAGCCAAGGAAGGAACGGACGGCGCGCCCCGACTGAGCGGGTCGGCTACAAGGAGTCAGGAGACGGCCTGAAAAAGGGTGTTTCTCCAAAGCGAACCCATCCTAAAAACACGGAACTAATTCGCCATGAAGTTGTTGGGTAAAAAACGACTTGGGTTCGCTCGACAAAGCGAACCCAAATTTCCCCTACGGCGCGACAGCGAATGGGGTCAAAACGGGTACGAAACGGGGCAAAGATGGGTTCGTTCCCGGGGTTTTTGCTTCTGGAAGCGGGAGTATGGCTACTGCGAGTAAGAGCCAGCGACGTCATCCAGCGGGCTGCCGGGAGTGATGGCGTGAATGTGATACGTGAGCCAGGCAACCACGAGGCCACCAGTGAGCCCCAAGATAATGGCCACCCAGATAGACCTGTTTGCTTTCGGTTTACCAACTCTCATGCTTTATTCCCAGTCCTCATGACGCAGGGGTCGCATGCCAAGAACGAATGGGGAAAATCGGATTCATCAACGGCGTTTGGGGTCGGTGCCGGGCTGGCCGAAATAGCCGTTCCAGACGACTTCGAGACCTTGTTCCGTCAGCTTGACGGGTTGACGCTGGAGGCGGCAGCGGTCGATACAGCGATCAATCAGGTCGCGGGGGTCGCAGGATTTCGGGACGCGGCCTTCGGTCTGGTATTTGTGGAGGAGCTGCATGACGAGTTTGTCGTCGGCGAACAGGCCGCGGGAGCGGGCGTAGCGGAGGAAAATCTCGGTGTAAGTTTCCGGGCTGGGAGAATCGGCGTTCAAGCGGTAGCCCATGCGGCGCATGAAGGCTTCGTCTTCAAGATCGGATTCGGTGAGGTTGGTGGCGAACACGACGATCGCCTCGAACGGCACCTGGATTTTTTTGCCGGTGCTCAAGGTGAGATAATCGATGCGGTATTCCAACGGCACGATCCAGCGGTTCAGCAATTCCGTGGCGGAACATCGCTGGCGACCGAGATCATCCACCACCAGTACGCCGCCGTTGGCCTTGACGTGCAGCGGGGCTTCGTAAAAGCGTTGGGTGTTGGTAAACGAGAGTTCGAGGCTATCGAGCGTCAACTCGCCGCCGGCGACCACGAGGGGCGGGCGGATGCGGACCCAGCGGCGGTCGTAATCGTCGTTCGGGTGCGGGACGGGAAGATGGTTATGCGTGTCGAAAATACGGATGACTTGTCCATCCACCTCGAGGGCGTAGGGAATCCAAATCTCGCCGGGGATGGCCTCGACAAGCGCGCGGGCGGTGGCGGTCTTGCCGTTACCGGACGGGCCGGTGAGGAAGAGGCTGCGGCCGGAGCCGACGACCAGCCCGAGGATTTCCTTGGCGTAATCGGAAAGGATGAGGTTCGACATGGCCTGGTCCAAGGCCTGGCGAGTGGCGGGCGGGCGATTGCGGACCTGCTGGGTGATCATCTCGGTGTAGGACTTGAGCGACACCGGTGCCGGGCCGGCATAACTGCAGAAACTCATGAGTTGCCGCAATTCCTGCCAGCCATGATCGAGCATGCCGTACACGTGATTGTGCAGGCCGACCATTCCCTTGATCTCGATGAATTTATCGTGAACGAGCCGTTGGAGAATCTGCTCGGTGATCATCATCCCCAGATGCAGGCGTTTGGCGATGGAGATGGTCGTGCAATCCGAATCGAGCGGGACGGTTTTCAGGGCCAGATCAGCGAGGAAGCCGGGGTTGATATCCAGGTCCTCGAGCTTTTCGGGGAACGGCGGGACAAACCAATCGGCGGGATTGGTGAACAGAGGCGTGGCGAAATCGGTGGGAACCGCGGGTACGATAGTGCCCCCCAGTTCCGTCTCAACCGCCTGTTCCTCACTGTGTTGAACCTGGACCGTGTCCATGAGATATCCGCAGGACTGTCTCAAATAGCACGATTCAGGCCAGCCGCTGGTGGCGGGGGGCCAGAAGGTGTATGCAGCCTTGGATTCAGGACTTGCAACGATTCGAGAGCGTTTCTAGACTGACCACATGAAACACAAGGGGCTTCTCAAATTTGCCATAATCTCAATCGTTTACGCGGTTACCGCGATATCCGCGCCGGCCCAGGAGCCGACGGCGGCCCAGCAATTGTCGATACTCGATGAGCGGCTGAGCAAGTTGCGGGCGGATGTCGACGCGCTGCAGTTCAGCCAGCAGCAAATCCAGCAGGACATTAAACAAGTCCAGGGTCAACTCGACGAAGTCCGCCGGACCGGCCCGAGTGCGTCGGCCAACGATCTCCAGGCGCTGGAAGCCCGGGTCAAGGCGCTTGACGCCGCGCGCGACGCGGACAAGAAGGCCATCATCGACCAGCTCTCCAAGGAACTCGCGAAGATGAGTGGTTCGCACGGTGGAAGTGCCGCCACAACTCCTCCGAAGACCACGGACGCCACCAGCGATGGGTCCGGCGTTCATGTCGTCCAGAGCGGCGAAACGCTCACCTCGATTGCGAAAAGCAGCGGCGTCACCATCGCTGATTTGAGAAAAGCCAACAACCTGACCAGCGATACGCTGAAGGTCGGCCAGAAGCTCGTCATCCCCACGAAGTGACAGTCGTTCGTTGTGAATCTGAGTTTGCCCGAGATGTTTCGGGATGAGCGAAGGATTTCCTGCCACCTACTGCGCCGTTCGTCTGCACAAAAAAACGCGGTTTCCCCGTGGATAGAGTAAAGAGCACGCTGCCCGCTCGAGAACGATGAACCAAACGTTCGCAGAACAGTTGCGCCAGTTCTATGAGAACCATCGACAAGAACTGTACACCTACTCGCTGGCGCTGACGCGCAACCGCGAGGCTGCCGAGGACGCGATTCACACTGCGTTCCACCGGCTGCTACGCCGTGGATCAGCACCGACTGATTTGCGGCCGTACGTATTCCGCTGCGTCCGCAACGCGGCGATGGATGATCACCGACAGGACAAGCGGCGCGAGGACGGGATTTTCGTGTTGCCGACCGATGCGCACGATGGGCTGTCCCCGGAACTGTGCGCGGAATTGGGACAATTGCTCGCACAGCTTTCGGAGGATGAACGCGAGACCATCGTATTGAAAGTATTCGATGCGATGACGTTTCAAGAAATCGCCGACGTGCGGCAGGTGTCCATCAATACGGTGGCGTCGTGGTACCGCCGCGGGATGGAAAAGCTGAAAACGTTGTGGATGGAGGAAGCAAAATGAACGAGAAGGATATTGAAGGTCAATTACAGGAGCAATCGCTGGCGCGGCCGTCTGCCATGCTTGACCACCGAATGAATGCGCTCTTTCACGAGGAACGATCCAAGCGCCCGCATTTCCTATTGCGTGGCGTCCCCATTTGGCTGACGGCGGCGGCTTGCCTGGTGTGTGCGGTCGCCGGCTTTGGGGCACGGTCGATGTTTGTCCTCCGGCGACATCCGCCCACGGTTGTCTACTTTTTCCCTGCCAACGAGGAGATGGCGCGTTTCTTGACAGGACCCAAAGCGAATTGGAACGATGGGTTCGATTTCTCCCAGGCCCACGTTGAAGTGATTCAACCACCCGCTGCCCGAGGAAACCAACTGTGAGAGGAATGAACATGAACCGCATCTGCCTGATGGCTTACCTCACGCTGCTGTTCGACCCGTTGCTGGTTCATGCGGAAGAACCGGTCCAATACCAAATCGACGCGAGATTCATTGCCTGCCCGACAAATGACGCGGCGGGGTTCCCAACCCCGACCGCCATCGACACGAATGAAACGTTCTGGGTGACAACACTCGATACGGCGGCACTCCCTACCAACTGGAATATCTTGAGCACGCCGACCATCATCACCATGTCGGGGCAAGAGGCGGTAATCCGGGTTTCCGAAAAGCCGACGCAGTATTTCGTCAAACAGAGTGACGGCAGTTTCCAGCTACGCCAGATGGATCCACAACACGAACCGGGGCTTGGATTGACGGTCACGGTAACCAGTGAAGACAGCAACGGGTTCGTGATCTTCAAGGCAAAGATTGAATTCAGCGCCATTCGAAAGCGTGTGGAAATCCCCGGCGTCGCTCTCGATGTGGGGCCACCAATAGTTAGTTCGCACACGCAACAATTCACCTACGCGCTGAAGCTTGGTGTATGGATGGCCAGCTCCTTGTCCGGCTACGTCTCCCCCGACCCCAACAACAGCGACCGGGCCATTTTGGTTTTGATGAGGGTCCGTCGCGTGAAAGCGTTCGATGCGAGCGGGCGACCGATTATGCAGTAGACGGGAGTGATCTGTGACAGGCAGAATTTATGCCGCGGCAAAGCGGCGCTCGCGGCGGGATTCGTTGGTCGCGGCCAGCTTCTCGGCGTCGACTTTGAGCCAGACGCTGTCCTCGCCGAGGATCGCCTCGACCTCGCGTACGAATTGTTGCGTCGGGGACACGGAAAAATGCTCGTGCGCCTCCAGAAAAACCAGTTTGCCGTCGGGATAAATGAAGCAGAACAGGACCGGCACGCTGCCGTGATGGGCGCGCACGACTTCGTGAACGCGGGCGAGGGCTGGTTCCTCCGTGGTCCCCACCGAGAGCCGAATGTGCACCGCCTTGGTGAATCTCGTCGGCACGTCCGCAAGCGCAATGACCTGGTCGGCGACGATTTTCGGTTTGTCCTCGCGCAAGTTGACCATGCCACAGACGAAGATGGCGGCGTCGGCTTTCAGGCTCGACCCGTACTTGGCGTAGGACTCGGGAAAGACCAGTACTTCCACCGAGCCATCGAGGTCTTCGAGCGTCATGATTGCCATCGGCTTGCCCTGCTTCGTGGTCTTGGGCGTCAATTTGCTGACAATCCCGCCGATGCGCGTCACCTGCCCGTCCTGGAGTTGCGCCAGTTTTCCCGACGAGGCGAGGTCGTAGCGGCGCAACACCTCGGCAAACTCGCTCAACGGATGGCCCGTGACGTAGAACCCGAGCAACTCTTTTTCGAACCCGAGCATCTCGCTCTGCGACCAGTCCACCACCGGCCGGTGGCCCGTGGCTTTTTGCCGGGCGTTTACCGGTTCCACGTCGAACAATGCGGTCTGCCCGCGTTCGCGATCACGCTGCACACTGGCGGCGCGGTTCATTTCGTATTCGACGGCGGCGAACACACCCGTCCGCGGTTCGCCGAGGGAATCGAACGCGCCGCATTTTGCCAGGCACTCCAGCACCTTGCGGTTCACGATCCGCAAATCGACACGCGTGCAGAAATCCTCGAACGAAGCGAATCGGCCACTGGCCTCGCGCACCTGGATCACGTTTCGCACCGCGACTTCGCCGACGTTCTTGATCGCCGCCAGGCCGAACCGAATCCGGCCGTCGCGCACCGTGAAACGCACCCCGCTCTCGTTCACATCGGGCGCCAACACCTCGATGCCCATGCGTTTGCACTCGTTGATGAACAACTGGATTTTGTCGGTGTTGGCGAGTTCGTTGGACAGGAGCGCGGCCATGAACTCGACCGGGTAATTCGCCTTGAGCCAGGCCGTCTGGTACGAGACCACGCCGTACGCGGCGCTATGAGATTTGTTGAAGCCGTACCCGGCAAACTTGGCCAGTGTGTCAAAAATCTGGTTGGCTTTCGGGCGTGGGATTTTGTTTTTGTCGTGGCAGCCCTTGAGGAAGATGTCGCGCTGCTTCTCCATTTCCTCGGGTTTCTTCTTGCCCATCGCGCGACGAAGGACATCCGCGCCGCCGAGCGAATAACCAGCGAGAACGTTGGCGGCCTGCATTACCTGTTCCTGGTACACAAACACGCCGAACGTTTCCTTGAGGATCGATTCCAACAAGGGGTGGTCATATGCGACCTTGACCTTGCCGTGCTTGCGGTTGACGTAATCGTCGAGCATGTTCATCGGTCCCGGGCGGAACAAGGCGATGAGGGCGATGATCACGTCGATGGAATCCACCCCGATGCGACGGCAGAGGTCTCGCATCCCCTGAGATTCCAACTGGAACACGCCGATCGTGTTGGCCTTGGCCAGCAGTTCGAACGTCTTCTTGTCCTCCATGGGAATCTTGTTGATGTCGAGGTGTTGTCCCGTGGTCTGCTCGATGAGATCGAGCGCGTCCTGGATAACTGTCAGCGTCTTCAGCCCGAGGAAATCCATCTTCAACAAGCCGAGGTCGCCCAGTGGGTTCATCGAGTACTGCGTCACGACTTCGTCCGAGTTCGTGCCGGTGGTCAGCGGAACGATATTCGTCAGCGGCTCGGCGCCGATGACCACACCAGCGGCGTGGGTCGAGGCATTGCGCGAAATGCCTTCGAGCGTGAACCCGGTATCGATCACCCGTCGGACCGTCGGTTCGTTTTGGTAGGCACCTTTCAATTCGGGATTAACGTCCAACGCCTTCTGCAACGTCATGCCGATGTCCGGCGGGATCATTTTCGCGATGCGGTCGCACTCGCCGTAGGAAAGGCCCATCACGCGGCCCACATCGCGCACGACCATTTTCGCGCCGAGCGTGCCGAACGTGATGATCTGCGCGACACGATCATCGCCGTATTTCTTGCGCACGTAATTGATGACTTCGGGGCGCCGGTTGTAGCAAAAATCCATGTCGATATCGGGCGGCGAGATGCGCTCGGGATTCAAGAACCGCTCGAACAGCAGGTTGTAGCGGAGCGGATCGATGTCGGTGATTTTCAACAGGTAGGCCACGACGCTGCCGGCGGCGCTCCCGCGGCCCGGGCCGACCGGGATGCCGTTGCTCCTGGCGAAATGCACGAAGTCCCAGACGATCAGGAAGTAACTGACGAAACCCGTCTTCTCCATGATCTTCAACTCGAACTCCACGCGCTCGACGATGTGCTTCTCACGGGCATCTTTGGGCTGTTTCCATTCGATGCCGTAACGGTCGCGCAAACCTTGTTCGCACAGGTGCCGCAAGTAATGCTCGCGCGTGAATCCATCCGGCGGCTGGTACACCGGGAACCGCAGTTTATCGAATTCCATCAGGAGATTGCACTTCTCGGCGACCGCCACCGTGTTCTTCAACGCCTCGGGCACCTCGGCAAACAGCTCATGCATCTCCTCGGGTGTCCGCAGGAAGAATTGTTCGGACACATAGCGCATCCGTTTTTCGTCGGAGAGCAACGATTGTGTCTGCAGGCAGATCATGCAGTCGTGCGCCTCCCAATGCTGGCGCTCGACATAATGCACGTCATTGGTCGCGACCAGCGGGAGACCGAACTCCTTGGCCCACGGGATCAGCGTGCGATTGACGGTGCGCTGTTCCTCAATCCCGTGGTTCTGCAACTCCACGTAGAAATCGCCCGGTTCGAAGATGTGTCGATACTCGTCCAACGCGGCTTTGGCTTGATCGATCTGGCCTTCCTTGATCTTGTTCGGAACCTCGCCCTTGAGGCACGAGGTGAGACCGATGAGGCCCTTCGAATGTTTGGCGAGGATTTCCTTATCGATGCGGGGCTTGTAGTAGAAACCTTCCAGGTGGGCCGACGAAACCAACTGGATGAGGTTCTTATATCCGACTTCATCCTTTGCGAGCAGGACCAAGTGATACGCGGCGTCGCGGGCGTTGGTGGATTTCTTCTCGAGGCGCGAGCCCGGCGCGATGTACGTCTCGCAACCGATAATGGGTTTGAGCCCCTTTTCCTGCGCCGTCTTGTAGAATTCGATGGCCCCGAACATGTTGCCATGATCGGTCATCGCGACTGCCGGCATTTTGCACGCATGCGCCTTGTCGACGACGTCCGAAATGCGGCACGCCCCATCCAACAGGCTGTACTCCGTGTGCAAATGCAGATGAACAAAATCCGAGTGCTTCATCAAGTCCTTGGCGTCTCGCTGAGCCATTTTACGGATGCCGCCCGCCGCAATCAAGACTTCTGCGAAATTTACTTTTCGGTTGGCACCAACTGCACGTCTTTACGCTCGTAAAGGCCAACAAAGACCGTGCTGGAATCGTGCAACGGCTGCACGAAATGATGATGTTGATCCATCCACTCCCGCGTCTTCTCGGCGCGGTCGGGATGGAAGTGATCCGGATACAGTACGAGCCAGATCCGGTGGAAACCGTCCATGGATGACGGCAACCGGCCATCACCGGTCACTCGAAACAGGTGCGGCAGATACACGGGCGACGTGGCGACCCCTTGCTCAACGCCATTCCCCAGATAGAACTCGAACGGCCGGTAGGAAAACTCCGACGTGTGCACGACAATGTCGCCCGCCTGAAACTCCCGCGCGAGTTGACCGGCGGCCTCTCGTAGATCGGATTTCACCCAGGCATTCTCGGAGAAATAATAGTTCCGCAACGCGTACAGATTCGCCGATAGTAGCGCGACGACCGCGAATACCACCAAGGCACGTGCGTTCGCTTTGCCGCTTTGCGCCGCCGCGCATCCCAGCAACAACGCCAGAGCCGGTGCCGTGCAGACCAATACACGCGGCAGAAATCGGTTTTGATTCAGCGACTGCAACGCCAGAAGAATGATGGGCACAATAAACCAGAGCAGTAGTAAAACCAGAATCTGGCGGCTCTCGCGGTTGCGCAGGAGTGCCACGATGGTCGCCACAAAAGCGGCAGCGGTAACCAGAATCGAGAGAGTACGTGTTCCTTGATCTCCAAGGTTCGCACCGCTGAACAGCGATAGAAAGCCCAGGACCCGGCGAAGCTGCAACGGCTCAGACCATCCGCTGGCCATGGTCATGCCCATCTGGGATACGAACCCGGGCAGCCACGGGGCAAACAAGAGAACCACCGTGCCTTGCGCCAAAAACCAGGACAACAATTTTGTGCGATCCCGCCAGTAATAGATCGCCACGAAAACATTCTGGCCAATGATGACGAACATGGAAACATACTGCGCGTACAAGCTGAGCGCCGTGAAGACGGAGTAACCCACCCAGAACACAGCTCGTGGTCGGCGCAATGCCAGAACCATGAACAGAAACGACAAGCACACCAACAATGTTTGGAGCGCGTACATCCTGACTTCCTGGGAATACCACACGTGAAGCGGGCACACGCTTAAAAGCAGTCCTGCCACCAAGCCGGCCACGCGTCCCGCCAACGCTTCACCCAGTGAATACACTACGGCGACCGCCGCAACCCCTGCCAATACCGATAACAACCGCGCGCCCGTCTCTCCTCCCGTCAGCTGTTGCCAGTAATGCAATACCAGGTAATAGAACGGACTGTGCGTGTCGTCGAGGACGGCATCGATGATGCGGGTCGGTGTCGCCCGCGCAATCAGCAGTGAGTTGGCTTCATCGAACCAGAGGACGCGTTGAGGCAGATGAAACAGCCGCAGCCCGAGCGCGACGAGCAATACCACGCTGAGCAATGCCACCGATCGCTTGGCGTCGATCTTCACAAGAGACAGGACTTTCCTCCTTCGTTCGAACCGCCGATTTCCTTACGGAATCGCACACCATTGCCGCACCACGAACAACCACAACAACGCCGCGAGAATCACCACACCTACCATCCACCATATCCACTGCTTACCTGTCCGTCGCGGACTTCGTCCCTCAACCTCACGCCGTTTCCAGTCCTTGTAGTCAAACTCCTCTGGGTCCTCAATGCCCGTTCCGTCGTAGATTGTGTTGTCCGACCAACCCGTCTTGTCATCCGAGCCGCACTCGGGACAGGCCTTCGCGTTCGCGGGCACTTCTGCCCCGCACGCCGGACAAATGAACTCACTGGGTGACATGGCGCAACAGTTCGTCCATGCGCTGCTTCACGGCGGTGTCCATCTTGATGATCGGCGGCCACGAACGCGTGTTCGCTTCGCCTTTGAGCTTGTGCGTCGCGTCGATGCCGATCTTGCTGCCGAAACCGATGACGGATGTGGCGTGATCGAGCACATCGGCGGGACCTTTCGTAAAGATCGCGTCGCGCTCGGGGTCGATATTGGCGCAGAGACGGAAGAGCACCTCGCTGGTATTGTGGACATCCACATCTTCATCCACGACCACGATGATCTTGGTGAACATCATCAGGCCCATGCCCCACAGCCCATGCATCACCTTCATCGCGTGATACGGGAAATGCTTTTTGATCGAGACCACGACGAGATTGTGGAACACACCTTCGGCCGGCAAGGCCATATCCACGATCTCGGGGAAGTTCATCTTGAACACGGGCAGGAAGATGCGAACACTCGCCGTGCCCATGTAGAAATCCTCCATCGGCGGCGCGCCGACGATGGTGCTCGGGTAGATGGCGTCGCGCCGATGCGTGATGCGCTCGATGTGAAATTTCGGATAGGGTTCGGGTAGCGTGTAGTAGCCCGTGTGATCGCCGAACGGGCCCTCGAGTTCCACCTTCTCTTCCGGGTCCACGTACCCCTCCAACACGAAATCGCAATCGGCGGGCACTTCGAGATCATTCGTATGGCATTTCACCAGGTCGACCGATTTCTTGCGCAAAAAGCCGGCGAACATCATCTCATCGATGCCATCGGGCAACGGCGCGGTCGCCGCAAACGTGTATACCGGGTCGCCGCCGAGCGCCACGGCCACGGGCATGCGCCGTTTCAATTCGACATGCCGCCGCCAGTGGCGCGCGCCGGTCTTGTGCATTTGCCAGTGCATGAATGTTGTGCGGTCGTCGATGATCTGCATGCGATAGCAACCCACGTTGCGCGACCCGTCATCCGGATCGCGGGTCACGACCAGCGGAAGACAGATGAAGCGTCCTGCGTCCTGTGGCCAGCATTTTTGGACGGGAATCGCGCCGAGATCGGGTTTCGGCTGGGCAATTTCCCGGCACGGTCCCGTGTTCACGGTCTTCGGCTTGGCGTGGCGCAATTCGAGCGCCGTTCCAAGCAACCCGACGGCTTCCTTGAATGAGGTCGGTGGTTTCGCCTTGAGCAATCCTTCGAGTTCGCGCGCGATGTCCTCGACGTCGTCCACCCCCAGCGACAGGGCCATGCGTTTTGTCGAGCCGTAGGCGTTGATCAGCAGCGGAAACTGGGAGCCCTTGCATTTCTCGAAGAGCAACGCCTTGCCGCCATTGGGAGATTTCATCTCGCGGTCGGCGATCTCGGTGATCTCGAGAACGGGATCGACTTCGACGGCGATCCGCTTCAGTTCCCCCGTCGCCTCCAGCTTCTGTACGAACTTCCCCAAGGAATCGTAGGCCATGGGGTGCTTATACCACAAGCGGTTGGAACTGGCCAACGCCCGGTTCGTACGCAAACATCTCCGCCGTATCGATCTTGAAACACCAGCCCTGGATGCGAAGTTTGCTGGCATTCAGGCGCTGCGCGACCACGGGATAGCCGTGGAGGTTTTCCAGGGCGAACAGGACATTCTCGGCAGCGGCGGCGGTCACGCGGGCCGCTTCATCCAAATGTGCGTAGTCACGCCGGACGATCTCACGCACCGGCGCGGCGACTTCCAGCCAGGCCGCGGCATGGGGCATCGCTGCCGGGTCCGGCAGGCCATTCAGCAAGGCGGTCATCGCGCCGCATTGCGTGTGACCGCACACGACGATGTCGGTCACTCCCAGAATGTGAACGGCATATTCGATGGCAGCGGCGGTCGAGTTGGTGCTGCCGCTGACGGCGGCCGGCGGCACGATGTTGCCGGCATTCTTGACCACGAACAAATCGCCGGGCTGACTTTGCGTCACCAACTCCGCCAACACACGTGAGTCGGAGCAGGTGATGAACAATGTGTGTGGGTTCTGGCCTTCGCGGGAAAGCCGCGCGAAGAGTTCGCGATAACGGCCGAACTCTTCCCGGCGAAACTTGTGCACTCCTTCAATGAGCCGTTGCATACCGGGTCAAATCCTTCACACCGACAACGCGGAAGGCCTTTTGGCGTTCCGCACATTTATTACAGCGGCCGCAGTGGAGGCCGTTTTTCGGGGCGATACATGAGAAGCCAAGATGGAGCGGTAATTTGAGGCGGAGTCCGCGGCGAACGACCTGTTCCTTCGTAAGTGCACGAAACGGAGCGATGATTCTTACATGGGAAGTGAGCGCTTCGTTTGCCGCCTTGGCGAAGTCGCGGAAGAATTTTGGCGTGGCATCGGGGAACGGATTATGGCCGAGCGAACCAACGGCGATGGTATCGATCTGGCGGAGCGCGCAGAACACGGCGGCCTTGGAGAGCAGGAGCAAATTGCGTCCGGGCAGATAAACGGCTTTGTCGGGTGTTTTCGAGCCCGGCACCTTACGACCGGTGGTGCTCCAGTGCTCTCCGTAAAGATCGCGGACGGGTGACTCGAGAACAGTCAACGTTTGAATGCGGGGAATCCTGGCGGCCTGAGGAAATTTCCGGAGATGAGTGAGTTCCGCCTGTTCCCATACGAGTCCGTGCCTAATGAAGACGGGATAGACTTCCCGGTATCGGCGGGCGAGCGTGGCCAGCAACACGCAACTGTCGAGTCCGCCGCTGACCAACACGCAAACGGAGCGCTTCACTTGCCTTGACGGACCTTCTCTTTCTCGTCATCGAGCTTGGCGCGCAGTTTGGCAACCTCGTTGCGAAGGATCCCATCGAACTTCTGGGCGGTTTCGGCGTCGCCCTTCGCATTGGCCGCGGCAATCTTGGGTTTCAATTCCAACTCGCGCTCGGCGATCTTGGCGGTGTAGACCCGGTCGAGTTCGGCCAGCGCAGCCTTTTGTTTATCCGTGAGCTTCTTTTCGGACTGGCCGCCGGTGCGAGCCAGCGCGAGTTCCCATGACGATTTAAGCGCCATTGAGTTTCACCTTCACATCGTTGCCTTCAACGACGCAGTCGAACTTCTCCACCTTGGCCGTTGGAACGGCCAGCGCCTGGCCAGTGGACACGTCGAACCGCCATCCGTGCCATGGGCAGGTGACGACATTGCCGTCGAGAGTCCCCTCGCCCAAGGGTCCGCCGCGGTGCGCGCAAACGTTGTCGGTCGCGTAGAACTTGCCGCCTACATTATACAGGGCCAGCTCCCGGTCGCCGACGGCCACCGTCTTGCATTCGCCGGGCTGCAGGTCGCCAACTTCGGCCACTTTGATTGGATCGCTCATTTATTTGTGTTCTCCTCCCGAAACCTCTATCCTTGTGCCATGAACTCGGGCCGCTTTCAAGACGCGATTACCCGCATCGATGCCGCCAACGCGGAAGATCCGCACGCCGTGGAGCTACCGTACGCGAAACGGCTGAGCGGATGGGTCGAGCGGCTCGCGCCGAATGCGTCGGAAGAACTGCGCCTGGCCGCGCGCGCGCAACACATTTGCCGCTGGATGATCCCACGCGACACCTATCCACCGGGGCGCGTCGGGTATTTGAAATGGCGGGAGGACTTGAAACAGTTTCACGCCCGGAAGGCCGGCGAAATCCTGCGCGAAGTCGGCTACGACGAACCGACCATCACCCGCGTGCAAGATTTGATTCGCAAACGCAACTTCCCGCGCGTCCCCGATGGCCGCGTGCTCGAAGACGCGCTGTGCCTGGTGTTTTTGGAAACGCAATTTGCCGAGACAACCGCGAAAACGGGCGACGAAAAAATGATCGGTATCCTGCAAAAGTCATGGCGGAAGATGACGCCGCAGGCGCATGGGATCGCATTGACCATCCCGATGACTCCCGAATGCCGCGCCCTCGTCGAGAAAGCGCTGGCAGGCACCGCCAGCTAGAGTAAAATGGGTCGCATGGCCGCAGCCACCATTTCCGTCAGCATCCACGACCCGGTCAACTCGAAGATACTCGCGGTGTCGGAGGACCGTCTCCAAGGTTTCCAGCGTGATCCGCTGGGCGAAATCGCGCGGCAATCGGGGGTGGACTTGGCGATCGTCATCGAACGAGTCCAGGCGATGCTGCGCGCGGGGACGATCCGTCGCGTGCGACAGACGTTGCTGGCGACGAACCTGGCGCAGGGAGCACTGGTGGCGTGGCAGGTGCCAATCGAGAAACTCGATGCTGCGTTCGATTACATGTTCCAGCGCGACCCGTTCAGTGGGCATGTGGTCATCCGCACGACGGACCAAGCGATTGCCGGGTCGAAGTACAAATTGTGGACGACACTGAAGGTGCCGCAGGGATTTTCGATGGCCAGGCACTGTGAGTTTCTTTGCCGGGCGACGGGCGCGGAGAAATTCATCCTGTTACCCGCGAAGAAACTGTTCGCGCTGGGGGTCGGCCACGTGCGACGGCGCGGGCTCGAACCCGGCAGCCGCGCCGACGTGCCCGCCGAAGTCACGGATGTGTCCGTCGCGACGCTCGACGATCTGGATTGGCGCGTGCTTACCGCGCTGAAACGCGAATTCACGCCTGAAGAACTCGTCCCTGAGATTTGGGTGGCGCGCGCCAAGGAAGCGGATGTGCCGCTGGACACATTCTTCGATGTCGCTGCCGACTTAAATCGGCGGAAGATCATCGGACGTTTCTCGACGTTTCTGGAACACGTCAAGCCGGTGGCCAACGGCGAACAGGCGACGCGGTACAATGCGTTGTTCCACTGGGCGGTGCCGGCGGGCCGCGAGATGGACGCAGGCTGCGAGGTGGGCCGCCATCATATCATGACGCACGCCTACTGGCGCGAGGGCGGCCCTGAGTTTCACAATGTCAACGTTATGGGCGTGGCCCATGGCACCGACAAACAAGTGTTGCTCGCCCACAAAGCGGCGATTGATGAGCATTTACAGGAGGCGGGAATTGAGGTGAGCTACACGAATGTTTTCTGGGGCGGTCGCAGCGAGATCAAGCCGAGCGAGATTTCGCCGTTTGCGTATCGTGAGTGGTGTAAGAGCGTGGGATTAAATCCAGACTATGAATAAGGGTTTATCAATCGAGTTCAGAATTACGTCGCGGAAACTGCTATTGGCGCCAAGTCTTGAATGTGGCTGGCGGTTCGGTTATCGTGATGGGAGCGTGAGCAATGATTAGGCAGACAGCAAAAGTAGCGAAGGTGGCGTTGGCGTTGCCACCGCGTTCGCGGGCCAAGCTGGCGGAACAGCTTCTGCAAAGCCTTGACGCACCGAACCAAAAAGAACTCGATTCGCTTTGGGCTGACGAGGCGGAGGCGCGTGTGGTTGCGTACAAGCGTGGTGAGATGAAGGCCATTTCCGTCCGCGAAGTCTTCCAGAAGTTGCGCATGCGAAAGCGGTCATGAAATGCGAGTTTCTTCCGCCAGCGCGAGCTGAGTTGGAAGGCGCGGTTCGCTATTACGATGGCCAGCGAGAAGGTTTGGGTGACGAATTCGCCGGGGAAGTCGTACGGGCTATTCAGCGTATTCTCAAGCATCCTCGGGCGTGGGAGAAGTTGTCGCGTCGCACACGGCGATGTCGTACCAATCGCTTCCCGTATGGCGTGATTTATTTGCCGGGCCGAGAGCACATTCTGATTGTTGCGGTGGCGCACCTGCATCGAAAGCCAACTTATTGGCGCGAGAGACTGAGATAGACGAACCAATGAAGATTGCATTCCTGGAACTGCAGGATTGGGAGGAGAAATACCTGCGGAAACGGTTGGATGGAACTCATGAAATAGTGGTGTTGCGCGAGGTGTTGGAGGACAAACTTCTCTCCCAGATCGCCGATACGGAGATCGTGTCGCCGTTCATTTACTCGAAGCTGACGGCGGAGCGGCTGGCGAAGCTGGCGAAGCTGAAGATGGTCGCAACGCGGTCGACAGGGTTCGACCACATCGACGTAGCGGAATGCACGCGGCGTGGGATTGTGGTTTGCAACGTGCCGTTTTACGGCGAGAACACGGTGGCGGAACACACGTTTGCGTTGATCCTGGCGCTGTCGCGAAAGGTGCATGAGGCGTTTGTGCGCGTGCGGGCAGGAAACTTCTCGCTGGACGGGCTGCGCGGGTTCGACCTCAAAGGCAAGACCATCGGGGTCGTCGGTGCGGGGCGGATCGGGCTGCATGTGATCCGCATCGCGCGCGGGTTTGGGATGAAAGTGCTGGCGTTCGACGTGAAGCGGGACGACTTCTGGGCGGAAGTGCTGGGATTTGAGTACGCGGAATTGGATGACCTGCTCGGGCGGTCGGACATCATCACGTTGCACGCGCCGTATAACCGTCACACGCATCATTTGATCAACCGCGACAATATCCACCGGATCAAACGCGGTGCGATCCTGATCAACACTGCGCGGGGCGGGTTGGTGAATACCGAGGCATTGCTGAAGGCGCTTGACGACGGCATCCTGGCGGGCGCGGGGCTCGACGTGCTGGAGGGCGAGGAGGCGATCTACGAAGAGAGCGCGCTACTCGGCGACGCGGTGAACCCGGAAAAACTGCGCATCGCGTGGCAGAACCATGTGATCTTGAAAAAGCCGAACGTGGTGTTTACGCCGCACAACGCGTTCAACAGCCAGGAAGCACTGGAGCGCATCCTCGATACGACAGCCGAGAACATCGCGGCTTTTGCGGGTGGCGTAGCGAAAAACGTGGTGCGGTAGGCGAAGAATCGGTGGCAAAGAGTGGTTACCAAGGTTACCACGTGCCGCAGATTTTTCCCTTTCCCTCTTCCATCGGGTTGCCTGTTTTGATATGATTAACCCTGTGACGAACACCGCGAAGTTGAGTGTTTCCTTTTCTGTCGCCGCCGCGTTTCTTCTGGCTGTCGGCGCAGTGTCCGTGTTGCTCATCGACCACGTTAATCGGATTCTCGATAACGTCGGATTCGACAACTTGCAAACCACCCAGACAGCCGATGCGATCACGGATCTGCGGTTGCATCCCGAGAGGGTGCGGCAGGATCTGATCCGCATTGACGACCTGAAACGCATGGCTCGCACCGATCTGGAAACCGATCATCTTTCCAAGGCGCGAAAGGCTGTCGAGAGTGACTCCTCGACGGCGGCGATCGCCGAGTTGGAACAACTTTCTTCGTACTACCGCAACGATGCGGAGCAGGCGCGCAAACAATTGGTGGCGGTCCATCAATCGTCCATCCAGGGCGCGGCGATTCTCATGGGCAGCGGAGTTTTGATGCTGATGGTGATCATGGTGCTGGTGCGGCGCTGGTTCATCAATCCGCTTTTTGACGTGCACCACGCCATTCAACTGGCCATCGCGAACGATCCGGCGCACCCGCTACCGGACAATGAAATGCGCGAGCTGGTGGCACCTGTGACCGACCTGGTGTCGAAGGCGATGGAATTGGAGAACCGGGCGTTGCGCGCCGAACGGTTATCCGCGGCAGGGGAAGCTTCCACGCGGGTAGGCCAGAATTTGCGCAATCTCGTGCAGTCCATACGCACCATGGCGCAGCGCAAACGTAGCGGGGAGAGCATCGACCCTGGCACC
>Ga0265338_10005107_pt1 | contig 17310 bp, 16 predicted proteins | sample 42126metaG_FD_193579 | JGI IMG/M metagenome (GOLD analysis project Ga0265338, IMG submission 193579) | Rhizosphere microbial communities from Carex aquatilis grown in University of Washington, Seatle, WA, United States - 4-21-26 metaG | ecosystem: Host-associated > Plants > Roots > Rhizosphere... | reverse complement strand
AGGTCCGGAGTAGCCAGAGTAGCCACTGAAGCCTGAAGGTCCGGAGTAGCCAGAGTAGCCCGAAGGACCAGAATAACCAGAGTATCCACTGAATCCCGAAGGGCCAGAGTACCCAGAGTAGCCCGAAGGACCAGAATAACCAGAGTATCCACTGAATCCCGAAGGACCAGAGTACCCAGAGTAGCCCGAAGGACCAGAATAACCAGAGTAGCCACTGAACCCGGAAGGACCAGCCCCTCCGGAAGGACCTGAGTACCCGGAATAACCTGACCAACCTGAAGGACCGGAGTACCCAGAGTAGCCCGAAGGGCCAGAATAACCAGAGTAGCCAGAATAACCAGAGTAGCCAGAATAACCAGAGTACCCGGAGTAGCCAGAATAACCAGAGTACCCACTGAATCCGGAAGGGCCAGAATAACCCGAGTAGCCCGAAGGACCGGAGTAGCCAGAGTACCCGCTGAACCCGGAAGGACCAGAATAACCCGAGTAGCCTGATATACCTTGGCTTGCAAACTTACTCCAGTCGCTACCTTCAACGGGCGTGTTACCTATGTTACCGTTGTGAAGGGAGATCCAAGATGTGTCGCCATATGATACAATATCATTTAGCGCGTAAGTTGTGCCTGAGTTATAAGCTCCGCGAGCAACTATGCCTGTTCCTGCTGGCCCTGAGTAACCAGAGTACCCGGACTTTCCAGGCAGGCCTGAGTAGCCTGAGTAGCCTGAGTAGCCAGAAAAACCCTGTGGCCCCGAGTAACCTGAATAGCCAGTTGCACCTGTAGGTCCAGAGTAGCCAGAATATCCAGACGGACCACTGTATCCCGAATAACCTGATGGACCACTATATCCCGAGTATCCAGAAAGGCCTAGACCTGCTGGTCCGGAATAGCCACTAAATCCTTGTTGCCCCTGAGGTCCCTGCGGGCCGCTGTATCCAGAATATCCTGATGGACCACTGTATCCTGAATAGCCAGAGTATCCGGAATATCCAGAAAATCCCTGCGGTCCAGAATAACCTGAATAACCAGAGTAGCCGGAATAACCAGAGTAACCTGACTGCCCGACAATACCAGGAGCACCAATAGGACCGGAATAGCCAGAATAACCTGACCAGCCGGAATGGCCGAAATCACCGGAGTATCCAGAGTAGCCACTGAATCCTGAAGGACCAGAATAACCGGAGTAGCCAGAGTATCCTGAAGGGCCAGAGTAGCCTGAATAACCGGTAGGTCCCGCAGGTCCAACTGGACCGGAGTAGCCGCTGTACCCAGAGAAACCTTCAGGGCCTACGGGGCCTGAATAGCCGGAGTAGCCAGAAGGACCGGAATAGCCAGAGTAGCCAGAAGGACCAGAGTAGCCGGAGTATCCGGACTGCCCCGCCGTTGGCGGTATGGTTATAGTTCCGGCCACTTTGAGTCCTTAGAAGAAGGTGCAAGTCTTCTTTAAGGCCCAAAATTTAAGGTTAGTTTAGGGCTTCCAAGTGAGATAAGCGGCGCTATACTTGAAGCTGCTAAAGTTCGGGGAAATCATTATACCGAAGTGCCCGATAGGTGTGTTTAGAACGTCACGTTGGACGGAAGCACACCAGTCAAGATGTAGGTTTTTACCAACAGCAAACATGGCAAAGTCCTTTTCGGTGGTTATGGTTGTCTTCTTGACGTTTGATACGGCTGAGCTGTGAGTAGAGTCTATAACTTCTGACGAGTCGTGGATGTATCTGATCACAGTACGATAGACAATCTTCCCACCGACCTCAACGGGCTCAGAAGTCGTTGTTGAGTCTGTGTGTGAACTCAGCTGCTTACGAAGAGTATCGTTTTCGGTTGATAGAGTTATGTTTACTTTTTCTTCTTTCTTGTAGCTGTACCCAAAAAAAGACCCCAGTAGTCCAAATATAATAACTAGAACAGCTAACATACCTATAACCACCTTATGCTTAGTAGCTATTGTAACTACAGTTTGAGGCAGAGTTACAGGTTCGGGTGCCTGAGCTGGCACGGGCGGCGTTGTAATTGTAGTATCCACAGTATCCCTCTTTTACTAATGCTGCCCTAGTACAACTCCTGGATATAAAATCATATTCATACCCAGGAGTTGTTTTTAGGATTAAGGCTTCTGAACAGGAGCTTTCTTCAAAAGAATGTCAACTACGAAGGCCACCGTAACCAGAATGATAGCCAAAAGAACTAAGTACGGAATTGCCAAGACAGCGGCTGGAATTACGCTCAGAACGACTTTTGTTATAGCGGCCACCACTTTAGCGGAAAACCCTATTACAAAGCGGCCAACCAAGAAGTATACAAGCCATCCCGCTACCAAAATGGCCGAGGTCTTAGCTTTACCAAGCTTGACCATTTCAGCATCCAGCGCTAGACGCCATGATTTGATCTTGGATTTAAGGACTGGCAAAAATCCCTTAACCTCAGCAACAACAGGTGCTGCTGTCTTAGTCACGTCTTGCTCAACCTTCACAACAGTCGTCTCCATTGTACTTCTCCTTACGGTTTTACCGTCTTCATCGACTCAAACAGCCACATGAATAGCGCCCCTAAAAAAGCGCTAGATACTACCCCGACAATCGCCCCAATCAGAGCAGCTCTTGTCTGCACAACGGCCATTTTAATCTTTAGGTCGTTTATCTCCCTAAACAGTTCAGCAATGTCTAACTTAGCTTGTTTAATCTCTGAAAGCACCAAACGCTGCCATAATGCCCACGAGCTCACATCGTTTCCGTTTTCGGAGTTATTATCCAAGCTACTCGTGGCACCTGACATGTGATCCTCATCTCTTAGTATACAAAAGCCCAAAATTCAACGCTTTTATTTGCTAAGCTGTTTACTGAGGAAATAGTCTCTAATTTCAGCCTTACTTCGTAGTGCCTCTTCCGGAAGCTCATGAGAACGTGTTTCTACAAGCCTCATTAAAAGATCCCGAAGGCTGTCTATTCCGGGGCAATCTGTTTTTTGTTTTGAAGCGTTAAACGCTTTCATTCGTAAATTCCTTACATGAAGTAAACTAACAGACATCCAGACCCTCCAGGACTTCCAGCGCCACCAGTAGAAGGTCCTCCGAAGCCGCCGTGACCATATTCTCCCAGCATGTTAAAAGAAAATCCTCCATTTGTTGCAGTCATCCCCAAGCGGGCATTTAAGTTGTTTGCATCCGCAGGCCCGCCAATGTACCCGCCGTTTGTACCATTTGTTCCTCGAATGTTGATAGTTCCTCCGGTAGCCACGCCACCTACGCCATTTGTACCGCCCCAAGCCGAAGGTCCGGTAAGGCCAACCTGGCCATTCGTACCTGCTCCCGCGCTCATTAGAGTGGCCCCAATCGACGAAAAGTCTATAGTGGTAGGAGTAAGGCTTCCGCCGCTTCCAACAACGTAAGGAAAGATGTTACCAGTGGACACCGGTATAAAGCTCTCACAGTATCCTCCGCCTCCGCCTCCGCCACCTAAGGATAGGATACCACTGAAGTATGAGGAAGATCCGCCGTTACCACCAGCACCCCAACAACGAACCCACAGTCTTGTAACACCGGCGGCTATTGTAATGTTTCCGGAGCCTGCACCATATAGCTTAATGTCACGGACACCGCCTTGTAAGCTTGAAATTTGAGCGTTCATTGCCGTTATGGTCGATACCGAACTTTGGATATCAGTTATGGGGGCATCATACCATTTGCTGGAAGGTCCAAGTATTTCGGCTAGGGCTGCCCGAATAGCCGATAGAGAGTCAGCTAGAGTCATTGTAGTGTTCAGGTTAGAGGCGTGGGGTGTTCCTGGCCAGTTTTGAACGTTCCAAACAAAAGGCAGCGCGTATGTGAACGCCGAGTAGACTGCACCGGACGAGTCCAGTGAGAACTGACCCAGCCTCGTGTAACCTAAGGAAGGCTCATTCTGGAGGCTTAAAACAACTGTTGAGGGCGTTTGAATACTCGATGTTAGAGTAGGTATCGACTGAAGGCCTGAAGTTTGTGTAACCTGGCTATAGACGTTTCTATATGCAAGGGTTGGGTCCAGTCCTTCGGTGTATGTCACATCGATGAAGTACTGCTGTACTCCAGAAGTCGGCGGCTGTACGGATAATGGTGTTGATGAAATTTGTAGCAAAGACCCACTGTAGTTCTTAGGATCAGTGTCTAATGAAAACATAAGGATGCCGGGACTAACAACTACAGAAGCGGGTGCCCCTGGCGTAATACTAACTTTGCATCCACTAAGTATACACCCGGGGTACGCATAGCCGGTCTGTTTTCCCTGGAATACATTTACATTGAAATCCTTAGCAAGCTGGTGAACAAGCGTAGATATGCTGTTAAGGTCCTGTGACGTGACCTCTTCAGTAGCGGTGAAGTTTGCCTTTTGTCCGTTTGTTGGAAACAGAGTCATTGTAATTCCTTACTCACAGAAAATCTCAATCAGCCCGTCCGCGCCATTAACGCCAGCATTTGTTCCACCCGTATAGGCTCCGCCTATGCCACCTGCTCCGGCATAGTACGACCCGTTACCGACAAAGTGTGGCGCAAGGTCTGACAATGAAAAAATCTTTCGGTATGTTCCGCCGCCGACACCCTGCCCGCTAATCGAGACATTAAATGTACCACCACTAGTTACACCAGGACTGCCGTCTACGCCGGTTTGATCTGAGCCTGCTCCGCCACCACCAGCAACCGCAGTAACTCCACCAACAGGTCCGAAGGATGTGTTTCCACCAGTAGACGATCCGCTTCCTCCAGCGCCAACCGAAAATGGTATTGTTTGCCCTGGAGTAACATTGAAGATATTCTCAAGATACCCCGATGCCCCGCCCCGCCCACCTAAGGATGTATTTACCGTTAGCCCGCCTCCCCCGCCGCCACCCCACATCTTAATGAGTATTCGATAAACGCCGGACGGAACTACGAACGGAGACGAGCCGTTGTTAGGAACCCGGATCGAAGTAACGCTTTTAAACCCAGATCTCACGTTTCCTATGTTCGTAAACAGGGTTGACAACTGCGTAGCTAGACCAATTAGAGTCGTTGTGGGAGTCGAGTACCAGTTGTTAAATGGCCCAAGAACAGCTTGTAGCTGGGCTTTGACCGCACTAACTGAATCTATAAATGTTTTTATCTGGTCAGAGTCAAAGGTATTTGCTGTTCCAGGCCAGCCGTTCATGTCCCACAGCTTAGGTACAGTATAAAATGCTACAGCGTATGTTGGATACACGGAAACTTGAGCAAACCTAAAATATCCAGAGGCGGGCCCGGACGACGGGGAAGGAACTAACGAAAACAGTATCTGTGGTATAGTACTAACTGAGAAGTTATGGGCAACAACTAGGTTAGTAGATGTATTAAATTTATTGCGTGGTACCACGGAATCAGGTATTTCAGAGTAGTTTATATCCAGGTAATATGTATCAAACCCAGATACCGGAGGAGTTACCGAAAACGTGTCACCAGGTATGGAAACAATTGTTCCTGTGTAGCTGTCCAAAGTCCCCGTATTATAGAGCAAAACCCCAGGGTCTATCTGTACGAAGTAAGGTGGCCCACTCGTCAAGGATATCCCACATCCGCTTATAAGCCCCGTATGTGGAGATGCCCCCGTCGGGTTGTTAATGACCTGCGTATTGAAGTCTTTCACTATATTGTGAAGTAGCGTAGACACATCATTTAGGTCGGAGTACGTAACCTCTTGGTATTTTGAAAAGTTTACTTTACTAGAATTTGGGTTCGTTAAGTTCATTGTATTTTAAGAATAGTAGACGAGAATTAACCCGTCCCCACCCTTTCCTCCAGGGGAAGTTGGCACGGGCGAAGAAATACCTGCGCCACCACAACACCCACCGCCGCCGCACCCATAGAGAGGCGCAGGACTATCCTTACCTCTTCGTGAAAAGTAATCTATACAAGGCATGTTAAACGGCCCTGTTCCGTCGCCATATCCGAATTGGCTACCGGCCTTCCCGTTACTTACTATTGCTGTATCACTCGGAGGTGTAATAGTTGCTGTTCCTCCGCCGCCGCCAGCTCCGTCAGTCATTGCCCCGGTATTTGCATTTCCGCCAGCACCGCCAGCTCCCGCTGAGTACATGCTGCCGAAAGTAGTGGCTACACCACTACCACCTGAACCTACACGATACGGTATAATCTGCCCGGGAATTACACTAAAAACATCTTCAATGTAAGCTCCTGCTCCACCGCCCCCACCCCATGCATACGACGACGATATGAGTGACCCGCTGTAGGCTCCGTTTCCACCGTTTCCACCAGGACCCCACATCTTTATATACAGCTTATAGCAGTTAGCCGGAACAGTAAAAGTTGAGGCAGGTCCTTGGTACAGTGGTGTAACACCCTTCAATCCCAAACTAAGTGAGTTTATGGCCGTTTGAGCGGAAGTCATTGAATTACTAGCCGCTGTAAGACTTATGGCTGGAACATCAAACCAGTTAGTCATCCCTAAAATTGTCTTGAGTTGAGCCCTAACGGCGGATAAGCATTCTGCTAGGTTATTAGTAGTGTCACTATTACCAGAATTAGGTGTTCCGGGCCAGCTCTGCATGTTCCATATGTACGGAAGCTCGTAGACAGCCTGCCGATACACTCCCGTTGAGGAAAGGACAAAATTAGCTACTCTCGCCCAACCGTTAGCTACTGGTGTTTCTGAAACCATGCCCGGCGAAGACACTACCGGCCCTGCAGTTGCTACTATAGACGAGGTATTTGAAACGTAAGTGGACGCTCCTTTAGAACTCGCCAGATCAGTGGGGGCGTCGTAGAAGTTTCTAGGCTGAGTCTGAAGTCCGTCTATAAACTCGGAGTAGTTTATGTCGATGGAGTATTGAATGTACTTACCGGCTGCGGGTAGGGCAACGGGCTGAATCGCCTGAGATACTACAGGTAACAATGTCCCATTGTAGTTATTAGTATCAACAGTAGCTGCAAAAAAAAGCAAACCGGCCCCGACAGTAATATTTGCATACACCCCCGAAACTGACAGTGAAACTTGGCATCCATTAACAATGCACCCCGGAGAGTACCCGGCTTCCTGCTGGGTGAATAGGTTTACGTTCCTGTCCTTTATGATTTGGTGCAGGTAAGTGGAAATGGCATTTAAGTCCCCCGATAAGACCTCTTGCAGGTCGGAGAAGTTAGCCTTTCTGGAGCCCGTAGGGAATGTAGACATGTCTGTACTTCCTCAAAAAGGCCCAAAATTTATGGTTTTTACTATAGAAGCTGAATGAGCACAGCCGTGATTCCAGCAGCTTTCATGCTATTTACCAAAAAAGCCATGCGAAGGGCCGGATTTGAAGAAGCCAAGGATTCTGCATCGAAAAACCCGCCATATGAAGCATATCCCGGAGGTAAATGGCCCTGTTGCTTCGCACTGTGAAATGTAGCTGTCAGTGGGTCACTTGAAGTGTCTTTAAACAGGTTCTGGAAAGATCCGAGTGTTCCAGTGTACCCGCTGTACCCTGAATACCCCGGTATAGCGGGGCCACCAGAGAACACCCCACGGTTATCCTGCCCAGTAGCCGTAAACACAACATACATGTAATATGGTTTATGTGTATTGATGAATGTTAGCGGACTGGGCACGTTGGTTAGTGTTACCGAATTAGAGTCTAGCTCCTGTACGGAGTACGATCCTGGGTAACCCGACAAGAATGTGTGCAAATCCGTATTGGACGTGTTTTTACGATCATCCGAAAACCCGTGATTAACTGAAGGCATCGTAAAGCCTTCATAGACCTTAATAGTTGTGTCCGTAGGATACACTTTTTGAAGGAATGTAAGAATGCTCACTGGTGACACTTTGTTTCCAAAGGCCTGCAGCTTTATACGGTTCTTGTAGTCCTTAGTACTCTCGTCGAGTATTCTAGGTATTCCAAACCCATTACCTATCTGCTCAATACAGCTCGGCTGCCCCGGGAACGTGAAAGAGTCGTCGTCCGCGCCAACATCTGTTGTTACACTATACGAATTCTGAAGAGGCAGGCCGTCACAGGAGACAAGCGCATACGTTCCGGGAATTCCTGTAGGGTCGACCCGGTCTGGGAGGTACTGAAGCGTAGTGAGACCGTTACTTGGTATTGTAACCTTCATTGGAGTAGTAACTAGAAAGTTGTAGTTACTAACTGGCAACCCACTAGTGCTGTCCAGGTCCAGAATAGATGTATCCGAAGCAACAAGCAAATCTCCACCAATAACAACAGACCCGTATCGTGAAACAACCCCTCCGGCGGAGAAAGCTGCGGTGTAAGGGGTTGCTGGCGATGGCAGAGTGGCCGGGATCTTAACTATCCGATAGTTTAGATAATCGGACAGGTACAAGTACGTTCCGTCGTTTGAAATTCCAGGAACATATTGTATGTTTGTGTTCCCGGTTCCGTGACTACCCCAATAGGCTGTGAACGGAGTCGTCGGGGAAGGCATTGGGATTGGAATCTGTACTATTCTAAAGTTACCATCCGATATGTAGATATTGGACCCTGCTATAGTAAGATCGTGCGGACTTGTAAGGTTGGTAGTTCCTACTCCAGGTGAACCCCAATAGGCCGTAAACGGCGTAGAGGGTGTCGGCAACGGCATTGGCAGCTGTATTACACGGTCCAACCCGGAGTCCGTTACATACAGGCTGGTTCCGTCGGTGGCTATGCCGGAAGGGAAGTTAAAGTTAGTGGTTCCTGAACCATTAGATCCCCAAGTTCCTTGAAGGTTTCCATACGTATCAGTTTGAACTATCCTGGATGAATTCGAGTCACACACGTAGACTGATCCTCCGTTAACAACAATTCCGGTAGGGTTGCTGTACGAGTCTCCCGCCCCGAAAGTGCTCCACGAAGTTACAAAGTTACCATTCAGTGTAAACTTCATAACCTTGTTATTCGAGGAATCTGTAACGTACAGGTAGCTTCCGTCTGTAGCGATATATGCGGGTGAATAGCTTACTGCCTGTGGGTCATTAAAATTTCCAAAAGTCAGGGTAACATCGATAGATACGGCAGACCCCGTCTTATTGTTTATTGTCATGTAGAAGGGCTTACTTAGGTTTCTTGGGTATCCAATGAATATGCCATCCACGCTTGAGGCCTGATTCAAATTGAATAAGTACCCGGGGAGAGCTATTTCATCTATGTGGCCCGATAGGCTAGATATATCATTCAGTTCTACGGGAGTTACGCCGATCAGAGACTGCTGCCTCCCGTCGTCTATTGACTGGAACGAGGTGTCCGTTGTATAGCTAATTGCGTCAAGCAGATTTACAATGTTTGAAGCGTTCTGTCTATTAGTGCCAATGTTTGTATTAGGCACAACAACTCCCAGGGTCTTATTTAAGACTCCAGGAATCCTATTAAGCATCAGATCAAAAGTGTCGAAGTTAGCCATGTTAATCCTTAGTATGAGGTCGTGAAAGTAAAGCTAGACGGGCCACCTAGCGTTATTTTAGTGGCGACATTTGTAGCTGGTAGGTTTCCGTTTACGTCGTGCCCGTTAATGACTACGCCTGAAACATCAACTACACCTGGAACGGCCATGCACTGTGTAATTATATCAGACATATACAAAGTTCCGCCTATCGGAATCTGTGACGTAAACGTACTCATGGCTGTCTCACACGCGGTTAGAGTGGACGCAACATCCAGCACTGTCTTTAAAAGCTTCAGGTTTAGGGTGATGGTTGCTGGAGTTAGTATGGCCGGACGGGTGACCCATACCTGTATTCCAGAGGCTCTGTACCCCGGATACAGCGTAGGAGTACTCGGATCTCCATTAATGATCGGAACAAGGCTAGAAACTACAGAGAAGGGCAGTGTACCCAGCCCATTGTCCACCACAACCGTAATTCCACCGTACTGAGGAACGTTAGGGGCAATGGTTGGCCCAACCAAGGAGGCTGGGGTGAACGGGGATAACGGGGCGATTACAAGATCTGAATTTGCTTGTGTATTAGACCCAGAATAAGTTAGTGAGTAGTTCTCAAGTACAAAGGCTTGAGTAATACCCAGTGGGCTGCTGGTTGAGACGTTCACAGCGTTTAGGCAGGCCCCAACAATGGCGCTGTTTGTCCCCCTAGGTAGTGATGACAGGAACGAAATACCTCTTGAACGGAACTGGGAATCGGGTTCTTGGTCAAAACCGTTGTACCCAAGCGAGGTGTTTGTAACACCGGTTACACCAAACGGGATGCTATTCACAGTCCAGGATGAGAAAGAAACGGTAGGTAGGTTTCCAACAGCGCCCGCTGTTGTACAAACAGCCGGGATGTTTGGGCCTCCGCCGATACCCGCAACCCCGTCTGCTATGGTAACATAGCTTAACGAGGGCGTAGTGTCCGTGGAATCGACGGTACAAATAGTACCGACCGGGACAGCAGGTGTTCCTGATGCACTGGAAAACGACAATGTCAATGTTGACGGTTGGGCAAGGTACCGTTGTAGCCCGAAGTCAGAAAGGCGCTTGTCTAGGTCTGACCCAGTAGCGCTGTTTATGTAAAATCCATTCAGCATCTGGACGAGCTGAAAGTAGACCTCATCAATAACGAGAGTAACTGCTTCGAACATAGTCCGTACAAGAGATCCCACATTAAAGTCTGACACGTTGGTGTTAGCGGCCATGTGGTTTATCATGGTCGTTAATATCGTGTTTGAATCCTGCGGTTTCAGCGACATGTCTAATCCTTTACTTGGAGAGTCCTAGAGAACCTTCCAGTGTGATGGGTTGATTCGTAAGCTTGATTCCGACTTCTGAACTGTAATTAAGAACGTCGCTATCCACCGTAATTTGGGCGTTAGTGACGCTTCCGACCCGTGAATCGGAAATAAGTGTATCATGAAATTCTGCAGAAGCCTTAGCCGCCAACAGCGCCGTTGTCCTGTACCCTCGCAGGTCCGTCATCCCATAGAACGGGTGTAGATACAGTTCACCACGATGGACGTTTAGCTTTAGGAACAAGGCTTGCTTTACGTTCGGGACGCCAGCTACCGTAAGCAGATCCCCGCCCACCAGCGGTATATCCGATGTTCCGTCCAAAGCGAAGTCTGTTCCGAGTGCGAACATCGGGTCCTTTGAGTTTGGTGTAGATGCCCCGAGAACGATGTTTGTGAGCGTGGATATTTCTTGTGTATTCGGGATAGCGATAGTGTCGCCTGGACCAAGCGTCCTGTCCGGTTTAGGTTTTATAGAGGACACATATGGGTAGGCGAGGCCGTTAAACTCCGCTAGGCTCTTCCAGTATCTGGAATCCCCCAGGGTAGTCAGCGAGATGCCCTCAATCGTGTCCCCACCACGAATTTGATAGTACGTTACAGACTGAACGTTGTTCAAGTCAATGTACGAAAGCGATGGATCTGCTGAAGACGACTGCGAAACGAAGTCAGACTTTATAAATGTTTTAGAGAACGCATTACTGTTCAGCTGGTAGGAGTCTAGGGCTTTAACAACCTGTGTGAACTGGTAGTCTACATATGGATCTATCACTGGAACTGTGTATGGGCCTGTATATGGATACAGCGGGTTTGTCGAAGTTATGGTGTCGGAGAACACACTGTCTTCGTAGGTTGTGTAGAAGTCTGAAATAGACCCCCTTATGTTATCTATCGACGCCAATGGGTAGTCTATTACAGTGGAGCTATAGGATAGGTAAGTATTTACAGCTGACTGTAGTGAAGCCAGCGGGGTTGTTAGGAATGTCGATAAATTTTCAGAAGCTACACCAATCTGATTAGCAGCGGAAATGAATCCGCCAGCATAACTCCCTATGCTAGACAGTGTGTTTGCAAGCTTTCCATACGTGTCGCTTATAGTGTTAACAACGTTATTTCTGAATGACTGCAGGTCCTGGGCACCCAAGATGGAACCTGACCTTGCCCGCCCAGTACACACAAAAGTCAACTTGTACCTGTAGAGGAACGGGGACGACTTAGAACGGCTGAGTACAAACCAGTTGCCAATTGGCTCAATGTTCCAGAACTCATTGTCCTTGGGATTGTAGAACTGCAGGGTCGTATTTATGTTCTTTTTGGCATCGGGCGTAATGATAGGATTAAGCCGATCCAGGTACTTTCGGAACATGTCCCTAAGCTGTAGGACTAGATACTGACCTGAGGACAAGGGTTGATTTGAAACAGAACTGACCAGTGAATTTCCAGTAGGTCTATTTCCAAATGTTCCCGACAAAGTTATCTGTGTCAGCCCCGGGCCAAACGAATCCGTGTAGGCGTCTCCAGCTGTCATAATTACGTTTGATGTCGAGGTTTCCACCTGCTGAAAGTCTTCAGGCGCTACAGCCAGTAAAATCTCCTGAAGCGGGTGAGAGTTCTCGTCAAGTAGGATGAACGTGTACCCAAGCGATGCAAAGTTGTTGCTTGGTAGCGGCAGTGGGGTAGAAGCGCTGCTTCGGTTAGCCGCTTTTACGCTTGCTGGAGGTGTGGGGTTTGTTGGTTGTTCCGATGATGGGGCCATGTTATTTCACCTTCACGTTAGTGGCATAGATGTTACCGGCACCGCCGTCAGCCGGGGCAGAAAAAGGGCTTGAAGTGGCCCCGCCACTAATGCCTGTAACCGCCGTACTACCAGCAACAAGAGTTCCTGGTGTATGGGTGTGGCTGTTGAGTGTTGATATAAGCGAAGTCATGTAGGACTTGAATGCATCACCAAGGATAGTCCTTTGAGTACCTGCTGTTCCATCAGCCGGATCGTTTGCCCCCAGGTCTACGACACCATCTGTTATGTAGCACAGAATTTTTCCATTAACCTTTATAGTCAAGTTTTGAGTTGTCGGGAGGTCTAACTCAGCGCTACCTGTCTTATTAATGCTCCAGTTTGCCCCCTGGAATGACCCAGACTTCTTAGGGTACTCAGCGCTCTTCTGCCCGGAACCCCCGCGCATGCAGTGCATAGGCCCTAAAATTATAGGGCTCATCTCGTGGCCCTGTATAAAGGTTACTATGACCGGCTGGTCTATGACATAAGGTGTTTCGTCAGTATTTTGTACCCCGTCAGGCGGGTCCGAAACAAGAGATTGTATTGAGTATAGTGGGAGCTTCCGCATGAGTGACGTATCGCTCCTGAGGTAGTGGCCTCCCCAAGACATTGCTGGAACGTTATACAGCATCTGCCCTGAAGGGGCTAGTTTTATAGTGTATAGTGTGTACACCCCATATGGTGTCCCAACGTTACGTGCGTTATCCACTGTAGTTACATCGGCAATTATCCCGTGATGAGTTCCGGACATGTAGGCATTTTCGGAAGAGCTATTCGTTCCATTTACTACAGCGGACTGCCTTACGTTGTCACCGGCACCTAGGCGGCTTAGCTTTCTCATATTAGATTGGCCCCCTCTCCTGCGTGGAACTTCCACCGTGGGAGACCATTGATGGACCCGATGAGTCTTCAGGCTCTATTGGAAAGAACACCGATGAGTTTCCTACCCGCAGCTGGTCTAAGTTAAGCTTCTTGCAAAGATCAGTAACCTTAGGAAATCTATTGGCCGGGTAGTGACCACGAGTAACCGTAAGGGAAGTACTGAGAGGCGTACCTACCTGCCAATTTTGAGTGATTCCCTCTATGTAGTATTCCTTACCTGTAGGGCTTCCACTAGGCCCGTACTCAACTAGTCTGGAGCCTATTGTAGCTCCATTGGGGCCTATGCCTACCCTACCCTTCAAAGAAATGAAACCTGTTTCAAAATCCTCTCCGAAGGAATACCAGCGAAGAAGCTGTCTGGCCAATGTGGCACAAGGCTTTGCGATAGTCATGGTAGTAGGCAAGCCTGTCTGGTAGAACTGCCCTGTTATGTCCTTGGAAATGAAGTCAACAAACTTAGTCTGCTCAGCTGGAAACCTTCTGAGCCCAAATTTAGCTATTGAGTCCCTATCATATATAGGTACTTTAGGGAGATTTAGGCTGTCATCCCAAGTACAGGAAGCTATTATCGGCATAGCGCCTATTCCGGATATGACAGAATCGAATGTAGGTAAGGTTATGAAGTAGTTGAAAACGTTCTCATCTGAAGATGCCAGTTCAGTCTCGATAACATCTGCTGTTGAGAAAGTATGCTGATTCAAGTTACCCCAAGTATCCGGAGAAAATGGCGTAGTTCTAACGTACAAGACTAGGGGCGACACGTTGGCTTGGTTTCCGTTTTTACCTACAGCATGCGTTTTTTCAGCTCCGTCTATATCAAAAGTTAATGGGTGGTGAGTCACGTCTGCGTTGTACTGGGTTTCTTTTGAAACAGTTGTGGACGAGCTATACTTTGTATCTGCATAGTCGTATGTTCCGTTTCTTCTTAAGTCTATGAAACACTCGTGGAATGGAGGGTCTGTATACATCATGAGTAGGTCCCAAAGATTTCTTTCTGGACCCGCATACATCTCGGTTAGAAAATTTGTATTATTTATCGTATTAGTGTTAAATACAGTGGACATCCCGCCCTGAAAGTCCACCAAGTTCTGCATTTTTAACCCTTGAACCTGGTTGGAGTCAGTTAGGCCGCTGTTATCGTTCGAGTTCCCGAAAGTTATTCCGAAGAACGGACTCTGGTTACTTTTGTTTAGGGAGTTGTCAAAAGCCATATTAACTAGAGCTTTGGCGAAGTCCACAACGTTTCTACTCTGGAATATCTTTTGAGCTTCCGGAGTGGTGTAATAGTATATGCCTCCCGCCCCGCGCATGCTCTCATTAAAGGCGTAAGGGTTGAAGAACACCTTAGACATTTGAAGTGCCCTATCCATTCCAAAACCCATAATGGTTAAATTTCTTTGTGGAACACCTCCGTCACCAACCTTCAGGGTTACTGTTGCCCTGGAGACGAATCCTATCATTTCAACCTTATATCCTGTCTCATCTACCTTAAGACTTATTTCTACCAAGTCGTATGGCTGTATAAGATTATGTATGGTAGGTGTTGCTTGAGGTCCATCCGCTAGCTGCTTAAGAAATCGTGGCGAAACTACTATGGAAAATGACTGTCCCGAGCCCGATATGTCTTTTTTGGTCGTGACCGCCATCAAATCGCTATTTATCTCCGAGTCCAGAAGGACCGTAGTTGTTTTTGTGAATATTCTAACTCTAGCGTAAGACCGTGTGTTTGAGGACATTATGGCACTCTATGCTCTTGATGCTCTTGGTCCCAATGCTTATCCTGGGCAAGCGCATTAGCCCACGAAGTCAAAATCTGGATCAGTTTTGCTGTAGTTGCCTTTACCGCGCTCGTGCCGCCTGTTTTTGCAAGAACTTCTCCGGACGATGCCCTAGCCTCTGCATTACTCTGGTCCAAGTCTGCCAAGGAGTACTTAGGCATTTTGCCTTCGTCGATGCTCTTAATGTAGCTCCGGATCTGGCTATAGTTCTTGTTATTAGTGAGTCCGCTCAAGGTGAGAACGGCGTTATCAATGCCCCCGGGAGACCCCTCGCTCATCTTCTTAAGCATGTCGTCTATTGCGGGCTTCATTCCAGGCAGACCTTCACTCTGTTTGTATAAAGCCCCCATAAAGTCTGTATTCTTTCCCATACCTGCCAGGGACAACATGAGCATTTTCCCTGCGGTTCCACCACCTGGATTCATTATGGCATCCTGCAGTCCCATTGCAAATTGTCCGCCCCTAGAGCCCATAAGGGCAGGTGAACCGGATTTATTCAATTGCCACATTACCTGTTGAAAGGCTTTTGGGTCTGTGTTCTCAGCAGTTTGCTGAGCCGCTTTAGTAAGGTCAACAATGGAGTCTGCATATTCATTTGCACGTGATCCGCTAAGCCCTAGTTTCTTTGCTTGCATAGCTACTTCAGCTATGTCGTCTCCTGAGAAGCTTGATTTACCCGGCGCAGCACCTGTGGCTGCCGCACTCTTGAGACCGAATGACTGCTCGACCCCAAGCCTGCCTTGAGCATTAAGAACGGCAGCGGCGTACCCGCTGCTGCCAGCTCCGGATAGACTTTCCCGAATGCCTGCCCCCCTCAACCCAGCGGCTGTATTCCAAACGTCCTCTTGGGTTAGCTCTAGCTGGTTAAGTGTTAACGCCTGACCTGTGCGTACTCCCAGAAGAGAGCCGAACCTTTTATTTTCTCTGTTATACTCCCCCCCACCACCAGACGCGGGGCCTTCGTCAAGGTCCCCATAAAATCTTTCCGATCCGTCTCTCCAAAAAGCAGGCTTTCCAGTTACTGGGTCAACAGCTCTTCCGCCCAATTCGCCCGGATCTGCATACATGGCGTAGGAAGTCTTACCCCTGAGGGTATTCCACCCGGATACGACACTGCTCTTTAGTAGCTTTTTAGCAGCCGCATACGCCGCAGCAGCCGCAGCTCCAGCTGCTCCGCCCTCAGCTGCACCCGCGCCCACTGTTTCAATGATGCCCATATCATTCTGGAGTTGACTTGAAGCATCATTTCCCCGCATGATCTTTCGTTGAATTAGGCTCTGGTACCCACCGCGACTCTTTTGCTCCTTACGTATGAGCGAGATCTTTTCCTTAAGAGTGGCTACCTGCTTAACGTCGACTTCAGCAGTTGTTTTTAACTGCTTATTATACTGCTTTGCATCCTCAGATAGCTTCTTAATCCACTTGTCGTTTTCTTCCAACAGCTTGTTTTTGTCGCGCTCAACCTTATTCCAAGTGAGCATGGCGTTCTTAGAAGCTTGGATATTACGGGCGCTGAAAGGGTCATGCTTAGCAATCTTAGTATTATAAAAATCAATGCTCTTCTGAGCCTTCTCAATATCCCCGAAGGTCTTCTTGAGAGCTGATATTGGAGGACCTTTTTCTGCCATGACTCACCTTGTTTTCATAGGCGGAAGAGGAGGCTACCTAGTCTCCCTCTCCACCTCTACAAACTCTTCCTTGGGCTTCGGCTTAGAGAAAACCTTCCTGAGCTCTTCCTGCTCTAGGTGTCTCTCCATCGTCTTCATCCACTCTTCGTCTGAAGATGTGTCGTATTCCAAATCTTTCAGCGTCACGCTAGGATCTTCGTGAAGTTTATCTACCAACCAGTCCTCTTGGATCTCTTCATACGTCATTTCCAAGAATCTTGGGTCTTTTGGGGACAGGTTGTACTTCTTCCTGAACCATAAAAGAATAGAGTATTCGGACCCCTCTTTGGCTTTAGAGAACAAAGCTGAGAGGGGTTTTACGAAAAAAGCCATTATAGCTAGTAACGGCTTCGTAAAGCCCAATCAGCAGGTTCTCGTCGGCAACTTTTAGTAGGTCAAGATCGAGTTTTTCAAAACCAACTTGTACGGTAGCAAGGCATGCGTTTAGAGCAGCCGACTGGCTGTCGGGCTTACTTACCCCACCATTAAGGCCGGTAAGGATATTGCCG